>Ga0080064_1007108_pt1 | contig 11543 bp, 11 predicted proteins | sample Subgrocontami54m_FD_69260 | JGI IMG/M metagenome (GOLD analysis project Ga0080064, IMG submission 69260) | Subsurface groundwater microbial communities from S. Glens Falls, New York, USA - GMW46 contaminated, 5.4 m (SPADES assembly) (version 2) ...
TGTTTACAATCCGGCGCCTGAAGGAGAGCAACGAAGCGGTGCGCAAGCACGGCGAGGCTGCGGCTCGCGACATGAGCAATTTCCACTTCGCGGTCGCCCAGCCCACCTCGGTCGCGAACGACCCGAAAGACGCGCTCGCCGTCGCCGTAGAAAACTTGGGGAAATACGCTACGGCGCAGCGCAGCCCGGAAGACATCGCCAAGGGGCTGTGCCTCACGGGAACGGCAAAGGACTGCGTGAAAGGCATCCAGGATCGCGTCGATGCGGGGGTGCGCGACTTCGTCTTCATGTTCTTGTCGAAAGACGAACAAGACACGCACCGGCAGATGGATATTTTCGCCAAGGAAGTGCTGCCGAACTTCCGCTAGCCAACCTGGCGTTATGTTTCCCGATAAATAGACCTCCTGCAATTGCAGCAAGATTTGCTTTCTTCCGCACTGACGCGAATTTAATCTAGGAGCACAGGCAATGGACTTCGGCATCGCCGCATCGAAGATCGACGAAATCGGCTATATCACCCATGCGGAGAACCTCGGCTACACGCACTGCTGGGTGACGGACACCCAGATGATTCGCTCGAATTGCTTCGCGGTGCTCGCGTTGGCAGCCCAGCAGACGCGCACCATAAAATTGGGAACGGGCGTCTCGGTTGCGGGACTGCGGCTGGCGCCGACGACGGCTAACGGCATTGCCACCATCAACCGGCTCGCACCCGGACGCACGTTCATTTCCATCGGCACCGGGAATACGGCGATGCGCATGATGGGTCAGCCCCCGATGCGGATGAAAGAATTCACTGAATACCTGCGCGTGGTCAAGGCTCTGATACGGGGCGAGGAGGTGGATTACACATTGAACGGCAGGACCCATCCCATTACCTTCCAAATGCGGGAATTCAAGTACATCGACATCGAACATTACATTCCCCTGATCGTCGCCTCCTACGGCCCCAAGGGCCAAGCCCTGGCCGGAGAGTACGGCGATGGTCTGGTAACGGCAATTCCCAAGGGCGGGACGATAGAAGAGATTCTCGCCAACGTGCAAACGGGGGCCAAGCGCGTAGGACGGAAACTGGACGACTTCCGCGTCACGGCCCGAATGAATTTGGCCATACTGGAACCGGGCGAATCGATCACCTCGGATCGCATCCTGCGGGAGTGCGGCCCCGACATTACCTCGTGGCTGCATATGTGCGCAGACAGGCAGAAAGAGGCCGGCGTGGCCCCGCCCGATTATCTTCAGCCGATCTGGAAGGATTACATGGAATTTCACCTGAGCCGGCCCGCTGAGACCCGCCATCAGAAGCTGCATGCGAGCCATAAGACGTATCTGGATCCCGAGGAAGCCCGCTTTATCACCGCCGACTTGATCAAAGCCTTGTGTGTCGTCGGACAGCCTGATGAAGTCGTGGAACAGCTTCGGGTATTGGAGAAGAAAGGCGTAAACCAAATACTTCTCAACTTTCCGCTTGAGCAGAGCTACCGCATGCTCGAAAATTTTGCGCGTCAGGTGATCCAAAAGTACTAGAACGCATCGCAAGAAGCCGGCGGCGTGCGTCGGCGAGTTCTATTTTAGGCAGCATCGTCGGACGCGGACTGAAAGCGAGACCGTAAAAGCGTTTCCCCGCTATCCAAACCTCTAGGACTTTCGACATGGAATTCGGAATTACTTGGGCCAAGATCGATGACATGGAGTACGTGGCGCGCGCCGAGGCGTTGGGCTATACGCACCTGTGGGTAACCGACAGTCAGACGATACGCTCAGAGTGCTTTGCAGTGCTGACCATGGCGGCGCTCAAGACCCGCAGCATGAAGCTCGGCGTAGGGGTGGCCGTGCCGGGGCTGCGTCTGGCGCCGGTCGTGGCCAACGGTATCGCCACCATCAACCGGATCGCACCGGGTCGCACGTTCGTTGCGCTGGGCACCGGCTACACCGCCATGCGCATGCTCGGGCGCCGGCCGATGCGGCTCAAGGACTTCGCCGCATACGTCAAAGTCGTCCGGGGACTGATTCGAGGTGAGGAAGTTGATTACCCGGACAATGGCGTCAACCACAAGGTCCGCTTCATGCTGCTCGACAAGGGCTACATCAATGTCCAGGACCACATTCCGCTCTACCTGGCAGGCGACGGTCCCAAGGTACAGGCCCTGGCGGGCGAATTGGCCGAGGGGCTTGTCACCATGGCAATTCCGCGCGCCGAAACGTTGCGCAATGTCATCGCCAACGTGGGCACAGGGGCCGAGCGTTCGGCTCGCACGCTCGGGGATTTCTACCTGATGGTGCGTGCGAACCTGGTGGTACTCAAGCCCGGGGAGGCGGTCAACTCCGACCGGATCGTTGACGAGATCGGTCCTGCCTTGATGACGATGGTGCATCACATGGTGGACAGGCAGCTCGAAACGGGCGCGGATCCGCCTGAGTTCCTCAAGCCTATCTGGAAGGATTACCTGGCGTTCCACATGGGCCGGCCGCAAGCCTCGCGCCAGCAGATGATGCACGAGGGCCACAACGTCTTCGTAAAGCCCGAGGAAAGGCGCTTTATCACACCTGAGATGATCAAAGCTTTCTGCATGATCAGCCGCCCGCAGGATGTGGCGGACGAGGTGCGAGAACTGCAGCGCCAGGGCGTGCGACAGATCAAGTGCAATTTTCCGCCCGAGGGCGGCTACAAGATGATGGAGGACTTCTCCCGCGACGTCATCGAAAAGATGTGAACTCGCGAAGCGCCGATGGGCTTCGACGAGGAGTTGATCGGGCTCGACGCCGCCGATCCGCTTTCGGCGAGTATCGGCAAGCGCCGCTCCCGGCCATGACTTGCCGTACGCAGAACGGAAAACTTCACTGATGAACGTCAGGTTCTCGCTGATAATCGGCCTCTTCCAAGCTGGACCTTATCCCGTCAGCGATCCTTTTAGCCAACGTGCGTGATGCGATTCGTCCGTGATGCGCCAATCATCCGAGACGAATTCCTCGTCGCTCGTGGCAAACAGCAGCCAAGCCAGATACTCTGCCACACGCGAAGGTTGGATCAACATGCCCTTTTCCTTGTACGCCCGATACCTTGCGACGTCGGGATAATCGCCACGGCGCGCTTCATCCTGCATAGGACCGTCCACCGGACCGGGACTCGTACTACCGACGATGATCTCGTGGTTCGGAAAGTCCGCATTCCACGCACGATAAAGCATCAGCAACGCCGCCTTCGTAATGCAGTAAAGCCCACCGTATCCGCTGGCTTGATGCGCAGCGCCAGATGACAGGTGAAGTATGCGCGCGCCGCGGCGACAATGGGGAATGAGTGCTTGCGTCAAGAACAGTGGAGCATCCACGTTGATGGCCATCATTTCCCGGTAGGATTCCAAGCTTATATCCTTGAGATAGCCTTTGGTGGAGATCGCCGCGCTGTGCGTCAGTGTCGATACCTGATACTGACCGCGGACCCGATCTGCAACACTCTGCCATGCGATCGGGCGGCCGAGGTCGGCGCTTAGAATCTGAATTTCGTTCGGATGCTCATCCTTGAGCTGCTCCAACTCAGGCCCGCGGCGGGCAATGCCGAGCACGTTGAGTCCACGCGTGGCGAGATGTTTGCACAGAGCTCGACCGACACTGCTGCTGGCTCCAGTGACTATATGAATATCGTTCATCGATTTCTCCGTTAGTCGAATCCATCGTCAATCGAGCGTGGTGATGTTGGCCTCTTTGATGACCTTGGCCCAGCGCCTTACCTCCGACTCCTGGAACCTGCGGAGATCCGCCGGGGTGCCGCCAGGGAGCCTTAAACCGTATGTGGCAAATTTGGTCTGCACGTCGGGCATGGTGAGAATTTGATTGATCTCGCGGTTGAGTTTAGTAACGATGTCCGCGGGGGTACCCGCCGGTGCGAATACCGCTTGCCATGCAGACGCCTGGTAACCCGGGACCCCCGCCTCCTCAAACGTTGGGACATCGGGCAGACTTGGCGTACGCTTGGTATCTCCCACAGCAAGGGCCCTAAGCGTGCCGGACTTAACACCGGCAAGCAAAATTGATTCTGTAACATTTAGCATCACCGGCACCCGTCCCGCTACCAGATCGAGATACGCAGGGGCACCCCCCTTGTAGTGTATGGGGAGCATGTCGATCCCCGTCATGACCTTGAATAGCTCCATCGGCAGATGCTGGGAGGAGCCGATTCCGCCGGTCGCGTAGTCGAGCTTGCCAGGATGCGCCTTGGCGTAGGCAATGAGTTCCTTCATCGAGTGTACAGGAAGCGAGCTATGCACGAATAGCACAAGACTCGCACTTCCCACATGAATGATGGGTGTGAAGTCTTTCAAAGTGTCATAAGGCATATTCTTGTACAGGCTGTGGTTCACTGAGTGGGTTCCGATGGTGCCCATGACAAGCGTATATCCGTCGGGCTTGGCCTTGGCCACTATATTCGCTCCTGTGACCCCGCCGGCGCCGACACGGTTTTCCACGACCACCGGCTGTTTCCATGCCTCAGAGAGTTTCTGACCAATTGTGCGTGCAATGAAGTCGGTCCCTGCGCCCGCGGAAAAGGGCACGATCACACCTATCGGTTTGGAAGGATAGTTGTCTGCACGGCACGGAATGGCCGTTACAAACAAAATGACGGAAAGGTACAGTAAGAACAGATGCCGACCGATTTTCATATATTCCTCCTTAAGTTCTATTTGATATCCCTGTTTACGCGAAACGGGCAATTTACTGCCGGGAGTGCCGGAATAACCTCGCCTCACAATTAAACTTACCCCTACTTTTCTGCACGACGGCGCTCGTTGACTCAACGAGATAAGCACCCGACTTTGCCGGGGGACTCGCCAAGGTTCGACCTATACGGCGCTCGAAAATCAGAGAGAATTTCTCCTGATTGGCTTCTTCTTGGAAATGTTATCGATGACCGTATCGACTTCCACAGTTACGCTTCTCGACGCGAGGCCGCCAGCTATATACATGGAATGAGGGCCAACTCCTCCAAATACGATAACCTTGAAATCCTGCTTATCGCGAACGACCGGAAGAGTTGCAAGTTCGCTCACATGGGAAAAGATCTTTTGGTGCCACTTGGAAAGGCTGGCCAAATTGTCTTTCGGAAACTGGTGAAGCGGCACGCGTGCGATTTCGTACAAGAAGTCTTTTACATCGGCTTTTGAAAAATCCTGCGAAGCCAGGTAACTGGCGTGCATTGGGGCAAACAGGAAAACCTGCTCCGCAGCGGACCAAATACCTCGGTTACCGGCGGCGGCTATCGTCATAGCAAAGGTAGTCAGGAGGCTTTGTGGGCTCGTGCTTCCATGATCATCTACCAGGTGGGCTGGATCTGCGGCAAAGACCGTTACAACGTTTGCGTCTTTGGGGTAGCCTAGCTCCACATGATAGGGCTGCCAAGGATTTTCCTCTTCGTTTTCCCTGATGCAGTCAACAAATCGCCCCAAGTATCCCTGCGTATGATTTGCCACAACATCTTTGATTCCAGCCGTGGAGATACATACAAGACGAACCGCTCTTGCTATGGACAAATTTGCTTTCCAACCTCGAGCTGTAAGATCGTGGCCATTCGAAAGCCCCGCTTCTTTTCCCAATGGGCCGTTAACCATAATAAAAGGGGATGTAGGATGGGCAGCCGATTGGACGGTATAAAGATTAAAGGGCGGCATGGAGATGGCATGAACTGCCGCAACGACGATGGGAAACTGAACGGGATCGCAGCCCGCCATCACGGCACATACAGCGACTTTCCTGGCTGTGGCCCGTCCCCCGCGTGGAGGCAGGGTCCCGAGGATTTCATCGCCGTCCAAACGACAAGCGTTTAGCATGGCGCCAACCCGTTTCTCGGTTGGTGGAACGAAGGGTTGTCCATCGCTCCAACCACGATCGATGAAAAGCTCGCTTAATTTGATGCTTATATCCGTATCAGCTTCAATCTCAAGTTCATCAGGCTCTGAGGATCCTGACACGCCCGCGCTGACCGCATTTCTGCGGTAGCTCTCGATCAAAACCAGAATTTGTTTAGCTACCTCCTTAGCAATATCCGATAACTCTTCCGGAGAAACGTGCCCTACTTCGTCTGTAACTTCAATAATCGGCAGCGCCTCAAACCCCAAGGCTTTGGCATACTTCTTTCCGAGTGGAACGAACCCTGTCCCGCAAATTATTGCAACCGGGATGCCCTTCTTGAAAAGCTCGATTGAGTCGTGGATACTCCACGACGTACACGACCCTCAGTTCCCCAATCCCGTAATTACGAAATCTGTTTCTTTTGCCAACCGTTCGAGTAACTCCGGTGATGCGCCTACACTAATAGGAGAAACCTTTGTGTTTGTCTTAACTAGGCTTACTATGCTCCTGACAAAACCAGCCTCCGATAATTCTTCACCGATCTTCTCCAAGAGAATTCCAGTGTTCGGTTTTGTATTGTCGAGCAGCCCAAGACGGAACGTCTTCTCTCTTAAACGGTTAGCGTCCATCCCGCGAAAACTTGCCAGTAACGCTTGGTCATCCGCCTCGAATGCCGGAGTGAAAATGCGTATCTTTGACACGGTTGCCTCCTCCTTAATTTTGAAGATGTGTAGAAGGAAGAAAACATTCATGATGTGGCGGCAGAAGACTCATCCGTTGCGACCACCCGTACCTAAATGTCTTGCATCCCTCCATTCTGTAAACTCTCTCGAAATATTCTCTCCAAGTGGAAAATGCATCATACGCTCGCGACAGGCCCTCGGAGCGACAAGAATTCTTGTCTCAACCGTGTTTCCTTTAATTTCACTCAACTTTACTTTGATCCCGGCCAATACAAAACCAGCCTCCAGCGGAGTTATTGCTCTTTTGACAATTGCCCTGTCGAGTATCTCGGTACACTGATGCCGGCCATGTCCACGTTGATGTCATGGACATTGAAATACGACGCGGTCGCGCCGCTGGGGCACCATCGCGGCGGTGGTTGCAAAATCGGCGGCCTGCGACCTGTCGCAGTCGTCGCTGGTAGTCAGAGCGTGAGAGGCAGAGGATTCCAGAAAATGCTAATGTGTTCTTTGATCCACAGTGTTAATAACAGGTTGGAGCCTTCGCAAAAGTCTGATTGTTCATGGGCGGAATTCCATCCCGCGAGATTCTTTCCTAAGGGTCGCAGTTGTTTCATCCTCCCGTCCCCCGCTTGTACATTCTTCCTCGCAAAACTTTCGTAGTGGGAAGTATCCCGAACCTCGGCGCTCAGGAGTAACGCATGGGACTCAAAATCGATGATGTCGTTGTGGATCGCGGTCAACACTTCGAAGAAGTGGGCGAGCGCATGTACGCACTCGGGCTTACGGATGGCCTACCGGTGGTGCCCCCCACAGAGGATCGGATCGCGAAAATGTTGGACGGACGCGACCCAGCACTTGTCCTTGCGACCCTACCCCCATTGCTAGGAGAAGCCACCTTGCACCGGGTCGCGTTCTGCGCAGTCATGGCTGGCTGTCTGCCGGAGTATCTGCCCGTGCTGATTGCTGCGGTGCAGGCGGTCGCTGAGGACGAATTCAACCTCCTTGGAATTCAGACCACCACAGGTACGGCTGCTCCCGCCATCATCGTTAACGGTCCGATTACCCAACGCTTAGGGATCAACGCAGGGACCAACGCGCTCGGGCCCGGAATACGCTCCAACGCGACTATCGGCCGGGCGCTATCCCTCGTACTGCGCAACGTCGGCGGTGCCATTCCTGGGGAGCTGGATATGGCAACCATGGGTCAGCCTGGCAAATACACATTTTGTTTCGCGGAGAACGAGAAGGCCAGCCCTTGGGAGCCCCTGCATGTGAGCCGCGGCTTTGATCATAAGCAGAGCACGGTGACGGTTGTCGGGGCTGCCGGCACTATAGAGGTCAAAGATGATTGCAGCAAGCAGGCTGAGAGCCTTCTTACCACTTTTGCTAACACCATGCTTGGGGCTGGCTTGGTAAGCAGTACCGGCATTATCGGTGGAGGAAACCCGTTACTGCTGCTGGCACCGAATCACGCCCGTATTATCGCCCGGGAAAAGAATCGCGAAGCCACCCAAGCCTTTCTATTCGAGATGGCTCGGTTACCACTAAGCGCGCTGTCGCCAGAGACGCAGATGCATTTGGAACAGCACCGCCTAATCCAGCATGAGAGGGGTGGTGCAGCGGAACTGCGCGTGGCCGAGCGCCCGAGCGAGATCATGCTGGTTGTGGTAGGTGGCACGGGTTTTAAGTCCACCTACGTGCCCACCTGGGGCGGCGGTACTCACGCTGTCACCAAACCCGTTGCCGATTCCTGACGCGCGTATCCACAGTTGGTTGCACCCCGCATTCGCGGCATGTACGCCATGCAGCGCAACCCGAGGTTCTGTTCCCTGGCCGTTTTGTCGTTGTTTTCACCGCTGCCGATTTCGTCAATGTGCCAACGAGCACGTTCCCATGTCTTCGCCAATGGATCCCGTATTCCTATTCTGCCAAGGTGCCCATCAACGACAATGCGCTAGAAGAATTCATTCAGCTCCACTCCGGAGAAAGCGGAGAGGGTCTTTCCGCTGACGAGTATCGAGTGATAGCCGACGTAGGCGAACTGATCTACAAACCAAACACTGTGGACGACTTGTGCGCGGTGGTGGCGCGGCTGGCGTAGGCGGCTGGGGAGAAATCGAACTCTTACTGATCTGATTCATTTCCGACGTTGCGGACGCGCGAATGTCCAGGGCTGGCGAGACCGGACGCGGGGCCCATGCTTGGCTGTAGGTTCGCATAGAGTCGGCAGTGCGCTTTCGCGTTCCTGCGGAGCGGACTTTGAATGAGACTTCTGTAAGCCGCGGGTTTCAGGGATAATAAGCGGCCGGCTGAAGACGCGAAGGAAGGCCCCTGGGCGTTCGCAGAAAAGCGCAAAGCGGCGTACATCGCCCGATGACACTCAAGGAGATCCACCGATGAAACCGTATCGCTCCATGCTATATGTTCCCGGGAACCGTGCAAGCTGGATGGAGAAGGCCGCCAATTACGGTGCCGACTGCCTGATCCTCGATCTCGAAGATTCCGTTCCGGATCAGGAGAAGATCGGGGCGCGCTCGCTCGTGAAATCTGCCATTGTTTCGCTCAAGGCCCGCGGGCAGGCTGTTAACGTTCGCGTCAATCCGTTCGTCACCGGCCTGACGCTCGATGATCTCGACGCGATTCTTTGCCCGGAACTGAACGGCGTTGCGCTCTCGAAGGTCGAGACACCGGCCGACATGATGCAACTGGACGCGCTCCTGACCCACCTCGAGAAGCGCAAGGGGATCGCACCGGGTACGATCGAGACGCCGCTTGGCTGCGAGACGGCCAAGGGAATGCGCAATATGTACGAGATCGCGACGACGTGCCCGCGCGTGAAGCGGGTTGGGCTCGCCGCGGGGCCCGGAGGCGACGCGGCCCGGGCGATTGGCTACCAATGGTCCAAGGAAGGCACGGAGACGCTCTTTCTCCGATCGAGGACTGTGCTCGAGTGCCGGGCGGCAGGCATTGAGTATCCGACCGTCAGCTCGTGGTGGAACATCAAGGATCTCGAAGGACTGGAGAAGGATGCACGCTGGAATCGTCAGCTTGGCTTTCGCGGGATGACAGTGATGCATCCAACGCACGTGCCGATCGTGAATCGTGTCTTCACGCCGTCTGAGGAAGAGGTCGCTTTCTACGAAGGACTGATTCAGGCAATGGACGATGCTCGTAAAAGGGGGATCGCTGCGGTGACGTACAAGGGCGACATGGTGGACGAAGCCATGGTGAAGACGGCCCACGAAATCTTGGCATTGGCGCGGTCCTTGTAGGATCGGCTTGAATCGCCGCGAATGCACGTGCCGCTCAAAGGTGAGAGTTTTCGGCGCCTGAACTGGTTCTATACCGACGCGATGCCCTCGCAATCGTCGCGTCCAGCCTTCGCTCCGCCTTGAAGCGGGCTTAGGCGACCTTAGCTTCTGCGTGCACGAGCGTGCTCGGGCCAATCGAGTATGGTGCCACCGGTGTCGAACGTTAATGCCGTGCGACGATCGGTCTGGATTCCCCGCCCGAATCAGGGGACGTATTCCACGGTCAGCAACGGCGCCCGGTCCGGGTCCGCATCGGCGATCTCGACCAATCCCGCCGCGGCCGACGTATCGAGCAGGAACCTGAGCTGTAGATTTCTGAGGCCTCGCCCTTGAGCCTCCCGCACTAAAGCAGTCACGTCGATTAGGACGAAGTTGCCCTGATCGGTGGAAAAGAAGTCCAGGGCGCGGAACGACGCCGGCGTCAATGGGGGAGAATCGAAATCCGCTGCCAGCAAGGGAATGGCGAACGGGACGAGATCGACCAATGTGGGCACGGTCGCGGCGAAACTCACGCGATTGACGAATACCTCGATATCGGCGGAGGTGGTGACCACCCCGAGAGGGAGCGCATCCCCGCCGTTGGAGCCATCGAGGGGGAAGTCGAGGAAGGCGCGGAATTCCGGAAGGCTGGGATTGGCGGCGTCGATTCCGAACCGGACGTTTCCGACCACGCTGGCCTGAGAGAACGAGAACGTGCCGCCGATGGGGGGGGGCGCGCTGAATCCGATATCCCCATCCGCCCGGGCGTCGCTCAACGTCTGGGCGATGGCCGTGTTGGTTCCGCCGCCTCCGCCCCCGCCGCAGCCGGCCAGGGCGAGTACGAACGAGAGAACCAGAATCCCGCTGCCGAAGAGCGATCGCTTCATGGCCGCACCCCGCTTTTCGATTCGACGGCATGGTTCCTGGACATTCAGCAACCGATGCAGGTCTCGCCGAAGCGATGATTGTAAACGTATAAGACCCGGTTCGGGCCTACTTGTTCCCACAGCGGGTCAGCCCTGAGGGTGGGCTGGCTTGCTTGCAGGACGGTGCCGCGCGTTGTGAGTTGGCGCGGGCGGATACTGCGGCGGCGAGCGCTCCGAGCGTTCGCATCGAGCCTGGCGTTTCGCGGGATTCCGGATGCGCCGCCCGCAGATTCGTATCGCGTTATTGCGCCGCTGGGTCGCTGACAAATCCGATCCGCACCAGCCCGTTTTTCGCAGCCAGGGCCAGTACTTTCGCGACGTTTTCGTACGGGGTGAGCCGATCCGCGCGAATGTGCAATTCGGGCTGCGGCTGCTTTTGCGACTCCATTGCGAAGCGCGCGCCCAGTTCCTCCGGCATGAGCCTGGTGCCGTTCCAGTAGAGCGACCCGTCCGCACGTATGCCGAATTCAATGTGCTCCAGCCGAGTGAGGTTCGGGCTGCTGCTGGCCTTGGGCAAATCGATCCTGACCGAATGCGTAAGCAACGGCGCAGTGATGATGAAGATCACCAGCAATACCAGCATGACATCGACCAATGGCACGACATTGATCTCGGCCTTTGGGTCCTGATGTCGATTCGATTCAAATTCGCCCTTGGCCATAAATGGGCCTCCTCAATTGAACCTAGAAACCGCAGTTGAGAGACGTCCTGGCACGCGAAAAGCCATATCTGGCGCGGCTTCCCGGGCAATGACAACAACTGCGGAGCAGTACTTTTTGGGTGAACGAACCAAGAGC
>Ga0080064_1007109_pt1 | contig 11542 bp, 9 predicted proteins | sample Subgrocontami54m_FD_69260 | JGI IMG/M metagenome (GOLD analysis project Ga0080064, IMG submission 69260) | Subsurface groundwater microbial communities from S. Glens Falls, New York, USA - GMW46 contaminated, 5.4 m (SPADES assembly) (version 2) ...
GAATTGAACGCTTTGAAGGTGTCAAAGAACCCGGGATTGGCCGGACCAAGATGCCACTTGCCGACACAGCCGGTGGCGTAGCCGGCGTTGTTCAATTGGTAGACCACATTGTCCCAAAGCCGGAAGCGCGAATCGCGAAACGGATCCACAATCACATCGGGGAAGTTGGTATTAGTGCGGCCCGCCGGGGCGGGGTAGACGTTCCGCCTGACCCCGTGCGCATGCGGATAGAGCCCGGTCAGCATCGAGGCGCGCGCCGGCCCGCACAAGGCCTGCGGAGTATAGGCGTGATCAAACCGCGCGCCGGAGGCCGCCAACTGATTCAGGTTCGGAGTTCTGCTCTCCGACCCCGAATAGCAGCCGATTGCGTCGGCGCGGCACTTGTCATAGAGCAACAGCAGGACGTTGGGCGGGCGCACGGATTGCGCGCGCGCCGCGGCGGCAGCGGCCATCGAGGCAAGGAAATGTCGTCGGCGCATTGGGTGCAGTATAACTTGCCCGGCTCATGCAGTGTGGTACAACCTGAGATTTATCATGAAACTCTCACGCCGCCACCTGCTGTCTCTCGCCGCCGCGGGAATCGCCGCGCCGCCCATACGGAGCGCTGACCCGGATCCGGCCGCCCTCCATACTTACTTCGGTGATCTGCACAATCACTCGAATGTTGGTTACGCCCAAGGCTCGCTGCGCCGCGTCTATGAGATCGCGCGCAACCACCTCGACTTCTTCGCCTTCACTCCGCACGCGCACTGGCACGACATCAGACATTTCGAGGGAAGCATCGAGGACAAGTGGATCAACGGGTTTCACGTGACGCGGGCGCGATGGCCGGAAGTATTGAAAATGGCCAGGGAGTTCGACGCGCCGGGAAAGTTCGCGACCCTGGCCGGATACGAGTGGCACTCCACAAGCCTCGGCGATTACCACATCCTCTTCCCAGATCTCGACGCCGAGCTATACACGCCCGACGACCTGAAAGACCTGCAGCGTTTCGCTGCCAAGCGCGGCTGCATCATGATCCCGCACCATCCTTCCGTGCGGCAGGGACACCGCGGAGCGAATTTCCAATTCCGCGATCCGAAGGTCTCGCCGCTCCTGGAGATCTACTCCGAGTGGGGCAATTCGGAATCCGACCGCGCGCCGTTCCCGTTTCTCCGGCACACCGAGCCCGGCCGTTGGACCAGGAACACGCTGCAATACGCTTTGGCGCAGGGACTCCGGTTCGGAGTGATCGCCTCCACCGACGATCATCTCGGCTATCCCGGCGGTTGGGGCGAAGGGCTGGCGGCGGTGCTCGCGCCGGACCTGTCGCGCAAGTCGATTCTGGAAGCCCTGCTCGATCGCCGGACTTACGCCGTCACCGGAGATCGCATCCTTCTTGGCGTTACCTTGAACGGCAAGGTGATGGGCCGCGAGTTGCCCTACACGCGCGAGCGGCGCATTCGCGTCTCGGTCACCGGCTGGGACCAGGTGGACCGCGTCGAGGTGCTGAAGAACAATCGCGTCATCCACCGCGGCTTCCCCATGGACCGCGAAACCTCCGCGGCCAGTTGGTCCAAGCCGGTGCTGGCCCGGTTTGAATATGGATGGGGGCCATGGCCCGCGCTCGGCATCACGCGCACTTGCGACTGGGACTTCACCTGCCGCCTGGAGAACGGCGTTCTCGAAGCCGTGCAGCCCTGCTTTGTCCCGGGACCGTTGGAGGAGGAGCGCCGCGACCAGGTGCTCGACCAGACCGGGCGGAGCGTCCGGGTGCGTTCCTTCACCGCGCTGCGCCAGCAGATTGAGGACCGCTCGCAGAAGGCGCTGGTGCTCAAGATGCGCGGCGGGCCGGATACGAAGCTGACGATCACTCTTGATGCGCCCTCCAAACAGTCCTACACCACCACGTTGCGCGATCTGGCCGAATCGAGCGAAACGATCTACACAGGCGAGTTTCCCCGGGAGTCGGCGCTGCTCAACCGGATCGTCTTCCCCGAACATTACGAGACCAGCTTCGAGGTGACCGATACCGGCAACGGTGCGCTAGCGGACTGGTACTACGTTCGAGTCGTGCAATCCAACGGGCAGATGGCCTGGTCAAGCCCCATCTGGGTGGAGAAGGCCTAGGAATCTGTTGTAGGCCTCGTCCCACCCGGCGCGCGAGCGCGGCTGCACGGCGGTAACCTCAAACGAATTCCGCACGATCCAGCGCGCCTCGGCGAGTCCGGCAACTTCACCGGACCCGATCGCCTGCACCAGAATGTTGCCCGCCGCGGTCGCCTCCGCCGGACCTGCCACCACGGTGCGGCCGGTGGCGTCGGCCACCAGTTGATTCAGCAATTGGTTGCGCGAACCGCCGCCCATGATATGTATTGTCTCGATGGTGCTGCCGGTGAGCGACTCCAGGCTCTCCAGCACTTGCCGGTAACGTAGCGCCAGGCTTTCGAGGATCATACGCACGAGCGCGCCTTCGCCGGCGGGGGTCTTCTGCCCGGTGGCGGCGCAGTAGGCGGCGATGCGCTCCGGCATGTGGCCGGGTTCGAGGAACGAATCGGGATTCAGCATCGCGGAGAACGGCTCGGCGGCGCCGGCCTTTTCCGCCAGCTCTTCATAGCTGAACTCCCTGCCATCCAGCGCCCAGGCGCGCCGGCATTCCTGCACGAGCCACATGCCCGCGATGTTCTTCAGCAACCGCACACGTCCGCCTGCGCCAATCTCGTTGGTGAAGTTGAGCTCCTGCGCCTTGCTATCGATCACGGGCTGCTCCCGCTCGACGCCCATGAGAGACCAGGTACCGGAGCTGATGTAACACCAACTCCCCCCGGTTTCCAGCGTCGGCGCGGCGGCCACGGCGGAGGCCGTGTCGTGGCCGGCGGTGGCGAACACAGGTGTCTCCAAAGGCAATCCGGTTCGCTCCGACACGTAGGGCAGCAGCGGGCCCAGACTTGTGCCGGGATCAATCAGCGGCGGCAGCAGGTCCGGATTCAGGCCGAGCGTTTGGAGCAGCCCGGTTGCCCACGTTTTGGCGCGCGGGTCGTAGAACTGCGAGGTGCTGGCGATGGTTCGCTCGGCGCGCCGCTGGCCGGTCAGAAAATAGTTGAACAGGTCCGGCATGAAGAACAACGTGCGGGCCGCCCGCAGCGCCGGCGAGCCGGACAGATGCATCGCGTTCCACTGGTAGAGCGAATTGATCTGCATGAACTGTATGCCGGTGGCGTCGAACACCTGTTCCCGGGGCGCTGTCTCAAACGTCTTCTCCACCATTCCGTTGTTGCGCGCATCACGGTAGTGGCGGGGATTGTCCACCAGCGCGCCGTCGGCGCCGAGCAAGGCGATGTCGACGCCCCAGGTGTCCACGCCGATGCCGGACACGGTCAACTTGCGGTCCCGGCCGGCCACCGACAAGCCTTGCAGAATCTCTTCCCACAAGCGCAGTGTGTCCCAATAGAGGCCGGTGGGCAGCATCACCGGAGTATTGGGGAAGCGATGCAGCTCTTCCAATTGAAGGCGGCCGCCGGAAACGGCGCCCAGTATGACGCGGCCGCTTTCCGCGCCCAGGTCCACGGCAAGGTAGTTGCTCATGGCATTTCAATGACCACTTTGCCCACTCCGTCCCGGTAGTGCTCCACCAGGTCAAAGGCTTCCGGAGTCCGTTCCAGGCTAAGCCGGTGCGTGATGATGCTTTCCGGAATGCGGCCATCCTGAATCAGCTCCATCGCTTCACGGCCCTTATGATTGCTCCGCTTGATGGTCTGGATCCGGAGTTCCTTGGCCATGGCGGTGTGCAGATCAACGGGGAACAGTTTGTTCGACGGAATGCCCACCAGGACGAACTGCCCGCTGGGCCGCGTCATCTCGATTCCGGCTTGAATGGTCTCCGGGGCTCCGGCGGCATCCAGCACCAAGTCGGCTCCACGACCGGAAGTAAGATCCATCACGGCATCCAGTACGCTTTGGCTGCGCATGTCGACAGTCTCGTCGAGCCCTAACCGCTTGGCCAGTTGCAACCGGTGCCCGACGCGATCCGCGATGATCACTCGCGATGCGCCCGCATAGCGGGCCATGATGGCCGCCAACAGGCCGATGGGACCCGAACCGAGCACAGCCACCGTATCGCCCACCTTGATCTTGACCAGCTCCAACAGGTGCACAATCACAGCCGTGGGTTCGATCAGCGAAGCCTGGATCGGAGTGAGGGTAGCGGGCACCACGTCGGCATTGCGCGCCGGGACCAGCGCGAACTCGCGGAAGAATCCCTCCGACGTGGGCCCGCCCATGAAGACGCCATGGACGCAGTTGTTGTGGCGGCCGGTAAGGCAGAAGCCGCAGTGGCCGCAACTGACGGTGGGCTCCACCGAGACCATTTGCCCGATCTGATGCGTGCCGGCGCCGGGGCCAACGGCCACCACATCGCCGACCGGTTCATGTCCCAGCACCATCGGATAAATGGCTGGGTTGTGGCCGACGCAGCCCTCCAGATACCAGTGCATATCGCTGCCGCACAAGCCCACGGCACGCAAGCGGACCAGCACCTGGCCGGGGCCAGGATCGGGCGGAAGCGGGACTTCTTGAATCTCCAGAGTGTGCAGAGCGGTCAGGGCGGCTGATTTCATGGGCGGATTTTGTAGTATATCGCAGGGCCGGAATGTGGTTGACACCGGCAGACGCGTCCGGTATAGTGCTGAAGTACTGGTCTATCAACAGGTTGTCAGTCTAAGCGCTCCACAACGACTGCGTTTTCTCTCCGTAGAGACTGTGATAGGCAGGGAGTTTTTTTTGGAGAAGGATAAATGCCGGGCAATATTGAGGACCTGACACCGGGCAATCCCGCGCCTAACGAGTTTAATCCCGAAGACTACGAACATCTTCTGGAAGACTACTCCCACTTTGCGCCGCCTGCCGAAGGCGAGGTGCTGCCAGGTCACGTGCTCAAGATCACCAGCAAAGAGGTGATCATCGATTTTGGCTACAAGTCCGAGGGGCTTGTGCCGATCGCGGAGTTCCTGCTGCCCGACGGATCCATCACCGTGCAGCCCGGCGATGCCGTGGACGTGATGGTGGACCGCACCGCGCCGCATGTGGAAGGCTACATCACGCTCTCCCATGAGCGGGCCGTGCGGATGAAGGCGTGGGACACGCTGGAAAAGGCGTTCCGGGAAAACCTTCTCATCTCCGGCCATGTGCTGGGCAAGACCAAGGGCGGCCTGGATGTGGACGTAGGCGTCACGGCGTTCATGCCCGGCTCGCAGGTGGACGTGCGGCCAACCCACAATCCGGACAGCCTCGTCGGCCAGGACATCGCGGTCCGCATCGTGAAGCTGAACCGGCGGCGCGGCAACGTAGTGGTCTCGCGCAAGGCGGCGATGGAGGAGGAGATCCACTCGCGCAAGGGCGCGACGCTCGAGAGCCTGTCGGAGGGCGCCATTGTAACAGGGGTGGTGAAGAACCTGACCGACTATGGCGTTTTCGTGGACTTGGGCGGGATCGACGGGTTATTGCACGTCAGCGATATTTCGCATGGACGGATTGGCCATCCCTCGGAAGCGCTGCAGGTGGGCGACGAGATCACGGTGAAGGTGCTGAAGTTTGACAAGGAGAAGGAACGGATCTCGCTCGGCCTGAAGCAGGTAACGCCGGACCCGTGGCAGGCCGCGCCCAGCCATTTCACCATCGGCTCCAAGGTCTTTGGGAGAGTGGTCTCCATCACCGACTACGGCGCCTTTGTCGAACTGGAAGCGGGTGTGGAGGGACTGATCCACATCTCCGAGATGACCTGGTCCCGGCGGATGAAGCATCCGTCCAAGGTGGTAAAAGTGGGCGACCAGGTGGAGACGGTGGTTCTGGACATACGCCCGGACAATCACCGCATCTCGCTCGGGATCAAGCAACTGGAACCCGACCCATGGACCACCGTGGCACAGCGCTACAGTGTCGGCTCCGTCGTCGAGGGCAGGGTGCGCAAGCTAACCGATTTTGGCTGCTTCATTGAGATTGAAGAAGGCATTGACGGACTCGTGCATGTATCGGATCTGACCTGGAGCAAACGCATCAAGCATCCGTCCGAGGTTTTGAAGAAGGGGCAGATTACTCAGGCTGTGATCCTCCAGATCGACCCCGAAACCAGGCGGCTCTCATTGGGAGTCAAGCAGTTGCAGCCGGACTCCTGGGAGTCCTTTTTCCAGCACCATCAGCCTGGCGATACGGTGCATGGCCGAGTCACGCGAGCCGCCAGCTTCGGCGTTTTTGTTGAGCTCGCGCCCGGGGTGGAAGGGCTTTGCCATCACTCGGAAATCCCCGGTTCGCAGAATCGGGGCAAGGACGAGCCGGCGCTTCCGATCGGCGAGGAGATGGATTTCAAAATTGTGAAGATGTCGGAAGATGATAAGAAAATTGGACTTTCGGTTCGAGCGGTGGCCGAGGATGAGGAACGGACGAGGCTCGAGGATTATCATCGGCAGGCCTCGGCGGCCACGATGACCATCGAAGAGGTGGTGAATATGAAAAGCGGCCAACATAACCGGTAATACCAAGACAAAATCATGCTAGGATGAGACTTAGTTGTGGTACGAGCCGAAAAAACTGGAGAAGGGTGCAGCTATGACTAAAGCGGATCTGATTGAAGAGGTTTCCAGGGTCGTCGAAATGACCCGGAAAGATTCCGAAGTGATCGTTGAGTCGATCTTTGACAGCGTGGTAAAGTCTCTGCGTTCCGGGGACAAGATCGAAATCCGAGGCTTTGGCAGTTTCCGCACACGGCAGCGCCAGGCGCGCATCGGCCGGAACCCGAAGACGGGCGAGCGCGTCGAGGTGCCTGCCAAGCGCATACCTTTCTTCAAGCCCAGCAAAGAGTTGAAGGATCTGGTCAACAACGACGCCGCCTCGTCGGCCGCCGCTGCCGCGGAACCCGCCGCCGGGGCCGGACCGTCGGCCTAGCGCGGCTGCGATGGATCGCCTCTGGAGCCCGTGGCGATATCAATACGTCAGTAAAAGCGCGCAGACTGACGACTGTATCTTCTGCGCCAAGGGATCCGCCTCCAAGGATGCCGAGAACCTGGTGGTTTTTCGCGGGCAACTCAACTTCGTCCTTCTGAATCTGTACCCCTATACCAACGGCCACATCATGATCGCCCCGTATGCGCACGTGGCCACGCTGGACGCGGCCGCGGCCGAGGCGGTGGCGGAGATGATGCAGCTGGCGCGAACCTGGGAGGCGATCCTGAGTTCGGTCTACAAAGCTCCGGGGATCAACCTGGGGATGAATATCGGGGAATGCGCGGGCGCTGGAGTGGCCGGCCACATACACATGCACATGCTGCCGCGCTGGCCGGCCGATTCCAACTTCATGACGACGGTGGCCGAAACGCGCGTTCTGCCGGAGGACCTTGCCTCCACATACCAGAAACTAACGGCGCGAATCTAAGCGATTCCCCCTAGCGACTTCTCATCCCTTTTGCCCGTAACCTTAGGCATGGACCTATTGTCTATGCACTTGAGGAACGCGCGCACAACGGAGCTGCTCGCCACCTGCCTCGGCCTGGTGTTCCTCTCTTGTTTGGCGCCACGGCGAGGGCCCTGTGCGCAGGTTGCCGCCATGGCGACCCACGCTGTGGTCTCGGATGTGGCGCTGCGTGCCGGGTGTGATCCCGAAGATGAAAAACTGGCTTCGGTCTCGCGCGGGGATGCGGTGGAGATCCGATTCGCGCTGGCCGGCGGGAGCGGCGCCTGTTATAAGGTTGCGGTGGTCTCGGGCGGCAAGACACTGCTCGGCTACCTGAGCGCAAGGGCCATTACCGGAATCGAGGAGTTTGAACGAGGCCGCGCATCGGCGGCGGGCTTTGATTCTCCGCAAGCGGCGCGGCAGGACATGGCCTCGGTTCGCAAGTCGGCTTCGGTTGCCTATGCCAATCAGAAAGTGATGCAGGCGGTGCGGCTGCTGGAGAATAATCAGCCCGGTGAAGCGTTGCAGTTGCTGGAGTCTGTCCTGCGGGCCAATCACCGGGATGGGGCGGTGCTGGCGCTGGCTGGTCTGGCGGCCTATCAAAGCGATCAGGTGAAGGCTGCCATAGACTACTGGCAGGATTCGCTGGTACTGGCTCCGGATTCCTCCGTGGAACGGCTGCTCAAGAAGGCGCAGCGGGAGGCGGCCGGGGACAACAGCTCCGAGAAGCTGACGGGCGCCTACTTCCAGTTCCGCTACGACCCGCGGGAGGGGGCGGCGGAGCAAGCGCGCAGCCTGGTGCCGGTGCTGGACAACGAATTCGCGCGCCTGTCGGCGGAGTTGGGCTGCCGGTCGCCGGAGCGAATGACGGCCGTGATCCAGAGCAAGCAGGCCTACCTGCAAAGCACCGGAGCCTCGGAGTGGAGTGGAGGTCAATACGACGGGCGGATCCGGGTGGCATTGATGGAGCCGCAGCCAGGTCCGCAGACGCGCCGCGCTCTAGCCCACGAGGTGACGCACGCCTGCCTGGCGCGCATCGGGAACTGGCCGGCCTGGCTGCACGAAGGGATCGCGCAGAAGATGTCCGGCGTCAACATCACGGGCGAGCAGATGGCCGCGGTGCAGACAATGGCGCGCGCCGGGAAGATCCCGCCGCTCGAGCAGCTCAGCGCGTCCTATTCAAGAATGAGCTCAGACAACGCGGCGGTGGCCTACATGGTGGCGCTGGCCTCGGCGGACCTGCTCTACCGCGCCTACGGGACCGACGGAGTGAGGAGCATCCTGCAAAGCCCGGACCGGCTGAGGCAGATCAGCCTGGAACTGGACCGGCGGCTGCGCGAGTAGTGTCCTACCAGCGCATGGAGCGGAAGACGCTGGTGGGGAGTCCGGCGGCGTTGTAGAGATTGGCATCCGGATTGGAGGCCCAGGCGTAGCGCACGGCCAGCGGCGCGGTAACCGAGGGGCTGCTCACCACCACGGTGTTTCCTTCAATCTTTGCCTCGGCCGGATAGAAACGCCGGTCCGCCCCGGCCACATCAAAGCCCTTGAGGATATCGCCCTTGGCCTTCAGCCCGCCGCCGGTTCTCTTAAACCAGACGCGCATCTTGCCGCCTTCGGTGGTGGCCTGCTGGAACTCGGGACCGGAGAAAACCAACTGTTGTTCCTTATAGGCGAGATGGCGCGCCGCCAGCGCGAGGCGGTCGCCGACGTCCTGCTTGTTCTTGGGATGAATGTCGACGGGGTTGCCGATGTCGTTGATGACGGCCATGCCCGTTTGCCGGAGTTCGAGCGTGTCGGCCTGCGCCTCCTGGACCAGCACCCAATCGGAGGGCGAGCCGGCCTTTTCGAAATTGGCGAGCTGCACGAACAGGAACGGGAAGTCGCCCAGACCCCAGCGATTCCGCCAGTCCAGAATCATGGTTTCAAAGAGGCGCCGGTAGATGGGGGCCTGTGTCTTGCTGGCGTTGGTTTCGCCCTGATACCAGGTTGCGCCCTTGATGGTGTAGGGCAGCAGCGGATGGATCATGGCGTTGAACAATCCGGAGGGTGTGTGGGCATGGCCGGGGCCCATGGGCGGAACGGGGCGGCGTCCGGGCTCGACGCTCTGCTTGCGCTTGGCGTCGTAGTCGGCCATCTGTTGCGCGAATCGCGCGCTGGCATCGGGAAAGGCATCGAGGACTTTGTTCCAATCGGTGAAGACCGGGAGCAGCGAGGCATCGGCGGCGAGTGCGCCGCGGGAGACCCAGGCCTGAGCCGGCGTGCCGCCCCAGGAGGTGGCGATGAAGCCGACCGGCACATTCAGCTTCTTGTGGAGGTGGCGCGAGAAGAAGTATCCGACGGCCGAGAAGTCCTTGACCGAGTCCGGAGAACAGGGTTCCCATTTGCCTTCGACATCGTCGAGCGGCTCGGGCGAGGTCCGCTTGGCCACCTTAAAGAGCCGCATCTGAGGATAGACGGCGGCGGCGATCTCCTTCTCGGCGTTGTCGACATTGCGAACCAGCCACTCCATGTTGGACTGTCCGGAGCCGATCCAGACCTCGCCCACCAGGACGTCGGCGACGGTGATGGTGTTCTTGCCGGAGATGCGGAGATCGGCGGCGGCGCCCGGCTCCATCGGCTGCAGCCAGACATCCCATTTGCCTTGCGGGTTCGTGGTGGCGGTGATGGTCTGGCCGCGGAAGGCGACGGTGACTGATTCACCGGGTTCGGCCCATCCGAAGACCCGGGCGGGGCTGCCCGCTTGCAGGAGCATATGGTCCGAGATGATGGCGGGTAGCTTTACATCGGCCCAGACAGCGGTGGAGGCAAGAGCCAGTATGGCGGCGAAACGGAACAACATGGGAGTCATTCTCCTTTGAATGTGAACTCGGCTGTGCCGGCGGCGGATGACGCCAGCGTGACTTTTTGTTGCTGGGAGCCGTAGACTTCATGCCAGGCTTCCAAGGTATATTCTCCGGGCGGCAGGTTCTTGAGGCTGAAGGAGCCGTCGACGCCGGAGACAGCGAAGTAGGGATGATCCATGACGCCGATCCAGGATTTCATCCAGGAGTGTATGTTGCACTTGACCGGGACCATCACTTCGGCGCGGGCGAACTCGCGTTCCAGCGCGCCGGAGCCGGGCGCCTGCTGCTGGTTCCACTCGCGATTGTTCTTCGGCATGGGGTGTATGTTGTGCGAGACGGTGTCGCTGTTGGTAACTTCCAAGGTCTGGCCGGCACGGATGCCGAACACGCGCGGGTGGAAGGTGCAGCCGGCCTGGTCGATTTTGGCTTTATCGGCGGGCGGAGCAAACTGCTTTCCCTCGAGTCCAGCCTGGACATAGACAAAAACGTTGGCGAGCGCGCCGCCTTCCCCGATGACGACTGACTGCTCCACGGGTTTACCTTTGTGGAGGCGGAGGCATTCCGCTTCCTCGGCGGCCATGTTGATGGTCTTGCTGGCTGGCTTCTTTCCGGTGAAGACCACCTTGCCGGAGATGGCGGCAGCGGTGGCGGGGTCAACCGTAAAGAACGCGGGCGCGGCGGGAGCTTCCGCCTTTTTCTCCGAAGTGGAGCAGCCGGTCAACACCAGCGCGATGAGAGCAAGGTACCGCATGAGCAGCTAGTTGGTTCCGGGAGGCCCGATGTTGGCGGGCGTCTCGCCGGTGAGCGATTCGAGGAAAGCGATGAGATCCGCGCGCTCGGTCTGAGATAGTTTCAAGGCCTTGAGCTCCTTGTCCAGGTGCGGATTCGAGCTGCCGCCACCGACGTAGAAGTCGACTACATCCTTGAGCGTGGCGAGGCTCCCGTCGTGCATGTAGGGAGCGGACTGGGCGATGTTGCGCAGCGTGGGGGTTTTGAATGCGCCCTTGTCAGCGTCGTTACCGGAGACCTTGGAACGGCCGATGTCCTTAAGCTCACCCTTGGCGTCGATGCCCACGCCGATGTTGTGGAACTTGTTGTCGGTGAAGAGCGCGTGTGTGGGCTCGATGGTGTGGCAGACGACGCAGTTGCCCTTGGCGGGGTTCTTAAAGATGTCGAGGCCGCGGACGGCGGCGGCGCTGAGGGCTTTCTTGTCGCCGCCAAACTGATATTTGTCAAAGGGTGAGTTGCCGGTGAGCACGGTGCGCTCAAAGCTGGCGAT
>Ga0080064_1007111_pt1 | contig 11537 bp, 9 predicted proteins | sample Subgrocontami54m_FD_69260 | JGI IMG/M metagenome (GOLD analysis project Ga0080064, IMG submission 69260) | Subsurface groundwater microbial communities from S. Glens Falls, New York, USA - GMW46 contaminated, 5.4 m (SPADES assembly) (version 2) ...
GTGGATGGCGTCGCCCTGCGCTCCGCGCGCGATGCGCAGGATGTCGTCGATGTCCAGATAGGCGGCGATCGGCTTCCTGCCCTCGCCCACCGGGTAGCTCTCGTCGGCCTTGAAGCGGTGCAGCGCGAACCGGTCCTCCGCCGAGTAGATGCCGACGGTGCGTATGCCCATTTCGGCGGCCGCGCGCATCACGCGGATCGAAATCTCGCTCCGGTTGGCGACGAGAATGCTGCGTATCGGTTTCATGCTGCAGGTCCTGTGACGGCGCAAGCCGCGAGAGCGGCACATGGCATCATACGAGATGTTCTCTCCGGTGTGCGCGCCCGGCGCCGGAACGGTGCGCGATGCGGGGACCCGCCTCCAATGGCCCGAAAAGGTCTGGAATTCCCGTGCTGTTCCGGCTTTACATTCGCGCGACTTTAAGGGACGCTCGTTCCGTGGCCTAATGTGAACGCCAAGACACAGGAACCGCCGGAGAGGCTTGCCAGGCGGTGGAACGCTGTCGGCGACCGGGTCCCGGTCGGCGCAATCGTGGGCCTGTTTGCCTTGCTCGGCATCAGCCTGGGATGGGTGGTCCTGTTCCAGCAGATCGAGCGGCAGGAATCCGAGGCGATCGCCAGCGCCGAGGTGTCCAACGTCAATCTCGCGCAGGCGTTCAACGAACATGTCCTGCGCATCGTTAGGGATGTGGATCTCCAGTCGCGGATACTCGCCGCGGAGGTCCAGCGCGAGGGCCTCGGGCGCGTCGACTTCGCGGCCTTTCAGCGCACGATCTCCTCGGCCATGCCGTTCGTGACTCGAATCGGGGCGATCGACGCCTCGGGCTACCTCGCAGCCTCGTCCCGGCCCGTCGAGCGCCTGTTCATGGGAGACCGCGAGCACGTGCGCGCGCTCACGGAATCCGATTCCCGGTCGCTATTCGTGGGCAGGCCCGTTACGAGCCGTTCCTCGGGCGCATGGTGGATACCGATGACGCGGCGTCTCAACGCGGCTAACGGCGAATTCGCCGGCGTGCTGATATTCGCCGTCGATCCGGAATATTTTTCACGCTTCTACGGCACGGTATCGCTCGGAAGGCAAAGCGTGGTCACGCTCTACCGCGACGATGGCATCGTGCTCGCGCGCCAGCCCGACCTCATCCAGTCGATCGGCAAGGACGCGAGCACGCTGCCCGACGCCAAGGTCTTCCTCACGCAGAACGCCGGATTCCGGGTCACCCAGGGTGCGTTCGACGGCGTGCGCCGCGTCATTGCCTTCAGCTCGCTCGCCGACTATCCGCTCAAGGTGGTGGTCGGCACTTCGCTCGACGAGGTCCTTGCGCCGTTACGCGGCAGGAAGCCGGCCCTGTATTTCTTCGCCGCCGTCATCTCCGCGTTCGTGCTGGCCGCGAGCTTCGCGATCTCCCTGCTCTACCATGAGCGAAGACGCTCGGTCGAGGCGCTGGAGGAGAGCGAGGCGCGCTTCCGCGACCTGACCAAGCTGTCCTCGGACTGGTTCTGGGAGCAGGATGCCGAGCTGCGCTTCACCGCCGTGTCCGGCGGACTCTCCGTCGCGGTGGGTCTGAATCCCGACGCGACGATCGGCAAGCGGCGCTGGGAGCTGCCCGGCGCGGATCCGGAGGCGGATTGCTGGCGCACGCATCGCGCGCAGGTGGGTCGGCACGAGCCTTTCAGCGACTTCATGTACCGCACGGTGAACGAGGCGGGCGAGGAGCGCTGGGTGTCGATCAGCGGCAAGCCCCTGTTCGGCGAGCGCGGCCGCTTCCTGGGCTACCGCGGCACGGGCAGGGACATCACCGCGCGCAAGCGGGCCGAGGAAGCGCTGCAGAAGTCCGGGCGCGAAATCCTGCGCCTGAACGAGGGGCTGGAGCTTCGCGTCGCCGAGCGCACCGCCGAGCTGGAAACGGCCGTCAGGGAAATGGAGACCTTCACCCACACGGTGGCGCACGACCTGCGCTCGCCGCTGCGGGCGATGAACGCCTACGCCAGCATCCTGATCGAGCACCTTGCGAACACGGCTTCCCCCGAGGACCGAGGCCACCTGGAGCGCGTCGCCGGCAACGCGCAGCGCATGGGAAGGCTCATCGACGACCTGCTGGCCTTTTCGCGTTACTCGCACCAGCCGATACGCAAGCGCGTCCTGGACTTCCAGGCGCTGGCGCGCGGCGTGCTCGCGGAGCGGATCCCGGCGGATGGAACGGTCCTGGCAAAGTTCGGGGACCTGCCGCCGTGCAAGGCCGATGCCTCGCTACTGCGCATCGCGATGGAAAATCTGGTCTCCAATGCCGTCAAGTTCAGCCGCGACGCAACGCCGCCGGTCATCGAGATCGGTCACGCCGACGGCGCCTATTACGTGCGCGACAACGGCGTCGGCTTCGACATGGCCTATTCGGGCAAGCTGTTCGAGCCGTTCACCCGCCTGCACGGCTTGGAGGAATTCGAAGGCACGGGCATGGGACTCGCCATCGTCGGCCGCATCGTCGAGCGCCACGGCGGGCGCGCCTGGGCACAGGCCGAGCCCGGCAAGGGCGCGACCTTCTCCTTTACCCTGGGTTGAAACGCGCCGCGGGCGGAATTCCCGCCGCGCCTGCGAGCGCGGCGGGAGCTTACGGCTATTTCGCCGGGAAGAAGGCGTAGCTGACGAAGTAAAGGACCACCAGCAGGCCCAGGCCCAGCCCCAGGCTCCAGCCGATCAGCTTCTTCTCGATCGGCAGCAGCGGCTCGTAGGGCATCTTCTCCAGTTCTTTTGCGATGTTCGGTTGCTGTTCCATGTTTTCCCCCTGTCCCGATTAGCTCGCCGCCAGAGGCGGCATGACTCCGGCGAAGAAGATGAAGGATATCGCCAGCCCCACCCAGATGACGAAGCCGAACAGGCACAGCAGATAGACTGCCGCCAGCCGGCCTATGCCCTCCTCCCAGAGCTTCTTGAAGTTCGACATCACGCCGATGGTGAAGAAGGTCATGACGAAGAAGATCCCGCGGAAGGTGTTGGCTTCGCCCATCGCCGCCTTGATCTTTCCCGTCAGCTCGGGCGTGGCGCCCAGCGCCAGGATCAGGATCAGCGCGAAGGTCACCACGTAGCCGATGATGAATTTCGGGAACCGCTCCCAGATCTCCCCGACCTTCGCCTTGTCGCCTTCGCGCACCTCGATGCGGGTGGTCCAGATGTAGGCGAGGATGAAGGCCCAGATGCCGATGAAGATGTCGATGAAGACTTTCACCGTCGCCGTGGTGCCCACGATCCAGCCCTTCTGGTAGACGACCCCCTTCGCCGCCGCGGCCGCGAGGATCAGCGATTCGGTGATCGCGCCGCTGGCGACGGCCGCGCCGTCGGTTTTCACGGCAAGCCCCATCCACGCGCCGGCCACCATGGGCTCGTGCGAGAGAAAGACCTGCGCCGCGAACGGGAGGATGAGCAGCTCGACCACGGCGAAGATCACCACCAGCGAGGACACCATGATCGCAACCACCGGCCGCGCGCGGATCGCGCTGCCGGTGGCGATCGCCGCCGATACACCGCAGATCGAGATGCCCGAAGCGAGCGGGGCCGCCCATTCGCGGCTGAACTTGAACCACTTGCGCGCGACGAAGTAGACGACCGCCCAGTAAATCAGGTAGGCCTCGATGATGGCGGCTATGCCCCGGAACATCAGCGCGGTAGCGAGGCCCAGCTTCTCGGCCGCCGTGACGCCGAGGAATCCGCCCAGGATGACGATCGCGGTCTTGATGTACAGCTCGGGCCGGATCGCCTCCTTCATCCACTCCGCCAAGCCGGGCATGAAGTTCCCGATGACGAGCCCGACGAGCAGCGCGACGATGAACCCGCCTTCCGCGGTGAGCCTCAGGGACCAGCTGATGCCGAACTTCTGCATGTCGGCAGGAGTGGTCACCGCGAAATTCGCCCAGCTCCCCGCGATCCAGCACAGGTAGCTCAGCCAGAATACCGCCGTGAACCCGAGCGCGAAGCGCTTGATGTCAGCCTTGAGCGCCGCCGCGCCCGCCGTCATCACCACCAGCAGGACCACGTAGGTGGTAACGAGGGCTCCGACCCCTCCGAGTCCCGCGTAGGCCTTCGAGATGGGCGCGAGGGCCTTGCTCACATCGGTCCAGACGCCGGTGGTAATGACCCATCCCAGGACGTCCGTCCCGGCGAGCACACCCAGCGCGAGCACAAAGAAAAGCAGGCCTATCCACACCGACAACCAGTCTTCGCTGATGCCCTTTCGCTCCATGTTCCCTCCCCTCGGTTTTGTTGCGAACTGCGTCGCATGCGAAACCAGCCAGGTGACCCGGTACCCTGCACGAAGCCGTAAAAGATGGAAGAACTAGCCTACTGGCTGGTACTTGAAACCCCTACTGAGTTATGGTGATTTCATTATAGCCACATCGGCGGAACTCCTGCATGATCGCCGGCCTGCGGCGTCCGGCAGAGTCGAGCGCGGCGAGATAACGCCCGAAGGACGTAGGTTGGGCCGAGCACAGCGAAGCCCAACGCATCGTCGGGCTGCCGTGCCGCCTAGCGTTCGAGCAGGTCCTTCTTGTCCTTGACCTTCGCCCACTCGTCCGCATCCGAAGGCGCATCCTTCCGCTCGATGATGGGTTTCCATTGCTTGGAGAGCTCGGCGTTGAGCGCGATGAAGCCGCGCTGCGCGGGAGGAACGTCATCCTCGGCGAAGATGGCCTCGACGGGGCACTCGGCGACGCAGAGGGTGCAGTCGATGCACTCGTCGGGGTCGATGGCGAGCATGTTCGGCCCCTCGCGAAAGCAATCGACCGGACACACGTCAACGCAATCGGTGTACTTGCACTTGATGCAGCTTTCTGTGACGACGTAGGTCATGGCGGGTCGGCCTGAGGCGCGTAGGCGATGGGAGGAATTCGGCGGCGAGTTGCCCTGCGGATATTACCACGCCGAGCCGGCCTTCTGCGCAAATATGCCGAATAAATAACCATTTATGCCAAAAGGACAAGCCCAGAAATCACGCTATTCTCCTTCACTTGGGGCCGGTTTTTCGCTACGATTCATCTTTAGAGGTCATCCCCGATCCCGGCAGCGTCCGCTGCGCTTCCCAACATAGCCCGACACGAGGAGTTCATGAGCGATTTCATTCAGCATGTCACCGACAGTACATTCGAGCCCGACGTCCTGAAATCCGACGTCCCGGTGCTCGTGGATTACTGGGCCGAATGGTGCGGCCCGTGCAAGGCAATCGCCCCGCTGCTCGAGGAGGTCGCCAAGGAATACAACGGCAAGGTCAAGGTCGCCAAGGTGAACGTCGACGAGAACCAGGACCTCGCCAAGAAATACAACGTGCGTGCGATCCCGACGCTGATGCTGTTCAAGGACGGGAACGTACAGGCAAGCAAGCTCGGGATGATGTCCAAGCCGCAACTCACGGCCTTTCTTGACAGCAACATCTGAACCCTTTAACCTTCTAGCAAAGCGATGATCGGCGGTACAGGGGTTTCCTGCCGCCGTCGACGATAGTCCAGCGCTTCCGGGCGGTCGCCCAGGGCGCCTTTCCTTCCAGTCTCTACTTCCCCGAATCGCCTTCGGGTCCATTCCGCGCAGCCCATATGCACCTATCCGAGCTCAAGACCCTCCACGTCAGCCAACTGCTCGAAATGGCAGTGGCGAACGAGATCGACAACGCCAACCGCATGCGCAAGCAGGAGTTGATCTTCGCCCTGCTGAAGAACCGCGCCAAGAAAGGCGAGTCCATCTACGGCGACGGCACCCTGGAAGTGCTGCCCGACGGATTCGGGTTCCTGCGCTCTCCGGACACCTCCTACCTCGCCTCGACCGACGACATCTACGTCAGCCCCTCGCAGATCCGCCGCTTCAACCTGCACACCGGCGACTCGATCGAGGGGGAAATCCGCACGCCCAAGGACGGCGAGCGCTATTTCGCGCTGGTCAAGGTCGACAAGGTCAACAGCGAGCCGCCCGAGGCGTCGAAGCACAAGATCCTGTTCGAGAACCTGACCCCGCTGCACCCCAACGAGCACCTGAAGCTCGAACGCGACATCAAGGGCGAGGAAAACATCACCAGCCGCATCATCGACATCATCGCCCCGATCGGCAAGGGCCAGCGCGGTCTGATCGTGTCCCCGCCCAAGGCCGGCAAGACCGTGCTGATGCAGCAGCTCGCGCACGCCATCATCGCGAACTATCCGGAATGCGTGCTGATCGTGCTGCTCATCGACGAGCGGCCCGAGGAGGTGACCGAGATGCAGCGTTCGGTGCGGGGCGAGGTCGTCTCCTCCACCTTCGACGAGCCGGCCTCGCGCCACGTGCAGGTCGCCGAGATGGTGATCGAGAAGGCCAAGCGCCTGATCGAGCACAAGAAGGACGTCGTGATCCTGCTCGACTCGATCACGCGGCTCGCGCGCGCCTACAACACCGTGGTGCCGGCCTCGGGCAAGGTGCTGACGGGCGGCGTCGACGCCAACGCGCTGCAGCGCCCGAAGCGCTTCTTCGGCGCCGCGCGCAACATCGAGGAAGGCGGTTCGCTCACCATCCTCGCCACCGCCCTGATCGACACCGGCTCGCGCATGGACGACGTGATCTACGAGGAGTTCAAGGGCACAGGCAACATGGAAATCCACCTCGACCGGCGCATGTACGAGAAGCGCATCTTCCCGGCGATCAACGTCAACCGCTCGGGAACGCGCCGCGAGGAGCTGCTGATCGAGCCGCCCATCCTGCAGAAAGTCTGGGTGTTGAGGAAGCTGCTCTACCCCATGGACGACCTGGAGGCCGCCGAATTCCTGGTCGACAAGATCCGGGCGACAAAGTCGAACGGCGATTTCTTCGACTCCATGCGCCGGGGTTGACCCCGACGGCCGTAGCCGAATCCACCGGCTTGAAACGGCAGCCGGCCGGCCTCATGTAAGTGCCTGACGTGTCGCCCCAATTGCGTCATGGCGCGGTTTTTGGCATAATGTCGCGCTTTCCGCACGCGCCTGCGGACCCGCGCAAGGACCCGAATCATGAAAGCCAAGATCCATCCCGACTACAAGGAAGTCGAAGTCACCTGCAGTTGCGGCAACAAGTTCACCACGCGCTCGACGCTGGGGAAGCCGCTGCACGTCGAGGTGTGCTCGGCCTGCCATCCGTTCTATACCGGAAAGCAGAAGATCCTGGATACCGCGGGCCGGGTCGAGAAGTTCCGGCAGAAATACGCCGGGAAGAAAACGGCCAAGGCCGAAAAACCGGCTGCGGCGTAAGCATCGCTTAGGTGGCGAAAAAGGCAGCTTCGGCTGCCTTTTTCGTTTCGGGAGTAACTGCATGCTGCAGAAGTGGCTGGCGCGCCGATTGCCCTTGCCGCTGCCGTCCCTGGCACTCGTGCTGCTCGTGCTCGCCTACGCCCTGCCCGGCTTGCTCAGCCACGACCCGTGGAAGACCGACGACGCGATCGGAACCGGGATCGTGCACCAGATGCTCAGCCACGGCGAGTGGCTGGTGCCGAGCCTCGCGGGCGAGCCCTTCGTCGAGGACGGCCCGCTGTACTACTGGGTCGGGGCGGCGTTCGCGTGGCTCGCCGCGCCGGTTTTGGAATTGCACCACGCCGCGCGCCTCGCGAGCGCGGTCTTCGCACTGCTCGCCTTCTATTTCGTAAGGCTTGCCGCGAGGGAGTTGTACGGCCGCGCCGAAGGCGAGGGGGCGATGCTCGCGCTGCTGGGGTCCCTCGGCCTGCTCATCCACGCGCACGAGAATATCGGCGAGATCGGCACGCTCGCGGCGCACGCGCTCGCGCTCTACGCGGTCGCCCTCGCGCGCCGCTCGCCGCTGAAAGCAGGGGCCCTGCTGGGCGCCGGCTGGGCGGCCGCGCTGCTGTGCAAGGGCCTGGGCGCGGCCCTCATCCCCCTGCTCACCGCCGTCCTCCTGCCGCTCGCGTGCCGCGACTGGCGCACACGCGGCTATGCGGCCGCGCTCGCGATGGCGGCGGCGATCGGCGCCTCGGTGTCTTTCGCCTGGCTGTTGGCCGCGCATGCGCACGCTCCCGCCGCCCTCGCGCAGTGGCTGAGCTACCAGGTCAACGCGCTCACCGAGCCGACGCGCGCGGCCGTTGCCGATTACGTGGTCGAACTGTCCTGGGCGGCATGGCCTGCGTGGCCCGTCGCCTTGTGGGTCGTGTGGGCCTGGCGCCGGCGCGTCCTCGAGGCGGGGGTCGCGTTGCCGCTCGCCGCGCTCGCATCCGCGTTCGCCTTCGTCGCCATGACGCCGGATTACCGGGAGGTGAACCTGCTGCCGCTCCTGCCCCCGCTCGCGCTGCTCGCGGGCGCCGGCGTGCCGCTGCTGCGGCGCGGCGCGGCGAACGCGCTGGCGTGGTTCGGCGCCATGACCTTCGGCTTCTTCGGCTTCCTCGTGTGGCTCGGATGGTTCGCCATGATGACGGGCGTGCCCGAGCAGATCGCGCGCAATTTCGCCAAGCTCGAACCGGGGCACCAGCCGCAGTTCCACTGGTGGGGCTTTGCCGTCGCGGCAGGTTTCACGCTCGCCTGGCTGTTCGTCCTGCTGCGCAGCGAGCGGTCCCCGCTTCGCAGCGTCACTTTCTGGGCGGCTGGCGTCACGCTGCTCTGGGGACTGATCATGGCGCTGTGGATCGACTGGATCGACTACGGCAAGACCTACCGGCCGGTGGCGCTCGCTCTGAAGCGGGCGCTGCCCCCGGGCGCGCGCTGCGTCGAATCGCGCAACCTGGGCGAGGCCCAGCGGGCGGCGTTCGACTATCATGCCGGTATCGTCACGCTGCGCGCGGAAATGCACCCGCGCGCGCGCTGTCCCGTTCTTCTGGTGAAGGCCCGGCCCGGGGATGACGACCGCGCGCTCGGTGCGCAGTGGCGCCGGATCTGGGAAGGCAACCGCCCCCGCGACAAGGAACGCTACCGTCTCTACGTGCGCCGACAATGAGCAAGCTCACCGATAGTCCGGCCTGGAGGGCGCTCGCCGCGCACCGCGGCGAGATTGCGGCCTCGCGGATCACGGACCTGTTCGCCAGTGACCCGCGACGCGCCACGCGCTGCTCGGTGGAGTTCGGCGAGCTGTTCCTCGACTATTCCCGCCACCTCGTCACCCCGGAGACGCTGCGGCGCCTGATCGCCCTCGCGGAGCAGGCGGACGTCAGCGGCTGGATACGGCGCATGTTCGCGGGAGAGCCGATCAATCACACGGAGAACCGGCCGGCGCTGCACATGGCGCTGCGCTCCGACCGGGGCAGCTTTCCGGAGAACGCGGACGTGATGCCGCAGGTACGCGAAGCGCTCGCGCGAATGCGCTCGATGGTCGGGCAGGCGCGCTCCGGAGGACTGCGCGGCGCCACAGGCAAGCCGGTGCAATGCGTGGTCAACCTGGGCATCGGCGGATCGGACCTCGGCCCGCGCATGGCGTGCCGCGCGCTGCGCGCCTACGACGACGCTCGCTCGCGCTCCCGCGGCGAGCGCAGGCTGGACGTGCGCTTCGTCGCGAACGTGGACCCGAGGGACTTGGACGCGGCGCTGGAGGGGCTCGATCCCCAGACCACGTTCTTCATCGTCGCCTCCAAGACCTTCACCACGGCCGAGACGCTGGACAACGCACGCCGCGCGCGCAGCTGGCTGGAGGCGGGCCTGCAGGGAAGGCCGAGCGCGGGCGCCGATGCCGGATCGCACTTCTTCGCGGTCACCGCGAGCCCCGCCCGGGCGGAGCAATTCGGCATCCCGACGGAGCGGATCTTTCCGATCTGGGACTGGGTCGGCGGCCGCTTCTCGCTGTGGTCGGCAGTGGGACTGCCGATCGCCCTGTCGATCGGCATGGAGGGGTTCGACGCGCTGCTGGAAGGCGCGCGCGACATGGACGCGCACTTCCACACCGCGCCGCTTGAGCGGAACATGCCGGTGATCCTCGCGCTGCTCTCGACCTGGTATGTCAATTTCGCGGCCGCGCAGACCCACGCGGTGATTCCCTATGCGGAGGACCTTGGCGATCTGCCGGCCTACCTGCAGCAGCTGGAGATGGAATCCAACGGCAAGCGCGTGGACCGGGACGGTCGCGAGGTGGACTACGCCACCGCCCCCGTGATCTGGGGAGCGAGCGGCACTCCCAGCCAGCACTCGTTCCACCAGCTGCTGCACCAGGGCACGCACCTCGTCCCGGTGGATTTCATCCTGGTCGCGGGCGGGCGCGGGCGCGACATGCTGGCCACCAACGCCCTGGCGCAGGCGGCGGCGCTGACGCGCGGCAGCGCGAGCCCCGAGGCCTACCGCGCGCTTCCGGGCAACCGCCCTTCCAGCACGATCATCCTCGAGCGGCTCTCCCCCGAGGCGCTGGGACAGCTGCTGGCAATGTACGAGCACAAGGTTTTCGTTCAGGGGGTGATCTGGAACATCAACAGCTTCGACCAGTGGGGCGTCGAACTGGGCAAGACCCTCGCCCGCGCGCTGCTGCCGGCGCTGCAGGGCGAGGCCTTTCCCGCGGACGCCGACCCCGCCACGCGCGCGCTCGTCGAGCGCATCCGGCGCATGCGTTGACTTCGCCCGGGCCCCGGCATAGCCTAGACTGACACAGGCGGAACCAAACAGGTTGCCGTGATTTACCATCCCCAATCTCCCTATTTTAGGAAGTTGCGATTTGCAACTTCCTAGAATAGGGAGCCATATACAAACCCAAAATCTTCGCCAATTCTGTCAGCACGTGAGTGGTAAGAGACCGGAGCACACAGGAGAGACGCATGAACAAACCCAAGGAATTGGACGCCACGCTGCTTGGAGAGCTGCGCGGTCTGCTCGGCGATCGCGTCACGGTCTCGCGCGGCGTGCGCGAGCACCACGGCAAGGACGAGTCCTACTACCCATATGCACTGCCCGACGCGGTGGTGTTCCCCCACTCCACCGAAGAGGTGCGAGACGTCGTGAACATCTGCCGCCGCCATCGAACGCCCATCATCGCGTTCGGCGTCGGCACCTCCCTGGAGGGACACGTGCTCGCGATCGAGGGCGGGGTGTGCGTGGACCTGTCGCAGATGAACAGGATCATCGAGGTGCGCGAGGCCGACCTCGACGCCACGGTGCAGGCGGGCGTCACCCGCAAGCAGTTGAACGAGCACATCCGCCACTCGGGCCTCATGTTCCCCATCGACCCGGGCGCGGACGCGACCCTGGGCGGCATGGCCGCGACGCGCGCCTCGGGAACCAACGCCGTGCGCTACGGCACCATGCGCGAGAACGTAATCTCGCTCACCGTCGTGCTCGCCGACGGCCGCGTGATCCGGACGGCGCGCCGTTCGCGCAAGTCCTCGGCCGGCTACGACCTGACGCGCCTGTTCGTCGGTTCCGAAGGCACGCTCGGGATCATCACCGAGGTCACGGTGCGCCTGTATGCGATCCCCGAGGCGATGTCCGCGGCCGTGTGCTCCTTCGCCGACATCACCGGCGCCGTGGACACGGTGATCCAGACCCTGCAATCGGGCATCCCGATCGCGCGCAGCGAGGCGCTCTGCGCGACGACGATGCGCGCGCTCAACGCCTACAGCAAGATCGGCTACCGCGAGCAGCCCA
>Ga0080064_1007114_pt1 | contig 11534 bp, 10 predicted proteins | sample Subgrocontami54m_FD_69260 | JGI IMG/M metagenome (GOLD analysis project Ga0080064, IMG submission 69260) | Subsurface groundwater microbial communities from S. Glens Falls, New York, USA - GMW46 contaminated, 5.4 m (SPADES assembly) (version 2) ...
TGACGCGCCGAAGTTGCAATGAGAACGAGGTCCCACAATCAAAAACTGGTTGTCGCGCGCGCGAGGACTGACGCTGTTGCCCTGGAAGAATTTGAACAGGTTCAGGCCGTCGTCAATGCTGGGATCATACCATGTCGTCATGTGCAGAGCAGGGACATCGAATCGATCCGAGTCCCGGACCGCGCCGAAACGGTCCCACCATTTGTCGCCGAGTTCGGTGGACACGATTCCTTCCCACTCCGTATCCGCCTTGCCGAACTTGCGGAGCACGTCAATCAAAGGAAGAGTCCGATGGAACTGGCCAAAGTCGAGTTTTGGAAGAGCAGGGGGAGGATTCTGTTGGCCGCCGTAGATGCGAAAAAAACCCGCCCAGTCGGCAAACGACACCGCGCCGCCTTCGCGCGTACGGATGCCGCAACCGGGCAAGATGTATCTGGACGTCGCCATGAGCGGAGCAGCCGAACGTTCCTATTTTGCCATTGGACCACGGCTGTGCGGCGAGCCAGCTCAACGTATCGTAGCCATCAGACCCCGCACTCACGTCCAAGTAGTAATAGACGCCTTCCGATTCATACCGTCCGCGCATGTCCTGTGCGACAAAGACGTAACCCCTACCAACAAATAAAGGAGCCACGTTGACGGATGCCATATTAGGATCGTTCTTCCCATAGGGCGTGCGCACTAAAATGACAGGAAGTTTGCCTACAGCTCCCTCGGGAAAGTACAAGTCTGTCGATAGCCGCACTCCATCGCGCATCCGGATCATGACACTCCGCTCGACCTTCCCCTGATTTTCGGATTGGACAGTGACGGGTCTTGTCTGCTGTGCCTCGGACCGGAGCGAGCACAGCAACAGGCAGATCGAACTGGTTGTCCATGACGCTCTCACGAAAGGAATCCTCGCACAGCATTATAACCTCGACATAACCTCGATTTGTCAACGCCCGAACTCTGCGCGGAAACACACGAACCCGGATGCAATTACCTTGGAGCGACGAGTTGGCGTACTAAGCCACGAGGACCATCTAGGTGATGTCGTGTTCTAGGCTGGCCTTCATCGCATTAGCCCACGAAACGGCTCTCGGCCGGTGAAGACGGACCGGCGCGCTGTTCTCACGACGATTCCCAGGTCGTAGGAGAGGATAGACCCCACTGACGCTAGCGGAGTGTTCGGCCTTTACCTGGGCTTTTCCGTGACGTCTGGTGTGCTGACCGAGCGGCCGAAAGCAAATACCAAGCAAAATGGATGGAGAATGCCCTGGAACGGGAACAGGAGGTGGCCAAGTCCATCTTCTGGAAGAGTTTACAGGTCCTGATGCACAGCCCCTGGAACTTGCTGCATACTATTCTCAGAGTAGGCCTTCGATATGTTTCCACGTTTTGGCCCATCACGCGTCATCCTTGATAGAGGATGCCTGTTGCCGCCGCAGTCATGGACCGCTGGACCACGCAAGGGGCCAGTCTGGGCAGCCGGCTGGGGGCTCAGATGAGCCAGCTATCGCGCTCCGGCGTGCCGGTTTCGCCGGATGCCGACTGGCAGGGGCAGTTCATTTCCGAGCACATGCGCCGGATCTTTCTGCAGATCTACCGCATGGTGGGCAACGCCGAGGATGCGCAGGATCTCACTCAGGAGGTCTTCATCAAGGCGCTGCAACGCTCGGATCAGATACAGGATCCGTCCAAAGCGGCGCACTGGTTGTCGCGAGTGGCCACCAATACGGCCATCGATTTTTTGCGGCGTAAGGCACGGGTGCAATTCTCTGAACTGGAAGAGTTGCCGGATGCGGTCATGATGGCGCGGGAAGAGAGTCCGGAACAAAGGCTCTTGCGCGGCGAGCAAGGTGCATGGCTGGCGGCGGGCCTGGAAGAGTTAAGCGAGCGCGAGCGGATGGCGTTGGTCCTGCGCGATGTGGAAGGCTTGCCGGCCGAAGAAGTGGCGTTGCAGATGAACTGCTCCAAGGCCACCGTGCGCAGCCACATTGCCAACGCGCGGATCAAATTCCGCAAGTATTCGGAAAGGAGGAAAACGTGAACCACCCGACACAAGCCGATCTGGCCTTGTATGCCCACGCTGATCTGGGCTGGGCGCGATCGCTGCTGCTGGACCGCCACCTGCGCCGCTGCGACGGGTGCCGCCGGGAAGTGGACGCTTTCCGCCAGACCAGGGAAGCCGTGCAGGAATCCGGGGCGGAGTTTCCGCCGGAACTGCACTGGGCCAAACTAGCCTCCGAGATGAGGGCCAACATAAGGCTGGGGCTGGAAGCGGGCGCGATTGCGGGTCCGATTCCGGTTGCCGGGCGCGAAGCCAATTGGATGTCCGGCTATCGGAGCGCAGCCGCGATGGCCTCGATTACCGTTTTGGTGTGCAGCGCCTGGCTGCTCAACCGTCCGGCGCCGCAACCGCCGCCGATCGCCTTGGACGGGCCTGGCATCGTTTTGCGAGCCACCCCAACCGGGATTTCGATGGAGGGCAATGGCCGCTCGCTGGCGCTGATGCATCGCGGTGCGGAGAAGGTTACGCTCACCGTCGGCATGCAAGGTTCGCTGCGGGCGCGGTATCTGGACGAGGAAACCGGGGAGGTAACCATTCATCATGTCTATGCGGAATAGTCTTCTGGCATTGACTCTCAGTTGCGCCGCCGCCTGCTTTGCGCAGACCGGCCCCGCCTCGCGGAGCTCGCTCAAAGTGAATCTTCCGGCCGACTCTCCGGTGACGCTGCTGTCGGCCGACTGGGGTGAGTCCAGCGCCTCCGAGCGCGGTAGCGCCATGGTGCTGAATCTCCACACCTCGCTCTCGCTCCGCAACTCCTCATCGCGGCGCATCCGGGGCATCACCTGGATGGTGCTCTCGCAGGAGGTCACGCCAGGGGGACGCGCGTCGGTGACCAAGGCCAGCCTCGACATCGCGCCTGGTGAAGCCTTCCCCGTACGTTTGGATCTGCGGCTGCTGCGGCCGCTGGGTCCGGGACAATTGCAGACTGGCACACCGCTGGTGGAGATGTCGCTTGATGGGGTGCTCTTTGAAGACCTGTCCTTCTTTGGGCCCAACCGGCTGGAATCGCGCCGCGCCATGACCGCGCTGGAGCTGGAAGCCCAGCGCGACCGCCGCTACTTTCTACAGGTCTTGTCGGCCAACGGAGCCGAGGCTCTCCGCAAAGAGTGCCTGGCCTCCTTGGCCCGGCAGGCCGACACGCCGCGCCTGGACGTGCAAATGGCGCGGGGCCGGGCTACCGCGGTGGAGCCGGAACGGCAAGTTCAGTTTGCATTCCTTCGATTTCCCGATTCTCCAGTGGACCCGGTGGCCGGCATGGCCCAGGTGGCGGGCGCAGAGGCGCGCGCACCGCGGTTGGAGGTTCACAATAAGTCCACGCGGGCGGTGAAGTCGTTGGAGGTCGGTTGGCTTCTACGCGATTCGCGCGGGCGGGAGTTCTGGGCTGGCACGGTGCCGGCCAAGGCCTCACTTTCACCGGGCCAAAAGACCGAAGTGCTGGGGCAGACCGCGTTTCGATTTGCCGAGCCGGCCGGCGCTCCGGTCACCATCGACAGCATGACAGGTTTTGTCAGCCAGGTGGAATTCACCGATGGCACGGTATGGATCCCGAGCCGCACCGCGCTGGGGGATGCGCGTCTCCAACACGCCCTGGCGCCGTCCGCCGAAGAGCAGCGTCTCACTGGTATCTATCGCCGGAAGGGGCTCAGCGCGGTTGTGGAAGAGTTGAAGAAGTTCCAGTAACGCCTGAGATCAACCGCTGAAGCGTTTGTAGAACGAGTAACCGGCGACGGCGAATCCGATGCAGACCACGATGTATCGGACCACAGCGGCCGGCATGCGGCGCGCGAGCCGCGCCCCGATATAGCCTCCGACAACGGATGAGGCGATCATCGCGAAAGCGTATTGCCAGACCACCGCGCCCTCGACGAGAAAAATCACGACTGTCACAGCGTTGATGATCACGGCGAGCACCGTCTTGAGTCCGTTCATGTGGTGGATGTCGCTGATGCCCATGAATCCAAGGGTGCTGAGCATGAGGATGCCAATGTCGGCGCCAAAATATCCCCCGTAGATCCCGACCAGGAACTGAAACAGGATGATGGCGGTGGTGGTGGAACTTTTCGGCTTGTCGTGCGGGTGCGTGCCGAGCCACCTGGCAACGGGCCGCTGCAGCAGCAGGAGAGAGGAGGCCAGGACCAGGAGCCAAGGGATGAGGCTGGCAAAGACCCGTTCCGGGAATCGCGTAACGGCCAGCGCGCCCAAGGCGCCGCCGAGCAGACTGGGCAGCCATAACCGCTTCAACATCACCCGGGTGTGACTGAGCTCTGCGCGATATCCCCAAGCGCTTGCGATGGATCCCGGCAACAACGCGATGGTGCTGGTCGCGTTGGCGGCCACCGGGCTGATGACGGCAAGCAGGGCCGGGAAGGTGAGAAGAGTTCCGCCTCCGGCAATCGAATTGACGGCGCCGGCGGCGAAGGCCGCCATGGCGAGCAGCATGTAAGTAATTGTGGAATCCGTCACGATTGGTCCAGGGGTGAATCTTGATGCTGAGGACAATTCTAGCGCGGCCAATGAAAAAGAGGGAAACCGGAACCGGTTTCCCTCTGCGCTAAGAGTCAGATGAAGCTATGTGTCGAGTACGGACTAACTACGCTTTGCGTCTCCGCAAGATACCAAGAGCAAACAGTCCGGCGCCCATCAACGCGTAGGTTCCAGGTTCCGGGACCGGCTGTTCGACAAACTTGATGACCATGTCGTTGTAGTCGCCCATGTTGTTCTCAGCCTTCAGTGTCCGATCCTCCACCCCCAACCAATTCGTTGTGCTGTTCACGTTGAACATGGAAAAGTGCTGATGCATGGTTTCGTCAATGTCCGTGCCGCCGGAGTAGGAGGGCGCGCCATTGTCGTTGTTCTTGGACTCGGTATAGAAGGTAAAGCCGTCGCCGGTGGCGATGTAGAAACCGAAGTTGGCGGAGGGAGTGAAAGCCTTCACGGTTCCCGCGGCGTCGGGGCCGCTGAAAATCACCGTTTTTGCACCAGCAGACCCATCCATATTGCGAACATACCAGCCGAAGGTATTCGCGCTCGCCAATCCGGCTACTTCAATGATCAACTGCCCGCTAAATCCGACATTGGTGTTGAAGTAAAAATTCGTGGCCGCCGCGCCGCCATCAGCGATGCTTCTTCCGTAATAGTTGGGGTTGATATCAGGACTCGACGAGTTCGACGCAAATCCGCCGGTCTTACCAAGGAAGTTGCCGATATTCATGGCGGTGCCGTCGGCGGAAGTCTGGTCCCAGAAGGGGTTACCGTCCTGGTTCACGCTTCCGTCAGTCCAAGTCTGGAATCCGCACAGCCCGCAATCACTTACCACGGTGGTGGTGGCGAAAGCAGGTGTCATAAGGGAGAGCGCCGCGACTAAGGCGACACCCACTGTCCATCTACTCATCATGATAGTTGCTCCGTTGTTTCTGATTTCTTGCGTAGGGCTTTTGCCCTAGACAAGACTAACGGGGCAGGGTCTTTGTGAACTATGGATTCTTAGTACCCTTACGTACCAAGTCCCATCATGGAACCTAGATGCCGAGTAGTTCTAGATACCGGCTTACCGCGTTGATTCCTTGGAAGAAATTAGGCAGGTGAAACTTCTCGTTCGGCGCATGCAGGTTGTCATCGGGCAGGCCAAATCCCATGAGAACGCTTGGAATCCCTAAGTGTTTTTGAAAAAGGCCCGCAATCGGAATCGATCCCCCGGACCTTATGTACACGGTCTCGCGCCCGAAAACAGTGGTCAGGGCTTCGGCTGCCGCTTTCACAAACCGGTTGGCCGGGTCGATCATCGACGGCCCGGCACTGTGAATCGGCTGAAACTCGGCCTTCACTCCCTTGGGGCACAGGCGCGCAATGGCATCCTGGAGTTGGGCGGTGGCCTCCCGCGGATCCTGATCCGCCACCAGCCGCATGCTGAGCTTGGCCAGCGCCTTGGCCGGGATCACCGTCTTTGCGCCCTCACCGGTAAAGCCTCCGCGAATCCCATGGACCTCCAGCGTGGGCTGCGCCCAAAGACGCTCCAGCACGGGTATCTCGGCCGGGCCAACCAAACAGGATGCCCCCACTTCCTTGTCCAGGAATTCTGCTTCATCGAATGGGAGGCTCGCCCAAGCCTCACGCTCTTCCGGAGTGGGCGGAAGTACTCGATCCAGGAAACCGGGAATTTGGATATGCCCGCCGGGATCCTTCAACTTTGAAAGGATCTCGGCAATCGCCTGGATGGGATTGGGAGCGGCTCCACCGTACACGCCGGAGTGCAGATCGGTCCGCGCACCGGTCACCACCAGTTCCCCATAGACGATGCCGCGCAGCCCCACGCAGATGGTGGGCAAACCCGGCGCGAACATCTCGGTGTCGCAGATCAGAGCCGCATCCGCGGCCAGCCGCTCCGGATGCAGGCTGACAAAATGCTCGATATGCTCGCCGCCCACCTCCTCCTCCCCCTCAATCAATACACGCACATTCACCGGGAGACGCCCGGTGGTGCGCAGCAGGCCTTCCAGCGCCTTGAGCAGAATGTAGGTCTGCCCCTTGTCGTCGCAAGCACCGCGGGCGTAGATGTTCCCGTTGCGGATCTCGGGCTCAAACGGAGGACTCAACCACTCCTCCAGCGGCTCGGGCGGCTGGACGTCGTAGTGTCCGTACAGAAGCAAGGTAGGCTTGCCGGGAGCGCCCAGCCAATCGGCGTAGATCAGCGGGTGCCTGCCGGCCTCCTCAATGAGGCCCGCATGTTCCATCCCCGATGCGGCCAGATCCGCCAAAACAAACTCGGCCGCGCGCCGCACGTCGCCCGCGTGTTCCGGCGCCGTGGAGATGCTGGGAATGCGCAGAAAGGCCTTCAAGCCGTCGAGGTACCGTTCTTGATTGGCTTCATGGTAGGACATGTGAACCATTCATACCATGCCGGCTGAAGGTGCTGTTAAGGTGTTAGAGTATGCTCAAACCGACCATCTTCCGCGAATACGACATCCGCGGCATTGCCGATCGCGATCTGCCCACGGACGATGTCCGCCTGCTCGGCCAGGCCTTCGGCACCTTCCTCCAGCGCAACGGCGGGACCAATATAAACCTCGGCCGCGACTGCCGGCTTTCCGGAAGCCGTCTGCGCGATGCGCTGGCGGCGGGGCTGGCCTCGAGCGGCTGCCATGTAACCGATATCGGAGTGGTTCCAACGCCGCTGCTCTACTACTCGGTGTTTCAGCGCAAAGCCTCCGGCGCGGTCATGATCACCGGCAGCCACAATCCAGCCGACTATAACGGATTCAAGGTGGTGAGCGGCGGCAGCACCATCCATGGGGAACAGATCCAGAGCATCCTGCGGATGATACAGAGCGGCGACCTTGCCACGGGGCCCGGGTCGATTGTGGAGACAGACCTGTTGGCGGAGTATATTGATGCGGTCGCGGCCCAGTTCGCCTGGAAGCGGCGCATCAAGGTGGTGCTCGATGCCGGCAACGGGACGGCTGGTCCGGCTATGTCGGGGATCCTCCGGCGGCTCAACTGCGACGCGGTGGAGTTGTTCTTCGAGATGGACGGGCGTTTCCCGAATCACCATCCCGACCCCACCGTTGAGGAGAACCTCACGCACCTGGCCCAAGCCGTTCGTGCACACAAGGCCGACCTCGGGATCGCCTTTGACGGCGACTCGGACCGCATCGGGGCGGTGGACGAAAACGGGCGCGTGGTCTGGGGCGACTACCTGCTGCTCATTTACGCGCGAGAGATCCTCACGCGCAAGCCCGGCGCCACGTTCATCGGCGAAGTGAAGTGTTCCCAGGTCATGTATGACCAGATCCGCGCGTTGGGCGGCAACGCGATCATGTACAAGACCGGCCACTCGCTCATCAAGGCCAAGATGAAGCAGGAGCATGCCGAGCTGGCCGGCGAGATGAGCGGGCACATGTTCTTTGCCGACCGCTACTACGGCTTTGACGATGCGCTGTATGCGGCCTGCCGCCTGATGGAGATCGTCGCGAATTCCGGAAGGCCGTTATCGGCGCAGTTGGAGGGGCTCCCGGAGATGGTCTCCACGCCCGAGATCCGCGTGGATTGTCCCGACGAGATTAAGTTTGAGGTGATCCGGACCGTAACGAAGGCCTTCTCCAAGACGCACAAGGTAGTGGACGTCGATGGTGTGCGGGTTCTGTTTGAGAATGGCTGGGGTCTGGCGCGGGCGTCGAACACACAGCCGGTGCTGGTGCTGCGCTTTGAGGCCACCACACAAGAGCTGCTGTCCGAGTACCGGGAAACGGTGGAGGCGGTGGTGGCTAAGGCACGGCGCCAGGCAGGCGGATGAGAATCCAGCGGCACGAGGCAAGGCAGGGAGAGGAGAAGCATGGGGGCGCCGGAGCCTGTCTACCTCCTCCGGTTATACAGACGCCGGCGCGTTGGAATGCGTGAACCGCATCTCAGGCTGTCCCCACGGCCAACCTTGATGAATCCAGAATGCCATCGGCGGCCGAGGAAAGGAAGACACCGCGGTACCGATTTGGGTGGCGTCTGTACTGGATACTATTCAGTACCGGAAGGGGGAGGTTAGCTGCGGGGAGCGAGCGAATCGCCGCGTCCGGCGAGCGGCTTGAGGATGGTGGATCCGCATAAGGCGACACCGTTGTTCAACAATGCTCCGAGGAAGTTAAACAGCACGTTGTAGACGATTTGCTCGTTGACGGGCTGTTTGGAGGGCATGCGGAATGTTTCCGGGAGTTCCTTATTGATCTGCAGGCGGACGCCGGCGGGGTTGACGTAACCGCCGGGATCTCTCAGGTTGGAGATGGAGAACGGGGTTTGCAGCACGTTGGCAGTGTGGCCGTCGACATAGAACTGGCAGCGGGAGAACCAGCCGAGGTTGCCCGGGTCGGCAGCGTCAAACAGCAGGAGCGGGGCCTGCCTGTCGGTGGCGGTGAGGTCGAGCGTGACCGCGCGCTTGCCCTCAATGATCCGGCACTGAAAGCCCACCTGCGAGGCGATCTCGCTGAGAACTTCCGGTTCCAGTTCGAGCAGGAGCAGTTTATGAGTGCCAGCTTGAATCACTTGCATGAAAACACTATGTTAGCGCAAGCAGGCGGAGGATATAGTAGAAAAGTGAATCCGGAGCGCCTGCTGATGCTGTTCGACATCGATGGAACGCTCCTCCGGCGGGCGGGGCCGCATCACCGTCAGGCGCTGGTGGAGGCGGTACGCCTGGTGACGGGCTTGGAGTCCACCACCGACGGCATCGCGGTGCAAGGCATGCTGGACAGGAAGATCCTGGAGATGATGTTGCAGCAGGCAGGGGCGCGGCAATCGCTGATCCGGAGCTCGATGAACGAACTGGTGCGGCAGGCGCAGGCGGTGTATCTGCGGACTTGCCCGGCCACGCTGGTGGACCGGACCTGTCCCGGGGCAAGGGCGTTGCTGTCGAAACTGCGGCGCAGGGGCGTACCGGCGGGGCTGGTGACCGGGAATCTGACGCGGATCGGATGGCGGAAAATGCAGCGCGCCGGGCTGCGGCGGTATTTCTCCTTTGGGGCGTTTGCGGAGCTGGCCGAGGACCGTGCCGGACTGGTACGCATTGCAATCCGGAGGGCGCACGCGCTAGGCTGTGGGAACGGGGCCTCGCGAGTTTGGCTGGTGGGTGATCATCCCAACGACATCGCGGCGGCCAAGGCAAACGGTGTCGGTTCCATCGCGGTTTGCACCGGACTTTCGAGCCGGTCAGAGCTTGGCGCGCACCACCCGGACCTGCTCTTGGATGATCTCCGATCTTTGAAACTGGAGATGCTGCACTCATGAAGCCCCCCGAGAAAATCCTTTTGGCCGCGTTGACTCTCCTTGCCCTGGCCGGCTGCAAGCCGCCGGAGGAGTCACGCATGAAGGCGATCATCGGCGCGGTGCTGATTGATGCCGGCTCGCCGCCCATTTCCCGGTCAGTGATCGTGGTGGCGGGCTCGCGCATCCGTTCCGTGGGTGAGCAGGCGCACACACCGGTGCCGGCCGGCGCGGACAAGATCAACGGGGCGGGCAAGTTTCTCATCGCGGCTCCGGTGGTGATTCCGGACATGGATGGTTTGCCGCGCGTGGAAACGCTGGAGGATGTAAAGAAGCAGTTGGAAGCCGGATCAACTGTATTGTCCGGCATGGTGATCGATACCGCCGACCCGGAGCAATACCTGATTCAGCGTCTACGGGATCTGCGAGTGGTGTTTGTGCCGCGGCTTTACACGATGTCCTCAACCGATGCCTCCTTCCCCGTTCGGCTTGCCAACACAAAGAAGCTGGCGCAGGCCGGCGTGCTGATTGCGGCCTCGGCCGGACCGGACGCCTTGCGCGAGTGGGCTTTGCTGGCGCAGGCCGGACTGACGCCGGAACAGATCCTGGCGGCGGCCACGATGAACGCGGCGCGGGCGGCCAAGCTGGCCGGGGAGGCGGGGAGCCTGGCGGCGGGCCATCGAGCGGATCTGCTGCTGCTGGGCGCCAATCCGCTGGAGGATGCGGCCAACATGGCGAAGGTGGAGCGCCGCCTGAGTCAAGGGGAGTGGGCGCCATGAATGGGCCGCCGCAGGACGCCTCCCAGAGCTTCTCGGTCAAGCAGGCGCAGGTGGAGTTCCACAACTTCGCTTCGCTGGGAGAGCCGGAGCGGGCCTTTCGCGTGTATGCCGACGAGAACGTGCGGCGCGGGAGCATCATCCGGAACCATCGGGAATTTATCGGGCCGATGAGTCCGTTTCTCGAGATCGGAGCCAACGCGGGGCACACCAGCTACATGCTGGCCAACGAGTTTGGATCGGATGGATTCGCGCTGGACCTTTCGGCGGATGCACTGCGGCATGGGCTTGTCTTGCGGGACGTCTGGGGACTGGCGAGGTCTCCGGTGCGGATTGCCGGGGATGCGCTGCGGCTGCCGTTTCAAGACGGTTCGCTGCGGTTCGTGATGACGTGCCAGACGCTGAGCCAGTTTCTGGAGATCGGCGCGGTGTTCGCCGAGGTGCACCGCGTGCTTGCTCCTGGCGGAGTGTTTCTGTTCTGCGAGGAGCCGCTGCGCCGTCTACTATCGCTACGGCTCTACCGGTGCCCCTACTACGACACGATGAAGCCGTGGGAGCGGAGGCTGTTTGATTGGGGACTGCTGGGCTATCTGGTAAAGGATGTGATCGGGGCGCACCAGGAAGAGAGCTTCGGGATACGGCAGAACCACACCATGGGGCTGCGCGAGTGGCGCGCGCTGGTCGAGCGGTATTTCGCGGCAGTGGAGTACGACGTGTTTGTCCCGCAGCGCGGGTGGGGGGAGAGGTGGATGCACTGGCTCGCGGTGCGAATGGACCGGCATGGGTCGGAATGGCTGGCGGCGCGGCTGCTGGGCGGGACGGTGGCGGCCGTTTGCCGAAAGCCCCTTGCGCAGGTTGCCTCCGGCGCAGGAGCATTTGCCAACGATTTCGCGAGATTTGAGGCTTTGTTGCGATGCCCGGATTGCCATGCGGGGATTGCGCGGGACGCATCGGACACGTTG
>Ga0080064_1007116_pt1 | contig 11532 bp, 10 predicted proteins | sample Subgrocontami54m_FD_69260 | JGI IMG/M metagenome (GOLD analysis project Ga0080064, IMG submission 69260) | Subsurface groundwater microbial communities from S. Glens Falls, New York, USA - GMW46 contaminated, 5.4 m (SPADES assembly) (version 2) ...
AAGGTGAAGCAGCGGCGCGGTATGAGCGTCAGCCTCGCGCGCCTGGCGAGGCTGCGGCAAGGCACGTACCGCCTCCTCGCGTCTCTGCTGACGTACCCCGACCCCGAGCGGCTGGTGATGATCTCGCTGGCCGCTCGCTTTCTCCATAAGGACCGCCTGTGGGTGACATCGCTCGCTTTCTTTCCCCAATGGGACACGCTGCTGCGCAGGCTGCTCGTGCTAGGCCCGGAGGACGTCACGGAGTTGCAGGCGGCATACTACAGTCTGTTCATGGGCGGCTCTACGCAGAAACCTGTCCCGCTGTGCGAGAGCGCGTACGTCGCTCCGACGACAGCGCCACCCGGCCAGGTGATCGCCACGATCGAGGCGGCCTATGCGATGGCCGGCCTGAAGGCCTCTTCCAACGGGAACGCCCCCGACTATCTGACTACCGAGATGGAGTTCCTATCCGCGCTTTGCGGACGGGAGGCACAGGCATGGCAGGACGGCGACGCCGCGCAGGCGCTTCAGACAGCGGACCTGCAACGGCGTTTCCTTGAGGCACACTTGTTCCGCTGGCTGCCTCTCCTTGAAAACGCGGTCGCAAGAAGGGACAGGGATGGCTTCTACGCCGCGGTAATCAGGGCGTCATGGGCGCTGATAGCCCACGACGTTGACATGGCGGGCTTGCTCGTCTCCAGTCTTCGCGAAGAGGTGCCAGCCCGTTGAGGGAGACCATGAGCGTGCAAACTTTCGAGCAAACTATGTCCACGCCCGTCAGCGCATCTTCGTCCGACGTTCTGGTCCTGCTATGCAGAGACGCGGAGAACGAGGACGCCCGTCTGAACCTTGAGGAGATTGCCGCGTGGCTCTCCAGGCGATATGATAATCTGCGCGTTCTGATTCCCGACGGCCCTTGTCATACTTCTCAGGGTGTGAAGAACGCATTAAAGGACTCCGATGCTCAACGGCTGGTGCTCGGCCTCTGTTCCAGTCCGTGGCCCGAAACGGAGGTCCAGGCCATTGTGCGGCGGGCAGGCATGGACCCCCTAAGCATCCAGGCTGTCAACATAGGCATCTGCCGCGACGGCGCGGACGGCTCCGCGTCAGCCAAAGCCCGCCTGCTGCTCACAGCCGCTATCGCTCATGCGCGAGCCTTTCCGGGCTCCCGGCCCGAAAACCTGAAAGCGACGCTGGCCCGAGGGCGGCAGCGGATAAGCCGTCGCGCCCTCTTCACGCTGCCTCCAATCACGTATGTGTCCGTGCCGACCATTTCCACGAAGGCGTGCGCCGCCGAGACGGGGTGCGACCAGTGCGTGAGTGCCTGTCCCCACGGTGCTCTAAGGCGAGGGGACAGCTTCATACGCGTAGAGCGCTCCAAATGCCAGAGCTGCGGTGCTTGCGTGGAAGCGTGCCCGCAGCGCGCCGTTGAGTTCCCGGGCTGGTCCGCGGAGGAGTTCGAGGCTCACCTTGACGCCTTGCTCCGGACGGACGAGGGCATCACGGGGCGCGCTGTTCTCTTCGTATGCGGCAACGACCACGCGCCCGTTGAAGGCGGGTGGCTTCCCATGAGAGTGCCTTGCGTCGCCATGGTCCCGGCAGCGGCTGTCCTGCGGTCACTGGCGGCGGGCGCGACCGCCGTGGGGATACGCCCCTGCGGACTGGAGTGCCCCACAAGTGCTAATGAAGTCCTGCGGGGACGAGTGGACTATTGCCGGAAACTGCTTCAGGCGCTGGGGGACGCACCTGGGCGTGTGGTACTGGGCGACGCTCCGCCTCCTGCCCCATCGCGCGCGTTTCCAACATCTCAGCCGGATGGCTCTGCTCCGGTAGTCCCTCCGCGGCTCTTCGGGGCTGGCGCCGCGGCCCACGCGGTCGAAGCGCTGGCAGCCTCTTATCCCCAGGCCACTGACGTCGTCATGAAACACCCATGTTCTCCGCTCGGAATCGTGTCCATCAACCCAGACGCGTGTACGAGCTGCGAGGCGTGCACACACGCTTGTCCCACGGGCGCGCTCTGCTCCCGCCGGGAGGAAGAGCACATATCCATTGCTTTTGACCCACGCCTGTGCATCGCTTGCGGGGACTGTCTTCCCGTGTGTCCCGAAAAGAAGGCCGGCGCAATTCACTTAGCTCGTATTACGAGCGTGAATGAGCTCGGTAGAGGGACGAGGGTCGTACTCAGCGATCAAGAGGTGCGTTGCAGGCGGTGTGGAACACCTGTGGCAAGCCGTCGCATGCTGACGAGAATCGCGGAGATGCTTGGGGAAGGAAGCAACCTGCGGGGGATAGATGACCTCTGTTCGGACTGTCGCGGACTGCCAGTCTAAGCTGTCTGGCGTTTTGCGTTCGCCGATGCTTCTGGTATCATGCCCGTGAGAGAGTCGGAGTCTCTGTCGCCGAATATGGTCAGGGCCGACCCGCTCCACGCGCTCCGATCCCTCGCTAAGCTCGCGAAAGGTGATTCAAACATGGTGCCTATTATTGCATTCGTAGGGAAGACTAATTCAGGCAAGACGACCGTGCTTGAGAGTGTGGTTACGGCCCTCCGCGAGCGCGGCTACCGCGTGGGCGTCATCAAGCACTCTCACCACGGCGTGGAGATGGACAGAGCGGGCACCGACACGTGGCGTTTCACGCAGGCCGGAGGCGACTCCGTCGCCATCGCCTCGCCGGGGCGGGCCTGGCTCACAGAGGCGCGGGAGAACGTCGAGCCCGAATGGGTGGCGAGTCGCTGGATGCATGATATGGACATCGTCCTTTGCGAGGGTTTCAAGCAGAGCGCGCTTCCCAAAGTGGAGGTCTACCGCAGCGAGATTGGCGGCGAGCTGCTGTCCGACCCCGGCGAGATCGTCGCGCTGGTCACGGACCGACATTTCCCCATCCAGACGCCTCAGTTTGCACCCGCCGACATCGCAGGGATCGTGCGGTTTCTGGAGGAGACCTGCCTGCGTCCCGTTCGACAGGTGGACAGCGTGGACCTGTTTGCCGATGGCAAGCGCATCCCTCTCGGGGAGTTCGCTCAGCAGATCATCACACGGACGCTGCTCGGCATGGTGTCGTCGCTCAAGGGTGTCGGCGCGCCGGAGCGCCTGGAATTCCGCGTCCGCCGCAAGAGTGAGCGGACGTAGGCCGGGCATCGGCCCCATCCCATGAAGTCCGTGACAGCCATTGTGCTCGTGGGTGGCCGCAGTACGCGGCTGGGCCGCAACAAGGCACGGGAGATAATCGACGAGCGGCCAATCATCCAGCGCGTGCTCGACGCGGTCCAGCCCCTCGCTGACGAGGTGCTGCTGGTGGCGGCGCGGGGGCAGGACACGGCATGGCTCCCGCGCGGCGAGCGCATCCGTCCTATTGTGGACGCATGCGCCGAAAGCGGGCCGCTCGTCGGCATTTACTCCGGCCTCGCTGCCGCGCGCTCGGATTGCTGCGTCGCCGTCGCCTGCGACATGCCGTTTCTGAATACGGAGCTGTTGCAGTCGCTGGTGGAGCTTCTGCATGGCTATGACGCCGTCGTGCCGCGCCTGGAAGGCCGGGCGCAGTCGCTCCACGCCGTCTACGCTCGAAGCTGCGCCAAAGTGATGCACAGTGCCCTGGAGCGGGAGAGCCGGGCGCTACGCGACGTGCTGCGGGATATGAATGTGCGATGGGTCGAAGACCAGGAAATGCCGGAGGCCCGCTCTCTCACGCTAAGTTGTTTCAACGTCAACACGCCCGGCGACCTGGAGCGGGCTAGGGCGATGGCGCGCTCCTCGCCATCCAGTTCCGCATAAAGGAGCGCACCCTGTCCCTGAGCTTGTTTTGAAAGACGCAACGTGTCATAGTGATGATGCTATCGCACGGGACGGTCATCCCGCCCGGACCTCGGCTATACTGGACGCAACGCTTCATAAAAGGTGGACACGAAACAAATGTATCTCGCGAAGGTCTACGTCACCCTCAAGCCCACGGTCAACGACCCCCAGGGCCTGACCGTCCGCAACACGCTCCAAACGCTCGGATTCGACTGTGCGAAGGGCGCCCGCGTCGGCAAGTACATCGAGATAACGGTGGACGAGCCGACCCGCGCGAAGGCCGACGCCCGCGTCCAGGAGATGTGCCGCACGCTCCTCGCCAACCCGGTCATCGAGCTGTTCCGCTACGAGCTTGAGGAGACGCGGGACGGAGCGAGCAAGGCGGCACCGACGGCGACGGCGCGGGCCGTCAGGCGTCCGGCGACGCGCGGGCGCAAGCGGGCGGCTACCGCTCGATAACGCCCTTGGTGCTGGGCGCCTGCCCCGCGGTCCGCGGGTCGCGGCGGGTCGCCTGGTCGAGGGCGCGGGCCAGCGCCTTGAACAGCGCCTCCGCGCGGTGGTGGTCGTTCACGCCGGCGAGGATACGGGCGTGCAGGTTGATCTTCGCCTCACGCGCCAGCGTCTCCAGCACGTGCCGCACCATGTCGGAGGGCATGTCGCCTATCTTCTCCCCGTCCATCGGCGCGTCAATGACCGCGTAGCCGCGTCCGCCCACGTCCACCGCCACCAGCGCCAGCGCCTCGTCCAGCGGCACGATTGCGTGCCCCATGCGCGTAATGCCCTGCCTTTCGCCCAGCGCCTCGCTGAACGCGCGCCCCAGCACAATGGCCAGGTCCTCTGCCATGTGGTGCCCGTCGGGGTCGCTCAGCGCCTTCGCGGCGACATCCATGTCGAAGCGGCCGTGGCGCGCGAGCTGCGCCACCAGGTGGTCAAGCATCGCCATCCCCGTCGCGACGCGGTACTTCCCCGTCCCGTCCAGGTCCAATGAGACCTTGATATTCGTCTCGCCAGTGGCCCGTTCGATGCGCGCTTTACGCTCCGGCACGGCATTCCTCCCACGCCTGACGCAGGGCTGTCAACAGCCGGTCGGTGTCCTCCGTCCGGCCCACACTGACGCGCAGGCAATCTTTCAGGTACGGCGTGTTGAAATAGCGAAGCAGAACGCCTTTGCGGTGCAGCGCCGCGTGCAGCGCCGCGGCGTCGGCCCCCGCGACGCGGCAGAGCAGGAAGTTAGCCCGCGACGAGTACACCGTCAGGAACGGCAGCCGCGCCAGTTCCTTCACCAGACGTTCTCTCTCCGCGACGATTTTGCGAACGATCTCGCGCAGGTGCGCCGCATCCTCCAGGGCGGCCAGAGCGGCCACCTCGGCGGCGGCGTTCACGTTGTACGGGGACTTGATCCGCATGAGTCGCGCGGCCAGTTCCGGCGACATGGCGCCGTAGCCGACGCGCAGCCCCGCCAGACCGGCCCACTTGCTGAACGTGCGCAGGACGACCAGATTCGGGTTGCGCGGGACCAGGGGCGCGACGGTCTCTCCGCCGAACTCGTGGTACGCCTCGTCCACCACCACTAGCGCCCTGCTTTTCAACAGCTCTTCTATCTCTGCTTGCGGAGGCAGATTGCCCGATGGGTTGTTGGGCGATGCGATGAAGATGACCTTGGCGCTGCTCAGCGCCCGCTTCACCGCGGGCACGTCCAGGCCGAAGTCGGCGCGGCGCGGCACGGCGACGTAGCGGCCCCCGCAAAGCTCCGTGGAGAAGCGGTACATGCCGAAGGTGGGCACGCAGTCCACCACGGCGTCGCCCGGCTCCAGCGTCAGGCGCAGCAGCAAGTCAATGATCTCGTCGCTGCCCGCGCCCGCAACCATGTTCTCCGGTTTCAGTCCCATGTACCGGGCGAGGGCAGTCCGCAAACGACTCTGCTCCGGGTCGGGGTACAGATGGTACCACGGGAACTCGGCGAGGGCCTGGCGCACGCGCGGCGAGCAGCCGTACGGGTTCTCGTTGCCGTCCAGCTTGACGATGTCCCCGGCGGGGCGGCCCTCCTCGTCACTCACGGCCTCCACAGGACGTATGGGCTGGTAGCCCGCCATCCGCAGCAGGTGTGGACGGATGAGCCGTGCGAGGGGGTCTTGCCCGCGGCTGTCTTTTGAGGCCACTGCCTTACCCCTGCTCCGGGCGAGAGTTTCGCTTCCGAATGGGCATGGGCGCGGGAACCTTTCGCGCGGCGGGCGGCCTGCCCAGCCGCAGCTCGGCGGCGCGGGCGTGCGCGGTCAGCCCTTCGGCGCGGGCGATCACGGAGGCCGCCTCCGCCAGATCGGTGAGCACGTCTCCCCGCAGGGCGACCACGCTCGTCACCTTGAAGAAGTCCCGGATGTTCACCGGTCCGCTGAAGCGCGCTGTCCCGCTGGTGGGCATCACGTGGCTCGGCCCCGCCACATAGTCGCCGAAGACCTCCGGCGAGCCTTCCCCGACAAAGACTCCGCCCGCGTTCCTGATGCGGTCCACCCAGGCCCACGGGTCGCGGACAAGCAGACACAGGTGCTCCGGCCCGTACTCGTTCGCCAGCTCAACGGCCTCCGCGAGCGTGTCCACCACGGCGATGCCCCCGCGGTTGGACAACGCCCCCGCCACAATCTCCTTGCGCTCCAGAGTCTCCATCTGGCGGTCCAGCTCGCGGCGCACCTGCTCCGCCAGCGATGCGGACGTGGTGATGAGCAGGGGCGCGGCCAGCACGTCGTGCTCCGCCTGGGCCAGCATGTCGGCGGCGCAGATTGCCGGGTCCGCGGTGTCGTCCGCGACGATAAGCGTCTCCGTGGGCCCCTGCAGCGCGTCAATGCCCACCGCGCCGAAGACCTGGCGCTTGGCGAGCATGACGAACAGGTTCCCCGGCCCGAATATCTTGTCCACCCGCGGCACGCTCTCGGTGCCGTACGCAAGGGCGGCGATGGCCTGCGCGCCGCCTGCGCGATAGACTCTGTCCACCCCGGCGATATCCGCGGCCACCAGCACCACCGGCGGCACCTCGCCGCCTTTCCGCGCGGGCGTCGTCAGAACGACATCCGGGACGCCCGCCACCTTGGCGGGCACGACCGTCATCAGGACAGTGGACGGGTAAGCCGCCGTGCCTCCCGGAATGTATGCGCCAATGCGCTCCAGCGGACGCACCATCTCTCCCAGGCCGGCGTCCATGTCCATCCAGCCCTTTGGCAGGCCACGCTGGTGGAAGGCCCGCACGCGCTCAGCGGCCAGATGCATCGCCTTGACCACGGGGAGCTCCACCCGCTTGTAGGCCGCTTCTATCTCCCGCCGCGGCACCTCCAGCGCATCCAGCGCAATACCGTCAATACGCTGCGTGTAGTCGCGGATGGCGACGTCGCCGCGCTCACGCACGTCGCGGATGATGCGCGCCACCGCCTGCTCCGGCGTCATCGGCTCGCCGAAAAGGGCGCGCAGGCGGTCCAGAACGGACTGAGGCACCTCCGCTGCGTCGGGAGGCGGCCTGCGCAACAGGTCTGTCCGGGCGGCTGCGGCTCCGCGAACAATTCTCATGACAAGTATGTCCTGAAAGCGTTTAGCGACCTATCCATGGCCCTGGCGCGGAATCGGGCCAGCGTGTCCGCGGGCACGTGCCCGTTCAGACGCTTGAGCGCTGCGGGCAGACCAGCCAGGTACTCTTCCATCTCCGTATGCAAGAGCGCCTTCGGCCCCACGAACATGCGCTCGATAAAACCGCGGAAGTACTCCCAGCTTGGGTTACGACTGGCCGCGCGCACGACGAATGCGCGCCACTGCTGCAGCGTCAGGCCGTCGAGAAAGTCCACCCGCACCCCGTCGCCCGCGTCCGCCAGCGCGCGCCGCCATAGTGCGAGAGTCCGCTGGTCCTCCCGCTCACGACGGTCCATCTCGTACTGCAGTGTGCGGTCCAGCAGGTTCGCCCGCACAGTGCCGCCGAGCGGCGAGCCAGCGCCGAAGTACGGACGGTATATGTCCACAATCCACGTCTCGTCCAGCAGCAGGTGCGTGATGTATCCACCCAGGAACGCCCTGGTAGGCTCGTTCACGCGCGCCCGCGCCAGAAGGTCCGGGTACGCGCGAAACAGGCCTTGGACACCCGCACCCACGCCGTCCTTCGCCAGGTCGAAGAAATGAGTGCGCTCCCGCTGCCATCCGAGGCGCACGCGAACGTCCGGGGCCGTGGAACCCAGCAGAAAGCTGCCCAGGTGTCGCTCCAGGGCCGTCATGCCCAGTCGTTCCGACGCCTCCAGGGCGATGCGCATGTGCAGACAGATGTTAGGCATCACTCAACTCTGTATCAGAGTCCAGCTTGTTATTATAGCAGCCAGAGTCGAACGCCGCCTCGCCAGGGCACTTTCCGCACATGAATTTGTGGAAGTTTTCGCCATTCTGTGATATTGTGTCTTGCAGGTTTACAGTCGAGAGATTCCGCCATGCCACGCAAATCAAAGCCGTCTCCGAACGACACAAGCTGGGAAGACCTTATCACTCACGACGGCATGTGCGTCGTGGACTCCCATCAGATCATTACGTACTGGAGCCCCAACGCCGAGCGCATCCTTGGCCGCAAAGCGGAGGAGGTGCTCGGCAAGCCGTGCCACGAGGTGGTGGCGGGCAGGGCCCCGCAAAACTACCGCTTCTGCAGGCGCAACTGCCCGGTGATGGCGAAGGCGCGGCGCGGCCGTCCCACGCCTGACTACGATGTCCTCTGCACCATGCCCGGCGGCGACGTGAAGTGGCTAAACATGAGTATCGTCATCCCAAAGGCCAGGAAAAACGCTCTTCGCGTTGTTCATCTGCTCCGGGATGTTACAGGGCACCGCCAGACGGAGGAGTTCGCCCGCAAGGCTAGTGCGGCGCTGCGGGACCTGCTGGTCGAAGGCAACGGGCACGCGACGGAGCGTGCGCGCGATGGCGCGCCGCCGCTTCCGCAGCTTTCCCGCCGCGAGACGCAGGTGCTGCGGCTCCTCGCTTCGGGCATGACCACGGAGAAGGTCGCGAGCACCTTGTCCATTCAAATCGTCACGGCGCGTAACTACATCAACCGTGTGCTCGCCAAGCTGGGCGTGCAGAGCCGGCTGCAGGCCGTGGTCTTTGCTTCGGAGCACAAGCTGATTTAGGCAGGCCCCCCCGCGCCAGCCGAACCTGCTCGTGCATTTCCGTCAGCACCCCCCTTGCCCGTTTGCGCGGAAAAGGATGCATCCGCATCTATTTTCGGAATGCCCTCCATCCTAAACTGTACTGACGCCTGTGGGCCCGTCCCCGGCCTGAGACCGATTGGCCGCCGGACTGAAGGAGGGCTGTGTGAGGCGCGATACCCTGATAGTCGCAATCCTATGGACCATCCTCACGGCGCTTGGACTCCTGCTTGTCAATTCGGTCGAATTCTTCCCCCAGGCCGCCGCTCGCGAGGCCAAGGTCGCCGATGACGCGTTCCGGACTCTGACTCTCCTGGCCGTCCCCGTTTTCATGTTCGTGGTGGTGACGCTGCTCTACAGCATCTTCCGGTTCCGCATCAAGGGCGAGCCGACCACGGGCGGGCCCCAGGTGCACACGAACAAGACCGTCGTTGCCACGTGGTTCATCATCACGAGCGCCCTGTGCCTTGTTGTCATCATCCACCCGGGCATTACCGGCATGATGGAGCTCTTCGCCGACGCCGCGGAAAAGCCCGACCTGGTCGTCCAGGTGGATGGCTACCGCTTCGGCTGGCAGGTCACGTACCCCTCCTACGGCAATGCGACGACAGGCAAGGAGATGGTGCTTCCCGTCAACAAGCACGTTCGCTTTGATATCACCGCGAGAGATGTCCTGCACGGCTTCTGGGTCCCCGCTTTCCGGGTGAAGCTTGACGCCGTACCCGGTCTGGTCACACAGGCTTACGCCACGCCCAACCGGATAGGCTCCGCCAGCACAGACGACACCATTCGGCTTCAGTGCACCCAACTGTGCGGCGCCGGACATGGAATGATGAGCATCCCCGTCCGCATCGTCGAACAGACAGACTTCGAGGCGTGGGTCGCGCAGCAACAGAAGAAGCAGTAGTGTCCAAGGAGGGCGCTCATGGCCGTTCTCTCCGCTCTGGGACCGATAGGTAAGGGCCTTGTCTTCGCCGCCATCGGCTATCTGATCGGCGCGGGTCTCGGTATCGGGCTGTCCGCCCTCTCCGGGCGCGCTGACCCCGGCGAGCCCACCATCGCGCTGGGATACCTCTTCGCCCTGCCGGGCTGGCTGATGGGCGTCGGCATGTGGGACCAGTGGGCGCGTGAGTGGTTTGGACTGAAGGCCAAGGTCAGCACAGCCAAGGGCTGGCAGCGGTACTTCGCCTTCAATACCGACCACAAAGTGGTGGGCGTCCAGTACACCGTCACATTCATCCTCGTGATGCTTCTGGCCGGCAGCCTGGCCATGCTCATGCGGTGGGAACTCATGACGCCGGGCCGCAACATCATGGGGCCCATCGAGTTCGCCACCACCATGAGCCTGCACGGCATCATGATGGTGGCCGTGGCCGTGGCCGCCATCATCGGCGGCTTCGCCAACTTCACCGTGCCGCTGCTCATCGGCGCGGAGGACGTCGCCTTCCCCCGCGTCAACGCCCTGAGCTTCTGGATCATCCCGCCGGTGGCGGTGCTGCTGCTCCTCTCCCCGCTTTTCGGAGGCTTCGACTCCGGCTGGACCGCCTATCCGCCGCTCTCCGTGCTGAACGCCACGGGCCAACTCTTCTTCCTTCTGGCATTCCTCACCTTCGGCTTCTCCTCCGTCCTGGGTGCGCTCAACTTCCTCACCACCATCATCACGCTGCGCGCCCCCGGCATGACCTGGGGCCGCATCCCCATCTTCGTCTGGTCCATCTTCGCCGCCTCGCTGATCAGCCTGACGGCAACCCAGTTCGTCGCCTACGGTCTCATCATGATTATTCTTGAGCGCGTGGCGGGCATGGCGTTCTTTGACGCCGCGCGCGGCGGAGCGCCCCTCCTGTACCAGCATATCTTCTGGTTTTACTCCCACCCTGCTGTTTACATCATGATCCTTCCTGCCTTCGGCGTTGCGCTGGAGGTGCTGTCCCACTTCTCCCGCAAGCCGGTCTTCGCATACAAGTGGGCGGCGGGCGCCTTCCTGGCGATCGTGGGTTTGAGCTTCATCGTGTGGGCGCACCACCTGTACGTCAGCGGCATGCCGAATTTTCTGCACATCCCATTCATGGTGAGCACGGAGTTGATTTCCATCCCGACGGGCGTCGTGTTTCTAGCGGCCATCGGGACCATCTGGCAGGGCAGGCTGTGGCTCAAAACCCCCATGCTCTTCGCCCTGGGCTTCGTGTTCAACTTCCTCATCGGCGGCATCACCGGCATCTATCTGGCGGACGTCCCCACGGACATCCAGTTGCAGAACACGTACTTCGTCGTCGCCCACTTCCACTACACCATCATGGGCGGCGAGATCTTCGGACTCATGGCCGGCCTCTACTACTGGTTCCCGAAAATCACCGGACGCATGTTCAACGAGAAGCTGGGCAAGCTCCACTTCTGGTGGATGTTTCTGGCCTACAACCTCACGTTCATCCCCATGTTCGCGGTCGGGCTGAAGGGCATGAACCGCCGCGTGTTCGACTACCCCGCCAGCATGGCCGACCTCAACCTGTTCATCAGCATAGCCTCCTTCCTCCTGGGCGCCAGCTTCCTGGTCATGGTCTTCAACCTGGTGCGCGCCTGGGTCCGCGGCCCGGCGGCGGGCGACA
>Ga0080064_1007117_pt1 | contig 11532 bp, 9 predicted proteins | sample Subgrocontami54m_FD_69260 | JGI IMG/M metagenome (GOLD analysis project Ga0080064, IMG submission 69260) | Subsurface groundwater microbial communities from S. Glens Falls, New York, USA - GMW46 contaminated, 5.4 m (SPADES assembly) (version 2) ...
CCGCCCAGGAACCGTCGCCTTCGGCAAAGGCAACCTCTTCCTGGGTGGCGCGGCGCAGCCCGCGTCCCGGCGTCAGGAATGAGATCGCCTCGATCAGGTTGGTCTTGCCCGCCCCATTGGCGCCGACGAGCACAATAGGCCCGCCGTCCACATCGATGCTGGCCGCGTGATAGTTGCGGAAATTCGTCAGCGTCAGGCGGCGAATGCGGGGGGCGGTCATTGCCAAAGCTGGGCCGGCGCGAGCTTACCCTCTCCCCTTGTGGGAGAGGGTAACCGTTGCAGGCGGTGAGGTTATCACACCCGCATCGGCATCAGCACGTAGAGCGCGCCGGCGGAATCGCGGTCCTGGATCAGCGTGGGCGAGCCTGGATCGGCCAGTTTCAGCACGGCCACTTCGCCCTCGATCTGCGCCGCGATGTCGAGCAGGTAACGCGAATTGAATCCGATATCGATCGGATCGGAAGCGTATTCCACCTCAAGCTCCTCGGTGGCGCTGCCGGAATCCGGATTGGTCACCGAAAGGAGCAGCTTGCCATTGCTGATGGAAAGCTTCACCGCGCGTCCGCGCTCGCTCGACACCGTCGAGACGCGATCGACGGACGCCTCGAAATCCTTTTTATCGACCACGAGCTGCTTGTCGTTGCCGACCGGGATGACGCGCGCGTAATCCGGAAAAGTGCCGTCGATCAGCTTGGAGGTCAGCACCACGTCCCCGATGCTGAAGCGGATCTTTCCCTGCGAAAGCTCGACGCCGACTTCCGCTTCGCTATCCTCGATCAGCCGCTGCACTTCGCCCACGGTCTTGCGCGGGATGATGATGCCCGGCATGCCCGCGGCTCCGCTGGGCAAGGGCAACTCAACCTGAGCGAGCCGGTGGCCATCGGTTGCCACCGCGCGCAGCATCGCCGATTTTCCGGTGCCCGCGGTATGGAGATAAATGCCGTTGAGGTAATAGCGCGTCTCCTCGGTCGAGATCGCGAACTGGGTCTTGTCGATCAGCCGCTTGAGGTCGGCCGCCATGAGCGTGAACTTGTGCGTCATGTCGCCCGCCGCGAGGTCGGGGAAATCGCTCTCCGGCAGCGTCTGCAAGGTGAACCGCGAGCGGCCTGCGCGGATCGCTAGCACCGCGCGGTCGCCGGACGCCTCCAGCACGATCTGCGATCCTTCCGGCAGCTTGCGCACGATCTCGTAGAACATATGCGCGGGCACGGTGGTCGAGCCGCCGGGCGCGACCTCGGCGGCAACCGCATCGATCACTTCCAGGTCGAGGTCGGTGGCCTTGAGACTGAGTTTCGATTTTTCGGCGCGGATGAGCACATTCGCCAGGATCGGAATAGTATTGCGCCGCTCGACGACACGGTGCACGTGCCCCAGCGACTTCAACAATTCGGCGCGTTCGACGGTGACCTTCATTTCGCAAACCCGCTTTCGGGGGAATTCTTGCCGTTCGGCCGGAGGTAGTGGCGACGGACGCCGTCCGCAGGACCCTCGCGGGAGCAAAGAGGGTGGCGCGGCCCGCCCAAATAGGCAAGGGCGGAGAGGCTATCTCCGCCCTTTTTCCAGCGATTCCGGAGCCAGCCGCGGGTGCTGCGCGGCAAGCCGCCGCGCGGCTCAATCCTGCAATTGGCGCTTGAGCAGTTCGATCTCCTCGGCCAGGGAGGTGTCATTGCCGACCAGATTTTCGATCTTACGCACGGCGTGCAGCACGGTCGTATGGTCGCGGCCCCCAAAGCGCCGCCCGATCTCCGGCAGCGAACGCAGCGTCAGCGTCTTGGCGAGATACATAGCCACTTGACGCGGGCGCACGACATTGGCGGTCCGGCGCGAGGACAACAGGTCGGCGCGGCTGACGTTGTACTGGCGCGCGACCACGCGCTGGATGTCCTCGATCTTGACGCGCTTGGGCTCCTGCGGGCGGATAAGGTCGCGTATCTCGCGCTCGGCCAGTTCCATGGTCACCGGCTGGCCGGTGAGCTTGCTGTGGGCAAGCAGGCGGTTGAGCGCGCCTTCGAGGTCGCGACCGTTATGCGTCACCGTCTTGGCGATGTAGGCGAGAATCGGCAACGGAACATCGAAGCCGGGATGATACTGCCGCGCCGCGGCCATGCGGAACTTCAGGATTTCCAGCCGCAATTCCTCGCCAAGCGAAGACATTTCCACGACCAGCCCGCCGGCGAGCCGCGAACGCACGCGGTCGTCCAGGCTTTCCAGGTCGGACGGCGGCCGATCGGAAGCGATCACCACCTGCCGGCCGGCGTCGATCAGCGCGTTGAGGGTGTGGCAGAACTCCGCCTGGGTGGACTTGCCTTGGAGGAATTGCAGATCGTCGATGACAAGGACGTCAATGCCACGCAACGCTTCCTTGAAGGCAAGCGCGGTCTGGCTGCGGAGCGCGGAGACAAAGCCGTACATGAACTTCTCGGCGGTGAGATAAAGCACCTTGCGCTCGCCCGACGCATTTCCCGCCCAGGTGATGGATTGCAGCAGATGCGTCTTGCCGAGCCCGACGCCGGCATGGATGTAGAGCGGATTGAACATGACGGGATCGCTGCGGCGCGCGGCGGCGACCTGCTTCGCGGCCGCGTGGGCCAGCGTGTTGGAGCGGCCGAGCACGAAAGTCTCGAAGGTCAAGCGCGGGTCGAGCGGAGAGCCGCCCAGCGCCTCGTGGGCGGAGGACAGCGGCGCTCCGGCCAAACGCGTCTCGCCATTGAACCGCAGGTCCCGGCCATCGCGCTGCGGCAGGGCGGTTTGCGCAGCCGCGGGCTTCACCGGAAGGGGCCGCAGCACGCCGGAGCGCACGCTTAATTCAATGCGGTCGACGGTCGCCTGCTCTGCGCGCCAGGCGGCCAGCACGCGCTCGGAATAATGCGACTGAATCCAGCTCTTGAGAAACCGTGTCGGCACCGAAAGACGCACGGTTGCATCGGCCAGCCCTTCAAGGTCCATGCGCGCGAACCAGCTTGAATAGACATCATCGCCGACCTCGGCGCGCAGGCGGCCCTTCACGCGAGACCAGCTCTCTTGATCGATGCTTGTCATGTTTTTTTCTCTTCCGGTCGGTGGTGGCGGGATCGGCGGGGACTTGGCGGTTTTCCCCGCCAGCCTGCCGTACAACGCACGCAACTCACTCACTCAAACGATGGTTGAAGCGGGCTACTCAGTCGGCGCTTGGGCGGGGCCAAGCGGCGGCCATCGAATGCAGCTGAGGAAGGGTTGGGACGTTATCCGTACGGCGGGGACGCAAGTCTCCGCGATCCGGCTGCCCCCGCAGACATGAGGCGGAAGGCGATCCGGTGCCGGGCCCTCAACGCGTAGCAACGCGCTGACAGATCATCGAGTCTAAAGGATGACGTGAAAAAACGTGCAGGCGTTTGCCATGCAATCGTCATGAGTGGCCCCCCATTCCATCGCCCTGGCGGCGCGATGCCTAGATATTTTTTCAACTTTGCGTTCTGTGAGAATTCTCTCGTGCCGCTAAGCATCACTCCACCGGCGTCACGAAAGTCAGACAGGTACCGTATGCAACTTCTTAGAGCGAAATCCTACGCCGAAGATCATCAGACGCAGTTCTACCGACCTCACCCCTCGATGAGCTTGAGCAGGAACCATTTACTGAGGGCTCCCGGAGATCCGAGAGACATTTTCGAAAATACACATCGTTTTCCAGGCTGCAACGAATTTTGCGGAGGAAGTTTTTTGCCGGCGCTCCGATGGGCGATCACAGCGATCACGCGGCGACGCAGATGCGCGGCACAAGACTTTGAATCACCGCGTTGATTCTCAGTGGCGCAATGCCAAACTTGTATTCGCGCCACGCTGCGCGGATTTCAGTTTTGCCGCGCACGAGAAACCCGCATTCCACGGTGTTTTTCAACTCCCCGCTGCCGCATTCCCTTAAGCGCTTGTGCGCTCGATTATTTTCTTGATCAAAAACCAAGGTAGCCCGGCGTGTCACATCCAGATTGACATTGAGACGTCATCGCTTCGTCAAATTAGCGAAGCGAAGTCTCGGCTCGGATGTAAGACGAAGTTCGCCCTTGCGCCGCGCGCATTGCGCTGCACTCGCATCAAAATCCATGATCGAAAAAAGGAAATCCGCCAGATCGGGACGGCGAGCGGAAAAGCGCCGGTGAGCGATTACCGGCCGAGCTTGGCGATTTGATGCGTGAGCCGGGACACTTTCCGGCTGGCGGTGTTTTTATGAATGATGCCGTCTTGCGCAGCCCGCATGAGCGCAGGTTCGGCATCCTTCAGCGCCGCCATGGCGTTCTTGGCGTTGCCGGACGCGATCGCCTCTTCCACCTTGCGGACGGCGCCCCGCATGCGCGAGCGCCGCGCCTGGTTGACGATGGTGCGCCGCGCGATCTTGCGCGTCGCCTTTTTGGCGGAAGTGGTGTTGGCCATCTACTCTCTCATTCGCGCGCGTCCGAGAGCGGACCGTCGCGCCATTCGAACCGTGCAAAGAAGAGCGGCGGCGAAAGGCTCGCCGCCACGGTGCCGCTTATAGTCAGGCTGCTTGCAGCCGTCAACGCCCGGCAAAAGGAACTGCCCGGCGCCGGCTATTACGGGACCGCACCGATGAGGCGGCAGAGGATAGGCGGGTGGCAGCCCAATGCGCCTGCGAAGCCGGTTGAACGCGACCATCCTTCGGAGTAATCCCTGCTCCAATTCCGTCACAAACAGGAACGATGCTCAAACCATGATCCGCTCTTTGTTCCGCCTGCTGGGCCTCGTGCTGCTGGCCGCCGGCTTTGTGTTCTTCATCTACGACGGCACGAGGTCCATCGCGGACCACGCCGTCAACGTCAGCAAATTCAGCCAGACTTGGACCGACATTCACCAGCAGAGCTTTCATGCCTTGCAGGTCGCGGTGGAGCAGCACGCCGCCTGGCTGTGGAATCCGGTACTGCAAACGATTTTGGATCAGCCGACATGCCTGGTATTCGGCACGCTCGGCACGATCCTGATCCTGCTCGGGCGCAGGAAAAAGCCGCTGATCGGCTATGCGCGTTACTGAACGTGCCCTGTAACCCGAAGGCCGCTTGCAGCGAAATGCAGGCACGAGCCTAATAGAGGGCAAGAGCCAGGAGAGAGCGCAATGTTCCTTTCCAAGAAAACCGTCATGCCCGCGCAAGGCAATGCCTTGCCCGGCCGTCCGTCGCCGATCCCAACGGCGAAACAGCATTTCCTCAATCGGCATGCGCTGAAGGGTCCTTATCCGGACGGGCTGGAAAAGGCCGTGTTCGGTCTTGGCTGCTTCTGGGGCGCCGAGCGCAAGTTCTGGGAATTGGGCGAGGGCATCCATGTGACCGCGGTGGGCTATGCCGCCGGCATGACGCCCAATCCAACGTATGAAGAAGTCTGCAGCGGCCGCACCGGCCATAACGAGGTGGTGCTGGTCGTCTACGATCCGAAGAAGATTTTCTACGAGCGGCTGTTAAAGACGTTCTGGGAAAGCCACGATCCGACCCAGGGCATGCGCCAGGGCAATGACGTCGGCACGCAATATCGCTCCGGCATCTACACCTATACGCCGGCGCAGCACGCCGCCGCTCAGGCGTCGAAGGAGATGTATGACAAGGCGGTGCGGGCGAAGGGCTATCCGCCGGTCACCACCGAAATCGCCGACGCGCCGGAATTCTATTTCGCCGAGGATTATCATCAGCAATATCTCGCCAAGAATCCCGGCGGTTATTGCGGCCTCGGCGGCACCGGCGTGAGCTGCCAGATCGGCATAGGCGTTGCCGCGCACTGACAAGCCTTAAGCGAAAGTATTGTTGCGGCGGCGGGCGAAAGCCCGCCGTTGCTGCATGTGGACATCCTGCTACCGCCAACCGATTTCTAGGCGCGACCAGGCCATTGCAATCGCTGAGATAATTGATGGCATAGCTCTGCGCTTGTGGACGGCAGCGGCCCCCAAAGGTAGTCTGATACGTTTGGTTTTATTCAATAACGAAGCCAATTGCGGGGGAGCACCATGAAGCGGTGTCTGATTGTCGTGGCGGCAGCCCTGTTGGTTGCCGCTCAGCCTCAAGGCGTCCGCGCCCAGGGCGACGACATCGCCGGCATCCTCAACGAAATCACCACGCTTTCCGGTGAATTGGAAAAGGACATCCCGCGCAAGCTCGAAGAAAGTTTGTCGCTGAAGAACAAGCATCAGGAAGAAATAAAATATCTCGATCAGATCGCGGATAACCTGCTGACGGAAAAGAGCGGGGTCGAGGCGGCTGAAGCGCAGGTTGTCAGCGTCTGCAACGTAACCGTTCCGGAAGAACAATATGCGGCGGCGGTGGCGCGGTGTGACGCGGCCAAGGCGCCCTATATGCAGCGGCTAGACCACTACAATAATGGGGTTGACGAGCTGCAGACCAAAACAGCGGACGTCAATGAACGGGAACAGCAAAGGGCGAACGAAGCGCAGGTGCTGCTGGCGCACCGCCAGGAAGTCATCAGCCGCATCGGCATCCTGAAGGCGCAACTCGCCGCGGCGAAGGCGGCCAAGCTGAACGCTTGCACGGCTTCCTGTGGCGGCTCGAAGGATGCCGCGGCGCAATGCATGCAAAGTTGCTTCGATGGCGCGCGCGGCGCGGACGAGCTGCCGCCGGTGGAAGGTTTTATCCGGCCTCCATTTAGCGGCAGCGCCCGCACGCCGGAACAGGCGATCGAGGAATACCGCCGGTCGGGCGCCGCCAATCCGGGGCCGAATTCGCTGCACACAAATCCCGTTCCGCCGCCGAGCCCATAGAAGGCATGCGATGCCGCACGCTTTTCCGAGATTGAAGAAATACGCCGGCTTGCTGGCGGCAGGGTTGCTGCTGGCCGGCAGCGGCGCGTCCGCGCAGACCAATGCGGAGGGCCGGGTAGAAATCGAGCGCCTGCTTATCAGTTTCGATAATGTCGCAATCGAGGAGCCCGGGCTTATCGACGCCCTACGCGCAAATCTTGCGCTCAAGCGCTGGATCGACGAGCAAAACGCCGCGCTCAAAAGCGAGCGGGCCGCGAACGATCAGCAAGTTGCCGAACTGACCGCCTTTTGCACCGGCACCTATGAGGAGCCGGAATACAGCCGCCGCAAAGCCATCTGCGCCGCCAAGACGGCCGAATTCGACGCCATCGGCGACGCGCTCAAAACGCGCCAGGACGAGCTCAACGTCAAGGATGCCGCGCGCCTGCGTGAGGCCAACACGCTGCGCGCGTCTTATGAGTCCCTGCGCCAGCGCACGAAGACTATCGAGGAGGCGCTCGCGGCGATCCCCGCTTTCGCTCCGGTAAGCCGCGCCTGCGCGGCGGAAACCGGTATCCAGGCAAAGAGTCTTTGCCTGAGGGGGCGCTGGGCGGACACCAGCGAGCATGATCGCCGCTTCCCCGAACCGCCGTCGCCGACCGGCTTGCCGAAAAATCGCGCACTGGTCGGCGGGCAGACCTGGGTTTTCGGCGAATACGCCATGAACGTGCCGCAGGGGCTGACCGGTGAGGCTGCGCGCCTCGCGCGACTGGAATCTGAAAAGCAGTTCTTCGGCCGGCTGGAACTGGCCGGGGTTTCGAAGGACCATTTCATCGCGCCGGAGTCCTACAATTTTATCATCGGCGTAGCGCACTCGACGGGCGTGATCGCCGATCTGCCGCGCGTCTTTGCCGATAATCTTTCGCGCGGCCGCGCCACGCCGGTCTTGCAAAAGCAATACGACCTGCTGCGCGGCCGGACGTTCGACGCGCTGGATTGTCACAGCAACGGCGCGATGCTCTGCCTGTCCGGTCTCGCGAACAATGACATCAAGCTGGTGGAGCCCAGGATCGTGCGGCTGATGGGGCCGCAGATCACGCCGGCGGCGTTGCAAGAATGGCAGAACCTGGCTCAATCAAGGAACCTTGATCTGCGGATCTACTTCAACGACGGAGATCCGGTGCCGCGCGTCTCGTATCTCGCGAGCTATCTCCTGCCCAATGCCGCTCCCTCGGTCGGGCAACGGATCGGCGCCATTCCCAATGTGCTCAAGGAGGCGGTATTCGGCACCGGGCTCAAGGCCCAGATCGAGAAAGAAGTGCCCGCCGCCAAGGTCTACCGCCTCGGTTGCACCGGCGGAGATACCTTCCGCTATTCATTCGCGTGCCACGACTTGCGGTCTTATCAGGGAAGCGTGCAGTGAAATCCGGCTAGGGTCCGGATGAGAAGCTGGCGCGCCCGAGACGATTCGAACGTCCGACCTTTGCCTTCGGAGGGCAACGCTCTATCCAGCTGAGCTACGGGCGCGCGTGGGCCTTCAATAGCTGAAGCGCGCCGCAGCGGCAACGCCTCGCCAACGCTCATTCCCCACTGAAGTATGGCTATCGCCCCCGCCGCGCCTCGCTTTATAAAGGGTGCGGAGTTTGAGCCCGTGCCGAAAGCAAAATCCGCAAAACCCCGAGACAAGGCCGCGTCCGCGGAAGAGCCGCCTTTCGCCTGGGACGATCCGCTCGATCTCGAAGGCGAATTGTCCGAGGAAGAGCGGCGCGTGCGCGACACCGCGCGCCGCTATGCCAAGGACAAATTGTTCCCGCGCGTACTCACCGCGTTTCGCGAGGAACGCTTCGACCGCGCCATCATGACCGAGATGGGGGCGCTCGGCTTCCTTGGTCCGACCATCCCGGAATCCGACGGCGGCGACGGCCTGGGCGCCGTCGCCTATGGGCTGATCGCGCGCGAGATTGAGCGTGTCGACTCCGGCTATCGTTCGGCTTTGTCGGTGCAGTCCTCGCTGGTGATGCTGCCAATCCATCTTTTCGGCAGCGATGCGCAGCGGCGAAAATATTTGCCCAAGCTCGCCAAGGGCGAACTTGTCGGCTGCTTCGGCTTGACCGAACCCGACCACGGTTCCGATCCCGGCTCCATGACGACGCGGGCGAAGAAAGCGCCGGGTGGTTTTCGCCTTAGCGGCGCGAAAACGTGGATCACCAACGCGCCGATCGCGGACATCGCCATCGTCTGGGCGAAACTCGATAACGCGATCCGCGGCTTTGTCGTCGAGCGTGGCGCAAAAGGGTTTTCCACGCCGAAGATCGCAGGCAAACTGTCCATGCGCGCCTCGGACACGGGCGAGATCGTGCTGGAGGATGTTTTCGTTCCTGAAGATAGCCTGTTGCCCAAGGCCAAGGGACTGGCTGGTCCCTTTCGCTGCCTCAACAGCGCGCGCTACGGCATCTGCTGGGGTGCGATGGGCGCCGCCGAATTCTGCTGGCATGCGGCGCGGCAATATACGCTCGACCGCAAGCAATTCGGCCGCCCGCTCGCCGCCAATCAGCTGATCCAGAAAAAGCTCGCCGACATGCAGACCGAGATCGCGCTCGGGCTCGCCGGCGCTCTGCGCCTCGGCCGGCTGATGGAAGCGGGCAGGGCGGCGCCGCCGGCGATCTCGCTGATGAAGCGCAACAATTGCGGCAAGGCGCTCGATATCGCGCGGCTGGCGCGCGATATGCACGGCGGCAACGGCATCTCGGATGAGTTCCACGTCATGCGCGTGCTCGCCAATCTCGAAACCGTCAACACCTACGAGGGCACGCACGACATCCATGCGCTGATTCTCGGCCGCGCCCAGACCGGCATCCAGGCGTTCTTCTGAATGCTTTTTCCCTTGTCATAGCCGGGCTTGGCCCGGTCATTTGGATTGTGCGCCCGGCATGGGCATTGACCTGGAGGTGGAAGTCCTCTCGTGAGCTGGTCACAGCAAGCGAAGCGAACCGCAGAGCGTCGGACCGCGAGGCCGGCGTGAAGGAAGCGGGGAGCGAAGCTGCGGGCCGACGAACAGGAACCGGATACGAGGCGGAGCCGAGCAGGGCGAGCGGGCAATTGACCGCGAAGCTCTCGTGACCGAGGCAAGGCGACGTAGATCCGGCGGTCGTGCAGCGAAGGCCGATGCTCTTACCCGGGGAGGTCTCGCCTCACGCCCGAAAGGGCGACGTTGGCCGCAAGGCCATCGGAGCGAGAAGTCAGCAGAGGCCGTAGTAGCTGCGCGAGCGGCGAAGGGCCGAACGATGGGGAGGGTGAGACGCCCGCGATCCTCGACGACGCCATGTCACAGAAGTCAGACCAAGGTTTGAGCGCACAAACGGCCGGAACGGTGAAGCCGGGAGGGCCGCGCTTGCGTGTGGAAGCGTCATCGGCTGGCAGCGGAGACGAGCGCCCAGGAACCAGCGACCTGATGGAGAAGGTGTGCGAACGCCGGAACCTTCTGGCCGCACTGAAGCGTGTTCGACAGAATGCGGGTAGTCCCGGCATCGACGGGATGACGGTCGAAGACCTATCCGCTCACCTGCGCGTGCACTGGTTGCGGCTTCGCAAGGAGCTTCTTGCAGGACGCTACCAGCCGCAGCCGGTGAGACGGGTGGCGATCCCGAAGCGCGGCGGGGGCGAGCGCGCGCTCGGCATCCCGACCGTGCTCGACCGCTTCATCCAGCAGGCCTTGTTGCAGGTCTTGCAGCCGCTGTTCGACCCAACCTTCTCGGATGCGAGCTACGGCTTCCGGCCGAGGCGAAGCGCCCACGACGCGGTGTTGCGGGCCCAAGCCTATGTGCAGGAGGGCCGCAGCTTTGTAGTGGATATCGACCTGGAGAAGTTCTTCGACCGGGTCAACCACGACATGCTGATGGGGAGATTGGCCAAACGGATTGCGGACCGTCGGGTGCTGCGGCTGATCCGCCGCTACCTCAACGCGGGTGTACTCGCGCATGGGGTGGTGATCGAGCGGCACGAGGGGACGCCGCAAGGCGGCCCGCTCTCGCCGCTGTTGGCCAACGTGCTCTTGGATGAAGTGGACAAGGAGCTGGAGCGCCGCGGACACGCGTTCGTGCGCTACGCCGATGACCTCAATGTCTATGTGCGGTCGCAGCGTGCGGGCGAGCGGGTGATGGCATCGCTGCGCAAGCTATTCGGGAAGCTGAAGCTTCGCGTCAACGAAACCAAGAGCAAGGTGACACGCGCCACCACCGCCAAGTTCCTCGGCTTCTCGTTCTGGGTAGCCGCAGGACGGACGATTCGGCGGCGGGTGGCACCGGAGGCCATCAAACGCATGAAGGAGCGCGTGCGGGAATTGACCCGGCGCAGTGCCGGACGAAGTCTCGCACAAATGTGCAAGCCGCTCGGGATGTATCTCGCGGGTTGGAAGGCCTACTTCCGGCTCGCGGACACGCCACGAGCGTTTGCCGACATCGACGGGTGGGTCCGCCACCGTCTCCGGGCCGTGCAGCTCAAACACTGGAAGCGAGGCCGGGTCGTCTACCGCGAGCTGAGAGCCCGCGGTATGTCCGACCACGCGGCCAGACAGGTCGCTGCGAATGCCCGCCGCTGGTGGCACAACTCCGCGATGGCGCTCCACATCGCGCTGCCGAACACTCTCTTCAGCAAGCTGGGGGTTCCCAAACTGACCAGCTAACCTCAACCCATCGAACCGCCCGGTGCGGACCCGCATGCCGGGTGGTGTGGCAGGGGGGGGGGGGGGCGGAACCCCCCCCCCCCCCGCCCGCGCATGCTGCGGGGGGCGGCCCGCGGCGTGCCCGCGC
>Ga0080064_1007118_pt1 | contig 11532 bp, 9 predicted proteins | sample Subgrocontami54m_FD_69260 | JGI IMG/M metagenome (GOLD analysis project Ga0080064, IMG submission 69260) | Subsurface groundwater microbial communities from S. Glens Falls, New York, USA - GMW46 contaminated, 5.4 m (SPADES assembly) (version 2) ...
CCGGACTGGGCGCAGGGTTCGTTCTCCCCGCCCAATTCGCGGCTGGCGTGCGAGTACGACTTCATTTCCGACACGCTGAAAGTGCGGCAGAGCGGTTTCCCGGAAGCCATCGACAGCGAGCGAATGTTTCTGGGAATGTTCGCGCGCTTCAGGAACGAGCAGCTGATTCCCTGATCACGTCGGCAGGCGGTCCCGTTAGACCGATCGGTGGACTTCGCAATTTCCGTGCTGCAAACCAGCTGAAAACGCCGTTTATTTTTAGTAGTCGCGACTCGACCTGACGGGCAATGCCCGCTTTCGACCCAAATGAGACGCTCGGGATACAGCGGTAGGAGGGAGCGCCTCATTATCGCGGTCGCTCTGACGTTAGCTGCGTCTTCCGCCAGCGCTCGCTAGTTAAGGGAGGCACGTCAGCCGGCCTCGCCACCGGCTTAGTCTTGCGGGGAAACTAAATGCACGTGTACGACGGTCTATTATTAAATTATTAAAGACAATATTCGGCACCAGCGCCGTCCATTCGATTACTTCCCTCGTACCCAAAAGGACGCCTTTCCTCCTCTTGAAAAACCAGCCCATTGATACTATAATGTCAACTGTTTAGAGCACTTCCACGTGACAGCGTCCTAACATGGAATCGAAGCAAATTAAGGAGAGTGAACTCATGACCATCACACCGCGCCCTGGAGTCTAAACGGACTCACCTAACCAGCTTCCCCAATTTGAATCGGGGACTAGATTCTTGTGCCGCTATTTGCAATCGCCTGTAAGTCGACCTTGATTTGTGGCGTCTTCTCAAACACGCTTTTTAGGTCGTCGTCGCCAACAAGCTCCATTGCCTGTCTTGGGATCACGTATTGTTGCAGGCTACCCAAAGTATTTACACTTAACTCGAATGCCTTAGGGTCGTTACTATTTTCGAAAACCTTTGCTGCTATGCATGCGAGATTCCGCTCTCTGTCAAAACGCGTGTGCGGGACTATGAACTTGCAAGCTTCTTTTTGAGCGCTGAGAGCCGGCTGATATTGCTCGAGGTAGTAGTACACCACTGCCCGATGGGACTGCGCCCAGCTTACCGTCCGTTTGTCATCTAGCTGAAGTGCATAGTCCTCAATATTCTTAACTTGCGCAAGCAGTGCTTCGCTGTGAGTTTTGATCTTTGCCTTGTCCGTTCGTATTGGTTCAAAGAACGACGAAAAGGTGCTAACTTCAACACCCATATACGTCACCAACCCCTGCTTTTCGCGTGCGTCGTCAAGAACCTGAGCAAGTACGTTTTTTACCTCGCCCTCCAAACGCGTCTTAAATGACTTGCGAATAGTGCGCAGTTCCCGGTAGCCCAGCACTACCATCACCCCGCCAAGAATGCCCAAAAGGCTAGCAGACCAAGTGAACATTCCCTTAATATGTTCGTTGGAAGCTTTGGCAGCCTCAATTGCCATGATGGCGGTCTGTTGAGTTAGTGCCAGGGCTTGCTTGTTCTGTTCAATCGCCGACTCGGCGGTCTTTCGAGTGGCCTCTAAAACCTGCACTTGCACAGCGCTTAAATTCGCTTCCGAAGTAGATTTCGTCCCTACCTGCGCCGCCTCTACATGGGTACTTGCAAACAAGCACAAAATCACAACTTTGATACCGTGTCGACTTGTCGGGAGATTCATTTTAGGTCACCTGTCATTCCTGTCGGATGTTGCAAGCATACCGCCAACATCTGGCTGGCGCAGCAGAGTTTGCAACCAAAATCTAGTTTTGTACCTAACATTGATCTGTAATCCGTGGACGTCCGCTCTTGGCCGTCACCGGCCTCTCTCAAACCAATACAGGAAACAATCCGCGAAGCCCCATCGCGATCATCTCTACCGCAATCGCAGCAAGAATGAAGCCCCCTATGCGTTCCACGAGATCCAGAGTTGATTTCTGGATTTGACGTTCGGCACCACACGCTAGTCGGAATGTTAGCCAGCAGGACATGCCAACAATTATGATCGGAAGTACCACATGGATCAGATCCACGTACCCGTGCCAAGTACTGTTTGCCATTACATAACTAAAGGCTGCCGGCCCTGCAAGTAGTGGGACTGCCAGTGGAATAATGGAGGCCTCGGGAACGCCATGGTTATCAGTTGTCGGCACTCCTTTGAAGGTTGTTTCTTTGCCCAATACCATTGCTATGGCCAACAACAGTACGATAATTCCTCCGGCCACTTGCATCGCGCCTAGAGAGACTCCGAGCAAGGCGAGAAATGGCATTCCAGCAAATGCTGCAACCAGAAGGGCGATAGTGACACTTATCGCGATAGTCTTGGCAAAGCGAATCTTCCCCGCTTCGTCTAAACCTCCAGAAGCAGCGACGAAGATGGGGACGACGGCAATGGGTTCGACCAGCGCGAACAGCGTTATGGCTTTCTTGAGCGTCAGCGTCGCCGTAAGAAACATAGGAACAGGCCTTCCGAAGTTGTATTGATGCAGCGCTAACACTATACGCTTGATGCTTAAGGGATATTGCGACCTCGGTAACCGCAATGTTGCACATTGCAGTCGTTAATTTGATCGAATTTCTGAAGCCATGGGCGGCCGCTCCTGGCCGCTCGGAGACTGTCGCGTCGTCGACCCAACCCGACCCGCTCCGGTCATTGGATCTTCTACGAAGCGGACATTCAACACCAATGCTAACTTTCACCCCCGGGGATGTCCTGATTGACCGGCACAGCGCAGGCGCACAAAGCCGTGGGCCGGAATGCCGCAGTGAAAAGCTATGGGGTTACCAGCCGGCGCCCGCGAGGTCAGCGTAAAGGGACGCTGACGAGCCTCCGCATCACGGTTTCAGCCCGAAGCGCTCGACGATCCCTTTCTCGATCAAATACTGCTCTTTCGCCCACGCGAGGTAGTCGTCGGTGCTCCGATACCAGTTTTCCAGCTCCAGCCGCTCGAGTGTCTTCAGATACGCGGGGTCCTGCATCGCCTTGTGGAAACCATCGTGCAGGATGCGGACTATCTTCGGGTCCATGCCTTTCGGTCCGCCGATGCCGTAGGGGGACGTGCGTACCAAGCCGTATCCGAGTTCCTGCAGCGTGGGCACTTCAGGCCAGCGCTTCATGCGCGACTCGCCCCAGGCCGAAATCACCCGCAGCTTGCCGGTGTCCACCAGTTCGGCCCAGCCGGGAGAGCTCGCGATGGCATCGATGTGCCCGCCCATCAGCGCATGGATCGCATCCGCGTTGCCCTTGTAGGGCACGTGCAGCCATTTCACGCCGTCGCGGGCGGCAAGCTCCTCCATCGTGATGTGCAACGTGCTGCCGACACCCGAGGTGCCATAGGTCACTTTGCCCGGATTGGCACGCGCATGCGCGATAAAGTTCGCCCAGGTCTTCCACGGCGTTTCGGCGCGCACCACGACCCCATAGTTGTAGGCGGTGGTGCCGATGATCCAGGTCAGGTCGGTGAGCGGATCGAACTGGCCTTTCTGGAGGTGGGGCAGACGCAACACGGTCACAGGAAACTGCGCCACGGTGTAGCCGTCCGGCTTCGCGTTGCGCGCCACATAGGTGGCGGGGAGCGTGCCGGTGGCACCGGGCCGGTTTTCCACCACGATGTGGCGACCGAACACCCTGGACGCTGCCTCGGCGAAGGCCCGCATCGCCACGTCGGTGGCGCCGCCCGGCGGGTAGGCGACGATCAGCGTGATCGGACGTTCGGGGAATACCTGTGCGCCCGCGGCAATCGGAAGCAGTGCCGCCAAGGCGCAGAGCAACACGCGGGTAAAGGCCAATACAGCGTTCGCCATCTCATTCTCCCGACGATCTGCGTAACTATTATGCCAAATCGCGTAAAGGGCAGCGCATTAAGAAATACCCTGAAAGCTGCCATTCGCGCCCGTTGCTACCCAAAAATACGATCACGCGCCGAAAAATGTGCTATTCCGCCTTGATGCCGGCCTCCTTGATCACCTTGCCCATTCTGGTCATTTCAGACCTCATCTTGGCCGCCAACTGCTCGGGGGAACTGCCGACGACTTCTACTCCAGAGTTAAAAAGCCGCTCTTTCACATCCGGCTTGTTAAGCACTTTCACGATCTCCTGGTTCAGTCGATTGATGATGGCCGCCGGCGTTTTAGCCGGCGCAAACATAGCCGATATTATTCCCGATTCATAACCCGGCACTCCCGATGCTGCTATCGTCGGCAAACCGGGGCCGAGCGCGGATGGCTCGGCGGTGCAGATCGCCAGCGCTCTTATTCTGCCCGATTTGACATGCGGCGACGCGCTACCAGCGTCCGGAAACATCAGCTGAAGTTGGCCGCCGATCACGGCGGTGAACGCCGCTGCGGGGCCACTATAAGGAACGCGCACGATATTGACGCCGGCCATGGACTTGAATAATTCCGCGGCCATATGATTTGACGAACCCGTCAGGCCCGAACCGTAATTGAGCTCTCCTGGCCTGGCTTTGGCCAAAGCGATCAACTCCCGAACGGACTTCACCGGCAACGACGGATGTACAACAAGAAGGTTGGGCGCTTGTGTGGCCAACGTGACGGCCGAAAAGTCTTTCTCCGGATCCCATGTCACATGGTCTCTCAAATACGGCAAGAGCCAAACGACAGGGCCGTAGAAAAGTAACGTATATCCGTCAGCCGGCGCTTTGGCCACATTTTCCGTCGCGACAATCCCGACCCGGTTGTCTACGATTACCGACTGACCCAAGGGACCTGAAATCCCTTGTGCCAGCAGACGTGCCAAGAAATCGCTGGGACTTCCAGCTTGAGAGGTGAGGATGCGTATGGGCTTGTTCGGATAGTCCTGTGCAGATACCGCGCCCGCGTTGACCATCAGGCAGGTCGAAAAAATAGCAACGGCAAATAGTGGCAAGCGCATATTCAGTCTCCGTTCTTGGACAAATGTATCGAAGGCAATCAGGCTATACCGCGGCGTGGCGATGCCCTCGTCGACCGCTTTCAGCAACCGCTCCTCGTAGTCAAGCTGGCTAGCGACTGTGCTCGGTGGCTGAAGGAACGTTACCGATTGGCGAGTTCCAGCAGCGCGGCGGTGAGCACGCGCGCACCGGCCGCGAGATCGTCGGGCCTGGCGTTCTCGGCCTCGTTGTGGCTGATTCCCTTCTCGCACGGCACGAAAATCATGCCCGTCGGGCACACCCGCGCCATGTACATCGCATCGTGGCTCGCGCCCGAAGGCATGCGTCGATGCGCGAGCTTCAGCGCCTGCGCCGCGCGCTCGACGCAGTCCACCACCGCGGGATCGAACGCGCACGGATCGTCGTGTAGCGTCGGCGTGACCTTGACCGAACAGTGTTGCGCGGCTTTCCGCACCGTCGGCTCGATCGCGTCGCCCAGGCGTGCAATCGTCGCCGCGTCAGGATGGCGCACGTCGACCGAGAACATGACGTGGCTCGGCACCGAATTGGGCGAGTTCGGCGTGACCAGCATGCGCCCGATCGTGAAGCGCAGCGTGTCGCTCGCATCGCGCGTGAGTTCATGCAGCGCGTTGATGGCAGCGATCGCCTCGCGCAGCGCGTCCTTGCGCAGTCCAAGTGGCGTCGTGCCGGCGTGCGCGGTCTCTCCGCTGACCTCGACATTGAACCAGCGTAAGCCCTGGATGCCGGTCACCACGCCGATGGTCTTGCCTTCCTGTTCGAGCAGCGGCCCCTGCTCGATGTGCGTCTCGATATAGGCGGCGGCAGGCGCGTTCGTTGCACGCTTTTCAGCAGCGGGCGTGGCGGCGAGCGTCTGCGCCAGCGCATCCTTTAGCGCGATGCCCTCATCGTCCTTCACGTCGAGAAAATCGCTCAGCGCTCTCGCCCCGGTGTACACCGCTGAACCCATGGTGCAAGGGGAGAAGCGCCCGCCTTCTTCATTGCTCCATGCGACGAGCTCAAGCGGGTGGCGGGTTGCTACGCCCGCCCGATCGATCGCTTCGAGCGCTTCGAGGCCGGCAAGCACCCCATAGATCCCGTCGAAACGCCCGCCGCGTGGCTGGCTGTCCATGTGGCTGCCGGTCATAACGGGCGCCGCGTGCGGATCGGTCCCGGCGCGGCGGATGAAAAGATTACCGATCGCGTCCATGGCCACGGTGAAGTTGCGCGCGCGTGCCCAGGAGATAAGCAGCTTCCGGGCGGCGATATCTTCCTTCGAAAACGCCGCGCGGTTGACGCCGTTGCCCGGAATGGCGCCGATCCGCGCCATCTCCACGTGGCGCTGCCACAGCCGGTGCTGATCGACGCGGTTGACGGCGTCCTGGACGTCTTCGCGCATGCTCACTCGATCTTGATGCCCGCTGTGCGAGCGACCTTGCCCCATTTGGCGATGTCCGCCTTGATGCGTTCGGCGAGTTGCTCCGGAGTGCCGCCGGCCGCAACACCGCCCTGGGCGAGCAGGCGGTCCTTCACTTCCTGTGATACCAGAATCTTCAGCACCTCGGCATTCACCTTCATGATGATCTCGCGCGGCGTGCCGGCGGGCATCATGAGCCCGAACCAGCTGTCGGCCTCGAACCCTTTGAGCGATTCGCCGATGGTTGGCACGTCCGGCAGCGCGGGCGAACGCTGGCTCGAGGCGACGCCGAGCGCGCGAATCCGGCCGTTTTTCAGGTGCGGAAGCGAGGACGGAATGCTGTCAAAGAACAACTGGACGTGGCCCGGAATCAGATCGGCGAGCCCCGGCGCGCTGCCCTTGTACGGCACGTGCAACGCGGTAAAGCCGCCCATCTGCTTGAGCATTTCCTGCTCGAGGTGCGAGAGCGTTCCCGGGCCCTGCGAGGCGAAGATGATTTCGCCAGGCCGGGCCTTGCCAAGCGCGATGATCTCCTTCACGTTTCTTGCCGGCAGCGTCGGATGCGCAACCAGTATGTGCGGCACGTTGCCGGCGAGCGCCACCGGCGCGAGATCGCGCTCGAGATGGTAGCCGAGCCTGGTATAGGTGCCCATGCCGATGGCGTTGGTGGTCACCGCGGCCATCACCGCGGTGTAGCCGTCGGGCAAAGCCTTGGCGGCGAGTTCCACGCCCAGATTGCCGCCGGCGCCGGGGCGGTTATCGACGATGATCTGCTGTCCCCATACCGCGGTGAGCTTCTGGCCGATCGTACGCGTGAGCAGGTCGGCTGCGCCCGCCGGCGGGAACGGCACGATGATGCGGATGGGCTTGGTCGGGTACGTTTGTGCCAGTGCGTCGACTGCGCCCAAGGCGAGTCCGATTGCGACGACCCCTGCGAACCTGCTGCTCATTGATTTCTCCGAAAACCGCTACCATAGCTCAATGCGCAATCCAGTGCCAGACGCAAGTCAACACTCCTTCCCCCCTTGTGGGGGAAGGCCGGGATCCTCCCCCATCAAGGGGGAGGAGAATTGTTTCTCAGTGACGTAAACTCACGTCTATTAACAGCGTAGGGGGGTGACAACGTGGCCTTTGATCTTATTCTGAGGAATGCGCGGCTGGCGAATGGCGATGCCGCGAGCGCAACCGTCGATATCGCGGTCGCCGCTGGACGTATTGCCGCCATCGAGCCTCGCATCTCCGGCGACGGCGAAAGCGTGGATGCCCGCGGGTGTTGCGTGTCCCCGGGGCTGGTGGAGAGTCATTTCCATCTCGACAAGTCCAGGATTCTCGACCGCGTCACGCCGCCCAAAGACCGGCGCGCAACCGACTACATGGCGAGGACCGCCGCGGTCAAGCACACGTTCACGGTCGAGGACGTCTACACGCGCGCCCGCGACACGCTTGAGCAGTGCCTGCTGAACGGCGTCGCCCACATGCGAACCCACGTCGAGGTCGACCCCAATATCGGCCTGCGTGGCTTTGAGGCAATTGAACGCCTGGCGAAGGATTACGCCTGGGCGATCGACCTTCAGCTTTGCGTTTTTCTCCAGGAAGGCTGGACTAACGCGCCGGGAGCCGAGGCGAACGTCGTGGCGGCGCTGAAACGCGGGGCGCGGGTGGTCGGGGGCGCGCCGCGCTACGACGCCGATGGCCCGGGGCAGATCCGGCGCATTTTCGCGCTTGCAAAGGAATTCGACGTCGATGTCGATATCCATCTCGACGGGGGTTACACGACCCACGACATGGACATCTATCTGGTTTGCGACCTTGCCGATCAGATCGGCTGGGGCGGGCGCGTGGCAATCGGCCATGGCAACAAATATTCGTGCCTGCCGGCGGCGGAACTGGCAGCGCTCGGTCGCCGGCTCGCCGCTTCCGGCGTCGCCGTGACGGTGCTTCCGACGACCGACATGTTCACCAGCGGACGCCATTTGGAGCACAGCGTCATCCGCGGCGTCGCGGACGTCCATGCGCTGGTCGCGCAGGGGGCGAACTGCTCGATCGCGACCAACAATGTGCTGAATCCTTTCACGCCATACGGCGATTGCTCGCTGGTGCGCATCGCGAACCTGTACGCGAATGTCGTGCAGCGCGGCACCACGGAAGACCTGTCCGAATGCTTTGCGCTGCTGACCCATCGGCCGGCGCGCATCCTTCGCAAGGACGATTACGGCATCGCGCCCGGCAACCCGGCCGACCTCGTGGTGTGGAATGCGAAAACGCCGGCTGAGGTCATCGCAACCGTGGCGCAGCCCCTGATGGGCTTCAAGCGCGGCCGGCGCGTATTCACGCGCGAAATGCCAACGCTACACCGTCCGCATTTCGGCTAAGCACAGTGGCACGCCCCCGACATCGGTATTAGACTGTGAGTATGTCCAAGTACGCCCTTGCTCCCCGGTTGTGGATCGCGTTGGCCTTATCCTTACCGTTCGCGTTTGCCAGCGCCGCCGACTACCCCACGCGCCCGATCCGCGTCATCGTGCCGTTCGTGTCGGGCGGCGGGACGGACCTTCTGGCGCGTTTCGTATCGCAGCGGCTCCACGAACTGCTCGGCCAGCAGCTCGTCGTGGACAACCGTGGCGGGGCAGGCAGTGTGCTGGGCACGCAGATTCTCTCCAAGGCCACTGCCGACGGCTACACGCTCGGCGTACTGGATACCGCGTTCGCCATCAATCATTCGCTCGCGGAGAAGCTGCCCTACGATTCCGAGCGCGATTTCGTGTTCATCGCAATCATCGCGACCTCGCCCTCGCTGATCGTGACGCATCCGGGTCTCAAGGTGCGCACGGTGCAGGAACTTTTGGCGCTGGCAAAGCGCCAACCCGGCAAGATCACATTCGGCTCGGCCGGCGTAGGCTCTTCGAGCCACCTGACGGCACAGATGTTCATGACCGCCGCGAAGATCGAGCTGCTGCACGTCCCGTTCAAAGGTGCGGGCGCGTCGATCGTGGACGTGCTGGGCGGTCATACCGATCTCACCTCCGTCGTGCCGGGCACGGTGATGCAGCACATTCAGTCCGGAGCGATGATTCCGCTGGTCATCACGGGCAAGAACCCTTACCACATGCTGCCGTCCGTGCCCACGTTCACGAGCATCGGCCTCGGGGCCGTGAATCCGGGCCAGTTCCGTTTTCTCGCGGCGCCGGCGGGATTACCCGCTGCGATCCGGAACAGGCTTACCGACGCGATGCGCACCGTGATGGAACCCCAGGATTTCCGCAAGCGCCTCTCTGACAACGGCTTCGATGCAGAGTTGCTGGTGGAAGCAGACGCCCGCGCCTATATCGCTCAGGAAATCCGCAAGTGGCGGCAGGCGGTGAAAGACGCCGGCGCCAAATAGGACCGGGCGAGAGACGCGCCGCAGCGTGGCATCCAGCTGCGCTTCGATGATCGAATCCAAAAGGGCCAGGCTCGGTTAAACTTCGTACGAGGCTTTTGCTTGCCGGCTGGCCGCGGAACCGGGAATCGGGTAATGATGCCACATCGAAACATTTTTCCTGACCAGCTCCGGTTTGTCGTGTAGGCAAACAAGAAGGAGGAACCATGTTAATCAGGCGGGTGATGCTTGCGGCGGCAATACTCTGTGTCGCAGCAGCGAATGCCAACGCCCAGCAGTATCCCGCCAAGCCGGTAAGGATCGTGCTGCCGTTTCCAACAGGACCGGGGATTCTGATCGGCCAGATGCTTTCCGAGGGGATGCGCGAGACATTCCGGCAGGCCGTCGTGGCGGACCCTCGCCCGGGCGCCGGCGGAAGCATTGCGATGGAAATCGTTGCAAGAGCCGCTCCCGACGGCTATACCCTGTTGATCGTTTCTCCGATCCTGAGCCACACGCCTCTGACAAGGCCGAGCCTGAAGCTGGACGCGGTGCGCGATTTCGCGCCGATTTCACTGCTGGGCGTGATACCGAACCTCATGGCTGTGCACCCGTCGATCCCGGTCAGAAACGTCAAGGAATTGATCAAGGAAGCACGGCTGCGGCCGGGCCGGCTCACCTATGGATCATCAGGTATCGGGGGAACATTCCATCTGGTCACCGAGCTTTTCAGCATGCAGGCGAAAGTCAAAATGACCCACGTTCCGTACAAATCGGTCACCTTTGCCGTTGTCGATCTGGTCCGCGGAGACGTCGACATGGTGATCGGCACGAAAACGAGCATGGCGCAGTTCATCGGGACGGGAAAACTGCGAATCATTGCCGTGCTGAGCAACAGGCGCCTCGCCGATCTGCCCGAGGTTCCCAGCATAGTCGAGCAGGGAATGCCGGAATTCGTGGTGGAGAACTACTATGGGCTGTTGGCTCCCAGCGGCACTCCACCCGAGATCATCGAACGACTGCATCGGGAAATCGTTCGAATTGGCAAAATGCCGGAGTTCCGGAAAGCCTTGGCAACAGCCGATATCGATCTCGTCCTGAACACGCCGTCGGAATTTGCGGAATTCATCAGGAATGACAGCGCAAAGTGGGCCAAGGTCGTCCGCGACGCCAACCTGAAACTCGAATAGGCCGCGGGCGCTCGAATCCGAATCGGCAACGTAACTAAGGTGTAATTTTTTCGACTATTCGATCTTGGTGCCGGAATCGCGTATTGCTTTGCTCCACTTGGCATCCTCCCGGCTGATATAGGCCGCAACCTCTTCCGGGCTGCCGCCAAGCACGTTGACGCCGATTTTCGCCAGGCTGCCGCGCGTTTCAGACGTGGCGAGCTGGCGGGCGATTTCGGCGGAAAGTTTCGCCACGATTTCTTTCGGTGTCTTGATCGGCGCGAAGATTCCGTACCAGCCGGAGATCTCGAATCCCGGCAGTCCCGACTCGGCGACCGTCGGCAAATCAGGCACCAGCGGGTCACGCTTCGCCGCCGCGATACCGAGCGCTTTCACCCGGCCGGTGCCGAGTTGGGGCAGCGCGGCAGGCATGTCGAGCGACAGAAATTGCACCTGCCCGCCCATCAGTCCGATGAGCGCCGGTCCGCTGCCGGTATAAGGAACGTGCACCATGTCGATACCGGTCATGCCTTTGAAGATTTCTCCGGCGAGGTGATGCGGCGATCCCGCACCCACGGAGGCATAGGTAAGCGGTTTCTGCTGCGCTTTCGCGTAGGCGACGAAGCTCGTGACGTTGGTCGCCGGGACGGTTGAGTGCACCAGCAGCACGTGCGGCACGTATCCCACCACGCTCACCGGCACGAAGTCGCGCCGGGGACTGTAGG
>Ga0080064_1007122_pt1 | contig 11530 bp, 9 predicted proteins | sample Subgrocontami54m_FD_69260 | JGI IMG/M metagenome (GOLD analysis project Ga0080064, IMG submission 69260) | Subsurface groundwater microbial communities from S. Glens Falls, New York, USA - GMW46 contaminated, 5.4 m (SPADES assembly) (version 2) ...
GTCGCTGCCCGCCAAGCAATACATGGAGCGTGCACGGGAAATCTGGGAGCAGCTGCAATTTCCGCCGCTCACGCCGCGCAAGCCCTGGCACGGCTACGAACTCGGCGATTGGTCGGAGCGCGACCGCGAGGAAGCGCAATGGGCGGTGGAAGGCAAATACTTCCTCACCGGCGAGCGGGCGAAGAAGCAGCGCAAGCCCGCGAACGAGTAATCGTCATTCCGGAAGCCTCGCGCAGCGAGGCTATCCGGAATCCAGATGCGAGCACTGTGCTTATGTCTGGATTCCGGGTTCGCGCTTTCAGCACGCCCCGGAATGACGGCTAATAAAAATTCCTGCCCTTCGGCATCGACGGGTCGAGCGTCGGCAATTGTGGCTGATCGGGCTTTCTTAATGTCACGGAAATTGGGGATTCGCATGGAACCACCCCCGTCCCTAGCCGTTTGTTCTGGCCATGTATTCCTTCGGCATTGAAGAAGAATATTTTGTCTTTGACACGAAGACGCGGCGCGCGGTGACGAGCGCCAACAAGAAATTTATTGCCGCGGCAAAGAAACGCCTGGGAAGCCGCGTCACGACGGAAATGCTGCAGTCGCAGATTGAATCCGTCAGCCCGCCCTGCAACAGCATGGACGAAGCGCGCGAGCATCTACTGCATTGCCGCGCCGTGCTGGCAGAGGAAGGCGCCGCGCGTCACCTTGGCATCGCTGCCATGGGGACCTTTCCACTCGCTGATTGGCCGGATCAGATCGTCACGCAAAATCCGCGTTACGACGCCATCCGTGAAGACCTACAAATGATCGGCTTGCGCAACATGCTCTGCGGCATGCACGTGCATGTGGAGTTGCCTGACCCGGATACACGCGTCGATCTGATGATGCGCTTGACATCGTACTTGCCGTTGCTGCTGGCGCTCAGCACGTCATCGCCTTTTTGGCAGGGTCATTTGACCGGCCTGCGCGGCTATCGCCTGGCGGCTTACGACGAGTTGCCGCGCAGCGGTCTGCCGGAATTGTTCCGCACCAAGGACGAGTATGATCAGTACGTCTCCGCACTGACCTGGGCGAAAATCATCCCGGACGCGAGTTACATCTGGTGGGCGATACGGCCTTCGCTCCGCTATCCGACCATCGAACTGCGCATTGCCGATAGCTGCACGAATTGCGAAGACGCGCTGAGCATCGCCGCGCTATTCCGGTGCCTCGTGCGCGCGCTCGACCGCGACCGCGCCCTCAACGCCGGTTTCGACCGGGTCGGCCGCGCCATCACAGTGGAAAACAAATGGCATGCCCAGCGTTACGGCGTGACCGCGACGTTCGTCGATCCATTTCGGCGGCAGCCAAGGACCGCCGGGGAATGGCTGGATGAAGTGCTGGATTTCATCGACGAGGACATGACCGCGCTGCACTGCGGCAAGGAGATCGCCCGGCTCTCGCAAACCGTCAACCGCGGCACCAGCGCCGATCGGCAGATTGAGATCTTTACCAAGCTACGCGACGCGGGCAGGCCGCGCCTGGGCGCGCTCAAGGATGTGATCGATTGGGCGGCCGCGGAAACCCAGGCCCGTTAACCTTTGGCCGGGTCTTTCCGGCGCGCGAATAGTCAAGTTCCGGCCCGAAGATTGACCCCGGCAACCAATTTCCTGTTTCGGTCATTCGCAGGCCGCCGCTGATATATAATGCAGGTATGCCACGGATTTTTTCGCTTCTGGGTGGTGTAGCGGCTTGCGGCCCTATGCGACTTCCGCAAGAATAGAAATCAATTAAAGTTTCCGACAGGCTCACTGTCGGCGGCCTTTTGGGAGGATTCGATGCGGAACGTCATCGCAAGCTTTGCCTTCGCCATCCTTGTATTCCTGTTCTCGGTTCCTGCGCCCGCGCAAACCATTCCGCCCGAGGTGTTGGCCTATCCCGACATCATTCTCTACAACGGCAGCGTCATTACCGTTGACGAGAAATTCTCCATCGCCCAGGCAATCGCCCTCCGCGGCAACAAGATTTTCAAGGTCGGCGCCAACGACGCAATCCTCCGCTTCGCCGGACCAAATACCCGCAAGATCGACCTGAAGGGCCGCAGCGTCATCCCCGGCCTGATCGACAGCCACAGCCACGCACAAGCCACCGCCACCGACCGCTATGGCCAGGATCTAGCCGAAATCCCGGGCAAGTTCGCGCGCATGCGAATTTCCGAAGCGAAGAATTGGGCCTCCGGCAAGGAAGACATCCGCTCCGTCGTGAAAAAGGCGAAGCCCGGCGAATGGGTTGTCGGCAGCATTCTGCGCGGCACCTTCCTCACCCAGATGACGACAAAAGAACTGGACGAAGTATCGCCGCTCAATCCGATCGTCGTCTACGAACGCCCGTCCGTGGGCGTGGGCAACTCACTTGCGATCAAGGAGATCGTCAATCTCTACGGAGCCGACGTGGATGGCTTGCTCAAGGATGATAAAGGTAAGCCCACCGGTCACGTGCGTAAGCCGCTTGTGGGCTTGCTGGCCTACGAAGTCTTCCCGGGCCTGCCGGAAAAGGTTCTGGCCGGTATCTATAGACAGCGGTTGATGGACTATCCCGCGGTCGGTATCACCGCTATCTCCACCTCAGTGGAAGCCAATGCTTTCTCTGCTTTCAATTACCTCGATCAGCACGAGGGCATGCCGATCCGCCTGGCTTACGGACTGCGCAATCTCGCGCGCGATAATCCGCAAGCTGCCATGTACATGAAGCGCGTCGGCATCTTTACCGGACATGGTAATGATAAGCTGTGGATGGTGGGCCAAGACGCCGGCTCCGCGGACGGCGGTCTCGGCGGCAAATATTCCGCCATGTGCACAACCATCCCCAAGCTGATGAAGCTGACGCCGCGCGACTATACCAAGAGTGAGTTCGGCGATTGCCGCATCAATAAGGGCGACGTCCGCTGGAACGGCCACATGGCTGTGGCCTTGAGCGGCGGCCGCATCACCAACACCCATGTCGGGGGCGACAAGGCCCACGACACCTTCCTCGACCTGTTCCAGGAAGTGGAAGACAGAGTGGGCGAAGGCACGGTGCGCGAACGGCGCATGGCATTCGACCATTGCATCTTCATCCGCCCGGATCAGATCCAGCGCGCGAAAAAAATGGGCGTGAGCTGGACCTGCCATACCGGCTATCTCTATCGCGACGGAGACTGGCTGGCTCCTCTTTACGGCAAAGACAAAGTCGAACAATGGATGACGCCGCTGAAAAGCCTGCTCAATGCGGGAATGCATGTGGCGTGGCACACCAGTTCCGAATTCGTCACCGACCGCTTCCCACCGTTCAAGCATATGCAGGTCATGGTGACCCGCCGGGCGCGTGATGGCGTGGTGTATGGCCCGCAGGAGAGGCTGACGCGTCAAGAGGCGCTTCGCATGATGACCATGGGCAGCGCCTACTACATGCTAAAGGAAGACAAGATCGGCTCGCTGGAGGCAGGAAAACTGGCCGATCTCGTGGTGATCGACAAGGACTTCATGAAAGTCCCTGACGAAGAACTTGAAAAGATCCAGGTATTGCTGACCATCGGTGACGGCAAGCCGCTCTTCGCCGAAGAGAAATTCGCCGAAGAGATCAAGTGGGCCGGAATCCCGGCACAGCGCGCGGTCCCGTCGCCGAACTTCGATGAAGACAAGCCGGAGCGCGAATAGACGGCCCAAACAAAGAAATCAGCAGGTAACGGCCATGAAGCGCGTTGTTTTGACTTCTGTCGTCGCAGCATTGTTCGCGTCGGCAGCGTGGGCACAGAATATCCCCTCGGAAGTGCTGCACTATGCCGACACCATATTTTACAACGGCAAGGTCGTTACCGCCGACGCGCAATTCAGCGTGCAGCAAGCCATCGCCGTGCGCGATGGAAAAGTGCTCAAGACCGGCGGAAACGAAACTATCCTGCCGCTGGCCGGGCCCAAGACGCGCCAGATCAATTTGCAGGGCAAGCTGCTCATTCCCGGCATCATCGATACCCATACGCATCTGCACGAATACGCGCTGGATTTCTATGCGGATGCCATAAATCCCAAGCTTTCTGAGATTCGTCTGGTTGGCCGCAGCAAAGAGGATCTGCTCGAGCAGATCAAAACGGCCTCAGCAGGCAAGTCACCGACGGAATGGCTGAGATTCCGGCTCAAGCCTCGCGCCATCGCGGATGACTTTTTCTATACGTTGACGCGCGCCGACATTGACAAGGTTGTCTCCAATAGTCCGGCGATGGTGCATGTCACCGACACACGCGCCTTGGCCAATACCAAGGCGATCGAGGCTTTGCTGACCAAATATGATGCCAAAACGGTGAAGCTGCCGGTCGACGACAAAGGCGAGATCACCGGCCGGCTCGGCGAGGGCATCACTCTCATCTACTATGAAGAGATCATCCCGAAGCCTAAGGCCGAGGATCTGGCAGAGGTCTACATCAAGGAACTGGACCTTTGGGCCAAGGGCGGCGTCACTACCTGGTCCTCGTCGCTCGGCTCGGAAGCAATCAGCGCTTTCAATTACATGGACCAGCGCGGCATGCTGCCGATCCGGCTGGCCTATACCAACGAGGCCATGTTTCGCGACAACCTGCATGCCGAGAGCGCCGCCAACCGTTTCGGCAACCTCATGGGCAACGGAAGCGACTATTTCTGGCTGATCGGCATCTCGTCGGGGTCCACCGACGCTTCGTATCCAGGCATCTGCAGCACGCTACCCGGCACCAGCCCTCTGGTAAAAGCGCGCGAGGACTGCCGGCTATCCTGGGAGGGCGTGCGCGGGAAAGCTCTTTACGCCGCGGTCAAGGCAGGCCTGCGCCTCTCCGGCACGCATAGCGCCGGCGACAAGGCGACTGACCTCTTGATCGACATCATCGAAAAGGCGAGCGCCGATGCGGGCATGACGGCTGATCAGATCAAAGCCAAACGCCACGTGATCGATCATTGCATGATGAATCCGACCGCGGCGCAGATCGTGCGCTCGGTCAAGCTCGGCATCATCTGGAGCTGTGCGCCGAAATATTCGACCAATAGCGGCGCGCGCGTCAACCGCGATTACGGCGAGGTTGCCGCGCATACCCTCGTGACGCCGGTGAAGGCCATTTTGGATGCCGGCGGCAAAGCGGTGTTCGAGCAAGATCACCACGAAGGCTCGGATCCTTTCATTGACCTCTCCACCTTCATCACGCGCAAGGATAAGGAGGGCCACGTGTGGGGGGCAAAGAACGCGGTGGACCGCAAGACGGCGCTGCTGATGGCCACGCGCTGGGCGGCGGAATATGTCTTGCGCGAAAAAACCCTGGGATCGCTCGAAGCCGGGAAATGGGCGGACCTGGTCATTCTCGACAGGGACTATTTCACAGTTCCTGACGATGACATCGCCAATGTCCGAAGCATTTTCACCATGGTCGGCGGCAAGGTGGTCTACGACGGGACAAACGCGCAGAAGTAAGTACATGGCGCCGGTCGCGCGATATCTGTCGGCGGCCTGCCTCGCAGGCGCCCTATCCTTGGCCAGCCTGCCGAGCCGCGCGGGGCACGATTACGAAGAGCCGGTCGACTTCACTCCCTCGGATCAGGTCAAACAACTCCTGGACATTGGCGAGCAGGTCACCTTTGTCGACATCCGCGAGGCCGCGGATTACGGCAAAGGCCATCTGCCGAACGCCATTTCAATTCCCGTTTCCGAGTTCGGTCACCGCTGGAGTGAAATTCCCAAGACCGGGCGGGTGATCCTGTATTGCACCTGCCCGCCGGGCCAACGCGATGAAACCTATGCCTTCCTGCTTTTGCGCCAGCAGAGATATCTCAACATCACGTTTATCGACGGCGGTTACGCCGGCTGGGTGAAGCGCGGTTATCCGGTCGCGGCGCCTTGACGGGGACTTCACCCATGTTCGGTTCCCATCACCAGCGCCTCCTCCGCCGCCCTGCATGCTTCAGCTTGTTGATGGTTTTTGCTTTGACATTCGCGCTTCCGGCACAGGCAGGACACGATCAGGTGGAGGACGACCTGATTTATTTTCTGCCGATCCCGCCGGATCGCGCCAAGCAACTGCTCGATGGCGGCGAACAAGTGTTGTTCATCGACCTCCGCGAACCGGAAGACTTTAAGCGCGAGCGCCTGCCTGGCGCAGTTTCGATTCCACTGAAGGAATTGAGCGCGCAGCATGAGAAAGTCCCGCGTTCCGGACGCGTGGTGCTATATTGCACTTGCGGGCCGGGGAATATCGAAGAGGGCTATTCCTACCAATTGCTGCGCGACATGGGCTATCGCAACATCAGCGTATTGCAAGGCGGGATCACCGAGTGGCAGCGGCTCGGCTATCCGGTGGAAAAGGGGCCCCGGTCATGAAAACAGGTTATCTTTTCTCCGGTGCGACCGTTCGCGTGGCCCGCGTTGTTCTTATTCTTCTTACTCTGTGCTTCACGACCTCCGGCGCTTGGGCGCATGCCTATCTGACCAAAGCGGTCCCCGCGCAACGTGCGGTCCTCTTCTCGCCGCCCGATCGCGTGCAACTCTGGTTCAATGAACGGCTGGAGCCAAGCTTCTGCACGCTGACGGTAACGGATGCCGTCGGCACGGCTGTGGATGACGGAAAATCGCAGGTCGCTGCCGACGATCCCAAGCTGCTCATGGTCGGGTTAAAGCCAATAACTGCCGGCACCTACACGGTGAAATTTCGTGTTCTTTCGGTCGACGGCCATGTGGTGACCAATCAGTTCGCTTTCACAGTCCGCGAGCGCCGCTGAACCTATGCTGGAAATAACGACCGCCGTCCGGTTTCTGCATCTGGCGGCGTCGATGCTGCCGCTCGGTATTTTCGCCTTCATCTATGTCATCGGAAGACCTGCGGCGGCGAAAGCGGGAGCTCCCGCTCAGACTGCCTTTGCCGCTTTCGAACAACGCCAGTGGCGCATTGCGGCGGCGAGTCTTGCGGTTGTTTTTGTTTCCGGCCTCGGCGCCTTCGCATTGCAAGCCGCAAACATGACCGGGCGGCCACTGGCCCAGTCGCTCACGCTGGATAATCTGAGCGGCGTGCTCGGCACGCAATTCGGCAAAGCGTGGCTGCTGCGCCAGATTATCCTGATACTGCTTGCTGGAATTGTCACAACCCTTATTCGCCGGCAACGAACAACGTCCATTCTGCTCGACACCGGTTTCGCGCTGGCTGCGGCGCTGGTCGGCACCATGGCTTTGTCGGGCCATGCCGCCGCGGGCGAAGGCATGACGCTGATCCTACAGCTTCACGCCGACGCGCTGCACTTGTTGGGCGCCGGCATGTGGCTCGGGGCGCTGCTTCCGCTTGCGCTGTTGCTCGACGATTGCCGGCGCGCCGGCACGGACTGGGCGGGAACGGTAGCGCAAGAAGCCACGCGGCGTTTTTCCTGGCTCGGTATCGCCACCGTCAGCACCCTCGTGCTCACCGGCCTCTATAATGCGTGGCAGCTTGTCGGCGACATACCGCCGCTCGTCGGCACGGACTATGGCCGCCTGTTGATCGTCAAGCTCGCGCTGCTATTGCCTTTGCTGGCCCTCGCCGCAACCAACCTTTTGTGGATCAGGCCGCGCATGCTGGCGATGGCGTCCGCGCAGAACAGCCCTTCCTTCCACGATCTCGTAGGACGGCTGCGGCGCAACGCGCTGTTCGAAGCTGGTATTGGCGTAACGATCCTGCTGATCGTGGCTATCCTCGGCGTCACCGCCCCCGCGCGCCATGTACAGCCCGAGTGGCCCTTCTCGTTCCGTTACAGTTGGGAGATCAACAAGAACCTGCCGGAAAAACGCTTCCCGATCATGTTCGGCAAAAGTTTTCCCGAGCAGCGGACATCCATCCTCATTGGCGCGGGCCTGGCAGCGGCAGCTCTGCTGCCCTTGGGTTACGCTCTCTTCCGCCGGCGCTACCGCCGCTGGGCGCTCGGCTTGGGAATCGCCGCGGCAAGCGGAGGCGCGGCGCTGGCGCTGCCCGCGCTGTGGGTAGACGCCTATCCGACAACCTACCGCCGCCCCGCGGTGCCTTATCAGGCGATCTCGGTCGAGAGCGGCCTGCAATCTTTCCGGCAATATTGCGTCCCGTGTCATGGCGTCGCCGGTTTCGGCGATGGCCCGGCCGCAGCAGGCCTCACGCCCAAGCCTGCCGACCTGACCGCCAAGCATACCGGCGATCACACGGCGGGCGATCTGTTCTGGTGGCTGAGCCACGGAAAACCAAATACCGCGATGCTCGCATTTGAGGGAATCATGAACGAAGAGGTGCGCTGGGATCTCATCAATTTCCTGCGCACCCTTTCGGCGGCGGAGCAGGCCCGCCGGATGGCGCCGTTGCTGGAGCAGCCCTGGCTGGTGGCACCTGATTTCGTTTATCGGACGCTGCGCGGCGAAAACAAAAGCCTGAAGGAACATCGCAGCCAAAAAGTCGTGCTGCTGGTGCTGTTCACCTGGCCGCAGTCGCAGGCGCGCATGGCCGAGCTTCAGGCGTTGCAGGATCAGTTTTCGAAAGCGAACGTGGCAGTGCTCGCCGTGCCGGCGGACCCGGCCACTCTCGATTCACAAAGCTTGGCTCTGCTGAACCGTCCGGCACTCGACCTCATCATCGACGGAAGCGAAGAAACTTTCGCAACCTATGGCCTATTCCGCCGCAGTTTGAGCGAGGCCGGCATGCGCCCGGACGCACCCATTCCTGCGCACATGGAATTCCTGATCGACCGCCAAGGCTACGTCCGCGCGCGCTGGATCGCAGGCGAAAGCCGGGGCTGGACCAATACGGAAATTCTGCTGCGGGAGATCGGCCGCCTCAATCAGGAGCAGCCGTCCGCTCCGGCGCCGGACGACCATGTGCATTGACCGTTCCATGCCTTGACCCGCAACCGATGGATGGGGGATAACAGTCTGATGACAAAGGGATTTGTACCGCAGTTGGTCAGTTTAAGTAGCTTCCGCAATCATGCGTCCAAGCTCTTTTCCACAAAAGCATGGTGCGCTTGCTCGGACCTCCTCCGGCGTCGCTGGACGGGAGTAGCGATCCTCAGTGGCGTGTTTCTGGTGTCTCTGCTGTTCCTGGGATACGGCATCTGGCTGCTGCAATTGGAGCGCGGCGCGCGCGCCGTGGCGCATGGCGACTTCGACACCGCCGCCGATCTTTATGCTTCCGCCGAGCGACCGTTCCATTCCGTTCTGTCGCGCCTGTTTCCCAATCATTACAGCCGCACGATATTTCCGCAGGTAGCGCTGCTCTATAACCGCGGCAAAACCGACGAAGCAGCCGGGCAGCTTGAACGCGCAGCGGCGCGCTCGCCCGTGCTTTCCGAGCGGCCGGAATATGCTTTCTGGAGCGGCAACATACTGTTACGGCGCGCGCTGGAAAATACCGATCCAGACGTCGTGCTCAAAAATCTCTACGCCGCCGTCGCGCATTTTCGCAAAGCACTCGAAGGTGCCCCCGCGGATTGGGACATCAAATACAATTACGAGCTGGTGCAATACATTCTGGCCGAGCAGGAAAAGGAAAAAGAAAAAGACCAGGCCAAGATGAAAACCATCCTGGACCGCATCCGCACCATCACCGAGCCGGCGCCGAAAGAGCCGCCTCCCCCGGAAAAAAGGGGATAGGCGATGCGTTTTCAGCAGCCGGATTATTTATATCTTTTGTTGCTGCTGCTGACGCTGTTGCCGTTCTGGTTTTACCGGCTTACCCGCACGCTGCGCGCCCGCCGCACGGCGCGCGCACCAGTTCGCAACCTTTCCTCGCTGTCTTCAAAGTGGGCGGACATCGGCATTTCTGTTTTCACGGCACTCGCGCTGACGGCCTTGGTGCTGTCCTTGGCGCAACCGCAATGGGTGCGCCAGGTGGTGAATCCGCAATTGAAGAAAATGGATATGGTCTTCCTCATCGACACGTCGCCGTCGATGCATGCGGAAGACATCCGGCCGTCGCGCCTTGAGCGCGCGCTGGAGGTGATCGGCAGCTTTTGCGATCGCAAGCCCGAGAATGACCGCATCGGTCTCGTCGCCTTTACCGGCGGCAGCGTCGTGCTGTCGTACCTTACCGAAGATCCCAACAACATCCGCTATTACCTGAACTATCTACGCGAGGACCACATTCAGCGCCTTGGCACCAATATCGGCCGCGCGCTGACCAATGGCCTGACGGTTCTCAACAAGGAGCGCGAGCTCAATCCCACGGCCGCCAACAACAAACGCGTCTTTATCCTCGTCTCGGACGGCGAGGACCATGGCGACGAACTGCGTGGCGCGACGGAAAATGTCAGAACCGCCGGCATCAAGGTCCACACCATTGCCATCGGTTCCGCCCAGGGCGCGCCGATTCCAGTCTCGGGAGAACAAGGCCCATCACGCTATGTGCTGGATGCCAAGGGAAACCCGGTCATCAGCTATCTGGATGAGAGCACGCTGCGATGGCTCGCGCAGGAAACCGGCGGCAGCGCCTATCGCGCGGCCACCGGCGAGGAGCTGCCGCAGATGCTGACGCGGATTGTCGATACGGAACGCGAGATCGAGGGCTTCAGGCAGGCGGTGGAATACCGCGATCTGCATCAGGAATTTCTGTTCGCGGCCTTCTGTCTGTTTCTGGCCGCCCTACTCATGAGAGGCGCACGCGTATGAGTCTAGCCGAGCAATCGACCCAGGAAGCCGGTCACGCCGCGATCCAGCAAGTCGCGCGCGAGATCAACAAGGTCATCGTCGGGCAGGAATGGCTGATCCAGCGCCTGCTGATCGGTCTGTTTTCGCAGATCCCCTATTCCTTCAAGCGCGGCAACGAGGAGCGCATGGGCTACGGCCATGTGCTGCTCGAAGGCGTGCCGGGGTTGGCAAAGACGCTGACGGTCATGACGCTGGCCAATGTGCTGAGCGCCACGTTTCAGCGCATTCAGTTCACGCCCGACCTGCTCCCGGCCGACATCACCGGCACGCGCGTGTTCGACACCACAACCAATGGCTTCCGCATCGAGAAGGGGCCGATCTTCGCCAACCTGATCCTGGCCGACGAAATCAACCGCGCGACGCAGAAGACGCAAAGCGCGCTGCTCGAAGCCATGCAGGAACGGCAAGTGACCATCGGCGAGACAACCTTTCCGCTGTCGGAGCCGTTCTGGGTGCTGGCGACGCAAAATCCGATAGAGCAGGAAGGTGTCTATGCGCTGCCTGAGGCGCAGCTCGACCGCTTCGCGCTGAAGATCAACGTGGACTACCCCTCTCATGCCGACGAGGCGGCGATGCTGGCGCTGCAATTGGGACAGGCGCAGGTATCGCAATTGATGACGCCGCTTGAGGTCATCCACTTCCGCAAATTGATCGGCAAAGGTTACGCCAGCGACGCCATCCGCGAATATATCGTGCGGCTCGTGCGCGCGACGCGGCCGCAGGAAGCGTCGGGCCTGCCCATCGTGTCGGAAATGGTGCTGCATGGCGCGAGCCCGCGCGCCGCGCAGCATCTTCTGGCGCTGGCGCGCACCACGGCCTTCTTCCACGGCCGCGATTACATTCTACCGGGGGACGTCAAGCGCATCGCGCCCGATGCCTT
>Ga0080064_1004381_pt2 | contig 11525 bp, 14 predicted proteins | sample Subgrocontami54m_FD_69260 | JGI IMG/M metagenome (GOLD analysis project Ga0080064, IMG submission 69260) | Subsurface groundwater microbial communities from S. Glens Falls, New York, USA - GMW46 contaminated, 5.4 m (SPADES assembly) (version 2) ...
TGAAGTCCACGGTGCGGCCCTGGCCGTCGGTCATGCGTCCGTCGTCCAGCACCTGCAGCAGCACGTTGAACACGTCCGGATGCGCCTTCTCGATCTCGTCGAGCAGGATGACGCTGTAGGGTTTCCTGCGCACGGCCTCGGTGAGGTACCCGCCCTCCTCGTACCCGACGTAGCCGGGGGGCGCGCCGATCAGGCGCGCGACGGAATGCTTTTCCATGAATTCCGACATGTCGATGCGGATGAGGTGGTCCTCGGAATCGAACAGGAAGCCCGCAAGCGCCTTGCACAGCTCGGTCTTGCCCACCCCCGTGGGGCCGAGGAACAGGAACGAGCCGTAGGGCCGGTCCGGGTCCGAGAGCCCCGCGCGCGAGCGGCGGATGGCATCGGCCACGAGGCGCACCGCCTCGTCCTGCCCGACGACGCGCTCGTGCAGCTTCGCCTCCATGGCGAGCAGCTTGTCGCGCTCGCCCTGCATCATCTTCGAGACCGGAATGCCGGTCGCGCGCGAGACCACCTCGGCGATCTCCTCCGCGCCGACCTGGGTGCGCAGCAGCTTCGGCTTGCTCCCCTTCGACGGGACCTTGTCCGCCTGCTTGAGCTGCGCCTCGAGCTGGGGAATGCGGCCGTACTGCAGCTCCGACACCTTCTGCCAGTCGCCCTTTCTCCTGGCCGCCTCCATCTCGAGCTTGAGCTTCTCGAGCTGCTCCTTGACGCTCTGCGAGCCGGCCACCTGCGACTTCTCGGCCTTCCAGATCTCCTCGAGGTCGGCGTATTCGCGCTCGAGCTTCGTGATCTCGTCCTCGAGCAGCGCCAGGCGCTTCTTCGAAGCCTCGTCGGACTCCTTCTTCACGGCCTCGCGCTCGATCTTGAGCTGGATGACGCGCCGGTCGAGCTTGTCCATCGACTCGGGCTTGGAGTCGATCTCCATCTTGATGCGCGCGGCAGCCTCGTCGATCAGGTCGATCGCCTTGTCCGGAAGGAACCGGTCGGTGATGTAGCGGTGCGACAGCTCCGCGGCGGCGACGATCGCGGGGTCGGTGATGTCCACGCCGTGGTGCACCTCGTACTTCTCCTGCAGCCCGCGCAGGATGGCGATGGTGGCCTCGACGCTGGGCTCCTCGACCAGCACCTTCTGGAAGCGGCGCTCGAGCGCCGCGTCCTTCTCGATGTACTTGCGGTATTCGTCCAGGGTCGTCGCGCCCACGCAGTGCAGCTCGCCGCGCGCGAGCGCCGGCTTCAACATGTTGCCCGCGTCGATCGCGCCCTCGGCCCTGCCCGCGCCCACCATGGTGTGCATCTCGTCGATGAAGACGATGGTGCGGCCCTCGTCCTGGGCCAGTTCCTTGAGCACCGACTTCAGGCGCTCCTCGAACTCGCCGCGGTACTTCGCCCCTGCGAGGAGCGCCGCCATGTCGAGCGAAAGCACGCGCTTTCCCTTGAGGGTCTCGGGCACCTCGCCGTTGACGATGCGCTGCGCGAGGCCCTCGACGATCGCGGTCTTGCCCACGCCGGGCTCGCCGATCAGCACCGGGTTGTTCTTGGTGCGGCGCTGCAGGATCTGGATGACGCGCCGGATCTCGTCGTCGCGCCCGATCACCGGATCGAGCTTCCCGGAACGCGCGCGCTCGGTTAGGTCGAGCGTGTATTTCTTCAGCGCTTCGCGGCTGCCCTCGGCCTCGGCATTGGAGACCGATTCGCCGCCCCGCACGGCGTTGATCGCCTGCTCGATCGCCTTGCGGTTGCCGCCCGCCTCCTTCAGCAGGCGCCCCGCCTCGCCCTTGTCCTCGGCGAGCGCGAGCAGGAACATTTCCGAGGCGATGAACTGGTCGCCCTTTTTCTGCGCCTCCCTGTCGGTGACGTTGAACAGGTTCGCGAGCTCGCGCGATATCTGCACTTCGCCGCCGTGGCCCTCGACCTTGGGCAGGCGCTCGACGGACTTGCCGCAGGTTTCCCGCAGGCGCTGGACGTTGACGCCGGCACGCGCGAGCAGCGACGTTGCGCCGCCATCCTGCTGCTGCAGCAGCGCGAGCAGCAGGTGCAGGGGCTCGATGTACTGGTTGTCCCTGCCGACGGCCAGGCTCTGGGCGTCGGCGAAGGACTGCTGGAATTTCGTGGTGAGCTTGTCCAGGCGCATGAGCGGGTCCGTTGATTACCTGATCGTTGCGCCTTAGCTTGGGCTAATTCCAGGGTTTTCAAGGGCCTTGCTGCCGGATCGCCGCATCGGCGGGCCGTGGGATCGCTTCCGCGGCGAGGCGCCGCGGCACCACATGACTGCCGAGTTACGCGCGGGACCGCTCGGCCGCCGGTGCGAGCGCCCATGTCTCCTTGAGGATGTCGAGGGCGCCCAGTATCAGCGGGTCGCGCGCGCGATCGGAGAGATAGATGAACCACAGCGTCGTGTGCACCACCGCCTCGTCCGGAATGCAGACCTCGCCCGCCTTCTGCAGATCCAGTCCGAGCGGATCCGGCAGCAATGACACGCCGACGCCCCTCACGACGAGGTTCGCGAGCACCGATTCCTGATCGGCCTCGATCACCTTGCTCGGCTCGACGCCGTGCTCCCTGAACATCGCCCGGGCGAGCTGATTGTGCGTGCTGATCGAAGGCATCAGTATCCAGGGAAGCGCGGCCAGGGCATTCCAGTCGCCCACCCGGTCCTTCCAGGCCGCGGGCGCGGCGACGCGAAACGTCATGTCGCGCAATCCCAGTCCCGCCACGTTCGGGTGGACGAGCTCGCCGACATAGAAGGCCGCGTCGAGCGCACCGCCGCGAACGGCTTCGAGCGCGGCCCCGGACACCTCGGCACGGAACTCGAGCTCCAGCAGGGGAAAGCGCTCCACGGCGCGCCCGGAGAATTCCCCGAGCATTATGAATTCCGGTTCGCTGAGCGTCCCGATGCGGAGCCGTCCCGCAAGCTCGCCCTTGAATGCCTTGGCGAGGTGCTTGAGCTCCTCTGCCGCGGCGAGCACCTTCGCCGCCTGTTCCAGCAGGCGCGCACCGGCCCGTGTCAGCGTCATGCCGCCGGGCCCGCGGTCGAACAGGCGCACGTCCAGCACCTCTTCCAGTGCCTTGATCTGGGCACTGACGGCCGGCTGGCTGATATGCAGCCGCTCGGAGGCCCGGGTCAGGTGACCGGTCTCGGCGACCGCGGCGAAAGTCCTCAGTTGGTAGAGCTCCATACGGCTAGCAGTATATACGGAATTCGGAAGGCGAATATTGCACCGCAACAACTGGTTAGCGACTCCATAACCGAAGGTGATACTAAGGTTCTGTTATTACGATTTGAATTTCACTGCCCGCGGCCGTATACATAGGCATGTGCAATGCAGCATGACGTGGGCAGACTGGATTCTAAGGAGCTAATTATGGCATTCACCGGGGCACTGTACGAAGGCGACAGCGTAATTCACACCATGCCGGTCATCTCAGGCATTCAGGCTCGTCTGAAAGGCGGCGTGGCGACCGCGCACCCAGCTCGGGAAGTGAGTGCCCTCGAGAACGCAGAGCTCGGCAGGGCGCAATTGAGGGCGTGGTCCTACCTGATCAAGGCGATCGTCGGCTCGATCAAGTCGCTCGCCGAATGGGTCGACCGGAAATCGCGCGATGCGCGCTACCGGCAAATCGAGGGCTACCTCTCCCAGGCGACCGATCACGCCGACCTGGAGCGCCGGCTGAGGGACCTCGAGCGCGGCAACCGCTTCATGATCGACTGATCACCGCATCACCGAACCCGCCCGCGCCGGTCGCATCCCAGCCCTCCTCCTCCTCCTCCAAGCTGGGTTGCGACCGGCGCGGTTCCGGGCCCGATATCGCGGGCCCGCCGTTTCAGCAGTAGAAATCTTGATCCGCCTCAGCCGGACCCAAACGGCTTGCCTCGTATTTGGACCCATTCATCTCGCTATTTTAGGAAGTTGCAACTTCGCAACTTCCTAAAATAGCGAGACATTGATAACCCCAAATTCCTCGCCAGATCTCTCAACACGGGATTGTTAGGGGTCTAAGTCGAACCGAACTCCGCCTCGGAGCGCGCGTAGAACACGCTGACGCCCTCCTCCGACAATCGCGCGAGGATGCGCTCGGCGTTCTCGGCGCTCGTGACGAAGACGACTTCGACGGGCAGTTGTCCCGCGAGCTCGAAGAACGTCTGCTCGTGCAAATGTCCGTGACGCCCGTAGCCCGCCACCGCGCGGAATGCCGAACCGCCAGGCACGCCCAGGCGCCGCGCTTCCTCGAGCAGCCACTCGAAGAGCAGCTCTCCCTTGTGGCGTTCCCCCTCCTGGAGGAAGAACCTCAGGATCGTCCCGGTCATCCGCTCTTCAGCCAGTTGAACGTCGCGATGCCAGCGAGCGTCATGACGATCGACCCTACCAGATGCGACAGGATCAACGCCGTTCCCCAGCCGTATTGCGCCCGCGCGAGCAACGTCACCGCTTCCGCCGAGAACGTCGAAAAAGTGGTCAGGCCGCCCAGAAAGCCCGTGATGACGAACAGCCGGACCTCCGTGGGGATGCTTGCGTTGTCGGCGAAGAACGCGATCGCAAAGCCGATCAGGTAGCCGCCTGCGAGGTTGGCGGCCAGCGTTCCCAGAGGAAGCGTGGGGAATGCCGGATTGAGCGTGCTGCCGAGCGCCCAGCGCAGCCACGCGCCCAGCGCGGCCCCGACGCCGACCGCGGCGACCGCGCTAGCCGACATCCGCCCTGGGGCCCTGCCAGCGCCCGGCTGCCTGGTCGTCGCTGTCACGCGCCTCGACCCAGCGGGTGCCCTGGGGCGTGGACTCCTTCTTCCAGAACGGGGCGCGGGTCTTGAGGTAGTCCATGATGAACTCGCAGGCGGCGAACGCATCGCCCCGGTGAGCGCTCGTCACGGCGACGAGCACGATCTGATCGGTGGGCCTGAGCTCGCCGACGCGATGGATCACCAGGACGTCGATCAACCGCCAGCGCGCGCGCGCCTCGAAGACGATTTTCTCGAGCGCCTTCTCGGTCATGCCCGGGTAATGCTCGAGCGCGAGCGTCGCGATCGTTTCGCCGTCGTTGACGTCGCGCGCGACGCCGATGAACGCGGCCACCGCGCCGACCTTGGGATCGCCTGCGCGCAGCCGCGCGATCTCGGCGCCCGCGTCGAAATCCTGGCTCTGGATGCGCACCGGCATCTCAGCCTCCGGTCACAGGCGGGAAGAACGCGACCTCGTCTCCCGGTTTCACCGCGGTGCCGGGCTGCGCCATGTCCTGGTTGACCGCGACGCGCACGGCCCGCCCCTGGCCGAGCGCGTCCTTCCACGCGCCGCCGCGGGACACCAGATGCGCCTGCAGCGCCGCGACCGTCGCCACGCCCTGCGGCAAGTCGAGGTCTTCCTCGGCGCAACCGAGATCCTCGCGAAGCCTCGCAAAGAAGAGCACTTTCACCATGATCTCGAACTCATCGGAACAGCTCGGCAAACGGCAGGAACCGCAGCATGTCGCCGCGGCGTATCGCCTGCTTCGGCGGATTGTCCGCAAGTCCGTCCGCCCAGACGGCGGAAGCGAGCACCGCAGAACTCTGGTTCGGAAACAGGTCCAGGCCGCCCATGGCATTCAATTTTACACGCAGGAATTCGCGCCGCGCGTCGGGCTTCTCCCAATCGAAATCGGAGCGCATCGAGCAGGCAACGGGGTCCACGCGGGCGACGCCCTGCGTGCGCAATATGAACGGACGCACCAGGATCGCGAGCGTGACGAACACGGAAGCCGGATTGCCCGGCAGCCCGATGAACGCCGCGGCGCCGCCTGCCTGGCCTTCGCGGCCGATGTGGCCGAAGGCGAGCGGCTTGCCGGGCTTGATGGCGATCTTCCACATCTCGAGCCGTCCCTCGGCCTCGACGGCCGGCTTGACGTGGTCTTCCTCGCCGACCGACACGCCGCCGCTGGTGAGCACCAGGTCGTTCTGCGCGGCCGCGCGCCGGAGTGTCTCGCGCGTCGCCTGAAGACTGTCCGGAACGATGCCGAAATCGGTGATCTCGCAGCCGAGCTGCTGGAGCAGTCCGGTGATCGTGAAGCGATTCGAGTTGTAGATCGCGCCCTCGGGCAAGGCCTCGCCGGGCATGACCAGCTCGTCCCCGGTGAAGAAGACGGCCACCCTCAGGCGGCGGAACACCGGCAGCCGCGCGATGCCCACCGAGGCGGCGAGTCCCGTGTCCTGGGGCCGCAGCTTCATTCCGGCCTCGAGTATCAGGCTTCCGGCGCGGATGTCCTCGCCGACGCGCCTGACCCACTCTCCGGGCTTCGGACGGTGCCGGATGACCACATGATCGCCTTCGGCGGCGCACATTTCCTGCATCACCACGGCGTCGGCGCCCGGAGGTATCGGCGCCCCCGTGAAGATTCTCGCCGCAGCGCCGGCGGCGAGCGCCGCGGGAATGCTGCCGGCCGGGATGCGCTGCGAGACGCGCAGCCGCACCTCGCCGCCTGCGCAGTCGGCGGCGCGCACGGCGTATCCGTCCATGGACGTGTTGTCCAGCGGCGGCACGTTGATCGTCGAGTGCTGCGCCCGCGCGAGGACCCGCCCCGTCGCATGCAGCGTGTCCACCGCCTCGACCTCGGCGACAGGCCGCACACCGGCGAGAAGCTGCGCCAGCGCCGCGTCGACCGAAAGCATTCCCTGGTTCATTTCAACCCCGTGATCTTGAGCACGAACGCCGCTATCCCGTCATAGTCGTCGATCGCGAAGCGCGGCAGCTTCGTGTCCACCGGCACGTCGCTCACCACCGCGATGATGTGCTCGTCGTTCGGGTGCATCAACGGCTTGCCGTTCGCCTCGCGGAAGATCTCGAGCTTGGGTATCGGCTGCCACTTCCATCCCTCCACCAGCAGCAGATCGCAGTCCGACATGCGTTTGATCTGCTCCTCGAGCGTTGGTTCGGGGTCCTCGCGCATCTCGTGCATCAGCGCCCAGCGCACGTCGGAGGTGACCATCACCTCCTTGCAGCCGGCGTGCCGGTGGCGGTAGGAGTCCTTGCCCGGCGTGTCGATGTCGAACTGGTGATGCGCATGCTTGATCAAGGACACGCTCTTGCCCTCCAGCACGAACCTGGGAATCAGCTGCTCGATCAAAGTCGTCTTGCCGCTGCCCGACCATCCTGCGAATCCTAGTACCTTCATTCGTGCATTCTACCAGCCGGCCCGCGTCCGCCCGTCGATCACTGTACGCGCCGGCATGCCTTCCGTATGATTGTCACCCTATGGCCAGCCAACCCGATGCCTCCGAGGCTCCGTTTCCCGTCGCCCGCAGGAACCGCTTCGACCTGCCGGAATGGGCCGGCGCCTTCGGCGACCTGGGCACGCTGATTCCCTTCGTCGCGGCCTACCTCACGGTCCTGAAAATGGACGCGAACGGGCTGCTCATCGCCTTCGGCGTGTCGTTGATCGCGGTGGGATCGATCTACCGCACGCCGTTTCCGGTCCAGCCGATGAAGGCGATCGGCGTCGCCGCGGTGAGCCAGTCCGCGCTTGTCGCGGGCGTCGGCGCCGCGACCGTGGTGGGAGCGGCGCTCGCAACGGGCGTTCTCTGGATCGCGTTCGCAGCCACCGGGCTCGCGCGGCGCGCGGCCGCCTGGGTGCCGCGCCCCGCGCTGCTCGGCGTCGTGATGGGACTGGGATTCAGCTTCATGCTCGAGGGGATCCGCATGATGTCCGCCAGTCCCTGGGTCGCCGCGGCGCTGCTCGCGTTTGCCTTCGTGCTGCTCAGCCGCCCGCGCATCCCGGCGATGCTCGTGCTGCTCGCCGTCGGCGTCGCCATCGGGCTCTACGAGCAGTCGACCCTGGTCGCCAGCCTCGGCGCGCTGCGGCCGGAGTTCAGGCTTCCGGCGTTCGCCTGGACGTCTCTCACAGTGCAGGACCTCTGGACCGGGTTCCTGCTGCTCGCCCTGCCGCAGCTCCCGCTCACCTTCGGCAACGCGCTGATCTCGATCACCGAGGAGAACAACCGGCTGTTCCCCGACCGCCCGGTGTCCGAGCGCTCGGTGGCCTACTCGACCGGCGCCATGAACCTCTTCTCCAGCGCGATGGGCGGCATCCCGATGTGCCACGGCGCGGGCGGCATGGCGGGACACGTCCAGTTCGGCGCGCGCACCGGCGGCTCCTCGATCATCCTCGGGTGCATCCTGCTCGCCGCGGGACTGTTCTTCTCGTCCTCCATCGCGACCGTGTTCGCGATGTTCCCGCCCAGCCTCTTGGGAGTGATCCTGTTCCTCGCCGGCATACAACTCGCCCTGGGAAGCCGCGAGGAGGGCGGAGAGAAGATCGACCGCTTCGTCGTCCTCGCCACCGCAGCGTTCGCGATGTGGAACGTGGGCCTCGCCGTGCTCTTCGGCATCGCCGCCTACCAGGCCTGGAAGCGGGGCTGGCTGAGGATCTAACGCGACATCAATGTTTCGCGTTGGGGAAGAAAAGCTGTTCGCCGCCGATCTTGTAGCCGGCAATGGCCTTCTGCCCTTCGTCGGACACGATCCAGTCGATGAAGGACTGCCCGAGGTCCTTCTTGATGTGCGGATGCTTCGCCGGGTTCACGAGCATCACGCCGTACTGGTTGAACAGCCGCTGGTCGCCCTCGACGACGATCGTCAGCTCGCCCCGGTTCTTGAAGTTGAGCCAGGTGCCGCGGTCCGCGAGGATATAGGCGTTCATCGACGATGACGTGTTGAGCGACGGCCCCATGCCCGACCCGGTCTCGCGGTACCACTTGCCGCGGCCGGTGACCGGGTCGATTCCCGCGGTCTTCCACAACCGCAGCTCGGCGGCATGCGTGCCGCTCTTGTCGCCGCGGGAGACGAACGGCGCCTGAACGGCCTGGATCTTCTTGAACGCTTCGACGATGTCCTTGCCGCCCGCGACCTTCGCCGGATCGCTCTTGGGCCCGATCAGGATGAAGTCGTTGTACATGACTTCCTTGCGCGAGACGCCGTAGCCTTCCGCGACGAACTTCTCCTCGGCCACCTTGTCGTGCACGAACTCGACGTCCGCGTCGCCCCGGCGTCCGACGTCGAGCGCCTGGCCTGTTCCCAGCGCGACTACGCGCACCTGGATTCCGGTCTTCTTGGTGAAGACCGGCAGCAGGTAGCCGAACAGTCCCGACTGCTCGGTGGAAGTCGTCGATGCGATGACGATGTATTTCTCCTGCGCCACGGCCTGGACCCCCGTAAGGCAAACGGCGGCGAGAGTCGCGCAGACCAGCAGACGACGAATGGCATTCATAGCAGTTCTCCTTTGATGAAAGCGGCGGCCTCGCGCGAGCTCGGTCCCGCGAAGAATTGCTCGGCACCCGTGCGCTCCAGCACGCGGCCGTTGTGTATGAAAATGACTTCGTCCGCCAGGCGCTTTGCCGCGCCGAGATCGTGGGTGACCATGATGATCTTGGTACCGGCCGCGCCGATCCCCGCGATCGCCATTTCGATCTCGCGCGTCGCAGTCGGGTCGAGATTGGCGGTGGGCTCGTCGAGGAACAGCACCTCCGGCTCGAGCGCCCAGGCGCGCGCGAGCGCGAGGCGTTGCTGTTCCCCGCCCGAGAGCACCCGAGCCGAACGTCCCGCAAGGTGCGCGAGGCCCACTCTTTCGAGCGCGCGCTGCGCCCGCGCCTGGCGCTCGCGCCGCTCGACTCCGGCGAGCTTGAGTCCGTAGGCCACGTTCGCCAGCGCGGATCGGCGCAGCATGACCGGCCGCTGGAACACCATCGCCTGCCTGTGCCGGCCGTTTGCGGGCTCGCGGACGTTCCAGACGACGCGCCCCGAGGTCGGCGCGAGCAGGCCGTGGCAGATGCGCATCAGGACGCTTTTCCCCGCCCCGTTCGGACCGAGGATCACGGTGCGCGCCTCCGGGCCGATCTCGAGCGAGACGCCGTCGATGATCCGCCGCCCGCCGGCCTCGAAGCCCAGGTCTTCGAGCCGCAGCGGCAGCAGCGAGGTTGGCGCCCTCATTCCCGCCTCACCCATAGCGCCGCTTGGCGAGCTGGGTGACGCCGTGCGCCGTTGCGTTCAACGCCAGCACCAGGCTCATCAGGATGACACCGAGACCCAGCGCAAGCGGCAGGTCGCCCTTGCTCGTCTCCAGCGCAATCGCGGTGGTCATCACGCGCGTGACGCCGTCGATGTTCCCGCCCACCATCATGACCGTGCCGACTTCGGCGACCGCGCGCCCGAATCCGGCCAGCACGGTAGTGAGCAGCGAGAACTTGCAGTCCCACAGGAGCGTCAGGGCGGCCTGGAATGGATTGGCGCCGAGCGAATTGAGCTGCTCCTCGTACTCGCGCCAGGCGTCCTCGATCGACTGGCGGGAGAACGCGGCGATGATCGGCGCCACCAGGATCGACTGCGCGACGATCATCGCGGGAGGCGTGAACAGGATGCCCAACTCGCCGAGCGGACCGGCGCGCGACAGCAGCAGGTAGGCGAGCAACCCCACCACCACCGCCGGCAGCCCGAGCAGCGCGTTGAGCAGCACGATGACGGCCTGGCGCCCGGGGAAGCGCGCCACCGCGATCGTGGCCCCGAGCGGAAGTCCGACGACGGTGGCGATCACGACGGCGGAGAAGCTCACTTGCAGGCTGAGCGCCACGATCTCCACCAGTTGCGGGTCGAACCCGGAGACGAGGTCCACCGCCTGCTTCAGGGCGAGCGGAATCGTCCCCATCATGGGCGCGGCGCGCCCGGCGCGTCGAAATATGTCTGGTTTCGCATATGCATTCCTGCAAGGCTCGCATTATCCCAGAGTGAACGCCGTCGAAAATATGCTAGTCTGTGCATATGTCCTGGGTCCGCTTCGATCTGAGCTGGCTGACCCCGCCGGAGGCCGGGAGAGGCGACGACAGACAGCTCCTGGAGCTGCTTGCGGCGGTTCGCGCGAAAGGGTCGATCGCCGGCGCGGCCAATGCGGCGCGCGTCTCCTACCGGCATGCGTGGGGAACGCTCGCCCGGTGGGAACGGCTGCTCGGCCGGCGCGTGGTCGTGCTCGAGCGCGGGCGCGGGGCCACGCTTGCGCCGCTGGGCGAGCAGCTCCTGGAGGCGGATCTGCGCGTACGCAGGAAGCTCGAGCCGGTGCTCGCGCGCATCGCAGCCGAGCTCGAAGGTCAGTTCTCCGCCTCGATGGGAACCGCGCAGCCGGTCCTGCGCGTCGCCGCGAGCCACGACCTCGCGTTGCTGCAGCTTCGCGACCTCGCCGAGAGCCGCGGCTTGCCGATCGATCTGCAGGTCCGGGGCAGCAGCGAAGCCCTGTCCGCCTATGCGCGGGGGGATTGCGATCTCGCGGGGTTCCACCTGAGCGTCGGCCGGCCCGACCTGGACCTGCGCAAGTGGCTCGATCCGCGCCGCGACACGCTGATCGACTTCGCCGCGCGGCGCCAGGGCCTGATCGTCAAGCGCGGCAACCCGAAGCGGATCCACGGCATCGACGACCTCGCCAGGCCGACGGTGCGCTTCGTGAACAGGCAGGCGGGCTCGGGAACCCGTGGGCTGCTCGACCGGCTGCCCGCCGATGCGGGCCTGAAGCCGCCGCCGGGCC
>Ga0080064_1007126_pt1 | contig 11524 bp, 7 predicted proteins | sample Subgrocontami54m_FD_69260 | JGI IMG/M metagenome (GOLD analysis project Ga0080064, IMG submission 69260) | Subsurface groundwater microbial communities from S. Glens Falls, New York, USA - GMW46 contaminated, 5.4 m (SPADES assembly) (version 2) ...
CAATGGGGGAGTTCGGCACTACACGCGGGTTTCGAGATCGATGCGACGACGTGATTCAGGATTCGCGCGGAATGAGCCTGCCGATTTGCCGAGCTCGAATTTCGGTGACGAAGTTAGGCTAACCCCAGCGGAACTCGATGCGATACGCCGAGAAGAATCCGAACTCTGACCCCGCTCATCGGCGCGAAATGCGAATTGTCCCGCGCCCGACGGTAACGATGGATCCCGTGGCCAGTGCGTCGGCGTGGCGCGACAACACCGCTCGCATGAGCTCGATTCTCTCGGCCGCTGGAACGTCTGGGAGACGTACGAGTCCGGCGTGCGGACTCGCATCGACGTACACGAGATGCCCGAAATCTGTGTCCAAGGTGATGAGAATCCGACTCGCGGCGCCCGCCCGAGCCAGGATGACACCGTCGCCGGGATCAGGACCTTGGTCGGCGGCCTCCTCGACGTCATGCCCGTCACCGCGCAGCCAGTCCGCGAGTCGCCGTCCCGCGCACCGATCGATGAGAAACCTCATCGACGAGCGTCGTGGACGGACTCCAGTGAATCATGCGCGATGACGGCTCGCGCATATTCCATGCACGCGCGAAGGTCGTTCGAGTCGAGCGCAGGATAATCAGCGAGAATCTCGCCGAGCGACTGACCTTGCGCGAACAGACTGAGCACGAGTTCGACCGAGATCCGCATGCCCCTGATGATCGGCTTCCCGCCGAAAATCGATGGGTCAAACGTTATTCGCTCGAGCAGATTCTCGTTCGTCACCTGCGAAGCATAGCGCACCAGGCGGCAGCGGCGCTACTCGACGCGCGTGCCCCCTGCGTCCTCTCCTACGCGGACGGCGCTGGACATCGACGCCCTACGCACTCTGTCCGTGTCCTCCCGCCTCTCACAACGGCGGCGGAATCGGTGACAACGTCGAAGCGTTGCCGCCCGCCGGATACGCGTACGATGAATAGCTGTCGAGTCCCCACACAACCACCCCGAACGGTGCCGCGCTCTGCGCGCTGTGCCGACCGTTGCCGCACGTTCCGTTGGGCACGTTTGCGCGCACGAGATCCACGGTGGTCATCTCGAACTGACCACTCGAGCCCACGGGACGAAACCCCGTGAGCGCACCCACACAATCGAGCATCACCGGCGCAAACCCGGTCGCACCCCGCACGCGCACGACGACGAGATTGGTCGTCGGATAGGCCGGGTCACTGAACACCACGTAGCGCGAGAGAAACTGCGCCGGTGGAAACACGATGACGAATTCCTCGTCGCCCAGTTGCGGTCCGAACCCCGGCGCGATCGCGCCCGGGCGACTGCCACCCACGAGATTGGCCGTGGTCATCATCTGCGCGAACGCAAATGGATGCATCGGGTCCTGACTGGAGACGATGAACGGCTGCGCCGAGGTGACCTCGACGAGCGTTCCGCGATCGATCGTCGCCGGCGCGCCCGCGATCGGCGGGTCGAACGTCAGTCGCGTTCCGTCGACGGCGCCCACGATGCGGTACGGGACGGGCTCGGGGGCGAGATCCGCGCGACGCGTTTCGTACGGCGCTGCGACATACAGATTGCTGAGCGCGTCGATCGGGAGATTCTGCTGATGGGCCGCTTCGCCACCGGGCGCGGGCATCGGTTGCAGACGAATGAATCGCGTGCCCGACACGACACCCACGGGATGGTCCGACGCGACCAGCGTGCCGGATGGATCTGCGAGTCCGCCCGGCAATTGCCACTGAACGTATTCGCCCGCATTGAGCATCAGCATCCCAGTCGCGCCGCGTGCAATCGCCGGCGCACGCGCGTTGCCGGGCAGATCGACTGTGGGCCGCACGCGGACGAGTGTGTCGGCCTCGGCGGCCATCACCTGCAGCCACTGCGGTCCGGGCGGCGAGAACGTCCCGGGCGGCGGACTGATCACGACGTAGCCATTGCGCCACGCGCTCGTCGGCAGGACGAGTTCGGCGCTGGGAAAGTGCGAGCGCGCGCCCCCGTACGGGAGAATGTCGTACGCACTCACCGGCACGTCGGAGGTCATCACGAACGCGTTGGTGACACCAGATCCCGCGAGCATCGTGCTCATGTTGACCGCGGGCGTGACGGGACACGTGAGCGGAACGCCGTTCTCGGGCATCACCGCATTGGGATCGCTCGAGAGGAACAGGACGGCGACCTGATTCTCGGGAATGCCCGCGGCGGGAACGGGCGCCCACATCGCGGCGGGCCGTGCGTTGTCGACAATGCGCCCGAACGTGCTCACATCGAATGTCGTCGTGCCGCGACGGACCGTGACGCGCGCGGGACGCGGCCAGGTGTTCGCGACAAATACTGCGAGGCAGGGCGGCAACGCGGGTGGGTACGCCGGCGGCGTGCTCACCTGAAACGAGCACGCGACGGTGCCGCGACTTGCGGAGGCCGCGTCGCACGCGGGCACGCACATGCCCATGCGACAACCCTGCTCGGGTGGGCAGGTGAGTAGTACGTGTCCATCGTTGTCCAGAACGTCGCGCAAGTCGCCACTGCAGCCCTGACCCATCGGGGGACCGGTGTCGATCGGCAGAATGTCGCGCGCCGCGGTGTCTGCGCCGATGTCGTCGGTCGAATCGAGCGACGCGTCCGTGTTCGCAGATCCGTCGTTTGCCACGCGACACGCGCCCGAGATGCACGCCTGTCCCGTCGGGCAGGAAGTCGCTGTGCAGCTGCCTGAGCCCTCGCTGGGACAACCGGCGACGCCCAATGCAACGACGAGCGCAAGGACGATGGTGGCAGTTCGATCCAGTGCTTCTCGGAGTGGCATCGTCGAATCTCCGTCAGCCGGGAGGAAGCGCACGCACCGTCCAGCGGGGGCTCACCGCCGATGCGCGGAACGACTGCCCGGGAACCCAAAATGGCACCGCGCTCGGATCGACGAGTGGCGTACCGTCGGCCGTCGCGCGCAAGTCGATCGCGGTGATCCACATCTGCTTGCACAGCGTGTGTCCTTGCGGCACGCAAGCAGGCGAGAACCCGGAACCCGGCGCCATGCGGTGCCCGTACACGCGCGAGCTCGAGAATGCGAGCCACGCGTACCGCGTTCCCACGTGCGGCGACCACTGGGGCCACGTCGAGTCGGTCAGCGGCGGACCGCTCGCGCGAAGCAATTCGATCACGGCCGCGTCACTGCGCCGGACGATCGCAATGCGACCGCTGTTGTTGGTCGGGTCGGACTGATAGCGAATTGGCCACCACCCCGTGCTTCGAGTGAACGCGACGAGCGCGCCGTCGCCGGGCGAGTACACGGGAAGTACGTTGTTGTCGCGCGCGTCGAACGACGGATTGGGGGGCGACTGCACGAGAACGCGCGGCTCGAGGAACTCGAACTGTCCCATCTCGTTCACGTGCACGCGGGCTTCGACGATGGAGGCGGCCACTGCGTCGTCGGTCAGGATGCGCACGTACGCGTGCACCAGGACCGGTGGGCCGCCCGTCGTGCTGGCCGTGAGTCCCATCGCATCGGAGTCGTACGCAGAGAATACGACTCGATGCGCGTCGTCGGACCAGTCGGGGATGAGCACGTCGTGTCCGACGGACGCGGGCAGCGACGCAATGAACGCCGGAAGGTTCGACGGAACTTCGGCGCCGGTGTCGGGATGGAATAGTTGGAATCGCACGTGGCCCGCGACGTTGTTTCCGAGCGTCGGCGCGGTCGTGAGCAACAGTGCAGGCCCGCCTTCTGTCTCGACGGGATTGAACGCGCCATGCGACGCGCGGTAGCCACGCGTTGTCGTGGACTCGGGTTCGTACATGCTCGCGTACGTGGGTGCGCCGCCGTCCCCGGTGCCGAGCCGAAGCGATCCATACGAGAAGTTTCCGGTCGTGAACGCGTACCGGCGTCCATCGCGCGAGACCGTGTGGCACGCGACGCACAGCCCGCCGCCGGCCGCCACGTTCACCGCGGCGCTGTTCGTCGGCAGCGTTCGGTTCGTGCCGGTGGTCCAGTCGAGCACGCGAAAACTCCCGCTGCTCGATTCCCAGTAGTAGATCGAGCTGTCGTCCACAGTGTCCGCTGCGACCGTGATGCTGACAGGTGTCGAGCCCGTTCTGCGCGTGCGCCCGTCGGCCGACAAAGCCTCGACGCGGAACGTCAGTGGGGCGTCGCGAACGCTCGTTGTGACGCGCAGCCAGACGGCGCGATCGACGAGCAACTCGCGGGCGGTGCCATAGATCGTGACGTCGACGTCCATTCCGGCACGCGCGATGACTCGGTAGGCGTTGGAGTCACCCACCTGCGTCCACTGCAATTCCATCGGCGGAACGTTGTTGGGGACGATTGCGCCCTCGAGAGGATACTCGAGGGTCGGCGCGGCGGCGGGTGTCGGGTCGGCCATCGCGCTGCCGAAACGCGTCGGCAACATCGGGTCGACGCCCATCGGCACGACGTCGCCTACGAGTCGGACGTGCAGCGTCGCACTGCCCATCGCGCCGCGAACGGTTGCCGTGACGCGCGTGGTTCCACCGTGCCGAGCCTGCCGGACCTCGTTGCCGACGACCGTCGCGAATGAGATGTCCGCCAACCCGATCGCCGCTTCCGTCGTCACGTCGCTCTCTGGTGAACCCGCAGCCGCGGAAAAGAAAACGCGGAACGACTGCATCGTCGACGTACCGTCGGCTTGGAGAACGATTTCCGCCATCGCCGGATCCAAGCGAACAACACCGGACGGCGCCACGTCGTTCGAGACGTCCGTCGCAGCGTCGACGCGGCGTACGTCGCGATCGGGTGGTGTCGTCGTCGAGTCACAAGCGCCGAGGACAACCGCGAGACGTGCGGCGGCGAGGGCCGCGAAGCTCGCGCGGAAGCGGATCCAGTGGGCTCGATTGGTCACGGGTTCGCGAATGTACCACGGCCGCGCTGCAGACTGACGGGGCAGCCAACGCGTGCGTCCGAGCGCGTGACGCGGTACGACGGAGCCTCCAATGCGGCGCGCCAACACAACCGTTGCCGCGCGCCTTGGGATCGTGTTGCGCGCAGTGGCGGCGGCGTTCGCTCGGCGGCGTCTCCAACGCGCCGCGGTTCCCGAGAGCCGCGTTTCTGTGGGCACGACGCGGCGGCGTCCGACCGCCGATGGCGCAGGTCTGCTACGACCTGTTCCTCGTGCGCCGGCCACGGATCCTGGCCGCTGAAGCGGCTGGCTACGATTGACCGCCTCGCCTGCGCGAGGCTGCCGTGCGCGCAATGGGTGAGCAAGTGAACCTCACACCGCGTACCTGGGAAGGGTCGCGTTGGCGACCCGGTCAATCTCAGCCGGCCGATTCATCGGCCCGGGGGACAATCATCGGCCCGGGGGACAATCATCGGCCCGGGGGTCAATCATCGGCCCGGGGGACGCGCCGCTACGGACACCGTCCCGCGATCCGCGTGCAACGAAACGCACGCACCGTCGTGTAAACGGGATACGCGGTGCCGTCCGTTCGCACCCAACTGAACGCGTCCCACGCGCCGTCTTGCAACTCGAACGGCATGACGGCGCGCACGTTCGGATCCGTCAGCCACACGTCCCGGTAGGCCTGCTGCGTCCACGACGCGATTTCGTCTCGCGAGTTGGAGCCACCCCCGTCGCGGTTGATGCTCCATCCGGTTTCCGTGATGAACACGGGCAACGTGCGGCCAATCGCACCGAGTTCGTCGTTGAAATACCGGAGCCCGACACCCGCCGACGCGTACGGCGGGAAGAACCCGAACCCTCGACCCGACGCCGGATAGCTGTGCGACGCAAAGCCGTCGACGTTTGCGAACGCGTCGGGCACCGCCGCGATCATCGCTCGAAGGAAGTCGAGAGAGGTCACGCCTCCGGCCCACTCGCCCGCTACGACCGCTCGCGGCCCGACGCACTGGCACCACACCACGCCACCGGGAGACATCCCCGCGTTGATCACGCGAAGGTTCGTATCGCGAATCGCCCGAATCGCGGCGGCCACGTCGCGCAACATCGAAGCGTACTCGGCGGCGATCTGCGCAAGCATGATGCGTCCGCCCGGTGCCGCGCCGGCGTCGCACGCCCACTCGTCGCAGAGGTTCGGCTCGTTGTGCACTTCGACGTACAGCGGCCAACCCGCGCGCCGCGGCAGTCCGCGCACGACCGCGACGTACGCGCTCGCGAGATTCGTGTAGCGACGCCCGGTCGCATCGTCCGCTTGATTCCGCACGCGCCGGTCGCCCCAGTCGGGTGCGAATCGAATCACCGGCACCAGATCCCTTGCGTATGCATCGCGCACGGCGTTGACCCACTCGGGCGTGGGCCCCGTGAGTCCGGGCCGGACGCCTGCGAAGATGAGCTTCACGTGACCGCCAGGCCCCGAGAGATTCGCGGCGAGGTCGAGCTGCGTGGGATTTCCTGGCGCAACCAAACCGATACCAAAACGGTTCATCGGCGGCGTCGTGAGTGGGCCGGTGTCGCTCCCGGTGTCGACCGGACCGGTGTCTCGGGTTCCCGAGTCCATCGTGCCGATGCGCGCCACGACGTCCATCGTGCACGTCGCGATCGTCGTATTCGCAGGGTCCGCGACAAAGCGCACGACGTAGCGTCCGGCCGTCGCGCCCGTCACGCGGAAGCGCCAAACGTGCGGCGTGCCCGTCACGTCGAGGAACAACCAAGAGGGCATGCTCGGCCCGGCGAATTGCAGTCCGATGTTCGTGTAGCCCGGCGTGTCCGTGAACGAGACGATGAATGGCGCGTCGTCGCCCGGCGGTGACGGGCTGACGGAAAAGCGACGATCGCACGGCGGCGGCGCTTGCACGTCGGGTGGAGCGACGATGTCGAGTCCAGTCACCGAGTCACCGACGGCGTCGAGTCCGCTCGGCGAGTCGACCGCGCCGTCGACGCTGGGGCCCCGGTCGCGCGAGGCGTCCCGTGGATCGGGGAGCACGCCGTCACCGCACGCGGACGCGAACAGCACTGCCAGCGCGACGGTCCAGCGCCAGGAGTCGCGGGGCATCGTCACGCGGGTCACGATCACGACGGTACCGGGAACCTGCGCGCGTGGCGAGCGCGGCGCGCGAGGTGCGTCCACGCCGGGGCGTTCGACGCCGCGCTTTGGTCAATGTGCACGCGACGACCACCCTCGCGACGTGCGCGCCGCGAGGCGCGAGTTTTCGGTTGACGCCCACGTGCTCGTCCGATAGCGAGAAGATGGGCGAGGGTGTGAGGATGAGAGTCTCGACTGGCATTCAGCGCGGCAGAAGCGAACCCTCGGTAGGGCCACGTGGGGGGGGGGCCTACATGGCGGTGCGTGCGCCGCGCGACGGCGTCGTCGGCGTACACTGGATAGCGGCCGTCGCGATCCTCGCGCTCTCGTCCTGTTCGAGTGCCGGAGATGAACCGGTCGGAACCAACGCGTCCGCAGTTACGCAGGCCGGCGGCGCGCAACCGCAGGGATAGCAGCAAGCCGGATCCAACGACACCGCCGCTGCCGCGGTCTCCGAGTCACGGGAACGACAGGCCATCCGGCGCCGGCCGGCGTGCGGCGAATCGGAGGTGTCGTGTGGGGGACTGTGCGCCGACCCGACCGAGGATCCGCACAATTGCGGACTCTGCGGAATCAACTGTGCCGCGGGCGATTGGTGTCGAGCGGGGTCGTGTGTGCGGACGGGACCGCCGATCCCGCGCGACCCGGAACTCACGCGTCCGAAGGTTCGCACTCGGTGCGCCCCCGGCGAGGGAGCGTGCGGTACTGGATGTGTCGACTTGCGCGTTTCACGCGATTCCTGCGGCCACTGCGGCACGGTGTGCAGTGGAAATCAACCCTGCGTCGGCGGTCTCTGCGGCGGGGGTGCGCCATGAACCGCGCCCGACGTGTCGAACTCGTACACGCGCTGCGCACCGCGGCGTGGATCGCCGGCATCGCGCTCGCCATTTCCGCCGTTGTGGCCCCACGCATCGCGGTCGCACAACGATCGTCCCCGCTCTACTCGAACGCACGCCCATGGGGCACGACTCCGGTCGCCGATGACCTGTCACGCCCAGACCTGCTGTTTGCGTTTGGCGGTCCGAAGCTTCACGGTAGTGGTCTCTACGTGAAGACTCGCAGCGGCGATTGGCGAGTGGCGGCACCGAATCCCGAGGCGATCGACGCGTTCGGAGCACCGCTTCGCGTGTTTCCCGGTTTCTACACGGCGTCGTCGCTCGCGGGCATCGAGCCCACGTCCGGCGGATCGTGGGACGATCTCGCGCGGATCTATGTCGTGCAGGCTCCTGGAGGCGCTCCGGGTGGAATCTCGCGGCTGTATGAGTTCAGGCTGTTGGATCGTGCGACGGGCACCGGCTCGTTCCGCGAGGTCGCGGTGCCATTCGACACGATCGATCTCGGCGACTCGCCGAGCGTGGCGGCCGGCTGGGACGGTACGAGCGCATGGATCGCCGTCCGCGCGCGGCACTCGAGAGGATCATTGTCACCCGCGATCTGGCGCTGCCGGCTCGACGTCCCGGCGAGTGCAGGAGGAACGTGCACGTGGCAGGAGATCTCGGGTACCGAGTCACCGCGCTCCGACAGTCCGGTTGCCGTCGTGGCCGACGGGCCGAGCGGTTCCGCTGAGTTCCTGTGGATCGACTCGACGGGCACGGGCGCGCTCGTCCGGTATCGGGAGACTACGGGCTCGACGGACCGGTTCGCCATTCCCGGTCGCACGATTGTTGCGACATCGATTCAGGCGCGCGCCGGCGTCGGCAACATCAGTGTCTTGGTCAACACCGTTTCCTCGCTCACCGGAGCGCCGCCGTATCGCTTGTACCTGGCGCGATTCGAGGGTGGGGGTTGGACTGGGACGGAGATCGGCGGGGGTCCGGGGTCCGTCCATCCGGGAATGAACAACGTGTTCTGGGCGCGCGACGCGACATCAGACACGGTGTGGGCGGCTGCGGACGACGACCCGCGACTCTGGAGGTGCATCCTGGATCTGGCTGCGAGATCGTGCTCGTGGGGCGTCGGCGATGCTCCCCAAGACGAGAGTCCGGTGAACGATCGGTTGGGCTCGGCGACGTGGGGCACGACGGCAATCGGATATGCCCCCGGGACGCTGGGGGGCGTGCCGCCGCAGCGGACTCCGGTGCATCTCTATGGGTGGAACATCGCTGCATTCGAGTGGGAGAACCACTTGCACCCAAGGCCGCACAACGTCGTTCTGCCGGCGGAGAGCGGTTTGGAGTTGGTCGCCGCCGAGCGTTACGGCGAGGTGATCGTCGTCGGTCACGACGCTCCCAGCGGCGGCATCACGCGGATCTGGCGGACGACGGACGATGGCGGACGGTGGACGCCGGAGTGGCTGCCGCGATTTCCGGGGGACGTCGTTCACAATCCGTTCCTTGCAAGCGAGAACAGCGGTGACGAGAGCGTCGTGTTCGACACCGGTGGGAACGCATTTGTCACGACCGTCCAAACCGCTTCTCGCTCCAAAGCCGTCCGAATCATCCGGCGTGATCGCACGACCAACGCTTGGGTCCCCACCGAAGGATTCGAGATTCCTCCGACGCGGAACGTACTCCTCGACCGACCCTGGCTGGCGGCGAGCACACGGGCTCCGGGTGTCCTGTATCTGACCTTCGCCGCGGGCACGGCGGCAGCTCCCGAGGGTCGACTCGCGTACTGTGCTGGGCCTGCGGAAGACTGCACGTCCCGACCCGAAGCGTGGTGCCCGGGCGAAGCGTCGGCCCCTGGCGCGGTCGCCTACCGCCTTCCGTCGCTCACGGGCTGCGCGCCCAACGACATTCGCGGATTCAACGGCCCCGCGGGCTGCTGGGTCGACGAGACGCCATCGGATCCGCAAACAGGACAACCTGGACTGTGGGTCACCGTCCAAGACGACACGGATTGCCAGAATCCTCCTAGCCAATATCGCAACGGCTTCTGGAGTTCCGTCGGCGTTCACCGAATCACGAACACGCTGGGCATCCCGTGCACCGCGCCGATCCTCGGTGCGGCGGAGTGCATCTACTTCATCCGCAGCGTGCTCAACCCCGGTCCACGAACTGGCTTCCCGGCGCAGTGCAACGGCGGCGTCGACTCGCCTTGCAACTATCGACATTGGAGCACGCAATTCTCTGCGAGTCGCGACGCGAGCGGCATCGTCTCGATGGCTGTTCAGGCCGCCGTCGATCTCAACGGCGCACCGTGCACTGAGATTCTCTCACCGTGCCGGAATGACATGTTTGCGATCTATCGTGATCCACTTCGCGGATGGTGCGGAAGGCGCGGCGTTCCGTGCTCGCGGACCGTCGTTGATATGAGCATGATGGTCCCTCTGAATTCGGACCAGGGTCGATCGCCGCTTCTCCGACAGGAGGATCACGTCGTGCCCGCCATCGCGATGCTCGACTATGGTCGCTTCGCTGCGTCCTGGGTGGACTTCAGGACGCCGTCGGGCCCCGACAATGCGCGGACGTTTCACGTCGCGCAGGCATTCGGCCGGGGAGTCCTCGACGGTATCGATGTCGATGAGACGCCAGCGTGGCCAGGCTTCGCGGGCGCATTCGGGTGGAGTGCGGATGCCACGGATTTGCGCAATCCCCCTCGGTACGGCGATCTCAACGTGCCGGCCGGGGCGCGGCTGCACGTTCACCTCGTGAATTCGGAAACCCCCGATCTGCCCGAAATCCGGATCCCGAACCCGTCAATTCCGAGGACGTCTCAACAGTCTCCGTTCACGGGACAGCGATGAGCGCCTTCAGCCGCTCGGCATCCAGATCGCGGCGCAAGAATCGCAGGCTGATCGGGACCGCTTTGAGTTACTGGCTGTCCCTCGCGTGCGCGTCGTCCATCGCCCCGCCTGCGATGGACGACCGCTTTGCGGACGCCGTTGACGCGCAGCACGCTGCGGTCGACGTCCGCGACGCGAACGAAGTGGGTCGTCGCTGCGGCGACGCAGGGCAGCCGCTCTGGGGCCCCGGAACCTACCCGAGATGCGAGTCTTTCCTTCAAACATTCTGCATTCGGGAGTTGCGTGCGCTCATCGACGGCGGCTACGTCCGCTCGGGCGATTGCCTCTGGCACGACCTTCCGGCGCGAGGTACTTGCGCGCGCGCCGACTTCTGTAACGGCATGCGCGCGACTTGCCAGTGCGGCGACGAGCCCGAGTGCGGCGCCGACGAGGTCTGCTGGTCGCCGGATACCACATCGACGCCACACTGCCGGTGCATCATCGAGCCGTGACCACTTGCGGATTCGGCGAGCATCCCGCCTGGGGCGTTCGACGCGAGGCGCGTCTCCGGCCCAGGCTCTTGCCTGTAGTGCGCCCTCGCTCCGCGAGGACGCCACGCTGCGTTCGGCCTCGCCCTCGATGCAATCATGCGGGCTCGCCGCACGTCCCGGTACCCGCGCTCTCCCCGTGCTCGTGCTCGGTTCGCCCCCGCGCCCCTCCGCTCCGAACCCCCAACCTCCGGCTTCCCGCCTTCCCGCCTTCCTGTGGATTTCTCCCCCCCCCCCCCCCCCCCCATTCCACCCCCTCCCCCCCCCCCCCAAACACCCCATCCCCGCAGACCCCGTGTCGCGCCGCCCGCCC
>Ga0080064_1006372_pt2 | contig 11521 bp, 5 predicted proteins | sample Subgrocontami54m_FD_69260 | JGI IMG/M metagenome (GOLD analysis project Ga0080064, IMG submission 69260) | Subsurface groundwater microbial communities from S. Glens Falls, New York, USA - GMW46 contaminated, 5.4 m (SPADES assembly) (version 2) ...
GGGTGTGAGGGTATCGAGATTGACGCGCTTGGCGTTGGAGGGGGGCGCCCAGGTGATCTTCGGCCAGTCCTCGAGCGACGGCGGCTCGAGCTCGGCGGGACCCGAACCGTCGAGCACGAAATGCACGTGCCGGGTCGCCGCACAGTTCGGAATCATGGCCACCGGTTTGGAAGCGGCGTGCGTGGGAAAGTCACGGATCTTCACGTCGAGCACGAGGGTAAGTCCGCCCAGCCCCTGCGCGCCGATGCCCAGCGCATTCACCTTGGTGTAGAGCTCGACGCGCAGTTCCTCGAGCTTGCTCTGCGGCCCGCGGGCGAGCAGTTCGTGCATGTCGATCGGTTCCATCAGCACTTCCTTGGCCATGAGCATGGCCTTCTCGGCCGTCCCGCCGACGCCGATGCCGAGCAGCCCCGGCGGGCACCAGCCCGAGCCCATGGTGGGTACGGTCTTCAGGACCCAATCGACCACGGAGTCCGTGGGATTGAGCATCGCGAACTTCGACTTGTTCTCGGAACCGCCGCCCTTCGCGGCCACCTGCACATCGAGCCTATTGCCCGGCACCAGATCGATGTGCACCACCGCCGGGGTATTGTCCTTGGTGTTCTTCCGGCTGAAGATCGGGTCGGCCAGCACGGAGCTGCGCAGGGTGTTGTCGGGGTCCAGATAGGCACGGCGAGCGCCTTCATTCACTGCATCGGCGATGGACGCCGAGCCCTTGAATCCCTCGAAGCGCACGTCCATTCCGACCTTGAGGAACACGTTGACGATGCCGGTGTCCTGGCAGATGGGGCGATGGCCTTCCGCGCACATGCGTGAATTGGTCAGGATCTGCGCGATTGCGTCCTTCGCGGCCACGGACTGCTCGCGCTCGTAGGCACGCGCGAGATGGGCGATGTAGTCCTTCGGATGGTAGTAACTGATGTACTGGAGTGCGTCGGCAATGCTCTGGATGAGGTCGTCCTGCCGGATGGTCGTCATGCCAAGGGTCCTTTGCGCAGGGAGCTGAATTCCCGAGGGTCGATTTTACCATTCCAGGGAATGCCCAGCCCCAATATGATTTCGTAATGCGGTGCAGCATTTCATCATTTCACATGCTGGAACGCCACCTTACATTGCGCATAAAGCGATGATTTAATGCAGATCAAGAAAACCTAATGATCCACGGGCGGGGATTTTGCAGTGCCAAAAATTCGATGCTAGACTGGTTCTCGTACCGTAAGGTACTCACGACTGCTGGCGATCGTACGTGGAATGCCAGCGGCTGCGAGGGCTTGCGCCACCAGCGCGGTTCGCCCGCAAGGTATGACCGGACCAACTCCGGTCACCCCCGTGAGCCGATGCCGCTCGACGCTGTAACGAAGCGGTATTCGCAAGTCGAGGTCGGGATTCGACCCAAAAGCGATCGAATTCCGCCTCGATTTGGGCTGCGGCCTGGGGAAACAATCCCTGGGTCCGATATAACGAGGACCGTGTGAATACTGGGGGATAGGCATGCAAATGAAAGAACAGGAAATTCAGAAGATCAGAAAGGATTGGGCCGAAAATCCGCGCTGGAAGGGCTTGAAGCGCGGTTATACCGCGGAGGACGTCTACCGTCTCCGGGGGTCGCTGATGATCGAGCATACGCTCGCCAAGCGCGGCGCAGAGAAGCTGTGGCGGATGGTGAACGAGATGCCGTTCGTCAATTCGCTGGGTGCGATGACGGGCAACCAGGCCATGCAGCAGGTCAAGGCGGGGGTACCGGCGATCTACCTGTCGGGATGGCAGGTTGCCGCCGATGCCAACGACAGCCATACGATGTACCCGGACCAGTCGCTGTACGCGGTGTCCAGCGTCCCGACGGTGGTCAGGCGCATCAACAACGCGCTCATGCGCGCCGACCAGATCCAGCACATGGAGGGCACGGGCAACGTCGATTACTTCGCGCCGATCGTCGCGGACGCCGAGGCCGGATTCGGGGGCGTGCTGAACGCCTTCGAGCTGATGAAGGCGATGATCGAGGCCGGCGCCTCGGGCGTGCATTTCGAGGACCAGCTTGCCGCGGTGAAGAAGTGCGGGCACATGGGCGGCAAGGTGCTGGTGCCCACCCGTGAGGCGGTGGAGAAGCTCGTCGCGGCGAGACTGGCCGCCGACGTGCTGGGCGTGCCGACGATCGTCCTCGCGCGCACCGACGCGGAGGCCGCCAACCTTCTGACCTCCGACATCGACGAGAACGACAGGCCCTTCGTCACCGGCGAGCGTACCTCCGAAGGTTTCTACCGCGTGAAGAATGGCTTCGAGCAGGCGCTGTCGCGCGGGCTCGCCTATGCGGAATTCGCCGACATGGTGTGGTGCGAGACCGGTACCCCGGACCTGGATTTCGCGCGCCGATTCGCCGAGGGCATCCGCAAGAAGTACCCGAACAGGATGCTGGCGTATAACTGCTCGCCGTCGTTCAACTGGAAGCGCAACCTGGACGATTCCACCATCGCGAAGTTCCAGCGGGAACTCGGCGCCATGGGCTACAAGTTCCAGTTCATCACCCTGGCGGGTTTCCACGCGCTCAACTATTCGATGTTCGAGCTCGCCTACGGCTATGCCCGGAACGGCATGATCGGGTTCGTGGAACTGCAGCAGAAGGAGTTCGCGGCGGCGGAGAAGGGCTTCACGGCCGTCAAGCACCAGCGCGAGGTCGGCACCAGCTACTTCGACGACGTCACCCAGGTGATCCAGGGCGGCAAGTCCTCGACGACAGCGTTGCACGGATCGACCGAAGACGAGCAGTTCTTCGACAGCAAGCCCAAGGCGAAGCAGGCCGCCTGAGATCCGCCTCCCATGCGGACGGAAACGCCGCGCGCTGCGCGGCGTTTCCGTTTGTGGCGCGACCCCGGGATCCAAGAAAGTTAATGTATAGTATTAATAGTATATTATAAGTATATGGTGTATAAACATTATATTATGACATCCCACCCATCCCATCGGACCGCTTCGAAACAGGACCGGCTACCGAAGGCGTGGCGGCCTGTTTTGCATTTCCGGAGGGTCCTGTGTAACTTTGGGCCCTGCGCCTTGTAAGCGTGGCGTAAGCGGCAGAAGCGAGACTCGTCGCGTGCGGGCAATGCTCAAAGGAGGTTTCGAATCATGACCACGGCAACGATCCAGTCGGTCCTGCAGGAGAACCGGATATTTCCGCCTTCGGCCGACTTCATCAAACAAGCCAACGTTTCGGGCATGGCGGCCTACCAGGCCCTCTGCGACGAGGCGGAGCGCGATTTCGAAGGATTCTGGGCGCGCTTGGCGCGCGAGCACGTGCTTTGGAAGAAGCCGTTTACCCAGGTGCTGGACGAATCCAACGCGCCGTTCTTCCGCTGGTTTCACGACGGCGAGCTGAATGCCTCCTATAACTGCCTCGACCGCCACCTCAAGACCCAGCCCGACAAGATCGCGATCATTTTCGAGGCTGACGACGGCAAGGTCACCAAGATCACCTACAAGCAGCTCTACCACAAGGTCTGCCAGTTCGCGAATGCGCTGAAGGCCCATGGCATCCAGAAGGGCGACCGCGTCCTCATCTACATGCCGATGTCGATTGAGGTCGTCGTCGCGATGCAGGCCTGCGCGCGCCTCGGCGCGACGCACTCGGTCGTCTTCGGAGGCTTCTCCGCCAAGAGCCTCCAGGAACGCATCATCGACGCCGGTGCGACCGAAGTCATCACCGCCGACGGACAATACCGCGGCGGCAGGGAAATACCCCTCAAGCCCGCGGTGGACGAAGCGTTTTCCATGGGCGGCTGCGAGAAAGTGAAGAACGTTATCGTCTACAGGCGCACGGGCACGGCCGTGAACATGCACTCGCCGCGCGACAAGTGGTGGCATGACGTGGTCAAGGGCCAGGCCGACACCTGCGAGCCGACCTGGGTGGGTGCCGAGCACCCGCTGTTCATTCTCTACACCTCGGGGTCGACGGGCAAGCCGAAAGGAGTCCAGCACTCCACGGGCGGCTATCTCCTGCAAGCGGTCCTCACCATGAAGTGGGTCTTCGACTACAAGCCGGCCGACGTGTTCTGGTGCACGGCCGACGTGGGCTGGGTGACCGGGCACACCTACACCACCTATGGACCGCTCGCGGTCGGGGCGACCGAGATCGTCTTCGAAGGGGTGCCGACCTATCCGGACGCGGGCCGGTTCTGGAAGATGATCCAGGACCACAAGGTGAGCGTGTTCTACACCGCCCCGACGGCCATCCGCTCGCTGATCAAGGCGGGGGCGGAGTTGCCGAACAAGTATGACCTGTCCAGCCTGCGCATACTCGGCACGGTCGGCGAGCCGATCAACCCGGAAGCCTGGATGTGGTATTACACGACAGTCGGCAAGTCGCGCTGCCCCATCGTCGATACCTGGTGGCAGACCGAGACCGGCGGGCACCTCATCTCGCCGCTGCCCGGCGCCACCCCGCTCAAGCCCGGCTCGTGCACGTTCCCGCTCCCGGGCATCATGACCGACGTCGTCGACGAAACGGGCCAGTCGGTGGAGAGGGGCAAGGGCGGGATCCTCGTCATCAAACGGCCTTGGCCTTCGATGATCCGCACGATCTGGGGCGATCCGGAGCGATTCAGGAAGAGCTACTACCCGGAGGACTTCAAGGGCAAGTACTACCTCGCGGGGGACGGGGCGAGCCGCGACCTGAACGGCTACTACACCATCATGGGGCGCATCGACGACGTGCTCAACGTCGCCGGGCACCGTCTCGGAACCATGGAAATCGAGTCCGCGCTCGTGTCCAATCCGCTCGTGGCGGAGGCCGCGGTGGTGGGCCGCCCCGACGAGGTGACCGGCGAGGCGGTGTGCGCGTTCGTGGTGCTCAAGCAAGCGCGACCCGCCGGCGCGGCCGCGCACGGGATCGCGGATACGCTGCGCGCCTGGGTCGCCAAGGAAATCGGTGCCATCGCCAAGCCGAAGGACATCCGCTTCGGGGACAACCTGCCCAAGACCCGCTCGGGCAAGATCATGCGGCGGCTCCTGCGATCGCTCGCCAAGGGCGAGGAGATCAAGCAGGACGTCTCCACACTGGAGAATCCGGCGATTCTCGAACAACTGAAACAGGTAACGTAAGCCGCCTTAGCCGGGACCAAACAGCTTGCCTCTGTTTGGAATCCATCATTGATAACCCCAGAATCTTCGCGAATTCTTTCAACACGTGAGGGATAGGAGATTGCGCGGCACGGTCGATTTCGTGCCGCGGCAACTGGCGTCGGATAACGGACTGGACGGGGCGGCGCATTCGCGCTCGCCCCGATCTCAGGCAGCGTTCGGCAGGGCCGGGACTTCGAGCGGCGAGGGCGCAGAGAAATGATAACCCTGCGCGTAGTCGATGCCGAGCTGCAGAAGGCGCTTGCAGACTTCGTCGGACTCGACGCACTGGGCGATCGGGGCGATGCCTATGCTGCGGCACACCCTGTGTATGGCCCTCAGCTTGGCTATGGCAACGGAATCCCCGCGCCCCATCGCAAGGACAAGGCCCGAATCGAGTTTGACGTAATCGGCGTGCACGTGCTTGAGCAATTCGAACGATACGCGGCCCTTGCCGAAATGGTCGAGCGCGAGCAGGAAGCCCGCAGCCTTGACGGCGGAAACGAAGTGCCCGGTCTCCTCGCGCAGCGCCCGCGCGTCGTGCTCGTCGATCTCGAAGCACAGCGTTTTCACGGCGGAGGAGAGTCGGGCCGCGACCCGCGCGAGCTGCTCGATAAAGCCGCGGTCGGTCAGCGTCTGCGCGGAGACGTTCACGAAATGCATCGTCGATCCGCGCCCCGCGTCCGAGATCAAGGCGACCTTGTCGACCACCCACTGATCCAGGGTCGGCATCATGCTGAAGTGCTCGAGGATGGGGATGAACGCCCCGGGAGGGAGGAGCAGATTTTCCTCTTCGCGCATGCGCACCAGCACCTCGCATCCCAGGCGCGCGCCGCTTCGGATATCCACGATATCCTGCCCGTACAGGGAGAACGAGCCGCTTTCGATCGCCTCGGCAAGACGTGCGCGGGGGTTGTCCCACCCGAGCTCGTCGGCGATCAGCTCTACGTACTGCTCCTGCTCGTTCATAGGAGGTGAGGTCGTGTTCGTGTAGCCCTAAAAGCCCGGATGGTCGCGTGTGCAGCCCGCGCCGCGGACTGGGGCCGGGGCGGCACGGCGACGTGCGCAACGCCGCCATTATAGGCAGTTTCGGCAGCGCGGCGGAGAAGTTGAGGGCGGACTTTGCCGGCGTTGCCTCGGGCACGCATATGGGCTAAGCTGCGCGCCTTTGCGTTTCCGCGCTAAACTCGTCGGCAGGACGGAGAGGTGACCGAGCGGTTGAAGGTGCACGCCTGGAAAGCGTGTGTACGGCTATAAACCGTACCGCGGGTTCGAATCCCGCTCTCTCCGCCACAAGCACGAACGATTCCGGCGTGCTCCGGCCCACCGAACGGGCAGCGCCGGCGTGCCGCTCCCGGTCACCTGTCGAGGCGCCCTTCCGCGAGACAAGATCGCCGCTGCGCCGCGGGCGTCCGGTCCTTCCCGCCGGGCGCGCCGGGGGACGGGTCCGGTAATCGCGACCGTCCCTTGCCGCGCCCGCCTCCCGTGCAGTCCCTGGATCGCCGGGGTATGATAAACGATTGCAGCAGAACCCCAAGCGCTTGGGGTGGAGTACGCGATGGCAACAAAATCTAGGGGATACAGCGCAGAGGACATCGAGATCCTCGAGGATCTCTCGCCCATCCTCCACAGGCCGGGGATGTACACGGATCCGGCCAACCCCAACCATGCCCTGGTCGAGACCATCGACAACGCGGCGGACGAAGGGCTGGCCGGCTTCGCGAAGAATATCGAGGTGACGCTCTACGAAGACGGCTCGGCGGCGGTCGATGACGACGGCCGCGGCATCCCCGTGGATATCCATCCGAAGAAGAAGGTACCCGCGGTCCAGGTGATCTTCACCACTCTGCACTCGGGCGGGAAGTTCAGGAAGACCGACAAGGATGCCGTCTACCGCATCGCCGGGGGCCTGCACGGCGTCGGGATATGCGTGACCAACGCGCTCGCGCAACGGCTGGAGGTCGAGGTCAAGCGCGATGGCGCGCTGCACCGCCTGGTTTTCGCCGACAACGGCAAGGTCAAGGAGCCGCTGAAGAAGGTGCGCGCGGTCGCGGCGAGGGAAACCGGAACGCGCATCCGCTTCTGGCCCGACCCGAAGTTCTTCGATTCCCCCAGGATCGTGGTCGCCGACATCGCGGCACTGATGCGTGCCAAGGCGATGCTGCTGCCCGGGGTCCGGTTTGCGCTCGGGGTGGAAAAGGGCGGCAAGATCGAGACCCAGTCCTGGCACTTTCCGGAGGGCGTGAGAGGCTATTTTGCAGCCGCGATCGGCTCGCTCAGCCCGGTCGCGGAGACGTTCCACGGCGAGCGCTACATCGCTGCGCAATCCGAATCGGACAATTTCGCGGAGGGCGAAGGCGCGCTGTGGGCGGTGGCGTGGACGCCGGACGGCGACGTGGTCGCGGAGGCTTACGTGAACATGATCCCGACGCGCCACGGGGGTACCCATGTCGCAGGCCTGCGCGACGGCGTCTATAACGCGATCCGCAGCTTCATCGACCACCATGCCATGGGGCAGCGCGGCCTCAAGATCGTCCCGGAGGACGTATGGTCGCGTGCCTCCTACGTCCTCGCGGTGAAGATGCTCGACCCGCAGTTCAAAGGCCAGGTCAAGCACGAGCTGCTTTCCCGCGATGCGGTGAAGCTGGTGGCGCAGATGGTGCGCGATCCCTTCGAGCTCTGGCTTTCCCGGCACGTCGACGAGGGCAAGCGCATTGCCGAGCTCGCGATCCGGCAGGCGATGGCGCGCACGCGTGCCGCGCAGAAGGTCGAGAGAAGAAAGAGCTCGGGCGTCGCTGTCCTGCCCGGCAAGCTCACCGACTGCGCCTCGGACGACCCGGAGCGAAACGAACTCTTCATCGTCGAGGGCGACTCGGCGGGAGGATCGGCCAAGCAGGCGCGCGACAAGGAGTTCCAGGCGGTTCTGCCGCTCAAGGGCAAGCCCAAGAATACCTGGCAGGACGCGCCCGAGACCCTGTATTCGAACAAGGAGATCGAGGCGATCGCGCTGGCCATCGGCATCGATGCGCACGGGGCGGCGGATGCCATCGACCTTGCGCCGCTGCGCTACCGGAAGATCGTGATCCTGTCGGATGCCGACGTGGACGGCGCCCACATCCAGGTGCTGCTGCTGACGCTATTCTTCCGCCATTTCCCGCGGCTGATCGAGAACGGGCACGTGTTCGTGGCGAAACCGCCGCTGTTCCGCATCGACGTGCCCTCGCTCGGAAAAGGCAAGCCGGCGCGCAAGCTCTATGCCCTGGACAGGCAGGAGCTCGAGGCGATCGAGGAGAAGCTCCAGGACGAGGGCGTCGCCGCGGGCAAATGGGCGACGTCGCGGTTCAAGGGACTCGGGGAGATGAGCCCGGAGCAGCTCTGGGAGACGACGCTCAATCCCGACACGCGCCGGATGCTGCCGGTTCGGATCGAGGACTCGGCGCTCGACGAGGACCGCAGCCTGTTCGACATGATGATGGCCAGGGAAAACGCCTCGCAGCGGCGCGAGTGGATGGAGGCCTACGGGAACCTCGTGGACGCGGATATTTCTTAGTCTCTTATCAGTCACGTGTTGACAGAATTGGCGAAGATTTTGGGTTTATCTAGGTCTCCTGATATTGCGCAGTTGCAACCTCGCAACTGCGCAATATCAGGAGATTTGGGATGGCATATCACGGCAACGTGTCTGATTCCGGCTATGCCGGCATAGGGGCGCATAAGGGGACGTATTCCCTCATCTTGTAGTGCGCGTGGAGGCTGCTTCGTAGTCATGGGCAATCAGAAAGACCTGTTCGACGGAATCGAGTCCGCGGCCTCCGAGGGCCTGAAGGCGGGACACGCGGCCGACGGCGACCCCGCTGGCACTCAGGGCGCCTCCGGGGGCGGCGGGGGCCTGCCGCCGCATTTCGCGCCGATGACGGGCGAATTCGGCGACACGCTGCCTCTGGGCCGGTACGCGGCGCTGCAGTATCTGCAATACGCCGTGAGCACCGTCAAGGACCGCGCCCTGCCCCGGGTGGGCGACGGCCAGAAGCCCGTGCAGGCGCGCATTCTCTACGCGATGTGGGAGATGGGCGGGCGCTCCGGCACCCCGCGCAAGAAGTCCGCGCGCGTGGTCGGCGACGTGCTCGGAAAGTTCCATCCCCACGGCGACGCATCGGTGTATGACGCACTGGTGCGCATCGCACAGGACTTCACGATGCGCTATCCGCTCGTCGACGGCGAGGGCAATTTCGGCTCGCGCGACGGCGACGATCCGGCGGCAATGCGCTATACCGAGGCGCGGCTGACGAAGTTCGCCGAGGTGCTGCTCGCCGAGCTGGATAGCGGTACGGTGGACTTCAATCCGAACTACGACGGCAGCCTGTTCGAGCCGCAGGTCCTGCCCGCGCGCCTCCCGGTGGTGCTGCTGAACGGCGCCTCGGGCATCGCCGTTGGCATGGCCACGGAAATCCCGAGCCACAACCTGAACGAGGTGGCGAACGCGGCGGTCGCGCTCGTTCGCGATCCCGATCTCTCGATTGCGGGCCTGATGAAATACGTCAAGGGTCCCGATTTTCCCGGTGGCGGACAGATCATCACTCCGCGCGTGGAAATGCGCGAAGCCTATGCTTCCGGGCGGGGTTCCGTGCGGGTCAGGGCGCGCTGGGAGATCGAGAGGCTGGCACGCGGCCAGTGGCAGGTCGTGGCCTACGAACTGCCCCCCGGAACCTCGGCGCGCAAGGTGCTGGAGGAGATCGAGGCGAGCACGAACCCGCAGCCCAGGCCCGGCAAGAAGTCGCTCACGCCGGAGCAGCAGCGCGAGAAGCAACTCATGCTTTCCATGCTGGACAAGGCGCGCGACGAGTCCGACCGCGCACATCCGGTGCGGCTCGTGTTCGAGCCGAAATCGTCCAGGATCGACGAACAGGAATTCGTAAACCTGCTGCTCGCCAAGACCAGCATGGAAACCAACGCCTCGATCAACCTCGTGATGGTGGGGCTGGACGGGCGGCCGACCGGAAAGAACCTGAAGGACATACTCTCCGAATGGCTGCGGTTCCGGTTTACCACGATCACGCGGCGCACGAAATTCCGCCTCGAGCGCGTACTCGACAGGATCCATGTCCTCGAAGGGCGGATGATCGTCCTGTTGAACATCGACAAGGTGATCAAGATCATCCGCAACGCCGACGATCCCAGGGCGGATCTCATCCGCGCATTCAAGCTCACCGAGCGCCAGGCGGACGACGTCCTCGAAATCCGACTTCGCCAGCTTGCGAAGCTCGAGCATATCAAGGTCGAAAAGGAGCTGGAGGAACTGCGCAAGGAACGCAAGGGCCTCGAGAAGATCCTCGCCAGCCGCAAGGTGCTCGAGGAACTGGTCGTCCACGAAATCGAGGCCGACACCAAGGCTTTCGGGGACAAGCGCCGCACCGTGATCGAGGAATCCGAGAAGGCGGTGGTCGAGACTCCGGTGATCGACGAGCCGGTCACGGTGATCTTCTCGCGTAACGGCTGGGTGCGTGCAAGGCAGGGATGGGGCGTGGACCCGAACACGATTTCGTTCAAGGAAGGCGACAGCCTGCTCACGCTGATCGCGTGCCGGACGGTCGACCCGGTGGTGTTCCTCGATTCCTCGGGCCGGGCCTACACGATGAGCGCGGCCGAGCTGCCTTCGGCCCGCGGAGACGGCGCGCCCGCGTCTTCGCTGGTCGACGTGCAAGGCGGCGCGAAGCTCACGTACTGCGTGGCGGGCAAGTCCGATACCTGCGTGATGGTCGCCTCCAGCGGCGGTTACGGGTTCCTGACCCGGCTGTCGGACATGATGTCCAATCGCAAGGCCGGGCGGGAGTTCATGACGCTGGGTGAAGGTGAAAACCCGGTCGAGCCCGTGGTCTTCGAGGAGGGCCGCGGGAAGTGCATCGCCGCGCTGTCGGAGCAGGGGCGCCTGCTGGTGTTCGAAACCGGCGAGATGCGCCAGGTCTCGCGCGGACGCGGCGTCATCATCATGGGGCTCGAGGAAGGGGAAAGACTCGTCGCGGCCACGGTCTTCGACGGCAAGTGGCTCGCCGTGAGCGGGGTCGGACGCGGCGGCAAGGACAAGGAGGTCGTGCTCTCGGGCGAAAAACTGAAGCATTACCTCGGCCACCGTGCGCGCATGGGGCGCGTGCTGCCGGAGAAGTTGAAGCCCACGGCGCTGCGCGTCGCGGTTCCCGGGCCCACGGGGGGCGGCTGACGCACCACGCTGTGCTACACTGGCCGCAGAATCGCTGTTTTCGAGTCGTGCGAGTGGTGCCCCGAGGCGATTCAACGACTACGGCGGGCCTCCCCGCATTGCAGCGTGGTGAACCTGGTCAGGTCCGGAAGGAAGCAGCCACAGCTACTCACTGCAAGTGCCGGGGGCAAGGCTCGCCACCCCCATCCGATGTTGAGT
>Ga0080064_1007129_pt1 | contig 11516 bp, 4 predicted proteins | sample Subgrocontami54m_FD_69260 | JGI IMG/M metagenome (GOLD analysis project Ga0080064, IMG submission 69260) | Subsurface groundwater microbial communities from S. Glens Falls, New York, USA - GMW46 contaminated, 5.4 m (SPADES assembly) (version 2) ...
CTGTCATTTTCATCAAACATACTTTTGAAAGCTTATCTTACCTTCTAAGCCAAGCTGTTTCAAGCTTTGAGCAGTTTACAATTATTTACATTTGCTCAGTTCCTGGCTTGAGGGGTGATCGAAAGGGGTAGTCTGCATTTACCCACCCACCCACTCGACAGATAGCGTTTTTAGAAAGTTATACCAAATGACCAATGTAAGATTCTGATCTCATAAATACTTGTCCCATAATGTATTTCCTGTGTATCCAATTAGGAAATGAAAGATGCCATTTTCATTGTGATAATAGTAAAAATATGCAACTATTCCTAAATGGAGAAGGGGTAGAAGGCAGACATGTAATAAAGAAATGTGAATGTAGATGTTTGTAAAGCTGTTGATTGAATAATAGAAAATAGAATAGAATGAATAGACGAAGAAACGAAGGAGCCGGATGTCTGTTGCTTCGAGCTGCTGCGGCCTCCAGACTCTCTGTGCTGTCGGCTCGCTGTCCCCCTCCCTGTCGACCGCTGCACTCGACGCACTTCTACCGTCACGCGCATCACTCTCTACAGGTCACTTCCCTTCCCTTCCCTTCCCTTCCCTTCCTTTGCTCTATTCTCTATTACCTCCATCTCTTTCTCTTTTAGTACCTGCATTTCTCTTACTTATATACCACTTCTCCCTTCTCCTCCCACTGGAACAGGAGCTCAGGAGCTCAGGAACTCAGGAACTCAGGAATCAGGAGCTCCGTTTAACATACGTATCTGTACCTGTTAAAGAGGAGGGACAGCAGAGCAGGTGGAGAGTGCTACTCTGCGAGCTCTGGACAGCAGAGCAGCCAAGTCCTACTACTGACGGTGCCTGTGGAGTGGTGCCAGCGAGTGGAGCGGCTCTGAGCGCTCAGGGTCATCAGGGTCGACCGGGGCACAGCACTCCCGTCACGTGCTCGACACACAGCACTGTTTGCTTTCTCTATTTGCACTTGACGTACTTGGCACATATACATATATAGTGCATCTGGTGCTTTCCATCGTTTGCTTCTCTCTATTCGCCGCAGCCGCACTTTCAAATCCTCTACAGGAATACAGGAATATAGTTGGTACCTCAATCTTTCTAGTGAGTGCACCAGTGAGAAGGTACGTGCAGCCCTCTCTACCTGCGATCAGCGGGAAGGCAACAGACGTCCTCTACAAGAGGGTCTGATCCTTTTCTTTTCTACTCATTCTTGAATATCACCATTTTACTTGTCTAGAGGTTATGTTCCCATTCGGTATCCATCATCCATCCAGTACAGAAATCGTATAAAACAAATAGAAATCATATAAAAGAAAGGAAAATATGAGTCGAGTGTCGTGAAATAGAAGGAGGGAGAAGCTCGTGACGGACGGAGAGGGACGGCGATCGAGTGACCTGTCGGTTGTGGACTCTCCTGATGGAACGCGGCTCGAAGGCAGCCGGCCTCCTGCTGCCTCCCCGCCGACCGTCTCCCCTCTTGCAAATACCTCTCCGGTACTTTTCTTTTCATTCACTTCTATTTTATCTCATCTTTCTACATGCATTTCATGCAATCCTCTGGCTTGTTTTCGTTTTATTTCTTTAATCAAATATTTCTATCTAGAACTAGATTAGTTAATTTCTATATAAATTTTAGTTTTGAAAATTTTCCATCCTTACTCAGGGAAATTCTTCTAATTTGGTAAGCTGGGCTTTTTGAACAGGACACGAACTTTAATAAATTTCCTGGAAATTTAGGCTTCTTTTCCTGTTTCTAATGAATTGCTCAATATTTTGTAAATAGTGGAATTTCCGTAAACAAAAATATAGACATGTGGTATTTTGCTACTGATTTATATTACATTATTACAGCAATAAATACCACGTTAAGGAAATGGGAAAAATTAGTATAATACTTGTATGTAAATTTTTATCATGACAATAACCGCTCATAATTAACTAATATGAATTTCAACAGTGGACTGTTAATTTCGATTGCATAATACAGTCAGCGACAAAAAATTGCACCCCCACCCCCACTATATCCAAGTGAAGAGACATGCTTTTTTGTGTAAGTATTGCGCAATCGATGTTGGCTTGCAACTTGTTTCATTCATTTGCAGCAGCTGCGAATCAACAGAGATTGCGCAATACTTACACAAGAAAACATGTTTCTGCACTAGGATACATGGGGGGGGGTGCAATTTTTTGTCGCTGACTGTATAACTCAATATAATAATTTGATCATATTCATTTTTCGTGTTTGTAAATCAAAATAGTAGTGACTTGTGAGCAGTGAATTCACTGAGAGCAGCTGCATCTCCTTGAATTTGCAGCAGAAGAGAAGTGGACCGATTCGAGCGATTCGACCGATTCGAGTGGAGCGGTGTCTGGCTCTGTGCGTCGCCGAGGGAACGCACTGTGTTCGGTGTCACGTGCACGACGCGGCAGCTGCAGAGCCGGTGGACGGCGCTCGTGCGACACGTGACTCTCCAGTACCTGCCCTCCATCACACTCACCACTCACCGCTCTCTACACATCTACAGCTCTCTCTGCCCTCTACTCTTCTACTCCCCCCCTCTCCCCTCTCCCCTCTCCCCTCCTGAAGGGGGTCCATCATATATGCTATTTTCACTACTCTATGAGCTCCAGTCTCGATTTTCCATGTCTTCTTCTCCAAACCTTATTTATTCTCTTGATATTTTACTTCGCCAGGCCATACTTATCATTTACAACTTCTAAATTGATTGTTTAATTATCAGTTGCAAAAATTTCAAATACGACCCATTCCGGATTCTCTTCGAGAAACTTTACAGTTTCATGTCGTCAAAATCGTTAAAATCCTTAAATTATTTTGGTTTGTTTCGATTCACAAATTTCTGAAGCTGGAGGATTTATTAGTAAATTTGATGAAATAATACCCGGCCAATGCCTATCTCTCATTTGATATAAAGAAAATATTTTTCCTGACTGTTTGAAAAATCAACAGTCAACTGTTGATTTCACGTTGGCGGCCCTTTTAACTGACGGGAATGAGAGCAACGCTCCTCTCGTGCTTTTGGAATCTAAGTTTTCTCTCTTCAGATTTTCCTCCCTAAAGAATTTTTGACATACCAGAGACCTGCTTTGCATTATGGGATTGTATTGGCAATGCACTGTATTCATTTTTAAAGACCTCGAACTTGGAAAATAAACAAGTTTCTAAATGAAAATGCACCTCCGGCGGCCGTGAGCTCCCGACCTCCAAAACAAAACTTTTGTTTGATCCTCAAATTTTTAAAGGAGAAGAATTTGATATTAAATTTGATGAAATAATAACTGGCAAGTGCATATCTATCAGTTTTTGAGGAAAAACCGTTGATGTAGAAAGTTTGAAAAATCAACAGTTTACTGTTGCTTTTACGTTTGCGGCCCTGGTAACTTAGCCAAATGAGAGCTACGCTCCTCTTTGCATTTGATGTTTTTTTGAAAGTCTACTTAAAAATTATATTCTCAGCTTTTTCCATTCTAATTTTTTTCAAATTATCAAAAAAGCGGATTTACATTCTGGCAATCTATTTGGAATGCATCTCTATGTTTTATATCGACCTCCAACTTCGACAAGAAATGCATATAAATGAGAATGCACTTCTGGCGGCCGTGAGCTCCCGACCTACAAAAATAGCTCATGAATTTTCAATGTTGTTTTAGATCACTCAAAATTGATTTTCCAATTTTTTCCATTGATATCCTGGATCAAAATATTTTCTAATTTTCTAGATTCTTGTTCGCAGACATGCTTTTTCCTGCAAGATTTATTTCTATTTGTATATTTCTATTTCAATTCAAAAAGATGAGTTTGAAAGTGAAAAGCACTTCTGGTGTGCAGGTTTTGGATGGTGTTTTTCAGTGCGAGAGACGGTTCTGTTCGTCGAGCGACCGACTTCGAACTCGCTGCTCCTTCTGCTTCTTTCTGCCACTTTCTGCTTTCTGAAGCTGTTTTGTGTTCTCAGAGCATCAGATTTTTCCCATTTGCAAATTCCATGCATTTTTCTCTCTTCCCTTCTGGTCTCTTTTTCATTCTCTAAATGTACTAATAATTTTTCTCTGACACCTGAATGTTTGGAATCTGTTTTGCTTAGAAAAGGGATGTTTCGCTGACAGTTTGATTTTCGGAAGGATTTGAATCCTGAGCAACAAGTGAACTTTATTAAGAGAAAGGATAGATAAGAGCTCTTGTAAGGAAGTTATCAACGTTCAATCCAATTGAGACCAGGAATAAGGAGCATAGTAATGAGAATAATGAGCAAAGTAGTATCAAAACTTGCTTAAATCAGAATAATGAGCAAAGTGGTATGAAAATTTGCTGAAATGAGGAATACCTTAGTAGCCGCAATAAATCATTAGATTAACTATCATCGTTCAATAGAAAAAGCTTAAGATGTGTGGAGTTTGATCAAGACAGCTGTCCTCTAACAGGCCATCCACTGAAAACGAGCTCGTTGAGCGATCTGGTTGACCGATCGAGGTTAACTAGCACGCTCAACTAGATCGCTCAACCAGATCGCTCAACTATCTTTTTTCTTAATGCCTTTTCTCTTTTTGCTTTCTCTTATCGGAGCTCCTATCAAACTACCTCGTTCAACCATCTCGTTTGATTACAAGCCATCATAATATTGATATTGAATTGTGCGGGTGAATTACTTGTATTTTCCCCATTCTTTGACACGGAATATTTACAGTCTTTTTATTTATTATTATTATTTTTAATCACTTTTCAGCAGAAATTAATTCATGCGTTCATTCAGATTTGGATTTCACCAAACTGATTCCGTGAGGACAAGAAGAGAAATAAAATCCGTTTTCTCTGCTTGTTCTCGATCTTTCTACCGATCTTTTCTACTCGGTTTGTTCTCGTCTTTTTGCGATTTTGCTATCTTTAATTTTGAGATGCATTCAATAGAATCTCTAGATACATGTATTTAATTCATTTTATAAACATACATTGTCTTACCTTAATTTTTTGCAAGTACAAAAACTGAGCAAAACAGGTATTGCATATTTAGGAAAATTCAGTGAAAACATTAATAAATGTAAGTAATTTTCTAAATCAATAATAGAAGATTTGCAAAACCATCTTTACGCAAATATTGAGGATTTTTATTGTCAAATAAATGCAGATCCTGAAACAGTTTCTACTTTGGAGAATTTCAGAGTGACTTCCTGCGGGGAAACAATGAAAGGATTGAAAAAAGTGAGAAAAAAGCAATAAAAATCAAAATAAAAATTAATCCGAAATTGTAACGATCCGGTATTTCTATCTCCTACATAGATATTGGCGAGGCGAACACGGATCGTTACCCGAGCCTGAACTTTAAAAATGAAAAATTCACTAAATCTCACAATTCTGAAGAATTTAAACACGTACCTGCTTTCTCATTCGGACAAGAATCCGGACAAAGTCCAAAATTTAACTACCAAGGGGACTTATCTGCCCAAGCAAACTCTTTATCCGCTCCAATGGCAACCAATTCTCAATCTCAAGTAGGGGTTCAGTCCCAAAATTGCGCAGCTCCAGGCCCCATCACCTTTTTGAATGGTGCGACTCCACCAACTTCGGCCACATTTTATGCCACATTTTCAAATATTTTGAAGCAATTTATCCAACATGGTGAACAATCCACGTCTGAATCAAATCTCAATCAAAATGTGAGTCAGCAGCAACAGACGACTACACCGTTCCCTCCTTTGATTAATCCAAACAATGGATTACAAAATGGGAATAACGAAATTAAAAGTTCGCTCTCTCCGAATAATTGGAATTTACAAATTCCAACATCAAATCTGCAAGATTTTCACCAAGTATTAATGAATTGCGGTCCCAATCAGGTGCAGCCCCCAGCAGCCCACCAACAATTTCCCAATTGTTATCGGTCGCCAGTGACTCAAGGGAATTTTCCGATTAACAACCAGTTTCTTCAAAGTTTGTCATACTTTTTTCTGCCGCAACAAGTTTATCTTTTACAACAACAAGTGCAAAACCTTCAACAACAATTTCAACAACTGCAACATCAATTGACATATTTATCTCAATTTGGGGGCCAAAACGGAAAATCCAAAGAAGTGAATTCAATGATCCCCAAAAACATGGAAAGTCCAGTGAAGGCACAAGAGAGTCTCCAGGGGCCTGGCTACAATTTTTTACAAAATGCTTGCAGAATTTCAAATTGGATTCGGAATGAGGAAGAAGTGACCTCCCCGCAGAACGGAAATACTGAAAATCGATTGAGTGCTCATTGAGGGAGTGATTTCGAATATCAATAAACTTCAAATGTTGAATAAATTTCAATTTTTGAAGCCAATTAATCACTTCCAAAAGTAACGAAATTCATTTCTGAATTTAATTGAGAATTTAATTATACTCTTGTCTTTCGATCAAATTGATTTAATCATATTGTCGATTCGACGTCTTATCACTTTATGTGACTAATTCCAAATTATTCAATCAGGGTAACTATGTAGATAGTCATTTTTTGCTCCACAATAATTTACCTTTTGTTTCGAATGCAATTCCATTTGATTAATTATATCCCATTTCACGAATTCCAATCATTATCGATTAGTCGTATCGAATTCGAACATGATTTATGTAGACATAATTAATCGAAATTAAGTCTACCCTCCAATTCATTAACAGGTGTCAATTTCAGCTTAATGCTTGATCACAAATTGTTTACATGAACCTCTTAATTCCCATATTATTCATCCACGAAACATGGAGACATGAACATTTTTCGAGAAATTCACTTATCGTACATTTTTTCATTTTATCATTTCCTTGTTTAGTCATCTGTCTATGAACAGCAACGTTACTAGATGTACTCGAATTGCACAAGTAAACCTCGATTTGGGCTTTCATTATCTCTCACGATGCCTAAATATTTCATCGATGATTTGTTAGAATGATTTCTATATAATTCACATATCACTGAATTCATTTTTTGTGTTCATTTCTTTCAGTTGATTTCTCTTAATTTATTCTTTGATTAAGAAAACTTTTTTGATGATATTTCATTTGTTTATGTTAAGTCTCCATCAACATAAATAATTAAATTTTTGTTTTGGCAACAAATAATAAAAACTCATCTGAAATTTTTAATATTTCTGGTTGTGAGTTAAGATTCTGGGTTTAAAATTATTTTATACATAATTTGAGTTTTTAGATTTATTCTCCAAATTTTAATGACTTTTTTACCAGCAATTTTCGTATATATCTTCTTACTTGATTCCTAGAGGTCAATATCTAGGAATAGAGCATTGAGAACTTCCATTAGTAAGACCCGTTGAAAAAATTTGATAAATGAAGAGGCATAAAACACATTTTGGATCTTTCTTCATCTATTAACAAACGGCAGTAATTTAATTTCAATATAAAGAACAAATAGAAAAAAATTTAAGGAATCAGATTCGTTCAAACTGAGTAGAAGGGCTCATTTATTTCTGAGAGTACTTGAATATCGGAACAAAGAGGCAGAAATACTAGTCGAGAGGATTCCAAACCAATAACAAATTGAAAAAGGATGAAAAATGATACATACAATTAATTTTTCAATAAATTTTGACAATATACAAGTATCGAAATTTTAAACACACCAATAGAAGCAGAATAAAAGAAAGAGAATTGCTAAAAGGGGTCCTGGTTTATAAAGACATCTCCTTAATGTAATTTAATGTAATTAATAAGCTTAATGTAATTTTAATATTTTTGAATAAATAAATTGAAAATAACAAATCCAAGAGTACGTCTTTTTGGATGATAGTTAGCTTCCTTGATTTATTAAAAGATTTTTAGTACCATATTTGAAAACTCTTTGAATTTTTTCTACAATTAGGGATGGAAACTGGCCGACTTTTTTAGACCCGGCTAGGCACGGCGAAATTTCAACTAGGGAAATAAACTCTGACTCACCAAGGATATCTGCTGAGTTGCGAACATTGATTTGTAAACATAAAAGTATTTGGATAATTGTCCTATTCTACAAATAAAGAAAATTAATGTTAAGTTATTACATACTCCTGAAACTTAAAAATTGGGGGTAGCTGATTTGTAAGATCAAGCACAATGGTAATTATTGATAAATATTGTAAATTTTCATGATTGTTTCTAAAACTTATATATTTTTAACCTCAAATCCTTGTAACCTAAATTATGAATTAAAATTGGAATAATTCAAAATGATAATATAAGTTGTAAATAATTCAGAATAAGATTCAAAATGATTCAAATAAATCATTTTCACCCTTTATCTATCATAAATTATTATTAAATCATAATTTCCATGCTAGTTTTAATCAAATGACAAGAATTTTGGTGACTATCTACATTACTAAGAATATTAAATCATATTCCAACTGATCATTTACACTTCCAAGTCAAAGTTTTGTTGAAATAATATCAAAAATACAAAGTATCTAACGCATGCATTAGTAGAATTGCTATATGAAATGGATTTAAATCTAAACATTAGAAGAAATTTCAAAATTCTTGCAAAGCAAAATTTTTTAATAATCATTTTGTAAACTAGGGCTGGATGATAAGAATAAAGCCAAATCAGTGTAACAATTAGAGAGAGAGGCACATTTAAAATATTAGCCATGATAAAATACCAAAAGTTATGCAAATTCAAAAATGCATGGAGTCAATTAAAGGCGAATTAGAGCAGCAATAAGTAAGAACAATAACGAATAATAATTCGCTCAGAGATGATTCACGGCTGTTTTAAACCTGATTAATGATAGAGTTAATTAATAGAAAAATGTAAATTGATATACATGTAGCAAGGTTAATATACGAATATACATGGTTTAAAAAAATTTATACATTAAAAAGACAATGTTTTTTTTCTTCAGAAAGTGGATATAAAAAAATAGTAAGACGAACCTACTAAATTTTTACTCCCTTTTACATTTCTCTAGGTATACTTGTTACCAATGAACCAAATTGTTTATCCGTTTCTAATTAAAATCGTCCTCAACGACGACAAGTTTCTCTCTATTTAGTTTAACATTCCCGAAACCGAAACCGAAAGTTTGTGACCATTTTTTTACGGGGAGGGGGGGGGGGAATTTTAATACCCAAGTTATTAACTTAAAACAGTAGAAACCGTGCTTTCTCTACCAATTATCTATGCATTTGAATTTGATGATTTAATTTCTAAATTCTTACTTCAAAATAACGCATTTCTAGACAAGATGTACTGTTTTAGTACCATGAGGTTGATGTTTAGGTTTTCGAGGTTCAGCGATTACGAACATATTAAAATTGAGATCGCACACGTTTTGGGGACTGTTTTGCTTGTAATTTTATTTGGTTTTGTTAAGTTATCTCCAATTACTTTAATTATTTAAAATCTTTGTGTGAACCTCGGAACCCGCGCACCTTAAACTTCACACTCGTTATGTCCCAAGGCACAAGAAGTTATAAAACACAAATGAAATACAAATAAAAATAGCAAAAAACCATGCTAATTTAGCAAACTTCACACTACTGTTTTTATCAACTCTAGCATAAACTTTAATGGAAGGAAGAGTTCCAAGCCTCCACGATTTTTAAAAATGAAAACTTTTAAAAGAAAAAAGTAATTTTCCAGTATATAATACAATATCTGTATCGTTGTCGGATTGAGGGGAATGTAAGATTTCTCAAGTAGACGATTTCGTGTGACCACCCACTGACTACTCCCCGGCTACGCAACAGACTTTGACCGCAGGTGGGGTGCAGGTGACTCGGTACACTACTTTGCTATTTAGCAGACCAGTTACGAGTTTTGTTCATTTGGAGTCCATTATTCGTCTTTTTCCTCTGTAAGTGGATAATGGATATTCTTACTCTGTTAGCGCTTTGTAATCCTTGAATCCTTTGAATCACGTTCCCAGTTTGTAGTTCTCTTAAATTATTTACTAAGATAACCCCCCAGAAAACAATACAGACCCATTGCAAATAGTAAGTCGTTAAGTATGTACTGGGATTAATGTGCTTTGGAAATGGTACCCAGTGTACGAATTTTTGTAATTTTTTTGAGGGTCAAGTTTTGGGTGCGGACTCGAGTGGAGTGGTTATTTGAACTGGGTCACCAACCTCTCAGCCAGGTCATTTTCAAAGGATTTCCCATCAGGTCACACAGTCACTATACAGGCAGGGTGTTTCTAGCCACTCTGCGGTGAACTCTCACCTAAAACTACCCGGATAAAAAAATTAGCATTGTTTTCTAACAATATTAGTTTGTTAGTCCTTTTCTAGTATAATTTCTTCTTAAAACAAGGGGAGCGAAATTGTAGTTGATATTATCTGTAAACGATTCTGCCAGTTTTGTATTTTCAAATTTTTTGAAACAAATGAAACAAATATGACCATTTAGGACAATCAATCCTATAAGAAAATAAAGCAGTATGAAGTTAAGTGGATGAGTTTTTACTACACATAATTTTGGAATCTTGGATTTTGGGATCTTATTAGTTTTGATTCTCTTTTTGTTTGGTTTTATTTTTAGTTTATTTTATATTTTATTTGATTTGATTTGATATATTGCTAAACTCGTCCACTCGCCCACTTAACTTCACATTCGTGAAAATAATCATGATTATTTTTACCACCTTATACTTACCACTTACCATTTTCAATTAGTAGAAGGTTATCAATAAAGGTTTAACTTTATTATTAAAGAATATCTATGTAGGGTAATTCTCTATCTAGCAAAGCCACCTCATTTTGGAGTGTATATAATTTGGAGTTATAAGAATCTCTAATCTAACTAGTCTATCTAATCTAACTAATCACTATCTAATCTCGTAATCTAATAGAAAAACCTTATAATCAAAATAAGATAGCTCTCTTTTTATGCTTTCTTTTTATGTTCAAAAGATTTTTTACCAAATTTTTCCCAAATTTTTTCCCAAAAAATACTTGTTGGTTTTTTCGACTGAAATAATTCTTATAGCAGATCTTCTGACAAATCGAGTACTATCAACATATAAACATTGCTAAATAGGTTTTTTCCAAGGAGGAAACCGATCTCAATCTAAGAGATAACCCATCATCTCAGTGCATCCTCTCATTATCCAATTTGACAATTACTTTTTAATATCAGCGGTCAACAATCCCACTCCCACGTCATAATGGACACGCAAGCAGCTGGACACCCCAGTTTGCTATAAATATATTAAAGGACCCTTTCGTAGCATTACGGTGCTGTTAGATAACTCCTCTTGGACAAATCTATGCTTAGTCCTAATAATCTATACTATGATATAAAGATCTATATATTTTTAGGACTTTATTTCATGTTTCTTAATTTTTGCTTAATGATATCGATTGCTTCTTAATTGTTTTAGGATTCAGGTGCATTCGATTACTGTACTATTGATTTGTTTAGTCATTGTTGCTTACTGCATTGCTTATTGTGATTCTTTTATTGCAACTTTCATTATTTATAATATATATATATAGCACTGTGGCATAAATCGCTTTTATCTCACCATGTCCCCTCGTGGGGGTGGGGGGG
>Ga0080064_1007130_pt1 | contig 11515 bp, 5 predicted proteins | sample Subgrocontami54m_FD_69260 | JGI IMG/M metagenome (GOLD analysis project Ga0080064, IMG submission 69260) | Subsurface groundwater microbial communities from S. Glens Falls, New York, USA - GMW46 contaminated, 5.4 m (SPADES assembly) (version 2) ...
CGGTCCGCAACCGGGGGCATTGGGGGGAGGTCTGCTTCCTCGCCGATCCCTCAATCCCGAACGCCTCCGAGTCTCATTGACGTGGGATGCCGGTGTCATCTGGCGTGAGACGCGACACCAACACGCCAGCGCAGACCCTCCCGCCGATGCCGCGGTCGTTTCGCGCGAGGGGAGCAGGGAGGTGGATGCGCTGCTCGCCTTGCTGCCGCCCCGCGAGAGGGAGGTCGTGCGGCTGAAGTTCCAGCAGGGGCTGAAATACGGGGAGATCGCCGCCGTGACCGGACTTTCCGTGAGCCACGTCGGCGTCCTGATTCACGAGGCGATGGCGCGTCTGCGCAAGCGCAAGGCGGGCCCTTCGAACCAGGCGTAGTCCGCATCGAGGAGTCGTACGATGTCGCAGGTCAGCGACGAGTGGAAGGTGACGGCGTTCGCGCTTGGGGAGCTCGAGGGAGAGGACGCCGAGGAGTTCTCGCGGCGCTTGGCGGGCGACGCCGCCCTGGCGCGTGCCACGGAGGTGATCCGTCGGCAGGGGGAGGACCTCAGCGCCAGGTTTTCGCGAGAGCCGGGCATCCCGCTCGATGATGGGCGGAGGGCGAAGCTCCACCTGCCCGCGCGGCCGGCAACGAGTCGTGCGCGGTCGCAGCACTCCGAGCGCGGTCGGAGTGGGAGCGAAATGAGCAACCCCCACGCCAAGTCCGGCGCGCGGGAGCTCGTGTCGAGGTCGGGAGGCGCCCCCACGGCCAGGTCGAAGACGCCTCACAGGGAATCCGCCGCGGTAGAGGAGCATCCGTCCTCGAAACTCCGCCGCATGCAGCCGCTCAAGGCGGGCGCCCAGGCCCCCGCGCCCCCCTTCGAACCGCTCGACCGCTCCATGCGCCCCGTGGGACTCGGCCTCGCCGCGAAGTTCGCGATCATGATCGGCGTCACGGTGGCCATCACGTCGCTGATCATGGCGATCGCGGTTCACAGCAGCGTGTCGACCGAGGTCGACACCGAGATCAACGAGGCGGGCGTGCGGACGACGCGGATCCTCTGCGGGTTCGACGCCGGCCTGGTGAAAGAGATGGGGGAACGGCCGCTCAACACCAGCTTCGGCAAGTTGCAGAGCGACCTCAACGAGTACATGAAGTACCTCCAGGGATCCGATGCCGACCAGATGCCGGGGCTCATCCAGGAGTTGCTCAACCGCACGGAGGACGGCAAGCTCCCGGACAGGGACAAGGACGGGCTCAGGGCGCGGCGAGATGCGATTCAGGCCTCGCTAGGCGGGGCCTTTGCCGACCTCCAGCGCCTCTACTCGAGCTCCGGAATCCTGACCGGCCTGGTCAGCGCGAAGGACGTGCCGGGCGTCATCAACGTCATGATCACGGACTCCCAGAACAAGATCCTGGCCATCCTGGACTCCAATGCGGGAGAGGTCCGGCTGGGGAAGACCAAGGAGATCGACAAGATCAAGGACGTGCAGATCAACGAGGGTGCGGTCAACGGCGCCCCCGCGCGGGAGTACAAGGCGACGCTCTACGACAAGGAGAAGAACCCCGTCGCGACCGTGCGCCTCTACCTCTCGATCGCCAAGATCGACCAGGTGAAGGGGAAGCTCTTCACGGCGATGCTCCTCCCGCTCTTCATCTCGGTGCTCCTGGGCATCGGGATCGCCGTGTTCATCGCGGCGCGCGTGACGAAGCCGATCCGGCTCCTCATCTCGGACATCAACGCCGTGTCGCGGGGCGACCTGGAGCACGAGACGGTGGCGCACTCGTCGGACGAGATCGGCGTCCTCGCCAAGGCCTTCGACCGGATGACGCAGGGGCTCAAGGCGGCGCACCAGGTGGAGCTGGAGAAGAAGGCGGCGGCGCACGAGTTGACGATCGCCGCGGAGATCCAGAGCAACCTGCTGCCGAAGAAGATCCCGAAGATCCCGGGCTACGACATCTCCGCCTACTACCGCCCCTCGAAGGAGGTCGGAGGCGACCTGTACGACTTCATCCAGATCGACGACGAGAACCTCGCCATCCTGATTGCGGACGTGTCGGGGAAGGGCGTCCCCGGCTCGATGATCATGACGATGGCGCGGTCGCTGCTCCGGATGGAAGGCGAGCGGAACCTGTCGACGGCCGATACGCTGGTGAAGACGAACCGGATCCTCGCGCGGGACATCCGCCGCGGGATGTTCGTCACGTGCATGTACATGATCCTGAACGTCCGCCAGCGCACGCTGCTCATCTCGAGCGCGGGGCACAACCCGCTCATCGTGTTCCGCAAGAGCACGGGGCAGAACGAGCTCGTGAACCCGAACGGGATCGCCCTCGGCTTCGACAAGGGGCCGATTTTCGAGCGGACCGTGAAGGAGCAGAAGATCCAGCTCTACCCGGGCGACCGCTTTTGCACCTACACGGACGGGGTGCCCGAGGCGATGAGCCCCGAGGACGAGGAGTTCGGCGACGACCGTTTCTACGACCTCTGCAAGAGCCTGTCAGGGGTCGACTCGAACCAGTTCCTGAACCGGATCGTGAAGGAGTTGGACGACCACAAGGGAGATCGGGAGCAGCACGACGACATCACGCTGGTGACGGTGAGGCTGCTGGGATAGGGCGGTGCGCCAGGTCCTGCTGTCAGGCCGTGACGTCGACGTCGACGAGCCGGCGGAGGGGAGGGGGGACGAGCGGATCGGGGTCCTCGTCGGTGCCTCGGAGGGCCACGCGGACGACCGCGTCGCGGCCGAGCTCGCGGAGGGCCGTCTCCAGCTCCCCACGGCCCGCCTCGAGCAGCGCCTTCACCTGCGGCGTGTCGACGCGGAAGACCACCGAGAGGCCGTCTCCGCGGACGTCCACCTTGCTCGTCACCGCGCCGAGACGCGAGAGATCGACGCGCAGGACCATCCCCGTCATCTCGTAGCGCGAGCGGGACCCCTCGTCGTCGCGCCGCTCGCGGTACGTCACCCGGAGCTGCGCGTTCCGGATCTGCCCGTCCACGACCAGCGGGAGCTGGAAGTGGAGCGCCTTCTCGTCGCGCGGGAGCGTCGCCACGTCCATCAGCTTGAGCGCGCCCAGTCGGTCGAAGAGCGCGCGCGCCTCGCCGTAGAGCGACTGGAGCTGGGGCAGCCCAGGCGTCTCGCGCATCGTCGAGCGCTCCTTCTCCGCCAGGGCCGATCTCACCGAGGCCAGCGTGCGGCGGTCGGCCCCGTCGAGGGCCTCACGGACACGCGAGGCCAGCTCCTCGGCTCGCAGTCCGCCTCCGCGCGCCACCTCCGCGAGGACCCGCTCGACCGTCGCCTCGGCCGTCCCCGCGAGTGCGCGACGCGCCTGCTCGAGGAGGAGACCCCGCACCGGGTCGTTCGCCGGCATCCCCTCAAGCGATCGGACGAGAGACTCGATCCCCTCGCGCGGGATCTTCGAGAGCGCCGTCTGGACCGCGCGCGCGAGCGTGTCGCGGAGCGCGTCCGCGCCTCGATCCACGACGGGACGGAGCAGACCCACCAGGTTCCTGAGGAGCGCGTCTTCGGACGGTGCGCCTGCGGACGGGGGAGGGGAGAGGAGGTCCGAGATCACGTGGGACGGGATCGGCGTCCCGATCATCCCCTGCAGGTCCGGCAGCCGATCGGCCGCCCCCGCCGGGAGGTCCACGTCGAGCGACGACAGTTCCTTCGAGAGCGCCGTGGCCAGGTCCGTCACCGGGACCGGCCGCGGGGCCGGCTCGGGGAGGCGGCGGAGGAGGGCGTCGAGCGCCGGGGCCGCCGTGCCGGCCGCGCGGGCCGAGGAGAGGCTCTGCGCGACGCGCTCGCCGAGGTTGGCGATCGAGGCGGCGTCCGTGCCCTGCCCCGATGGGAGCGACACGCCCGCGAGCTCCGACAGCCGCACGAGGCGGCCGAGCGAGGCCAGCCGCTGGACCCCTTCGGGGTTCCGCATCGCCAGCTCGCGGATCCCGCGGGGCTCCACCGGGAGACCCTTCGCGACGAGCATCGTGGCGAGCGCACGGACGCCCTCAGCGAGGTGGGGCGGCACGAGGTCCGCCGCCTTCTGCACCGCGGAGACGCGGTCGGGCGTCGGAGGGATGCCCGCGTCGAGGAGCGCCTGCACCGAGAAGTCGCGCAGCCAGCCGCTGGGCAGGTCGAGGTCGGGGACGACCGCCTCGATGCGCAGCGCCACGCGGGTCCCCGCGGGGACCTCGAGGCGGACGGTCCGATCGAACAGGCGGAGGACGCCGCTGGCCCCGTCCTCCGAGGGCTCCGCGTCGGCGACGATGACCTGGCCGGTGGCGGGAGGGGTCTTCGCCGGCTGCGGAGGGGCCGCCTCGACGTCGGTGACGACGCGCGCGAGGACCGTGTCCCCGCCCAGTTCCTCGGGGAGCGGGATGGCGACGTATTTTGCGAGCGGGGGTGGAGGCTGCTGCGGCGCGCTCTCGATCGCGGGTGGGCGAGGCTGCGATGGCTGCGGCGCGGGCGCCTGCGGCTCTGGCGCGTCCTCGACAGCCACTCCCGGTGTCGCCGCCGGCGCGACTTGCGCCGGGGCGGGCGGCGGAAGCTCGGCGCGAGGCGCCTCACGGGGCGGTAGCGAGGTCTGCGGCTTGCCCTCCGAAGCGGGCGCCACAGCGCCTGCGGAGGAGGGCGCAGGCGGCTCCGGGGGAGGGACGCTCGGTTGCGGCGTCAGTTGGGGCGGCTGAGGCACCTGCGCGGTCGGCAGAGGCGACTGAGCGGCCGGCAGAGGCGACTGGATGGCGGGCTGAGGTGACTGGCTGGCCGTCGGAGGCGATTGGATGGCGGGCTGAGGCGACTGACTGGACGTCGGAGGCGATTGGATGGTGGGCTGAGGTGACTGGCTGGCCGTCGGAGGCGATTGGATGGCGGGCTGAGGCGACTGACTGGCCGTCGGAGGCGATTGGATGGCGGGCTGAGGTGACTGGCTGGCCGTCGGAGGCGATTGGATGGTGGGCTGAGGCGACTGACTGGCCGTCGGAGGCGATTGGATGGCGGGCTGAGGCGACTGAGCGGCCGGCAGAGGCGATTGGATGGCGGGCTGAGGTGACTGACTGTCCGTCGGAGGCGATTGGACGGCGGGCTGAGGCGACTGACTGGCCGTCGGAGGCGATTGGATGGTGGGCTGAGGCGACTGACTGGCCGTCGGAGGCGATTGAATGGAAGACTGAGGCGACTGACTGGCCGTCGGAGGCGATTGGATGGCGGGCTGAGGCGACTGAGCGGCGGGCGGAGGCGACTGCGTGGTTGCCTGAGGCGACTGACTGGCCTTCGGATGTGATTGGACGGCGGGCTGAGGCGACTGCGTGCCCGGCAGGAGCGACTGGGTGCCCGGCAGGGGTGACTGCGTGGTTGCCTGAGGCGACTGCGGGGACGCCTGCGGAGTCGGCGCGGGTGGCTGGGGAGCCGACGAGGTCGCCAGCGGGCTCGGTGCGGTCGCCTGGGAAGCCGTCGCGGCGTCCTGCGATGTCGGGGATTTGGCCTGTGTCGTCGGCACAGCGAGTTGGGGCGGCGACGAAGCAGGCTGAGGAGCCTCTGGCGCCTGTTCGAGCCCTGGGGTTTGTGTTGGGATTCCCTCGATGCCAGCCCCGAAGGGGCGTCCCAAGGTAGCCAGGGGCGGAGCCCCTGGTTCCATCGAAGACCCTTGGACCGAGCCCTGAAGGGGCGGCACATCGCGATGGGGCGCCCCTTCAGGGCTCCCCACCAGGGACTGGACGAGACCAGGGCCTTCGGCCCTGGCTATCGTGGGGCGCCCCTTCGGGGCTTCCGCCCCCTCCGGAGGTGCTGCGATTACCTGCGGAGGCGGCGCGGCGACCTGCGGACGTGGCGCGGCGACCTGCGGCGGTGGCGCGGCGACCTGCGGAGGCGGCGCTGCGACCTGCGGAGGCGGCGCTGCGACCTGCGGAGGCGGCGCGGCGACCTGCGGAGGCGGCGCGGCGACCTGCGAGGGTGTCGCGGCGACCTGCGAGGGTGTCGCGGCGACCTGCGGAGGCGGCGCGGCGACCTGGGGAGGTGGCGCGGCGCCCTGCGGAGGCGGCGCGGCGACCTGCGCGGGCTGCGAGGTCGCATGCGGGGCCACCTGCGCGGGCTGCGGGATCGTCTGCGGAGGTTGCGTGGCGACCTGCGGAGGCTGCGAGGTCGACTGTGGGGTCGTCTGCGCGGCCTGTGCCGTCGTCGGAGGCCTGGGTGCCGACACCTGCATGCGTCGGACGATCTCCAGCGCCTCCTCGCGCGCCTCCAGCGCAATCGCCTGGGACACGCGCACCGTGAGCAGCGCCTCGCGCACCGCGGCCTGCTTCTCGGGCGCCAGCCTCGCAATCTCCTCCGCGACCGTCTCGACGTTCTCCGTCGTCAGCTTCGCCGCGATCCGCTCCGCCTCCCGCTGGGCCTCCGAGGCGAGCGTCGGCTGCGAGGAGACCTCCTCCACGGCCGAGAGCGCCGCGTCGATCGCCTTGAGCGCGGGCTCGCCCTCCACGCGCGTCTGCACCGCCTCCTCAATCCTGTCGAGGAGCGCCACAGGCGTCGGCCCCTTCGCCGCGCGAAGCGCCTCCCGCGTCGTGGGGTCCTCCAGTTCCTCGTTCACCCGCACCGCGAGCGCCTCGATCTCCGCCAGGTCCTCCGCGGGGATCGTCGCCGGCGGGAGCGCCGAGACGGCCCTCTCGAACGACGGCGGCGAGGCGGGGTCGACGAGGCCCGCAATCTGGGACACCAGCTCATGCGGGGGAGGGAAGCCCGCGGCGATGAGAGACGCCACCACGGCGCGGGCCGCCTCCGGCGCCGTGGACTGCGAGGCCGCGCGCTCGACGAGCTGCATCGTCGCTGCGTCGGGCGTTGCTCCGTACGCGCGGAGGGCCTCCGCCGCGGGATGGGGTGGAGGCGCGGGCCTCGCGAGGTCCGCGGCCGCAGGCGCCTCGGGGGCGGCCGCTCGAACCGTCGACACCACCCGGAGCCTCAGCTCCGGCGAGGGGGTCTCGACTCGCAGGACGAGCGTGTCCCCCTCCGCCACGGGCGTCTCGACGCTGGCCACGAACCGCGAGCCCTTCAGGTCGACGACGACCTCGTCGGAGGCTCGGACCTCGCGCACGACGGCCCGCACGACCTCCCCCTCGCTGAACGTCGGGGGGGCGTCCGTCGGGACCTCGGGGCGGAACTCGATCTTCGGAATCGGCTGGTCCGGCACAGGCACCTCGCGGAGACCCCATTTGGGGGCCTCGTCCATTCTATCGGCAATCCCTGTGCGGATCTTGAGACGAGTTTGGCCTGCGCCCGTTCCCTTTCCCGTTCCCCTTCCCCTTCCCAGGACGTCGCTAGCGACGTCCTGGGAAGGGGAACGGGAAGGGGAAGGGGACCTACGCCAGGCCCTTGAGCACCGCGGCCTCGACGTCCTCGATCCGCGCGGGGGCCTCGACGACGCGGTTGGCGAGTCGAGGCACGATCCCGGGCAACTCCCCCGCATGATAGCGCCGTTTGAATCCCGTGAACTTCAGGCCGTGGGCCGTGGAGATGACCACGATCCGCTCCTTCGGCCCGACCTCCTTCGCCGCGACGCGCTTGAAGAGCGCCGCGAGCGCGACCGCCGTATGCGGGCAGGTGAAGAGCCCCGTCCGGTCCGCCCGCGCCGCCGCGTCCGCCAGCTCCTCCTCCGTGGCGACCTCCACAATGCCGTTCAGCTCCTGGATCATCCGGATCGCCTTCGGCGCGTTCACGGGATCGCCGATCTGGATCGCGCTCGCCGCCGTGGGCGCGGCCTTCTCCGCGTGGAACTCCTTCCACCCCGACTTGTACGCCTTGTAGAGCGGCGACGCGTTCGCCGCCTGGGCGATCAGGAGCCTCGGCAGCTTCCGCGTCAGGCCGAGCTCCCTCATCATGAGGAACCCCTTCGAGATCGCGGTCAGGTTCCCCAGGTTGCCGCTCGGCACGACGATCCAATCCGGCACCTCCCAGTCGAACTGCTGCGTCACCTCGATCCCGATCGTCTTCTGCCCCTCGATGCGCAGCGGGTTCATGCTGTTTGCGAGGTAGATCCGGTTCCGCTCGCAGACCTGCGCGACGAGCTTCATGCAGCCGTCGAAGTCGGTGTCGATGGAGAGCGTGAGCGCGCCGTGCGCGATCGGTTGGACGAGCTGCTCGTCGGTGATCTTCCCCTTTGGCAGGAACACCACCGTCGGGATCCCCGCGACGGCGCCGTACGCTGCGAGCGCGGCCGACGTGTCCCCCGTGGAGGCGCACGCGATGGCGCGGATGTCCTTCCCGCGCGACCGCATCTCGCTGACCATCGAGACGAGCACGGTCATCCCGACGTCCTTGAAGCTGCCCGTGTGCGAGACGCCGCACTGCTTTACCCAGATGTCGTCGAGGCCGACCTCGCGGCCGAGCCGTTCCGCCCAGAAGAGGTTCGTGCCTCCCTCGAACATGGAGACGACGTTGCCGTCGGCGACCTCGGGGCAGACCCACTCCTTCTTTCCCCACACGCCGCTTCCGTAGGGCCACTTCGTCCGCATGTAGCGCTCGTCGAAGAGCTTCTTCCACTCCGCGGGGCCGCGGTGCCTCAGGGCGTCGAGGTCGTGCACGACGTCGAGGAGCCCCCCGCACCGGCGGCAGCGGTAGGCGACCTCGTCGAGCGGGTACGTCTCGCCGCACCCCGAGAAGCACGCGAAGTGTGAGGAGTAGCCCATGGCGTTACCCGAGCGAGAATGCGGCGTGGAGGGCCTTGACGGCGGCGGGGGCCTCGGACTGCTTGACGACGAAGCTGACGTTCAGCTCGCTCGACCCCTGGGCGATCATCCGGACGTTGACGTTCGCGTCGGCCACGGCGCCGAAGATGCGCGCGGCGACGCCGTGCGTCCCCTTCATCCCCTCGCCGACGGCGGCGACGATGCTCGCGTCGTCCTCGGCGCTCACCTCCTCGACGACGCCTCCTCCGAGGAGGGCGAGCTCGAGGGCATTCACGCACCGGTCGAGCGAGGCGCGCGGCACGACGAACGTGATGTTCACCTCGGAGGAGCCCTGCGACATCATGAGGACGTTCACGCGGTGCTTCCCGAGCACGTCGAAGACCCGCGCGGCGGTCCCGGGGATCCCGGCCATCCCAGCGCCCGACACGGTGACCATCGAGACGTCGCGGATGAGCGTGACTGCCTTCACGATCCTCCCCGGCGCGGGCTTGGCCCCGCGGACGACGAGCGTGCCGGGGTTCTCGGGATGGAACGTACTGCGGATGCGGACGGCGATCCCCGGCTCGTACGCGGTCTCGAGCGCAAGCGGGTGCATCATCTTCGCGCCGAAGTAGGCCATCTCCATCGCCTCGGCGAAGGAAAGCTCGGGGATGAGCCTTGCCTCGGGCACGATCCGCGGGTCGGCGGTCATGAGTCCGTCGACGTCGGAGTAGATGTCGATCTCGTCGGCGAGGAGCCACGACCCGAGGAGCGTCGCGGTGTAGTCCGACCCGCTGCGCCCGAGCGTCGTCGTGTTCCCGTGCTGGTCGGCTGCGATGTACCCGGTGACGACCGGGACCACGCCGCGCTCGAGGACGGGGAGGAGCGTTCCGCGGACCTGGTGGCGGGAGACGTCCGCGAGGGGCCGCGCGCCGCCGAACGAGGAGTCGGTGACGATGCCGGCGTCCTTGCCCGTGAAGGCCTTCGCGTCGATTCCGCGGTCCGCGAGGGCGCCCGCGAGGATGGGCGCGGAGAGGCGTTCGCCGAACGACAGGACGAGGTCCTGGGCTCGGGGGGTGACCTCGCCGACGTAGGCGATGCCGGTCAGGACCCGCTCGAGCTCCAGGAAGAGGGGGCGGATGGCGGCGAGGACGCCCTCGCGGGCGAGGGGGCGTTCGACGGCGGTGCGGACGGCCTCCTCGTGGGAGGACTGCAGGCGGCCCAGGAAGAGGGGAAGGGAGGCGACGTCGCCCTTCTCGGCGCGGTGGCAGGCCTCGACGAGGTGATCGGTCGTGTCGCCCATGGCGGAGACGACGACGCAGACGCGGTGGCCGGCGGAGAGGTGGCCGGCGACGATCGAGGCGACCTGGCGGTGGCGATCGCCGGAGGAGACGGAGGAGCCGCCGAATTTGGTGACGAGAAGCATGGGGAGATCCTAGCGTAGCGTGGTCGAGACTGTAGCAGATACCCGATAGCAGATACCCGATACCCGATCGGAGGGGTTGGAACGCTCCACTCCGGACGAGCTTGGCAGACGCTCGTGAGCTGTCCGCCGCATCGAGTCGCGCCGCGCCCCTTCGGCAAGCTGATCCGGTCCGGGCTTCCCCAACCCTCCTATCGGGTATCGGGTATCTGCTATCGGGTATCTGCTACAGCGTACGTCCCGCCTCTCATCCCTCGTACTCCTTCTTGATCGCGAACAAGTCCCTCAAGATCGCCGTCGCCGTCTCCGGCCCGCCCGCCCCCTTGCCGACCAGCGTCAGCGGCCCCGCATCCGGCGTCTCGAACGTCACTGCGTTCAGCGCCCCGCTCACGCAGACCGGGTCCGTCGCGGCCACCTCTTCGGGCCGCACCGACAGCCCCTCGGCTCCCGCCCGCGCGATCAACTTCACCCGGCGCCCCGCCGCGATCGCCGCGCGCACACGCTCCGCCGTGACGCCCGCGATCCCCTCGCGCGCGACGTCCGCGAGGACCGCGCGCCGCCCCAGCGCCAGGTTCGCGAGGATCACGCACTTCGCCGCCGCGTCCCACCCATCCACGTCCCCGCGCGGGTCCGCCTCCGCGTATCCCGCCTCCTGGGCCCCGCGGAGCGCCGCGTCGAACGCCGTCCCCTCGTCGGCCATCCGCGTCAGGATGTAGTTCGTCGTCCCGTTCAAGATCCCATGGAACGAGGTGGGGCGGTTCCCCGCCAGGCACGTCTGCGCGAAGTCGATGAACGGCGTCCCCCCGCCGACGCTCCCGCTCGCGAGGAGCTTGACGCCATTGTGCCGCGCGAGGTCGAGGAGCGCGGGGAACGCCAGCGCGACGGGCCCCTTCGTCGCCGTCACGACGTGGCGCTTCGAGATGAGGGCGGCCCGGATCCGCCCGAGCGCCGCGCCGCCGGTCTCCAGGTCGGTGGGGGAGGCCTCCACGAGCGCGTCGACCGCGTGGTCCACCAGCAGGTCGCCGATCGACGCGCCTCCCTCGACGACGGAGGCCCCCTCGATCGAGGCGAGCGGCCGCCCCGCCTTCTTCGCCTCGATCGCCGCCGCCAGCGGAAGGCCGCGAGGATGCGCGACGGTCTCCGTGCGGCCAATCAGCAGGACCACGTCGATTCGCAGGCCCTGGTGCCGCCTCATCGCCTCGCCGCGGGCGAGCACCAGCTCGGCCAGCGCGCGCCCGACTGTCCCGAAACCCGCGAGTGCGATGCGCATGAATTGGAGTCGCGCCCGTGAGGGCGCGGAGGAATGACGCCCGTCAGGGCGTCCCGGCCTGGCGAGAACGCGCGGCGTCTAGTGTCCCGTCAACCGCTATTCCGGCAGGTGGAGTCGCGCGCGTAAGCGCGCGGTGGATCACGCCCGTAAGGGCGTGCGGCCGCGGGATCACGCCCTTATGGGCGTGATCCACCGCG
>Ga0080064_1007134_pt1 | contig 11508 bp, 9 predicted proteins | sample Subgrocontami54m_FD_69260 | JGI IMG/M metagenome (GOLD analysis project Ga0080064, IMG submission 69260) | Subsurface groundwater microbial communities from S. Glens Falls, New York, USA - GMW46 contaminated, 5.4 m (SPADES assembly) (version 2) ...
GCGCGGGCAAGGCAAGCGGGAGCGTGACTGCTCTCGTGGGCCGGGGGGCGGGGGGGAGAAGATTTTTCTCCCATACCCGGCCGGGGAACCCCGGGGCTTGTCCCCCCCCCACCGGCCCCCGCCGAGGGGTTACAAGCACTCAAGGGGTGGTTGAACAATGACGAACCGTTCTTCAGAGATATTCAACACATAATCGGCGAGAGAAAAAAACACAAAGTCCGCCGTGTTCGCCTGCCCAAATCCTAGCCGTGTACCTGCTCGACACCAACATCTTGAGCGAGGTGTTAAAGAAACGGCCCAATCCGCATTTGATCGAGCGCCTGAAAAAGATTCCGCGGTCGTCCCAATTTACTTCTTGTGTTTGTGTCTTGGAGTTGCGTTACGGCAGCCAAAGACGCCAAGATCACGGAATTTTTTGGCAACGCATTCGAGCCGAACTTCTCTCACGAGTAACTGTTTTAGGAGTGAGTGAGAATGTGGCCGTGTTGGCAGGCGATCTCCTGGCCTTGCTGGAGCGGCGCGGAGAACAAATCGGTCTACCGGACGCGCTCATCGCGGCGACAGCGCTGGAAGCCAGTTTTACCATGGTAACCGCCAATACCCGCCACTTTCGAAGAATCCCGCGCCTCAAGGTCGAGAATTGGCTGGCGTAGTTATTTGCATTACGTCGCCATCGAGAATTGTCGGTTCAACGGGTATCGACGCCGCGCCTCCACCCATCGTACAGACAGCTGCGATGTCAAAGCGCCTGTTAAAAAGATCGAGTCCCATTGGGCTCAGCATGCTCGGCAGTATTGCGCATGAAAACCCCGCGCTCGTCATAGACTGCGCCTTTACAAACTCAGTTCACCCTGAGTCGTGTGAAGCACCGTGCCCCTCGATACGCCACTTACGTGGCTACTCGGGGAATCGGAACTACAACTCCGACAATCCCGAGTAGGTTCCGCAGGAACCTTATCGAGGGATACGGCGGCGCTCAGCGCCGCCTACTTTGGAGCCTTGGGATATTTTGGGGACGTACATGGCGCGCCGCTACGACCCCGACGAACCTGAGACCGAATCGGCAAAAGTGCCATCCCTTTCCTGAAACCGGTACTGCAAGTCGTAGAGCCGCGCGTATAGCCCGCCCTGGACAAGCAGTTCCTCGTGGCTTCCCTGCTCCCAAATCTCACCCTTGTGCACGACTAGAATCCGGTCGGCGCTTTTGATGGTAGAAAGCCGGTGCGCGATGATGAGCGCAGTGCGCTCTTTGAGCAATTCCTCAAGCGCCGCCTGAATCAGCAGCTCGGTCTCCGTGTCGACGGAGCTGGTCGCTTCGTCGAGGATGAGAATTCGCGGATCGAAGGCGAGGGCGCGGGCGAAAGAGAGCAGTTGCCGCTGGCCTTGTGACAAGGTAGAGCCGCGCTCCTGAACCTCGTCTTGATAACCGCCCGGCAGCCGGTCGATGAACGGCGCAATCTGCGCCCGGCGCGCCGCGTCGAGCACGCGATTTTCGTCGATGCGCGCATCTCCGAGCGTGATGTTCGTGGCGATATCGCCGGAGAAAAGAAAGACATCCTGCAACACCAGGCCCAGCTGGCGGCGCAGCGCCTGCTTGTCCCACTCGCGGATCTCCACGCCGTCGATCAGGATCGCGCCGCGATCGATGTCGTAAAACCGGCAGAGCGCCGAAATGATCGAGGTCTTGCCGGCGCCGGTGGCGCCCACCAGCGCGACTTTTTCACCGGGGCGAATGTGAAACGAGATGTCCTTCAGCACCGGTTCTCCCGGACGGTAGGAGAGCCAGACGTTCTTGAATTCAATCTCGCCCCGCATGCGCTCGACGCTCTTGGGCCGCGCGGGATTTTTGATTGTTTCCGCCGTGTCGAGCAGCGTGAAGACCCGTTCCGAGGAAGCCATGGCGGCCTGCATGATGTTGTATTTCTCGGCGAGATCGCGGATCGGGTGATACATCCGTTGGATATACTGGATGAACGCCACGAGGACGCCGGCCTCGACGGCGTTTTCCATCACCAGGCCGCCGCCGTACCATAACAAGAGGCCGATGGTCAGCGCGCTGAAAATCTCGATGATCGGAAAGAACACCGCGTTGTAGCGCACGCTGCGCAGGAGCACGTTTCGATAACCCAGATTGATTTCCTGGAATCGCCGGTACATTTTTTCTTCCTGGCCGAAGGCCTGGATAGTGGCCACCCCGGCGATATTTTCCTGCAGTCCGGCGTTGAGCCGGGCCAGGATCAGACGGCTTTCGCGGTAAACTTCCCGCGCCCGGCGGCGATAGAAGCGGCTTAAATAAAGGATCAGCGGAAACGCGGCAAGGCAAACCAGAGCGAGTTGCCAATTGAGCCACAACATCGCCCCGGCGATGCCGAAGACGATGAACAGGTCCCCCAGCAGCCCGACGACGCCGGTGCTGAACAACTCGTTGAGCGTTTCCACGTCGTTGATGGTGCGGGTCATGAGCCGGCCCACCGGATTGCGGTCGAAGTAGGCCATGTCTTGCTTTTGCAGGTGGGTGAAAATCTCAATGCGCAGATCGTGCATGGCGCGCTGGCCGGTGTATTCGGTGGTGTAGGTCTGGACGAAGAGAAATATGAAACCGAGAAGGGCCACGCCGAGGTAGGCGAGCGCCATGAGATCCAGTCCGCCAACGTCCCGGTGGGCGATGTAGCGGTCGATGGCGACCTTGGTGATGTAAGGACCCAGCAGTTGGGTTGCGGTGTGAAGCAAGAGAAAGCTAAACGAAACCGCCAGCAGCTTCCAGTAAGGCCGCAGGTAGCGCAGCATGCGCGCCATCAAGCGCGCGTCGTAGGCCTTGCCGAGTATCTCATCATCGGTGTGCAGCGCTTCGCTCACGGCCGTTGTTCCTCGTGACTCATAACTTCGACTTCGCGCACCAGCCGCTGGCGCTGGAACAATTGGTAGTAAGGTCCGCGACGGGCGAGCAGCTCTTCGTGGCCGCCCTGCTCGATCATTTCCCCGGAGCGCAGATAGACGATCATGTCGGCCTCGCGCACCGTGGAAATCCGGTGGGAGATGAGCAAGGTCGTGCGGCCCTTCATGAACTGCCTGAGTTCTCGGAGTATTTCTTCTTCGGTTTCGACATCCACGCTCGAAAAGGCGTCGTCAAGAATCAGGATCGGGGGATTCTTGATGATCGCTCGCGCCAGCGCGGTGCGTTGTTTTTGCCCGCCCGACAGGCGCACACCGCGCTCGCCGATAACGGTATCGAACTGGGCGCTGAAGGAGCGAATCGTCGGCAGCAGTTGCGCGATCCGCGCTGCTTCCTCTACGCGGTGGAGCCCCATGGGCGAGCCTGCGGCACCGTCCACGACTACGCCCGTGGGGCGGAATCCTGAGCGGGAGCCCCCCGCGAAGGCCGGGGCGGGAGTCGAAGGGCCGGACTCGCCGTTCTCGGCGCCGAATAGGATATTGTCCTGGATCGTCCCGGAGAACAGAAAAATATCCTGGGAGACATAGCCGACGGCGGCTTCCAGTCCGTGGACGGGCAGGCGCTTGATATCGACGCCGTCGACGAACACGCTTTGGTCCGGGGGTTCGTGCAGCCGCAGCAGCAGGCTCACCAGCGTGCTCTTGCCCGAGCCGGTCTCGCCGACGATGCCGCAAATCTTTCCCGCGGGAATTTTAAGACTGATATTCTTCAACACCGGCGCGTGCGCCGCCCCATGGGCAAAGGTGAGATTGCGGAATTCGATGGTGCCGTCGCCGGTGAGCGACGCCGGGGAAGTTTCCGTGAGATAGCGCGGCGAGACCGGCACGTCGAGCACTTCGCAAAGGCGGGAGAGCGCCGCGGTACCGCGCTGATACTGGTTGACCGTGTAGCCGATCGCCATCAGCGGCCAGGTGAGCATCGCGAGGTAACCGTTGAAGGCGACGAATTCACCCAGTGTCATCGTCCCCTGCATCACCTGCCGCCCGCCGAGCCACAGGACGATGGTCGCGGCGATGCCAGCGAGCACCTGCATGAGCGGCCAGAAGATTCCCCAGAGCGTCGCCAGCCACATGGTTTTGCGCCGGTAGTCGGTGCTGATGGTGTCAAAGCCTTGAATCTGGTTTTGCTCCTGCGCGTAGGCCTGGACGACGCGAATGCCGGAGAGATTTTCCTGAACATAGGCGCTCATGACGCTCAACTGCTCCTGGGTGTCCCGCGACCAGCGAAAGATATGGCGCCCGAAGAAACGCACCACCACGGTGATCGTCGGCATCGCCAACATCGACCATAGGGTGAGCCACGGGTCGATGGCGATCATCAGACCCAAGCTGAAGACGAGCACCACCAGGGCATCGACGATGGCGAGCGACCCAAAGCCCATCAGCTCGCGCACCGCGTGAATGTCGTTGGTCAGGCGCGACATCAGATCGCCGGTCTTGGTGTGCTGGAAGTAACTGACCGGCAGCTTCTGCAAATGCGCGAAGACGCGATCGCGCAGCTCGGCTTCGCAGCGCCGCGAGAAGCCGTGGATATTGATGCGCCAGCAGTAGCGAAATAAGCCCTGAACGGCCGCGGCAGCCAGAAGCAGCAGGGGATACTTGAACGGCGAGGGCATGGGCGCGTCTTTGTTCAGAACGGAATCGATCCCTTCCTTGATCAGCCAGGGAAGGGCCATGCCGGCAAAGTCGGTGGCGACAAGCGAGAGGACGCCTAAGATCAGAAAACGGCGATAGCGGTCAACGAGAAACTTGACGCGGTAGTAATGGCGGAGAATATTTGAGTTCCTTTTCGCGAGAAGGCCGAGCTCTCCACGCTAATTTTGGTTTTTCCGGATTTAGTGTAAAAGAGTCATCACCACGAAGGACACGAAGAGCACGAAGGTTTCGGAAATTAGATATTTCTAAACTTCTTAACTTCGTGACCTTCGTGGTAAAAGTTGCATTTTCTATTTGGTTGCGGCTTAGCCGCGCTGGGATCTTCGTGGTGAACAAAATCAAGGTAATAGGGCCAGTTACCCGCACAGAAGCCTGAAGAGCCCTAATTTTTGACCAACCCGCACTGGCCCGCCACCACGCCCCACTGGCCCGCCATGAGCTCGGCCATCACGGACTCCAAGTTGCCGAGAGGCACGCGCACCTGTTCCATGGTGTCGCGGTCGCGGATCGTGACCTTGTCATCGGCCGCGGCTTTCTCGTCGCCTACGGTTTGCACGTCCACCGTGACGCAAAAGGGTGTGCCCACTTCATCCTGGCGGCGGTAGAGCCGTCCAATGGACGCGGTGTCGTCGTAAACGGCGTGCCAGCGTTTGCGGAGATCCGCGGTGAGTTTCTTCGCCGTCTCGACGATCCGGTCGTTCTTTTTTAGCAGGGGCAAGACCGCGATCTTGAGCGGCGCGATCTCGGCATGAAATCGTAAGACCACGCGCTTTTCGCCCCTGACCTCTTCCTCATGATAGGCGTCGACGAGAAAGGCGAGGGTCGCCCGGTCGGCGCCCGCCGAAGGCTCGATCACATAGGGAACGATTTTCTGCTTGCTCTCCTCGTCGAAATATTCCAGCGCCTTGCCGCTGAACTGGGCATGCTGTTTGAGATCGAAATCCGTCCGGTTGGCGATGCCCTCCAGCTCGCTCCAGCCCATGGGAAATAGATATTCGATATCGGCGGTGCGCTTGGCGTAGTGCGCCAGCTCGTCCTTTTCATGCTCGCGCAGGCGCAGGTTCTCTTGGCGCATGCCGTAGCGCGGATACCAGGCGAAGCGCTCGTCGATCCAGCGCTGGTGCCACTCCTCGTCCGTTCCCGGCATGACGAAAAATTCGATCTCCATCTGTTCGAATTCGCGCGTGCGAAAAGTAAAATTGCCCGGCGTAATTTCATTGCGGAACGATTTGCCGATCTGGGCGATGCCGAAGGGCAGCTTCATGCGCATGGACTGCAGCACGTTGTCGAAGTTGACGAAGATGCCCTGGGCGGTTTCCGGTCTCAAATAAGTTACCGCGGCATCGTCTTCCACCGGCCCCATGAAGGTTTTGAACATGAGATTGAACTGACGGGGGTCGGTAAGCTCGCCCTTGCCGCAGGCGGGACAGAGAGTCCGCTTGCTGCCGCAGTGTTTGCAGGCTTCGCCGCCAAGCACGCTGAACTTGTTCCCCTTGGTGGCCGCGCAGTAGTGGACCCAGGTATCGTCGTCGATCTTGTCCGAACGAAAACGCTTTTTGCACGCCCGGCAATCAACCATCGGGTCGGTGAAATGATCCAGATGGCCGCTCGCCTGCCAAACCCGGGGGTGCATCAAGATCGAGCAGTCGAGCCCCACCATGTCCGATCGCGCCTGCGCGCTGTCGCGCCACCACAAACGTTTGACGTTGTTCTTAAGCTCGACGCCAAGCGGCCCGTAGTCCCAACAGGAGCCGGTGCCGCCATAAATCTCACTCGACTGAAAAATAAACCCGCGCCGCTTGCATAGCGACACGATCTTGTCCATGTCGACCATCAATTAACCTCGTACATTGAAAGCGGTAAAAGACATTACTCCTGAAACTATTATCGAGTTGGAAACTGAATGAGATCTCTGCCTAAAGACAACATCGGGAAGTGATCCACGTTTCGCGTAATCAGAATCAACTGTTCTTTCACCGCCGTTGCGCCAATCATGGCGTCCTCCAAATGGAGAGTGAGGCCGCGTCGAGCAAATCGGTAGACAAACCGACCGGCCAGGTCGGCGATCTCCCCGTCGATTGGCACGGCCCTGAATAAACTCAAGACCCGTTCGGTTTCCGCCGATTCGGATGGATGGCACCCTGCGTAGATCTCGGCGCGCGTTACCGTCGAAATCATCGGCGCTGTCTGCTCCAACAATTGTTCCAGGTATTCCCAGTAGAGTTGGACTCCTCGCAGAAGCCCTATCAGGAAATTAGTATCGAGCAGCACGCTCATCCCGTGAGGCGGCTCTTGATCGGACGATATCTTGCGAAGTCATCAGGAGTGACAAGATTGGGATGATTCTTCTCGCTCCAGATCGTCTTGCTTTTCATCCTCTTGAGCGTTGCAACCGCCGCTTGCCGATCCAGCTCCTTTTCGACGGCCTGCTTGACCAGCATGCTTCTCTGACCCGCCGGGACTTTTTCCAATCGCCGCACCAACTTTTCGGGTAACGTAAACGTGACTTTTTCAACGGCCATAACAGCACCTTCCCTGTTGGTATCAGAATACCGACACTTCAAGAAAATATCTAGCCCGGCATGTTATGCCATGGCGTTGTTCGCGCGCGCTGTTTTTGATGCGGTTTCACGAATTGAAGCCGATGAAAGCTTCAGTGCAGATTATCGGCGCGGCTATAACCCCAGCACATCCTGCATGCCGTAAAGCCCCGGTTTCTGATTGGCGAGCCACTGGGCGGCGCGCAGGGCGCCGTGGGCGAAGGTCTCGCGGCTGTGAGCGCGGTGGATGAATTCGAGGCGCTCGCCGATGCCGCCGAAGATGACCGTATGATCGCCGACGATGTCGCCGGCGCGGACCGAGAGCATGGCGATTTCTTGCTTGGTTCGCTCTCCGACGATCCCTTTGCGGCCGTTGATGCCGACCTTATCCAGGTCGCGGTTAAGCCCCTGGGCCACTGAGCGACCTAAGGCCAAAGCGGTTCCGCTCGGCGCGTCCTTCTTGAAGCGATGGTGCGCTTCGATGATCTCGACGTCGTAGTCATCGCCGAGGGTCTTGGCAACTTTGCCCAAAAGACTCACCAGGAGGTTCACTCCCAGGCTCATGTTGGCGGAGAGCAGTATCGGCGTTCGGCGCGAGAGCTTTTTAATTTCCGCCAGTTGTTTTTGGTCCGATCCGGTGGTGCCGATGACGATGGGAATCTTTTTCTCGGCGGCAAGCCTTACATGTTCGAGTGTCGCTGCCGGCGTGCTGAATTCGATGATGACGACCTGCCCTTTTAGGAGCGGCGAAAGTTGCGCCGTGATCGGGACGTCGATCCGGCCAACGCCGGCGATTTCTCCTGCGTCCTTTTTTTGCTGCGGGCTGCCGGCGAATTCAATAGCGCCCACGACCTTCATCGCGCCGCTCTCGCGGACGAGACGAACCAGCGTGCTTCCCATCCGACCCGCCGCCCCGCAAATGATAATGCCCAACATATCAATTCACCGGCAGGCCGAAATCGGCCATCGCCTGCCTGAGCTTTCCTAAATTGCCCTCGCCCATTGGCGTCAGCGGCAGACGCAGCTCGCCGGTGCACTTGCCCATGAGCGAGAGCGCGGTTTTGATCGGAATCGGATTGGTCTCGATGAAGACGGCGCGAATCAGCGGCATGAGCTTGAACTGCCAGTCGCGTCCTTTCTCCCAATTGCCCGCGAGACAGGCTTCGGCGAGTTGCACGGTTTCCCTGGGCGCAACGTTGGCCACCGTCGAAATGACACCCTTACCGCCCAGCGCCATCAAGGAAAAAATAAGCGAATCCTCGCCCGAAAACACCGCCAGACGGTCGCCGCAAAGGCGGAGCACGTCGATCGCCTGGTCGACGGAGCCCGTTGCCTCTTTCACTCCGGCGATGTTCTTGATCTCGGCAAGACGGGCCAGGGTCTCCGGCTCGATCTTCGAGCCGGTGCGCCCTGGGATATTGTAGATGATAATCGGAATCCCCACTTCCGCCGCGACTTTTTTGTAATGCTGATAAATCCCTTCTTGCGTGGGGCGATTGTAATAGGGGGAAATCATCAGCGCGCCGTCGGCGCCGGACTTCTCCGCTTCTCGCGTCAAGCGCACCGCCTCGGCAGTTGAATTGGAGCCGGTTCCCGCGATCACCGGGACTTTTTTATTGACGGCCTTGATCACCGCCTTGATAACCTCATCATGTTCTTGATGACTCAGCGTCGCCGACTCACCGGTCGTGCCGCAGGGCACGATGCCGTGAGTCCCGCTCTCAAGGTGGAACGCGACCAAGCCTTCCAGGCTCGACCAATCGACCTCACCGTTCTTGAACGGCGTCACCAACGCCACCATCGATCCGCTAAACATCATATCGCTCCTTTACTGAATGGCCCCAATTCACTATCTACCGATAAGAACCCCAAGGTGTCTGCTAAATCTCTCGTCGAAGGTCGATAGAGTCTCGCCGAAAGCGGTCAAAAAATTCTTTTCGCGATTGTTGACCTTCTCAAAAAGGCGAAAGTAGTCGACCACCGTTTCGATTCCTTTCTGCTCGATCAAAACGTCTACCGCAATTAACGCCTGTCCGTAAGTACCTGCACGCCCTAAAGTCCGCAACCATGTAACCCAGTCGGAGTTCCTCGCCAGTTGATTTAAGCTAGGAAAAGTCTGATAGGACCTCGCAGTCGCAATGAGATCTATAACGCTTTGCCGGCTCTTTGCAAAACTCTCCGCGCCAAATTTATCTGCAACTGTGTATCCAACCCACTCGGCAAACCCTTCACGAAGCCACTGATCTGCACTGGCGAGCCGGCCGTTTATCAGCTCACTTTGCGCGCTGTGAGTTAATTCGTGAGCCAAGAGCCGAACCCACTCGTGCCAGCGAAGTCTTGCCGCATGCGAATCGTTCACCAGTACTCTTCTATAATTTCCAACCGCGGAAGAACTGACCGCCAATCTCCGCAGCGAATCGACAAATTCCGCTTCTGAAGGTAGCTTTGCGCCGGATCCAAGTTGTTGTTGCAGTCGTTCACGGTCTCTTCCGGCATTAGCGACTACACCAGACTCATATGAAGACTGGGACGGGTATACAGTCACCGATACATCGACGACAGGCAACTTAAAATCGCGAGACATCACGGACGCGATAGCGGCCAAAGTCTGGGCGTAATCTTTGCTTCCGGAGGGCGGCGGAGTAACCGCATCAGACGTTGACGAAATCGTGAGTACCTGAGGAGCAGTCGTACACCCAGCCAGGATCGCGCCCCAGCCAAAAATACAGGAGACAAAGTAGAAAAAGCGCTTGTTGCTGGGTCGCATCGATCTACTCCGCTCTACTAGCGTTGACCAGGAAATGTCAACTAAACAGTGACCGTCCCTTGAAACACCTCCTCCGCCCCACCCGTCATGTAGACGCGGCCATCGTCGCGCCATTCAATGAGCAAATCGCCGCCTTTGAGATGAATCGTGACTTCCCGCTCCGTCCGACCCGTGAGCACTCCGGCAACGCCCACTGCGCTGGCGCCCGTGCCGCAGGCCCAGGTCTCGCCGGCGCCGCGCTCCCACACCCGCATCCTCACTTCCGCCGGGTTTAGAATCTTAATGAACTCCGTGTTGACCCGCTTGGGAAAGAACGGGTGATGCTCGAAATTCGGCCCGAGCTTTGCCAAATCAAGCGAGTCGATATCGTCGAGATAGAGCACGCAGTGAGGATTGCCCATCGAGACGCAGGTGACATCGTAAGTCGCGCCGTCCACGGTCAACGGGTAATTGATAATCCGGCCGTCGGCGCCGACGGGTATCTTGCGCCCCTCTAGGATTGGCTCGCCCATGTCGACTTCGACCATTTCCCCGACGATACGCGGTCGAATGATGCCCGCCAGCGTTTCGACTTCGAGCTCGCGTTTTTTGGTGATGCCATGATCGTAGACGTACTTGGCGAAACACCGGATGCCATTGCCGCACATCTCCACCTGGCTGCCGTCGGCGTTGTAGATCTCCATCTTGAAGTCGGCGACCTTGGAGGGATGGATGGTCAGGAGCTGATCGGCGCCGATGCCGAAACGCCGGTTGCAGAGCTTTCCCGCAACCGCGCCGAGATTCGGCACATCTTTCTTCAGACAATCGATAAAGATGAAATCGTTGCCCGCCCCGTGCATTTTGGTGAACTGCAATTCCATCTTTTCAAACCTTCGGACGGGCGTATTGCCATACGCCCCTACAACGATTCTTCATTGCAGCGCCGCGGGAATTACTTCGCCGTTGATCAGGTCATCAAAGCTCTCCCGCTTGCGGACAACGTAGTATCGGTCGCCATCGACCAGCACTTCGGGCGGCTTGGGATGGGAATTGTAATTTGAAGCCATGGTGAACCCGTAAGCGCCGGCGCTCATGACCGCCAGCAGATCGCCGCGCTCTGGCCGGTGGATCTCTCGGTCCTTGGCCAAGAAGTCGCCGCTCTCGCAAATCGGCCCGACCACATCGGCGACGATTTTTTCGGCTTTGCCTTCCATCACCGGCTGAATCGCCTGGTAGGAACCGTAAAGCGCCGGCCGGATGAGGTCGTTCATGCCGCCGTCGACAATGACGAATTTTTTGGCGTCGGTCTCCTTGATATACTGAACCTCGGTGAGCAGGATGCCGGCGTTGCCGACGATGACCCGGCCCGGCTCCAGAATCAGCGTGATGTCCAGCCCCTCCAACCCCTGAATGATCGCTTTGGCATATTCGTCCGGCAGCGGCGGCGTTTCATCGTGGTAATTGATGCCGAGCCCGCCGCCGAGGTCGAGATAGCGAATCTGCGCCCCGTCCTTTTTTAAGTCACCCACCAGCACTCGGTCCAGATACTCGCGCACCTTGGCCAGCGCGTCGACGAACGGAGAGACCGACGGGAGCTGAGAGCCGATGTGGCAA
>Ga0080064_1007136_pt1 | contig 11505 bp, 8 predicted proteins | sample Subgrocontami54m_FD_69260 | JGI IMG/M metagenome (GOLD analysis project Ga0080064, IMG submission 69260) | Subsurface groundwater microbial communities from S. Glens Falls, New York, USA - GMW46 contaminated, 5.4 m (SPADES assembly) (version 2) ...
ATTCCAGCTTTCCAAACGGCCGCCGCTTGGGTGGCGGGACCGCACCGAATCGCAATCAGGTGAACGTCAACAGCGTGCTGCTCAGCCTGATCGTCGCCGGTGACCCGGGTGCGGGGCTGGCTAAGGGAGTTGAAGTCAATGACAAGGACTATCTCGATAGATTCCCGTTCCTGGCTCCCGCCCACCAAGGCCTATTGCAAGGGCACGGTGGCATCAACGTTCCGACGGTTCCGAACATTCCGGTTCCGTAACACTGTAACCATCGAATGGAGCGGTCCCCGCAGTGCGGGGGCCGTTCCGCTTTCTTGCAAAAGTAGACAATTTCCATCTGGAGGTCACTGATGAGATCACTTGGTTTCCGTCGAGCGGCAAGTTTGGTTGTGGCCGCGATCGCTTTGAGCCGTGCGCCACTTTCTGCCCACGATATGTGGATCGAACCCGGAACGTTTGGTCCCGCGCCTCATGAGATCGTAGCCGTAAAATTGCGCGTAGGGCAGGATATGCTGGGAGATCCGCTGCCGCGTGATTCCGGGCTGATCAGGCAGTTTGTGATCGTGGATGCGTCGGGAAGCAGGCCCGTGGTCGGCCGGGACGGCAGCAATCCAGCGGGCTTTGTGAGTGTGCCGCAGCCCGGCCTGGCCGTCATCGGTTATAGCAGTAACCCGAGTTCCGTCGAGGAGACTGCGGAAAAGTTCAATCAATATCTGAAGGACGAAGGCCTCGACGCCATTGCCGCGCTGAGGGCCGCCCGCCACGAAACCGGGGCCGGGGTTCACGAACAATTTTCACGCTGCGCGAAAAGCCTGGTGCTTTCCGGGCCGCCGGGCGGTGCACAGGGCGACCGTGTGCTCGGTTTTGCGCTTGAACTCGTAGCGGAACGCAATCCCTACGTTCTTCACTCCGGTGAAGAGCTGCCGGTCCGCTTGACGTATCAGGACCATCCGTTGGCGGGCGCGCTAGTGGTTGCCATGAACCGGCTGAATCCTTCCGAGAAGATTTCCGCGCGCACGGGCCACGATGGCCGCGTCCGGCTCCGGCTGCGGCCGGATGCTGGAATGTGGTTGATCAAGGCTGTGCACATGATACCCGCGCCCGCAGGAAGCAACGCCGAGTGGACCAGCTATTGGGCATCGCTCACCTTTGAATTGCGAGCCACCAGCGGGGAAGGACTCTAGGGCCACTGTTGCATTCAAGTCTGTGTTCACGGGTGCATTCAATGATGTATTCATTCAAACAGCGGAACTGGCCGGCGTTGGTTGCGCTCCTTTGCTGCGGAGTCGCGCACGCTCATGAAATCGGCACGACGCGTGTATCGGTGTTGCTCAAGGAGGACCGGACGTACGACGTTGAAATCGTGACGGACGCCAGCGCACTCGCCGAAAAACTGGAAGCGTCCGCCGGTGGTTCCGTGCCTGCGAAGCTGGACCCGGCTGGTTTTCAAGTCTTATTTGAAAGTTTCGGGCCAACGTTCCGCCAACGCGTGAAAATTGCTTTCGATGGGGCCGAGGTTCGTCCCGCCATCGCGTACTCGGTCGCGCCGCCGATTGACCCAACGTCAGCCACGGCCGCCACAATTCACTTGACGGGACAGATGCCCGCGGGCACGCATCATTTTACCTGGGCATTCGGCTGGACGTTTGCATCCTACGCCCTCACGATCCGAAGCGCGGCGACGGATAACCCGGCAACCGAATGGCTTGAAGGCGGACAGAGCAGCGCGCCGTTTGCATTGGCATCACCAGCGAAGCCACTCAACCGGCTGCATACAGCTTGGCTCTATCTTAAGCTCGGCTTTACTCACATCGTTCCTTTAGGGTTGGACCACATGCTGTTCGTGCTCGGAATTTACTTGCTGAGCCGTCGCGCTCGCTTCGTCCTGTGGCAGGTCAGCGCATTCACGGTGGCTCATTCGATCACGCTGGGGCTCAGCATGTATGGCATCGTCGCCGTGTCGCCGAGGATCGTCGAGCCCTTGATCGCTCTCTCGATTGCGTACGTCGCCATCGAGAACATCTTTCTTTCAGAGCTGAAGCCGTGGCGGGTCGCCCTCGTTTTCGCCTTCGGGCTTCTGCACGGCATGGGTTTTGCGGGAGCGCTTAAGGAACTCGGACTGCCGCGCTCGGAATTTGTGACGGCGTTGTTGACGTTCAACGTGGGGGTCGAGGCGGGGCAGATGGCGGTGATCGGCGCGGCTTTCACGCTCGTCGGATGGCATTGCGGCAATCGCGCTTGGTACCGCAGCCGTATCGTCGTTCCGGCGTCCGCGGCGATCGCGTGTACGGCGGTCTACTGGACGATTAAGCGGCTTTCGTTTTGATCCCTGGCCCAACACTCGGCTGACGCGTCGTTCCGAAACCTCCGTATCTCTATCGCGTACTGGCCACTGCACACCGCCGCGGCTCGGGACTTACATTTTCCCTCTGCCACGTCCCGCAGTAACCACAACTGCCCCATAGCCCCTTTGGATCGTAGGCTTCGCGGACGAGTTCCAGGTTGAGACTGAATCCTATTCCCGGGTAAGCCGTTAGGCTCAACAGGGAGCTCACCCGGGCGAGCAGTTCGCTCCGATCAAAGGGCTTGTTCAGAAAGTCGTCCGCTCCGGCCTCGTGCCGTGTCCCGCAGCAATCGTTGTGCTCTTAAGCGCGGTGGCTTTGCATCGGGTGGCTAAACCGGGGTTTAACTATTGCGTCCGGCGCTTTGAGCCTTTGCTTTGGACTCTTTCTGGCTTACCATATCGGATTTGTGGATGGACTCTTTACTAGCCATCCTCAGTGGACGCCGCGTTGAAATGGCGGCGCTACCTGCCCCAGAATTCGTATGGAGCCGGATATGGACTGGCACGCTCCTAAACTGATCCACTGATGAAAATGTAGCTGTTGGAAGCACCTAGGTTCAATTCGGTTCCATAAGTCTCAATAGGCCGCACCCAACTGCTTGAACGATAACCAGTTGAAAACAGGGCAATTCACCAAACGCCCGTAATCTGCCTTGGGCGCAGGGGGTCGTAGGTTCAAATCCTATCGCCCCGACCAATATAATCAGGAAGATAAAGCCCACACCCAGAAGCGCACCTGCCTTTTGGACAGGTGGTCGGATGATCCGACCCTTGTAATTACGGCCCTTTTCGTTCCATTCAAGGTGCCGGGACCATCTACAATTTTGACTACATGCTCTTGGGGTGAACCCTCGATTGAGACAGTTTTCGTTGCTACACTTCGTAGTCAGGGTATCGCCCTTCAAGTCCCAGAAGTCGGAGTTATCACATTTGGAGATCACTTGTATTCGGTGCAGGGGATCGGATTCGATTGAATAGATAAACACTGCGGCGTTACTCGGGATCAATATTGGCTGGCGGTCAATTTTCGGGAACCCGAATCCGCAATGGCTCCAGTCCTCGGACTGGATGGAGAGCGCTGATAAACTTGCATGGTGAAGATGGCGGTGGGTCGCAAGAGCCGGTCCCATTCCAGGACATGTATGCTTACAGAAATAGGGCAGCGAAAGCTTTTGCGCGCAAAACTGTTTTGGGACGACAGTCTTCAACAATTCATAGGCAACCTTTCCCACAAACTGATAAAACGTCCAGGCGGGTACAGCCACAACTAAACTGAAGAGTCATTTTCTTGCCAAGCGAAATTTGGCGTAGGTCGCCAAAACTACTAACCTCCTTGGGCACAGTGGTATCCTCTTCAGTTGAGGGGAAAAGGAGGCTCAAGTCTATGAGCATGTTGCCTCGTCATTCCGAGGCGAAGATCCTGAAATCTCTCTCTACAGAGCCCGAGCCGGTGTTCCACATCCATGGGGTCACAAAGGTGTATCGCATGGGAGAGGTTGAGGTGCATGCGCTCCGGGGCGTCGATTTAGATTTATATGCGGGAGAATTCGTCGTGGTTCTCGGCCCATCCGGAAGCGGAAAATCGACGCTGCTGAATATCCTTGGCGGGCTGGACGTGCCGACCAGCGGTGAGGTCCACTATCTTGATCACAACCTCACCGCGGCGGGCGACGCGGCCCTGACCCGCTTCCGCCGCGAACACGTCGGTTTCGTATTCCAGTTTTATAATCTGATCCCGAGCCTTACAGCGCTGGAGAATGTCGCACTCGTCACTGAGATCGCCGAACATCCCATGGACCCGGGGCAGGCACTCCTGCTGGTCGGACTTGGTGACCGTATCAATCACTTCCCGGCACAGCTATCCGGAGGCGAACAGCAACGTGTCGCGATTGCCCGGGCAGTAGCCAAACGACCGGAGGTTCTGCTGTGCGACGAGCCAACCGGTGCGCTCGATTATGCAACCGGCAAACTCGTGCTGGAGGTGCTCGAACGCGTCAATCGCGAAATCGGCACTATTGTCGCCATCATTACTCATAACGCCGCGATCGCCGGAATGGCGGATCGGGTGGTGCGAGTGAGCAGCGGGGCGATCGCGGAAATCCAGCGCAACTCCAAACGGATATCTCCGTCGGAACTGGCTTGGTGATCGGAATGACTGCGTTGCACAGAAAGCTCATCCGGGACCTGATCCACATGCGCGGGCAGATGTTTGCAGTCACCCTCGTGCTCGCGTGTGGAATCGCAACCTATGTGACGATGCAATCGGCATTCCGCTCACTGGAGGCGGCACAATCCGACTATTACTCCGGTTTTCGTTTCGCCGATATCTTCACTCACGTGAAGCGCACACCGGAGCCGGTGTCAGCGGCCATTTCGGCAATTCCCGGCGTGGCATCGGTTCAAACGCGCGTGGTAATGGACGTCACGCTCGATGTGCCGGGCCTGGACGAACCCGCCACGGGGCGCCTCATCTCCATCCCCGAGCGCCGCACCCCCATGCTCAACGATCTTTTCCTCCGCGAAGGCCGCTACATCGAACCGGGCCGGCACGGCGAGGTGCTCATCAGTGAAGCGTTCGCCTCCGCGAACCACCTTGCCGTTGGCGATGCCATCGAAGCGGTGATGAACGGCAAGTGGGAGCAACTCCGTATTGTCGGCATCGCGCTCTCGCCGGAATACATCTATGAGATCCGGCCGTCGGAGGTCTTTCCCGACAATCGCCGCTTCGGAGTGCTGTGGATGAGCCGCGACGTGCTCGGACCGGCGTTCAACATGAAGGACGCCTTCAATGATGTGGCGATTTCGTTGACGCGCGGCGCCGATGAGCCTGAAGTCATCTCGCGCTTGGATCAAGTGCTGGATCGCTACGGCTGCCTCGGGGCCTATGGCCGCTCCGACCAGATCTCGTTTCGTTTCCTCACCGACGAACTGGGCGAGCTTTGCGTATACGGTTTGATTCTACCCACGCTTTTTCTCTGCATCGTGGCGTTCCTTCTGAACATTCTGCTGTCGCGGTTGGTGGCCATGCAACGCGGCCAGATAGCGGTGCTCAAGGCGTTCGGTTACACCAATGTGGAAATCGGCCTCCACTATCTGGAACTGGCGCTGGTCGCCGTCACCGCAGGCACCGTCGCGGGCGTCGGAGCAGGCTTGTGGCTCGCCTCCGGGATGATGAACATCTACGCCCGGTACTTTCATTTTCCCGCTCTGCGGCTGCAAGCAGACCCGCCCCTCATCCTCTTTGCGGTGGCGATCGCTGCCGGTTCCGCCTGCCTGGGCGCGATTTCCGCGGTGCGCCGCGCGGTAGGTCTTGCTCCGGCCGAGGCCATGCGTCCGGAACCGCCCGCCACTTTCCGGCCGGGTTTGCTGGAACGCATTGGCTTGCGGACCCTGCTGTCCCCCGCGTCCCGCATGATCGTACGCAATCTCGATCGCCGGCGCTGGAGAGCGGTTTTCTCGGCCCTCGCCGTGGCGCTCTCCGTCGCGATCGTGGTATCGGGGCGTTATGCCATCGATGCCGTCGATCGGCTGGTCTCCATCCAGTTCCACACCGTCCAGCGCGAGGACGTTACGGTTGTCTTCCAGGAACCTCGTCCCGCGCGAGTGAGACACGAACTGGGGCAGCTCGCCGGCGTCCTGAGAGTCGAACCTTTTCGCGAAATCCCCGCGCGTCTGCGCTTGGGGCACCGGTCACGCCGAGTCGCTATATTGGGGTTGCCGTCCGATGGCGAGCTGCGCCGTCCCGTTGACCGGCAACTCCGGCCGGTGGAGTTGCCGCCGGACGGACTTGTGCTCAACACCAAGCTCGCCGAAATCCTGGCGGCGCGCCCTGGAGACATGGTGACTGTCGAGGTCCTCGAAGGCGCCCGGCCCGTGCGTCAGGTTCCCGTGGCGGCTTTGGCTGACGAACCGGTCGGCCTCGGGGTGTACATGGACGTCTCCGCGCTCCACAGGCTGATGCGCGAGGGAGATACGATCTCGGGCGCGTACATGAAGGTTGATCCCTGGATCGCGCCCAAGCTGTACTCGGTCTTGAAGCACATTCCCTCGATCAGCGGCGTGGCCGTGCGCGAAGCCATGCTCGTCAGCTTCTGGAAGACGTTTGGCGAATCCATCTGGGTCTCAACGGCATTTTTAGTCGGCTTTGCTTCCGTCATCGCATTTGGGATCGTGTACAACGGCGCACGGATCGCGCTTTCGGAGCGAGGCAACGAGCTGGCTTGTTTGCGCGTACTGGGATACACGCGAGGGGAGATCGGGCGCATTTTGCTGGGCGAACAAGGACTGCTGACAATCGGTTCCATCCCCGCGGGTTTCGCCCTCGGCTTCGCTCTGTCCCTGTTGCTGTCACGTTTCTTCTCCCGCGAGTTGTTCCGGCTGCCATTGGTTGTGAACACCGCAACCTACGCCTTTGCGGCGATAGTCGTTTTGGCGGCCGCGATTTTCTCCGGCCTTGTGGTTGCCCAGCGGTTGCGGCATATGGATCTGACGGCGGTATTGAAGTCCAGGGAATGAGGGTCGTTATGAATCGGATCATCAAGCGGGTTTTCATGATTCTGGCCGCAACTGCGGCGGCAATTCTTGTCGCGCTTGCATTCCGGCCCAAGCCGAACGAAGTCGAGGCGGCCCGGGCCGTGAAAGGACCATTGCAGGTTACCGTCGACGAAGACGGCGAAACGCGTGCGCACGACCGCTTTACCATCGCCGCTCCTATAGCCGGCCGGCTCTCACGTATCGACTTTCATGAAGGAGATCAGGTCGGACCGGAAACCGTTCTCGCCACCATCAGCCCGCTTCCTTTGGAAGCTCGGGAGATAGCCGAAATCCGTGCTCGCATCCAATCCGCCCAAGCGCGGAAGCGTGAGGCCGATGAGCAGTTGGCACGATGGGAAAGCGATCATGCACAGGCCACACGCGATCTGAATCGGGCACAGCTCCTCGCCAAGGACCGTATCATTGCGCAGCAGGAGTTGGAGCAGGCTGTAAGCAAGCAACAAAGTACCGCCAAAGAAGTGGCGGCGGCAAAATTCCGAGTCCAGTCGGCCGCGGCTGATGTCGAGCGCGAAAGAGCCGGCTTGGTCTCACTCGAAGCTCAGCAGAGCCAGGCGGGTAGGCTGGTGGAGATCCGTCCACCAGTACGGTGCCGCATTCTTCGCATTCTCGAAAAAAGCGAACGCGTGCTTTCATTTGGCAGTCCGATTATCGTCTTGAGCAATCCCCAAAAGATTGAGATCGTCGTGGATCTGCTTTCGACTGACGCGGTGAAAGTGCAACCCGGTGCGCCAGTCATCATCGAGAACTGGGGCGGGCCCGCACCGCTGCGTGCCAGGGTGCGCACGGTAGAGCCGTATGGCTTTACGAAAGTGTCCGCGCTTGGGATTGAAGAGCAAAGAGCCAATGTGATCGCGGATTTCCTCGATTCTCCCGACGGCCTCGGGGACGGTTACCGGGTAGACGCGCGGATTGTGATTTGGGAGAGTCCGAGCGTTCTGAAGGTCCCAGCGAGCGCTCTATTTCGCCTTGGGCAAGCGTGGGATGTGTTTGCGATTGAGAACGGTCGAACTCGTCGTATTCCCGTGGAAGTCGGGCACCGCAACGCCTTGGAGGCGGAGATCGTCAAAGGACTTAACGAGGGAGCAGAGGTGATTTTGCACCCGGCGAACGATCTGAAGGACGGCGCGCGCGTGAGACTCCACGGCGGATGAATTCTGGCCCGCAGACTACCAAGACAGATAGGGCGGATCGTGAAAGGCATATTATTTTATTCCCCGCTCAACGGTTCCCACCATTGACCCATAATCCGCTTTTAGCTCTGCGTCGTCAGATCGAGCAAAATCAATGCCAAACGAATGTAGATAGAATTGTAGCCGTCGAAAGCACCCAGATTCAATTCCGTTCCACAAGTTTCAATAAGCCGTGACCAACTGCTTGAACCGTAAGCAGTTGAAAATAGGGCAATTCGGCAAACGCCCATAATCTGCCTTGGGCAACTCGGACCTGCCTCGCAAGTCTTTCATTATAGGAGACTTAAATAGACCCCCTGTCTAATTTACAGTGGACTTTCTACAATTTTAACTACGTTTTTTCAGTGGACCGCCACCGGAAGCCGTTCAAAAGGGGCGATCAAGATGGTAGACCCCCTGCATTCTGTACAGGTGGTCGGTAGACAAGTCCCACCTCTGGAGATCCGATACCTCGCGACGGCGGAGACCTACTCGCCAGGGTCCTAGTCAAACCGGGTTGGACGTTTGCTATAAGCGGGAACTTTTCGTGCCAAGAATGCCGACAGAGCCAGACCAGCCCTAGACTTCCAATGACCTTGCATGATGCGATTCAATAGCTGATCGCATCCCCAAAAGCGGCGGGATCCGGATACCTCTGGGTCTTAGATCTAGAATCTCAGGTACCAAGCTCAGTCCGCGCGTCATAGCTGGATCAGCGGAGATTTTCTACTAGCATCAGATTGCTCCCTACGTCTTCGTGACGCGTGTAGAGAAGCCACCGGCCATTGGGAGATACCGCAAGACCAAATCCGAAAAATCCTCTCATGTTGGCGATCCTCTTGATTGTGCTGGTGGCGAAATCGAAAAACTGGACAGAAGGAACCTCACCGCCGTCCGACGCTGGAACGAAGTAAATTCCCTGATGGGTTACGGAGAAAGCATCAAAATCGGCCAGAGACTCGAGGATCCGAATTTCTTCATTCCCGTCCACAGATGCTTTCCAAACACTAGAGTTGTTTCTTCCTTTGGAATAATAAATATTTTCCCCATCGGGCGATTCGAATGCGAGGCTTCCTCCTCCTTTTGTTACCTGGGTCGCTTCTCCACCGTTGGCCGGCATCTTCCAAATTTGACGTGACCCAGTACGGCTGGAAGCAAAGTAGAGCCACTTGCCGTCTCTCGACCAGGTTGGCCAGCTGTTTTCGCCCAAGCTCGTCGTCAAGCGCCGGGCCTCGCCTCCCTCGGCATCGATAACATAAATATCGGACTGCCCTCCCTCATCTGAGAAGAAGGAAATACGCCTGCTGTCTGGAGACCAGGTAGGTGCCCTAGCCAGCCCCCTTTTCGAATTAGTTAATTGGATGGCATTCGAACCATCCCGATCGCAAACCCAGATATCGAGCTTTCCCGAGCGATTGGACGAAAAGGCAATTTTGTTCCCATCGGGAGAATATTGGGGAAATATCTGATCGCGCGCTGAGGAGATGAATTTGCTCTCCGAACTGGCTCCACTGCTTGTTCCGGGTAAGAGGATGCGCCATATATTCAGAGCGTAAGACTGCTGTGCAAAAGCGAGACGCCGACCGTCGGAAGACATTGCAAGGGAAAAGATATTTTCTCCGGCCGATGCCAACGGTTGGAACTTGCCGGGAGCAAGGGTTGATATCTTTCGAAGGCCACGGTTCCGGAATTCGCCGGAAGAAAAAAAGATCGCCGAACCATCTGGAGCCCAGACGGGACTCATGACATACGGATCATCAACGGCGAGGCGTTTCGGTTCGCCCATGGGCCGAAAATTCTCGGAAAGAGTGAGAATGTAAAGATTTCTGCGACGTGAGCCTTCGGCCCGCACGAAAACCACGCTTCTCCCGTCCGGGGAAACGGCTGGACCGGTGTCACCGATCCATGTGTCTGGAGGGAATGTCAGCCTCTGTTTTTCGCCGGTTTCGACTGAAATCGCGTACAAGCTGTGGGCTTCGGAGGATAAGCTCTTGTCGATAACAATAAGCCAAGTCTCATCCCTCGACCAGGTTAAATAGGGCCCGAAGAAGAATTCGGGGTTAGGGAGAGGATGAATCTCAGCCAGCTCGCGTTCAGTTCCTCCAGTAGCCGGGATGATCATTACTTCAATTTTGCTGGAAGGGAACCGACGAAGAAAAGCGATGTAGCGGCCATCTGGCGAGAAGGCAGGACTCAGGTCATCCGCGGGATTGGAAGTTAGCCGTAGGGGGTCGCCGGGACCAATCGGTTTGACGTAGATATCAAGATCGCCTCGATCTTCTCGATCCCACGAGAACGCCAATTGGTTCCCCGCAGGCGAAAAACTGGGATAGCTTTCATGGCCGGGAGTGAGGGGGGTGACTACCAGAGCGTCCTGCGGGATTGGTCTCCTTGATAGATCCCTCCACACTGGTATCGAAGCTAGAGCCAAGAATCCCAAAACGATTCCAAGCCAGACCCGGCCTCGGACTTGGCTCGTTTCCCTTCCAATGGACGGGATCTCTACCCCGGGAACCTCTTGCTGGATTTTACGTTCCCGACTAACCTGCCAAGCCTCCAGTTCGTCTTTATATGCGTATATACTTCCCAGTTTGTCGTGAACGTGCCGGTAAACCGGCAGCCCCTCCGTCTTTTCCCAGCGTTGGGCCGTACGTTCTGACGTCTGCAGGTAAACCGCGATCTCTTTCCATGAATTCAGCCGCTCCTTAGCGGAGTGCTTTGAGGGAACAAACTGTACGGGTCCCTGCAACATCGGGAACTCATCTCGAAGATTCAATGGGTGTTACGATTCTGCATTATCTTGCCTCTTCCCGCCGCCGATGTCAAGGACGGATTGACCGGGGAGACAACGACAAAGTTCGACACGACCGATTTGTCGTGGATCTTCGGCCGCTGGCAAACCTTTTCGCTTGCGAACCAGTTGCATCGAAGCTAATCTTCTGCGTTTCAACGATATTTCCGCTGGAGTGCAGGTAGGGGCAGAACGTGATTAGGAATGCCGCACGTTTGCTCGATGAGGGGGGCCTTGGACGTTCACAGACAAGTTTCATTTCCCAGGCTTCTGCTCCCCGTTGCAAGGCAATTGCCGTCCGTGCGGGATAGATTATGGCAGTGGGAGGCGCTGCTGAGATTCCTCATCTGGGGGGATAGCCAGACCATGTTTTTGAGTCCAAAGGAGACGAAGGTAATGCCTTTGCCCATTTGCTTCTTCAGCCATTAGCAGTTGAAAAGGCGGATCGAAAGCGAGAAGGTGAAATTACTAGTGTAGGGAGCGGGTTTGTCCGCCAAAACTTTTGCGTGCAGGAAAGGGAAAAAATCCATGAAAGGTAAATACCGTGGTCGCAGGCAATTTCTGAAGGAAGGCGCCGCGCTGTCCGGTCGGGCCGCGGGAGCGGGAATGATACGGTCGGCGAGCGGCCGGACAGTAGCCAATAGCGTTGGCGAACG
>Ga0080064_1007137_pt1 | contig 11503 bp, 10 predicted proteins | sample Subgrocontami54m_FD_69260 | JGI IMG/M metagenome (GOLD analysis project Ga0080064, IMG submission 69260) | Subsurface groundwater microbial communities from S. Glens Falls, New York, USA - GMW46 contaminated, 5.4 m (SPADES assembly) (version 2) ...
GTCATAACGGCCGTTGCGCTTGTAGGTGACCGTGAGGTCTTCATTGGTATGGACATGGTGAAGCGAGATCGTTCGCGTGTCGCCGTCGGCAACCGCGGTCTGCAGCCCATCACATCCGATAAAGAGGACGGCGGCAGCCAGGGCCAGCCGGTATCCGGTGTGCGGCGCGAGCAGGAGCGACAGAACTCGGCGCACGCTACAAACCGGCACGTTTGATCTCGCGTTAAAAGGATACTCGACAACAATCTCCCGCGGCTTTGGGGCCACGGGAAAGACGGCTAACGCAGTCTTATCGGGATCAGTTAACGTGCCCTTAGCGCCCTGCAGCCCGCCGTATAAAACGGGCTACCGGGCGACTATGGCGAAAGAGGGCCGGGCTGAAGAAGCTTGGCCTGGTTAATTGCCGCCGTGGCGGCGTTCACCACCAAGGCAGGGGGCGGGGTCTGCTGGCAGGGGACGGTCTGCTGGCAGGGGATGGTCTGCTGGCAGGGGGCTGGTACCTGCTGCCAAAGCCGCCGAACAGCTGTTCAAAGAACGACTCGCCGTCCGAGCTGGCATAGCGGGAATTTTCCGTGCGAACCCCGTAGGGCAACTGCACCGGCGGGCGGTCGTAGCTCGCTTGCAATTCGGCCCGCCGGTCCATGACCACGTCGGCCACCTGCCGGTCCGGACCTCTCAGAGCGGCGAGCGTAGCCGCATCCTTATTATAGATGTCGTCGCGGATGATCAGCTTGCCCGAATCGTCGACGAAGGCCGTCTGATAGGTTACGTGCACGGGAATGAAGGTTGGAAAGTCGATCTGCTTTTCCTCATTACCAAACATCGAGCGCAGACGGTCCTCAGTATAATTTTCCTTCGGCAGCGCAATCGACAACAGCACCTCCCCGTATTTCAGCGGATTTTCCACCCGCATGCAGCCGTGGCTGTAAGCGCGCGTGTCTTTTGCGAACAGATACTTGTCCGGCGTGTCGTGCTGATAGACCAGGAACTTATTCGGGAAGTTGAACCGGATGCGCCCAAGCGCGTTGGCGTCGCCCGGCGGCTGGAACATGCGCAGGCTGCCGTCATCTTCCTGCGCGACCTTGATGCCGATGCGCTCAAGCGCCATCGGGTCCTGATACAGCGCGGGCAGATATTCTTTGTAAACGATCGACGGCGGCACGTTCCACGTCGGATTGACGGTAATGAACTTCATCGTCTCAGTAAGAATCGGCGTCGGCGTGTCCGGCTTGCCTACCACCACTTTCGTGTCCCACACTTTCACGCCGTTATTGACGACTTTCAGCGTGAAGTTGGGGATGTTCAACATCACATAGGCTTTGCCGAGATCGCGCGGCAGCCAGCGCCAGCGCATCATATTGGCGAGGATGGTGTTGATGTTGTCTGCACGGCTGGGCCCGCCATTCATGGCGCGCAGCGTCGTGGGGCCCAGGAAGCCATCGGCGTCGAGGCTGGCTTCAGTCTGGAATTTCTTTACCGCCGCGAGAACCTGCTCGTCGTATTTGGTGGGAACAGCCGTGTCGTTGACGATATCCAGCCGTTTGCGCACCAGCGGCACGCGCGGATCGTCGAGCCCAAGCCGCAGCGTCTGGCCGTCGGGGATATGCACGACTTTCTGTTCGGGAGCGGTCTCGTTGCGCAATTCGGCGAGCTTCGCCTTCAGCGCTTTGTATCCTTCTTGCGGAGGATTGTAGGAGTCGAGCGCCTGTCCGACATCGCTCGCTGTGGCGACCGCGGCCAACACCTTCGCCGGCTCCGGCGCTACCTGTTCGTAAAAGATGTCGGCAGCGACGCGCGAGAAATGCACGCGGCCGATCTGCGCATGGCGCGCAAAGGTCAGCACCGTGTTGGTCAGCTTGAGTTCCGCCTCGGCCAGGGCTTGCGGGTCGGCGCCCGGCTTGAAATTCGGGATCGGATAATCGGAAGGATCAAGAGCGTCGGCATCCACCTTGGCGAGATAAGCGGCGGCAGTCTTCATCCGGTCATTCGCCGCGCCAGCGTCGGTCCACAGCGGCGCATATTTGCGCGCGGCATAGAAGGCTTCGATTCCGGTGCGATCGTCTTTGCGGTCGATATAACGCGCCAGTTTCTTTGTAACGAGGTCATAGAGTTTCTCGGCCACCGCGTCGCCGGGCACGAAGAGAATCGGCGGGCTTGCAACTTCTTTCGTGGCCGGCTGCGACGGCGTGGTCGCCGCTTTGTCGAGCGTGGCGGCAGGCGGCGTCACGTCGTTGGCCGTCGGCGGCGGGCGATTGATCGGTTCCGGAAGCGGGATGAGGCTGTTCAGGTCACTGTTGGAAGGCTGCGCGGCTCCGGTGGTCGCTGTGTTGGCATCGGGAGTTGCCGAGGTCGCGCCCGTCGTCAGCATCAGGGCCAGCGCGGCGGCAATGACGGTGTGGTCTCGTTTGCCCATTGGTCTTTTTCCCCGCATTCGGGACTACTCCCGAAATCGTCTAGCGCAGCTTAAGGTTTCACGGCTCGGCCTAAACTAATGCCTGTGGCCCACATTTGCCACACTGTTCACGGGGGGAACAGCGTTAATTGAATTCGATTTTAGGCGATAGTTACCCGGCAGCCACGGGTTCCGGTTCCGCGTCCGCCGTTTCGCCTTCAAAACCAATGTTTTCCAGCTTGCGGTAAAGGGTCGAGCGTCCGATGTGCAACCGCCGGGCTACTTCGGACATTTGGCCGCGGTAGTGGCTGATTGCAAAACGGATGACCTCTGCCTCAATCTCTTCCAGCGGTCGGACCTCGCCATCGCCATTCCGCAGCGGCAAAACGCCTGCCTGGCTTTCCGCCGTTGGCGCGGCTGCGCCGGGCCAGACCGGGCGATCCGCGACAAACGAAACGATCTCGGCAGTTATCGGAGGGCTTTGCGGGGCGTCGCTCGCGGGTAGCGGCGCATGCGCCGCAATTTGCGGGAACTCGGAAACTCCGATGCTGTCACCGTCCGCCAATACCACCGCGCGGAAGATTGTGTTCTCAAGCTGACGGACGTTGCCGGGCCAGGAATGCGCGTTGAGCAGCGCCAAGGCTTCGGCGCTCACGGCATGGATGCGTTTGCCTTCTTCCGCGCAGAAGCGCGCGAGGAAATGCCGCACGAGATCGGGCACGTCCTCCAGCCGCTCGCGCAGCGGCGGCACTGTCACCGGGAAGACGTGAAGCCGGTAGAAAAGGTCTTCACGGAAGCGTCCGCTTGTCACATCGGCCATGAGATTGCGGTTGGTCGCCGAGATCAGCCGCACATCCACCTTGGCCGGCTTGCGCCCGCCCACGGGCTCAATTTCGCCTTCCTGAATGGCGCGAAGCAGCTTGACCTGCGCGGCGGGCGGCAGTTCGCCAACTTCGTCCAGGAACAGAACACCGCCATCGGCCTCGGCGAATTTGCCCGCGTGCCGTTCGGTCGCGCCGGTGAACGCGCCCTTCTCGTGACCGAAGAGCAGCGACTCCACCAGATTTTCAGGAATGGCGCCGCAATTGACGGCGACGAAAGGCTTGGCGCGGCGTTCGCTGCTGCCGTGGATGGCGCACGCGATCAATTCCTTGCCGACGCCGGACTCGCCTTCGATCAAGACAGGGATTGCCGACGCGGCGGCTTTCTCTGCGGTGCGCAGAACGGCGCGCATCTTTTCGCTGCGGGTGACGATATCCGCGAAGGTCAGCGTGCCCGTGCGCACATGCTTAAGCCGCGCAAGCTCGTTGCCAAGCGCGCTGGCGGCGAGGGCATTGCGCAGCGAGACTTGCAAACGCTCCGGCCCCACCGGCTTGACCACGAAATCGGCGGCGCCCGCGCGCATGGCGGAGACCACGTTGTCGATGCCGCCGTGTGCGGTCTGCACGATGACGGGAATACGCAAGCCGCGCTCGCGCATCTTGGCCAATACGCCAAGGCCGTCGAGATCCGGCATCACCAGATCGAGGACGATGCCAGCGATGCGCGAGGCTTCCGCTCCCCCAAGCAAAGCAAGTGCCGCGTCGCCGCCGTCAGCGGTGAGGGCTTCATAGCCGAAGCGATTGACCATCGCTTCCACCAGCCGGCGCTGCACCGGGTCGTCATCGACGATGAGGATCGTTTCTGCCATATCGGCTCCCACGCAGCACAACCGCAGACAAGTTTAAGTGGTCTGCGTACGATAATGTGCCGATTTGGTGCATCGTCTCCGTTTTGGCTTAATGCTCTGTTAAATAATGGCCGCCGTTGATCCGGCTGCGCCGCCGCGCCATATGTCTTCGGTTCGCTTCCCGCCTTTTGGAAAAATCCATGGCCCCCCGACCATCCAAAGCCAAGCAAGCCGCCAAAACCGGCCGGCTTCCCGAATGGAATCTGGCCGATCTTTATCCCGGCCTCGATGCGCCGGAGGTCAAGCGCGACCTCGATTATGCCGCGACCTACAGCGCCGCTTTCGAGGAGGACTACAAAGGCAAGCTGGCGGGTCTGGCCGCCGGAGCGGATGCGGGGCCCGCGCTCGCGGGCATGCTCAAGCGCTACGAAGCGCTGGAAGAGCTGATGGGCCGGCTGGTCTCCTATGCCGGCCTCGTGCATGCGGGCAACACTACCGATCCAACGCGGGCGAAATTCTACGGCGACGTGCAGGAGCGGCTGACCGCCGCCTCGCTGCATCTGTTATTTCTCACGCTCGAGCTTAATCGCATCGACGATGCCGTGCTGGAAAAAGCCATGGCGCATCCGGCGCTCGGGCATTACCGGCCCTGGCTGGAGGATATCCGCAAGGAAAAGCCGTATCAGCTCGAAGACCGCATCGAGCAGCTCTTCCACGAAAAATCCATGACCGGTTACGCGGCCCTCAACCGTCTTTTCGACGAGACGATCGCAAGCCTGAAATTCAAGGTCGCGGGAAAATCGCTCGCCATCGAACCGACGCTCAATCTCTTGCAGGACTCCTCGGGGAAAAAGCGCAAGGCCGCGGCTGCCGCGCTGGCGAAAACCTTCAAGGATAATGTCAGGCTGTTCACGCTCGTCACCAATACGCTTGCCAAGGACAAGGAGATTTCCGACCGCTGGCGCGGCTTCGCCGACGTGGCGGATTCACGCCACCTGTCCAATCGCGTCGAGCCCGAAGTGGTGGAGGCACTGACCACCGCCGTGCGCGACGCCTATCCGCGGCTGTCGCACCGTTATTACGCGCTCAAGGCGCGCTGGTTCGGCAAGAAGCGCCTGGTGCATTGGGACCGCAATGCGCCGCTGCCTGCGGTGCCCATGCGAAATATCGGCTGGAACGAGGCCAGGGATACGGTGCTGACGGCCTATGACGCTTTCTCGCCGAAGATGGCGAGCATCGCCAAGCGCTTCTTCGACGAGCGCTGGATCGACGCTCCCGTGCGGCCGGGAAAATCGCCCGGCGCCTTCGCGCATCCCACGGTGCCGTCCGCGCATCCGTATGTGCTGCTGAACTATCAGGGCAAGCCGCGCGACGTGATGACGCTCGCGCATGAATTGGGCCACGGCGTGCATCAATGTCTCGCGGCGCCGAATGGCGCGCTGATGGCGCCGACGCCCCTGACTCTGGCCGAGACGGCTAGCGTGTTTGGCGAGATGCTGACTTTTCAGAAGCTGCTTGCCGCCACCACCGACCGCAAGCAGCGCAAGGCTCTGCTCGCGGGCAAGGCCGAGGATATGATCAACACGGTCGTGCGGCAGATCGCCTTCTACACCTTCGAGCGCAAGGTGCATCTGGAGCGCAAGAACGGCGAACTCACCGCGGCGCGGCTCGGAGAAATCTGGCTCGAGGTGCAGCGCGAGAGTCTTGGTCCCGCCATCGACATCCGGCCCGGATACGAAGTGTTCTGGGCGTATATCCCGCACTTCGTGCATTCGCCGTTTTACGTTTACGCCTATGCCTTCGGCGATTGCCTGGTGAATTCCCTCTACGCCGTCTACCAGCGCGCCTCGGAAGGTTTTGCCGAACGCTATCTCGCCATGCTCGCGGCCGGCGGCACCAAGCATTATTCCGAGCTGCTCAAGCCCTTTGGCCTCAACGCCCGCGATCCGAAATTCTGGGAGGGCGGGCTGTCGGTGATCGAGGGGCTGATTGATGAGCTGGAGAAGATAGATTAAATTATTTGAATCAGTATCTTAACAAAGTTCAACATTCTGTTGAACGAAGCATTCTTTTGCGTTATACAATTCGTACAACTCAGGAGGGCGCTATGTCGATTGAAAAGAAAATCGTTCCTGATCCCCGCGGCCAAGTCGTGGGGGTGGTCCAGTTGAAAAAAATCGGCAACTCGACGGGCGTCATTCTTCCCAAAGAACTGATGGCGCGACTGAACCTCAACGTAGGTGATAGTTTTTATGCCACCTTGACCCCAGAAGGTGGCCTTCGCTTCACCCCTCATGATCCCAAGTTTGAGAAAGCGATGGAGGTGGCGCGGCGGGGCATGAAAATTTACCGCAACGCGCTCGCCGAACTTGCCAAGTGAGCGAGCCCGAATGGCTGACGGCGGTGATGGTCATCGCCATCCATGATGAGCAATTGGCAATCCACGGTGGATCAGCCGGCTTGCGGGATGCAGGGCTGCTTGAATCCGCCCTTGATCGGCCGCGCAATAAATGGGCTTACGAACAGACGAGACTACCTGAACTCGCAGCTGCCTACGGTTATGGGATTGCAAAAAATCATCCGTTTGTTGACGGCAATAAGCGCACGTCGCTGCTCGCTATTTACACTTTCCTTGGCCTCAACGGAGTTGACTTCCGTGTGCCCGAGGTCGATGCCGCCGCCATGATCTTCTCTCTTGCTGCGGGCGAGGTGACTGAAGAAGGCCTCGCGCGTTGGATTATCGACAACTGGCCGAAGAAGTAACACCGGGCATCAGCCGTAACGCCGTCCGGACGCGCACAGGTAGCTTTCGTCCCGCCATTGCCCGATCTTTGCGTTTCCGCTAAGCCTCGCTGCACGGATTCCACGTATTTTCCCCTCAGGAGGACAGAGATGGCCGAGCACGGTGCTCCGGAATATGCCACGGCGCAGGGCAACGATTATGTGACGCATGAAGCCACCTATAAGGGCTTCGTCCACCTTGCTTTCATCGGCGCCGCCCATGTCATCAGCATCGTCATTGGGCTGGCCATCGGCGCTGTGGCGCATAACTGGCTGGCCGCCACTGGCGTCTTTTTCATCGCCACCGTCGCGGCCGTCCAGGGCTTCATGAGCGGCGGCAAAACGTCGAGCTACGTTGCCATCGTCATCTCGCTGGCGGCGCTTGCGCTGTCGGCGGCGTGACCTAACCGAATTTTGGGGCGACCGATGCGTATTGCCGTTCCGCGTGAGGCAGAACTCGAATCCCGCGTGGCCGCCACGCCGGAAACGGTCAAGAAGATGAAAGCCCTCGGCGCCGAGGTTGCAGTGGAAACCGGCGCGGGCGTCAAATCCGGCATCCTCGATTCCGACTATGAAGCCGCCGGCGCCAAAATCTGCGCCACCGCCGCGGAAGCGGCGGACGGCGCCGATGCCGTGCTCAAGGTGCGCCGCCCTTCCGCTGAGGAGACGGCGAAATACAAGCGCGGCGCCATCGTAGTTGCCATCATGGACCCTTACGGCAACGAGGGCGCGCTGAAGCAACTGGCCGAGGCCGGTGTGACTGCCGTCGCCATGGAGCTGATGCCGCGCATCACCCGCGCGCAGTCGATGGACGTGCTCTCCAGCCAAGCCAATCTCGCCGGTTACCGCGCCGTGATCGACGCGGCCGAGGAATACGGCCGCGCGCTGCCGATGATGATGACCGCGGCCGGCACCGTGCCGGCGGCCAAGGTGTTCATCATGGGCGTCGGCGTTGCCGGCCTACAGGCGATTGCGACCGCCCGCCGCTTGGGCGCCATCGTCACCGCTACCGATGTGCGTCCCGCCACCAAGGAGCAGGTCGAAAGCCTCGGCGCCAAGTTCCTGGCGGTCGAAGATGAGGAATTCAAGAACGCGCAGACGGCGGCCGGCTACGCCAAGCCGATGTCGGCAGAATATCAGGCCAAGCAGGCCGCCCTTACCGCCGAACACATCAAGAAGCAGGACATCGTCATCACCACGGCCCTGATCCCCGGCCGTCCGGCGCCGCGCCTCATTACCAAGGACATGGTGGCCTCAATGCGTCCCGGTTCGGTGATCGTCGATCTGGCGGTCGAGCGCGGCGGCAATGTCGAAGGCGCGATCGCAGGCCAAGTGGTGCAGGTCGGCCCCGCCAAGATCGTCGGGCATTTGAATATGCCGGGACGGCTCGCGGCCTCGGCCTCGGCGCTTTATTCGAAAAATCTCTACACTTTCGTCGAGACGCTGATCGACAAGAAAGAAAAAAAACTCGCGATCAACTGGGACGACGAGATCGTGAAAGGCACCGTGCTTACCCGCGACGGCGTCATTATTCATCCGAACTTCAAGCCGAAAACGGCAGCCTGAGGGAGCCTGAGATGGACACCATCGCAACGGCAGTCGATCCGTTCGTATTCCGGTTGTCGATCTTCGTGCTGGCCGTGTTCGTCGGCTATTACGTGGTCTGGTCGGTGACGCCGGCCCTGCATACGCCGCTGATGTCGGTGACCAACGCCATCTCCTCGGTCATCGTGGTGGGCGCATTGCTGGCGGTCGGCGTTTCGCTCGCCGGAGACGACAGCGGCCCGCTATGGGCGCGCGCTCTTGGCTTCGCCGCGCTGGTATTTTCTTCCGTGAATATCTTCGGCGGCTTCCTGGTCACCCAGCGTATGTTGGCGATGTACCAGAAGAAAAAGAAGTGAGCGCGACATGAGCCCAAACCTCGTCGCGCTACTCTATCTGGTTGCCGGCGTCTTGTTCATTCAGGCGCTGCGCGGGCTGTCCTCGCCCGACACCAGCCGGCGGGGCAACTATCTTGGCATGATAGGCATGACCGTCGCCGTGCTGACCACGCTTGGCTCGCATCCGCCGACCAGTCCACTCGCTTGGGGCTTGGTGATCGGCGGCATCGCGCTCGGCGGCGGCATCGGCGCGGTCATCGCCCGGCGTGTGCCGATGACCTCGATGCCGGAACTGGTCGCGGCCTTCCATTCGCTGGTCGGCATGGCGGCAGTGCTGGTGGCGGCTGGGGCATTTTATGCGCCGGCGGCCTTTGATATCGGCACCCACGGCCATATCCACGGCGCGAGCCTCATCGAAATGTCGCTTGGCGTCGCCATTGGCGCCGTCACCTTCACCGGCTCGGTGATCGCGTTCCTGAAACTGTCCGGGCGCATGAGCGGCAAGCCGATCACGCTGCCCGGCCGCCACGTTATCAATCTCGCGCTTGCTGCCGCGCTAATCTTCTTCGTCTACGGCTTCTTCGTCTCGCAGAGCACGCTGGACTTCTGGCTGATCGTGGCGCTCTCGCTCACGCTCGGTGTGCTCATCATCATTCCGATCGGCGGCGCGGACATGCCGGTCGTGATCTCGATGCTGAATTCCTATTCCGGCTGGGCGGCGGCGGGCATCGGCTTCACGCTCGGAAATTCCGCGCTCATCATCACTGGCGCGCTGGTCGGCTCGTCCGGCGCGATCCTCTCCTACATCATGTGCAAGGGAATGAATCGCAGCTTCATTTCTGTGATTCTCGGCGGCTTTGGCGGCGAGACGGCAGGCCCCGCCGCGGGCGGCGAGCAGAAGCCGGTCAAGCTCGGCTCGGCGGAAGACGCCGCCTACATCATGAAGAATGCGTCCAAGGTCATCATCGTGCCCGGCTACGGCATGGCGGTGGCGCAGGCGCAGCACGCGCTGCGCGAGATGGCCGATCACCTGAAGAAGGAAGGCGTCGAGGTGAAATACGCCATCCATCCGGTCGCGGGCCGCATGCCCGGCCACATGAACGTGCTGCTGGCGGAAGCAAACGTGCCTTACGACGAAGTGTTCGAGCTGGAAGACATCAACTCCGAATTCGCCCAGGCCGACGTTGCCTTCGTCATCGGCGCCAACGACGTGACCAACCCGGCGGCGGAAGAAGACAAGACCTCGCCGATCTACGGCATGCCGGTCTTGCAGGTGTGGAAGGCCGGCACGGTGATGTTCATCAAGCGCTCGCTCGCCTCGGGTTATGCCGGTATCGACAATCCGCTGTTCTACCGCGACAACACCATGATGCTGCTCGGCGACGCCAAAAAGATGGCCGAGCAGATCGTCAAGGCGATGTAGCTTGGAATTTGCGCTTGCGCGTCATTCCGGGACGCGAGCGCAAGCGAGCGGACCCGGAATCCAGATGCAAGCAGCTAACTATTTCTGATATTTTTTGTCCGGGACGGATACATTCCCCCGACGTGGATCGCCGCAAGAAGGGCTGACATGCAGGGGCAGGGCTCATATACTGGCGCAGGAAGGTTGCGGATTTGAGCAGGAACTCCGGGGGGTTCTGATGCGTTTCTGGCCGATACTTGCTCTTGTTTTCATGATCTTTGCGGACACGCTACCAGCGGCGAATGCCCAGACCAGAACCGAGCCGACGATCGGTGGTATGTACCGTATCGCCGACGGAATAGATGAGGATGGTTTTCCATACGGCGGGGCCGTCAAGATTCAGCGGGAGGGCAACGGATACCGCTTCGATTGGGTGCTCGAAGACGGCACTACTTTGACCGGCAAGGGCCTGCGCAACGGCAACCGGATTACGGTGTATTATGGAGACCCCGATCCGGCGGTTTATCAAATCGGAGCAAATGGCGTGCTCCGCGGAACTTATGGTCCAGGTGGCCGGGCACGTGAGACGTTGTATCCGAATTGAGGATAGCCGCGCCGGCGGGAGGACGCTTAATATCCTGACAATCCGCTGTTCTATCGCGACAACACCATGATGCTGCTGGGCGACGCCAAGAAGATGGCGGAGCAGATCGTCAAGGCGATATAGCGCATTGCGCTTGCGCGTCATTCCGGGACGCGAGCGCAAGCGAGCGGACCCGGAATCCAGATACAAGCAAGGCGATTGCTTCTGGATTCCGGGTTCGTGCTTTGCACGCCCCGGAATGACAATGGCCACATGACTACCTTCAAATGGACACTCATCCTCGCCGTCGCCGGCTATGCCGTGCTTATCGGCGTGCTGTATCTGGCGCAGCGGTCGCTTTTATATTTCCCCGACAAGACCCGCTTCCGGCCCGCGGACTTAGGTTTGCCGCAAGCCGAGGAAGTTGTCCTGCAAAGCGCCGACGGCGAGCATGTGATCGCCTGGCATGTGCCGCCGCGCGACGGCAAGCCGCTGGTCATTTATTTCCAAGGCAACGGCGGCGGCCTGAACCTGCGCGCCGAGCGCTTCGGCCGGCTCACCTCCGACGGCACCGGCCTTCTGGCGTTGTCTTACCGCGGCTATGGCGGCTCGAGCGGAAGCCCCACCGAGGCGGGGATCATCCGCGATGCCGAAGCGGCTTATGACTTCGCCGCCGCGCGCTATGGCAAGGATCGCATCGTGCTCTGGGGCGAGTCGCTCGGCACCGGCGTGGCGGGGGCGCTGGCGGCGGAAAAGCCGGTGGCGCGCGTCGTGCTGGAATCGGCCCATACGTCCC
>Ga0080064_1007138_pt1 | contig 11502 bp, 9 predicted proteins | sample Subgrocontami54m_FD_69260 | JGI IMG/M metagenome (GOLD analysis project Ga0080064, IMG submission 69260) | Subsurface groundwater microbial communities from S. Glens Falls, New York, USA - GMW46 contaminated, 5.4 m (SPADES assembly) (version 2) ...
GGCGCCAGAGCAGCGGCAACTCATGGTCGACGGCTGCTTCGGTGTAGTCGGCGAGATCGAGGTTGGCCGTGACGAGCATCATGCCTGGAGGAGCGAGTCGATAGAACTGGTACGGAACGTTATCGACGAACTGATGGGGGGTGATGAACCCAACACGGTACCAAGGCTCCAGATTATCCAGGTTGTCCACGATCGGGCTCCTTCAAAGCAATTCCGGGCAGTATTGAACTGTCGGAGATCTGATGTCAATCGTATTTTCGCGCGGGAGCGTGCTTGCCTCGCGTTGGTGTTTGGAATAGATTGCTCGCTTCATGAGCGCCGACCGGACTTATGCTTTTCCCGAACTTCACCCGGGAATGGACCACGATCATTACGACTGGTCGCCACTCAATGCGATTCGCGCGAAGATCGAATGGCCCAATAACGCGCGGGTGGCGCTTTGTGTGATCGTCGTGCTCGAGCACGCGGAATGGCAACAGCCGCCCGACAGCTATCAGGTTCCGAATCTCGCCGGCGGATACGGCTGGGGACATTTTCCCGACGTCACCGCGTGGTCGCATCGCGAGTACGGCCACCGCGTCGGCATTTTTCGCGTGCTCGACGCGCTCGAGAAGCACGGAATCAAACCCACCATTGCGCTGGATGCGCTCACGGCACAGCACTATCCGTTTCTGGTGCGGCATTGCATGCAGCGCGGTTGCGAATTCATCGCGCACGGCATCTCGGTGAATCGCATGATCACCAGCCGCATGTCGGAAACCGAGGAGCGCGCATACATCCGCACTTCCATCGATGCCGTGAACCGCGCGACAGGCAAGCAGCCGATCGGGTGGCTGGGGCCGGAGTCCGGCGAGTCGGCACGGACACCCCAACTGCTCGCTCAGGCGGGCATACGCTACGTTTGCGACTGGGGCAACGACGAGCAGCCTTACCGCATGAACGTTCCCGAAGGCGAGCTGCACGCGCTGCCGGTATCATTACCGCTCGATGACATCAATGCACTCTGGGATCGGCATGTCGAAATCGATCGCTATGAGGCGATGATCCGGGAGAGTTTCGAGACGCTATATCGCGATGGCGAAAGCAACGGACGGCTGCTGGTCCTGAACCTGCACCCATTCCTGATCGGCCAGCCGTTTCGCATCGGCTGCCTCGATGCCGCGCTCGATTACATCGTCAAGCACGATGGCGTGTGGACCGCCACCGGTTCGCAGATCATCGAGTGGTATCGCAAATAGCGTGGCATTTCATGCGGCGGCTGCATGCCAGCGTTGGGTATTCTGCAGGCCATCAATAAAGAAACTTGTACGCGCCGGGCCGCATCGCGGCGCTGCTCCCGATCGGACAGTCTTTGGGAGACAGCTTTGCGGCCCACGCGCGGTACGCGAACATCGGCACTGGATTCATGACACAGGCACTTTGTCCGTAGGGATGCACGAAGGGGAACAGTTGATGGCCAATCTCGTGCGCCGCGCTGATGCCGGCGAGCCGTGCCGCTTCATCTGCATTGTAACTCTCGCCGTCACGCATCTGTTTCACCCACTCGTCATCGGACGTAAAAGCAAAGGTGCTCCAGACCGACATCGTCTTGAAGCGCGAGCTCGTGCTGTAGGTGGTAACGCCGTTGCTGTAACCGCCGCGGATGGCCGAGTGAACCGCGGGAAACACGTATTCCACGCTGGCGATGAGCTGATTGGTCAGCACCAGTTCGAACGGGACGTCCGCATACCCGAGGGCAATCCACATGGTGAATTCGTTATAGGGCATTGCGTCGATCGCCGGGCCGCCGTCCAGCGCTTTGATATTCCTCCAGCGCTCGATTCGGCTTAGCTGAAGTTTCGACAACGCGGCGCCCAGCGCGTCATAGCTCTCTTCCTTCAGCGCGCCAGTGTGGGCACGTGTATAGGCGATGAGTTCCGCCAACGGCTCACCGCCATCCTTGAATTCCTTACCGAATGCCTTCGCCAGGCGATCAGGATCCCCTTTGCCGGTCTTGAAATCATAGAGTTGTTCGAACGCGGCACTGCGGCGCTTCGCAGGGATGCGTTCGAATAATGTTGCGATGGGAATTTCCTGCACCGGCGCAAAGCGCAAATCCACGCCGAAGTGCGCGCGCGCGGTATTCCGGGTTGCTGCAAGTAAGACTTCCAGTTGCGCATTTGTCATGCGCGGCAGGCGGGGATTCACCAGGTAGGCGACGCGCATCTCGACCGGACCCGGCGATAACTCTGGAAGCGGCACCACGTTAGATGCGGCTCGCGCGAAGTCCCAAGTGATGCCAACTGCAATTACCGCAAGGACATATCCGCAGGTGCGGCGAATCCTATACGTCATGGAGCAGGCTGCGGGACGTAAACATTAGCGGATCGACTCAGCCGTAAGGTTGAGCTTTGCCACTAGCTTGGCCAGTGTATCTACCTCGGATTTGACGAATGCGCCGAACTCCTCGGGCTGGCTGCCGATCACGGTCGAGCTCATATCGACCAGGCGCTTGTTCACCTCCGGAGTGTTCAAAACCTTGATGACCGCATTGCGGATCGCCGTGATCATCTCCTTCGATGTCTTGCTCGGCACCAGCAGCCCGTTCCAGAGATTGAACTCGTAGCTGGGGTACCCGGATTCGGCGACGGTCGGTAGCTCGGGAACCATGGACAATCTCTTGGCTGATGTTACCGCCAGCGCACGCAGCCGGCCCTGGCGCATATGCGCCAACGCGACCGCCAACGGCGAGAAGTAGACCGGGGTTTCGCCAGTTAGGGCGGAGAGCAGCGACTCCCCACCGCCTTTATACGGCACATGCGTCATATTCACTCCAGCCTGCGCTTTGAACATCTCCGCCGCCACAAACGTGACGGTGCCGGTGCCCGCAGAGGCGTAGTCGAGCGTGCCGGGCTTCGCTTTCGCCAGCTTGACGAGGTCTGCGATCGACTTCACCGGCAACGAAGGATGAACCACGACCACATGCGGTGATGAGTCAACCTGCGTCACGGGAGCAAAATCGCGCAGCAGATCGTACGGCAGATTGCGATAGAGGCTGACGTTCGCGGCTTGCGCATTATTGATCATCAGCCACGTATAGCCATCGGGCAGCGCCTTCGCCACGATGTCGGCGCCGATGTTGCCGCTCGCGCCCGCGCGGTTGTCCACGATCACTCGCTGACCCAAAACGGGTGGCAACCCATTGGCGACGAGGCGAGTGACGGTGTCAGCGCCGCCACCCGGCGAGCTGGGCACCACCCAGCGTATCGGTTTCGACGGATACGGCTGCGCCCAGGCGGTGGCGGCCAACGAGCCCGCCAACCCAATCAACACGATCGATTTTGCGTCAAGCGTACGAATCTTCATGGCGACCCTCCTCTATCTTCCTCACCTTAGACTTCTCTGCTCCTACCTACTTCGCACCGTGCGATGCGATTGATACCACGGCCGGCTTGCCCGAGCGATTGCTCCATGCATGGTTGGTGCCCCGCTGCACCACGATCTCGCCCGCCTTCAGCGTCACTTCCTGCGTGTCGAGCACCAGCACGATTTCGCCTTCCAGCACGATGCCGAAGTCGAGCGTGCGGGTTTTCTGCATGTAAGGATGCGGCGCCTGCGGCGAGTACGTCGATGCACCCGGCGAGCCCATCGCTTTGAAATAAGCGGCGACTTCGGCCGCGCCGACTTTGCCTTGCCACGCAGCGTCCGGCGGAATAGTCACGACGTTCAGCACCGAGCCCTTGGCCGGCGGCTCGAGCGTGTGCGGCAGATGCAAAGTCTCAAACACGATTTTCGCCGGCGCGCCATCGACCACCCACATGCGCTGCAGCGCAAAACCCGGTCGCGCAGGATCGATGCGCACATCCGGGGAAGGACCGTCGGCCACCAGGATCGACTTACCCGCTTCACGGTCGATGGTGACAATGCGCCGCTGCGGCTTCACGCCGGGCGGCAGTTTCTGGCCGGGCTGCGGGCGCATCACGGGATCGTTTCCTTGCGCTGTTCCCGCGGGACCGTCGACGAATTCCGCGCAGATCATGTCGAAAGCCATCAGGCAACCGAGTCGCGCGCTGTCCCACAGATGCCACGCACCGACCTGCACCACGATGTCGCCGGGTTTCATCAGGAGTTCGCAATCATCGAGCAGCAGCGAACGCTCGCCCGCCAGCATGATGCCGTAGTCGACCGACTGGGTCTTGTGCATCGCCGTACGGTCGAAATTGTTGCCGCCGCCGCGATCCCACGAGCGGCCTCCGTGCGCCACTTCGGGCGCATGAAACGGAATACGCGGCGGAATTTTCGAGGGATCGGATGCGCGCGCCAGCCAATTCACCACGCGCAGATGCCCGCCGCCAACCGGCCCCGGAAATTCATCGTCCCACTTGGCGGGATCGTCGTCCCCGGCGAGCGGCAGCGGCGTCTCCCGCCAGGTCCAGAAATCAATATGACCCTTGTTGGGAACCGCAGACTCGTGCTCGCCCGGCGACGGGCCATCCCAGACCACTTTCGATCTGCCGCGCGCGTCGACTCCCGTGACCACTCTGCGGATCGGTGTCAGTGCCATGATTTCAGTTCTCCTTTATTGAACATTACCAAATTACGTCCCCGATTGACGAACTCGTAGGGTGGATGAAGGCGGAGCTCTTCCCGCCGGAATCCACCGCAACCCGAACCGGTGGATTGCGCTTCGCTTCATCCACCCTACGCTGGAAGTTATCGCGGACATACGTTATTTTCAATGGCCAGAAATTGATTGCCGGTCTCATAAAGTTGGAGCAACTTCGCGAAAAATTTTTCCGGGATTCATCAGATTGAGCGGATCGAGCGCCATCTTGATGGTGCGCATCACCGACACCCCGGCCCCATGTTCCTGCTCGACGAACTCGATCTTGCCGTACCCGACCCCGTGTTCCCCCGTGCACGTGCCTCCCATGCCGAGCGCACGGTTGACCAGCCGCGTGTTGAGCGCCATGGCCCGTTCGATTTCGGCGGCATTGTTCGGATCGACCAGGATCAGCAGGTGGAAATTGCCGTCGCCGACGTGGCCGACGATCGGCGCGATCAAACCGGAGGTATCGATATCGCGGCGCGTCTCCAGCACGCATTCGGCGAGCTTCGAGATCGGCACGCACACGTCGGTCACCAGCGCGCGCGATTCGGGCCGCAGCGACATGCCGGCGTAGAGCGTATCGTGGCGCGCCTGCCACAGACGGCTGCGGTCTTCGGGCCGGCTCGCCCACTGAAACTCAAGGCCGCCGTGCTCGCGCGCAATTTCGCCCACCATCTGCGCCTGCTCCGCCGCGCCCGCGTCAGTGCCGTGGAACTCGAAGAAAAGCGTGGGCAGCAGCGGATAATCGAGCTTCGAATAGCGGTTGACTCCCCGCATTTGCACTTCGTCCAGCAATTCGATGCGTGCCACCGGAATTCCGGACTGTATCGTCAGCATCACCGAGTTCACCGCGCCCTCGAGCGTGGCAAAAGGACACACCGCGGAGGTCGTCGCCTGCGGCACCGGGTGCAGCCGCAATGCAATTTCCGTAATGACACCCAGCGTGCCTTCCGATCCCACGAACAGATGCGTCAGGTCGTAGCCGGCTGCGGATTTGCGGGCGCGGGTGCCGGTTCGCACGATGCTGCCGTCGGCCAGCACGACGGTCAAACCCAAGACGTTCTCACGCATGGTTCCGTAACGAACGGCGGTGGTGCCTGAAGCGCGTGTCGCGGCCATGCCGCCGATCGTGGCATCGGCCCCGGGATCCACCGGGAAGAACAGCCCCGTATCCCTGATGTGTGAATGCAGCTGCTTGCGCGTGACGCCCGCCTCCACCCGCGCGTCCATGTCCTCGGCGTTGACTTCGAGCACCTGGTTCATGCGTCCCATATCGATGCAAACGCCACCGTGCAGAGCCGCGATATGGCCTTCGAGCGAAGTACCAACTCCGTAAGGCACGATCGCCACCCGATGCGAATGGCAGATTTTGACGATAGCCACGACCTCGGCGGTGGACGCCGGGTACACCACCGCGTCCGGGGGAAACGGCGCGTGATACGACTCGTCCTGGCCGTGACGCATACACGCTGCCGAGGCAACCGTAACGCGCTCGCCCAGGAGTTGCGTCAGCTCTTGTAATACCGCGTTGTCCAAAGCACTGTGCAACCGGCCTATAGTTTGCATATTCATATGGCGCCCCGATTGTTGACCATACTCATCATTGACTGACCAAACGCTTGCTCGTCCCGCCTGTCACCCCGCATTAAGAACCGTAGGTCGGGATGCGCGCAGCGTTCCCCGACATCCGCCAGGCGTCAGGTAGCCGCCTCCGCGGCAACCTGACCTACGGTGTCAATGCGCGCGGCTCAACGAATTCTGCATCGAAATAATGAGTCAGCACACTATTCCAGCACAACTTCTACCTTCGTAGCGGCCGATCTTACAACAGCTTCGATCGCCGCCGCGCTGTTAACGGCATCCTCTCCCGTCACGGGATACGGCGCCCCGCCGGTAGCGGCTGCGGCAAAAGCTTCCAGGGCCGCGCGCACGGTGTCGTTCTCCGGGTACTCGATCGTCCGCGGTTTGCCACCTGTTTCGCAGGTGGTCAGGATGCGCTCATTGCGCAATTCAGCCCACCCGCGCGATCCCATGACGTGCAGGCGCCAATAATACGCTGTTGAAAGCACAGTGCTGAGATAGCCGCTGACGCCGCTCGTGAAGCGCAGCGTCATGGCAGTCACGTCGTCGACATCGGCCGCGCTCACGCGCCGCTCACAACACGCGTTGATCGAGCGCACGTGGCCGACCATCGAGACCATCAAATCGAGCACGTGCACCCCTTTCGCGGTCATGCCCCCTCCCGGAGTCTCGCTGCGCTGGCTGCGCCAGTGTTCAACCGAGCGCGCAACCGCCAGCGGGCCATGGTGACTGCCCTCGATGTGCAATATCTGTCCAAGCGCGTTACTCGCCACCAGACGCCGCAACTCGGCGACCGCGGTCCGGAACCGCCGGTTGAAACCCACCGCCAGCGTAACCCGAGCGCGACGGCACGCATCAACCGCTTCCTGCGCGCTGGCGCGATCGAGCGTGAACGGCTTTTCGACGTAAACGTGCTTGCCGGCGGCAGCAGCTTCGGTAACGTGCTGAGCGTGCAGCGAGTGCGGCGTTGCCAGCACAATCGCGTCGATGTCCGGATCTGCAAGCACCCTGCGATAGTCTGCGTAGAGCGGGAATCCTCGTTCCCGGGCAAAGCCCGCGCTCGCCTCGACCGTGCGCGTCGCGCCGGCAACGAATTGAATGCAATCGCTGCCCTGAACGGAATTCACCAGGCGCTGACCCCACGCGCCGAGACCGACTATCGCTGCCCGCAACACGACCACTCTCCTGCGTTTACTCTTGCCCAACCTGATTTGGACAGCGTAACATAGCTGCAAATTTACGGTTGCTGTGTTGCTTATTCCTCAGGGAGAAAATCCAATGCCAAGAATGACGGGATCGCGGCTGTTCGCCGAGATGATGCGAGGATACGGTGTCACACATGTTTTCTTTGTGCCCACCATCATGCAAAAGGGGCTTGCGGAAATGGAGGACATGCCGATCAAGCGCGTCATGGTGCATGGCGAGAAGGCCGCGGCGTACATGGCGGACGGCTACGCGCGCGCCAGCGGCAAACCGGGCGTGTGCATGGCGCAGGTCGTCGGCGCCACCAATCTTGCCGCAGGATTGCGCGACGGATACATGGCGGGTTCGCCAATCCTGGCCATAACTGGGGGACCTACACCGGAATCGGGCTACCGGCATACCTATCAGGAAGTCACTCCGGACTTTACGCAATTCGATCCCGTGACGAAATTCAGCGCCCGCGTCGATTCCGTGAACCGGCTGCCCGACCTGCTGCGCCAGGCGTTCCGTGAAGTGACCTCGGGAGCGCCGGGGCCGGTCTACCTGCAGATTCAGAGCCACCTCGGGGAAATGGCCGAACAGGAAGCCGATCTTGAGCCGCTCATCGAAGCGCAGTTCACCCGCGCGCCTGCATTCCGGCCCGAGCCCGAGAGCGAGCGCGTGCGCGACGTCGCAGCGCGGCTCGCCAAAGCGCAACGGCCGGTCATCGTCGCCGGCGGCGGCGTGATCAGCTCGCAGGCGCAGGCGGAAGTCGTGGCACTCGCCGAAGCGCTGCAAATTCCCGTCGTCACCTCGCTCAACGCGAAAGCGACCATCGTCGACGCTCATCCGCTGGCGGTCGGCGTGCCGGGACTTTACTCGCGGGACAGCGCCAACCACGTTCTGGCGGAGGCCGATCTGGTGTTCTTCATCGGCAGCCATACGGGTGGACAAGTGACGCATAACTGGATATTTCCGAAGCGGGGCACGCCCGTAATCCAGCTCGACATCAGTCCGGCGGAGCTCGGCAGAAATTATCCGAACGTGGCGTCGATCCTCGGCGACGCCAAGGTGTCGCTGCGGCGGCTGATCGATGTGGTGCAACGTAAAACGCCGCAGGACGCGCAGGCATGGCTCGCGCGCGTGCAGCAGATCAAGGCCGAGTGGCGCGCGGAAAACGAGCCGATGCGCAATTCCGATGCGGTGCCGATCAGGCCCGAGCGCATCTGCAAGGAAATTTCGGAGGCGCTGCCGGCCGACGGCATCCTCGTATCGGACACCGGCCATTCGGGAATCTGGACCGGCAGCATGGTCGATTTCAAGTATCCGACGCAGAGTTATTATCGCTGCGCCGGTTCGCTCGGCTGGGCGTTCGCGGCATCCATGGGAGTGAAGTGCGCGCAACCGGACCGGCCGGTGGTGTGTTTCAACGGCGATGGCGGGTTCTACTACCACATCGGCGAGCTCGAGAGCGCGAAACGCCACGGTATCAACGTAGTGGTGGTGGTCAACAACAACAGCGCTCTTAACCAGGAGATCAACCTGACGCATGCCGCATACGGCGGCAAGACGCGTGGCCGCGGTGAAGAATTGTGGCGCTTTCCCAACATGAACTTCGCGAAAGTCGCGGAAGCGTTTGGCTGCGTCGGCATGCGGGTGGAGAAACCCGGCGAGCTGAACAGCACTTTGAAGCAGGCGATTGCAATGAACAAGCCGGTGGTGATCGACGTGGTGACCGACACGTTCGCGATCGCCAAGAAGCCGTGGCTGCCGTAAGGAGGCGTGCAATGCGTAACCTGACTCGTCTGGCTGTTTTGACGCTGCCGGTGCTGGGCTGCGGGATTCCGGCATCCGCGGTCGCACAGGACTATCCAACCAAGCCGATGCGCTTCATCGTCGGGCCGGGTCCCGACGTGCTCGCGCGATTGCTCGGCCAGAAGCTGACCGAGAGCTGGGGTCAGCAGGTGGTGGTCGATCAGCGTCCGGCGGTCGGCGGCATGCTCGCCGCGGACGCGGTGGCGAAAGCCACGGCAGACGGGCATACCCTGCTCCTCAGCACCCCCACCTACACCACGCTGATGAGCCTCTACCCGAAGGTGCCGTATGATTTTGTGAAGGATCTTGCGCCGGTCAGCCTGCTCGCTTCGATACCGTTCCTGTTGGCGGTGCACCCGTCGTTGCCGGTGCGCTCGACCCAGGAATTGATCCGGCTCGCCCGCGCCAGGCCCGGGCAGTTGAATTATGCATCTTCAGGCGTCGGCGCGACCTCGCATCTCGCCCACGAGTTATTCAACAACATGGCCGGGATCAAGACCGTTCATGTGCCTTACAAGGGCACAGGACCGGGATTGATCGATTTGATCGCGGGGCAAGTACAAATGGCTCTTGGCATCATGCAGGGCACCCTGCCCTATGCGAAGGCTGGCAAGATCAGGGCGTTGGCGGTCAGCAGCCTGAAGCGTTCGTCTTCCGCGCCGGAGTTGCCTACGATTGCCGAATCCGGCGTGCCGGGTTATGAATTCACTTCATGGAACGGCGTACACGTGACGGCCGGCACCTCCAAAGCGATCGTTGCCAAGCTCAACGCCGAGTTGCTGAGAATACTGGCATTGCCGGACGTGAAGGATCGCATGTTCGACATCGGCCTGGAACAGGTCGGCAGCACGCCCGAAGAACTGGCTGCCCTGGTCAACGCCAATATCGAGAAATGGGGCAAGCTGATCAGGGACCTCGGCGTGCGCGGCGACTGAGTATGCTTTTACTTCGCGGCGTGCGATGCAATGGAAACAACCGCAGGCTTGCCTGAACGGTTGCTCCACGCGTGATTGGTGCCGCGCTGCACCACAAACTCCCCCGCTTTCAGCGTCACTTCCTGGGTGTCCAGCACCAGCACGATTTCGCCTTCGAGCACGATGCACAGATCCAGCGTCCTGGTTTTCTGCATATAGGGGTGCGGCGCTTGCGGCGAATAACTCGACGCCTCCGGTGCGCCCATCGCCTTGAAATACGCCGCGACTTCGGGCGCGCCGACCTTGCCCTTCCACGCCGCGTCGGGCGGGAAGGTAAAGACGTTCAGCACCGAGCCTTTGGCTGGCGGTACGAGCACGTGAGGCAGGTGCAGCGTTTCGTACACGAGCTGCGCCGGGAAGCCGTCGACGACCCACATGCGTTGCAGCGCAAAACCCGGTCGCGCGGGATCGGTGCGCACGTCGGGTGAAGGCGTGTCGCCGACGAGGCTCGACTTGCCGGCTACACGGTCGATGGCGACGATGCGCCGCTGCGGCTTTACGCCCGCCGGGAGCTGCTGGTTCTGCGGTGGCCGCAGCGGCTGGTCGTTGCCCTGCGCGGTTCCCGCGGGACCGTCGACGAATTCCGCGTCGAACATGTCGAAAGCCATCAGGCAGCCCTGCGCAGAGCTGTCCCAGAGATGCCACGCACCCACGTCGATGACGATGTCGCCGGGCTTCAACGTCAGCGTGCAGTCGTCGAGTTCCATCACGCGCTCGCCGGAAATCATGATGCCGTAGTCGACCGACTTGGTCTTGTGCATGTAGGAGCGGTTGTAGTGATTGCCGCCGCCGCGGTCCCACGTGCGGCCGTGCGGCTCCGGCGACTTGTAAGGCTGGTTCGGAGGCGAATCCGCAGTCTTCGCGAGCCAGTGCACGACGCGCTGGTGTCCGCCGCCGACCGGGCATGGGAATTCGTCGTTCCAGGTGCCGGCGTCCTCCGTGCCATCGAGCGGCGCCGGCGTCTCGCGCCAGACCCAGAAATCGGTATGGCCGCGGCCCTTGACCTGCCCACCGTCCGCACCGGGCAACTGCGCTTCATGCGTGCCGGCCGCGGGTCCGTCCCAGACTACTTTCGATTTGCCGCGCTCGTCGTTGCCGGTGACCACTCTGCGGATCGGTGTTAATGCCATGATTTCCTTTCTCCTTGCGTGTGAACTAACCGCGGAACGAAGTCAAATCGACCCTGCCGGTGAACGCGGTTTTGGCGAACCGCAGAAATCCGTCCGCGCGCTGTTCGTTCCAGCCGCCGTAGGCGACGTTGCCGCGGAACTTGCGTTCGATGTCCTCGCGCGATAACGGCTCCCCGCCGCCCCCCCGGGGCGGCGGCGGGGGGCCCCCCACACCCCCCCGCCCCCCTCCGCC
>Ga0080064_1006304_pt2 | contig 11500 bp, 11 predicted proteins | sample Subgrocontami54m_FD_69260 | JGI IMG/M metagenome (GOLD analysis project Ga0080064, IMG submission 69260) | Subsurface groundwater microbial communities from S. Glens Falls, New York, USA - GMW46 contaminated, 5.4 m (SPADES assembly) (version 2) ...
CGGTGAGGTTCACCCCGTTCGAGAAGCCGACGATCGTGAAGACCGCGATGAGCACGAAGGCGACCGCGCCGATCTCCCACTCGCCGACGAGCGGGACGTAGATGCCGGTCACGCCGAAGTGGCGCTGGATGTAGACGGCGCCGATGACCGCGACGACGAGCTGCCAGAGGAGCTTCTGCCGGCCGCGGATCCCGGCGCCGCCGACGACGTTGACCCAGTCGTCCACCGCGCCGAGCACGCCGACGGCGAGCAGCGCCCCGAGCGGTGCGATCGTCTGCGCGACGTAGTCGCCGCGCTCGGCCTCCGGCAGGAGCGCGAGCACCGTCAGCGCGAGCGCGGCCACGACGCCGATGGGCAGGGCGCCGCCCATCGTCGGCGTGCCTTCCTTGGCCAGATGCGACTGCGGTCCTTCGCGGCGGATCTGCTTGCCGATCCGCAGGTGGCGGAGGAGGCGGATGAACGGGCCACCCAGAAGGAGCCCGAGCGCGAACGCGCTCACGAGGACCTCGAGGGCGAGGATCGCCACCGGCTACGCGGCCGTCGGCTCGACGAGCGCGTCCGCGAGCAGGTCGAGCGCGAGCGCGCGCGAGCCCTTCACGAGAACGGTGTCGCCGGGCCGAACGAGCCGACGGAGGAGCACGAGCGCTTCCGCGCGGTCCTGCGCGCGGTAGCCGAGCACGAGGCCATCGCGCCGTGCGGCGCTCACGATCGTGGCGGCGAGCTCGCCCACGCCGATGAGCAGATCGCACGAGCGCGCGGCCTCGCGGCCGATCGCCTCGTGCGCGCCCGCCGAGAGCGTCCCGAGCTCGAGCATGTCGCCGAGCACCGCGATCCGCCGGGTACCCCGGAGCGCACCGAGGACGCGAAGGGCGGCGCGCGTCGCCGCCGGGCTCGCGTTGTACGAGTCGTCGATCACGGTGAAGCCGACGGCGCGCCGGACGCTCATCCGGTGCGGCAGCACCTCGAGCGTGCCGACGCAGGTCGCCGCCTCCTCGAGCGGAACGCCGAGCGCGCCGGCGGCCGCGATCGCCGCGAGCGCGCCGCCCACGAAGTGCCGACCCGGCAGGGGCAGCCGCACCGGTGCCTCGGCGCCGTGAGCCCGCACGACGAAGGAGGTGCCGGCGAGGCCGTCGCTCCGCACGTCGGTCGCGCGCACGGCCGCGTCGGCGGACTCTCCGTAGAGCACCACGCTCGCCCGCGTCCGCCCGGCGAGGGCGCGCACCCGCGGATCGTCGGCGTTGAGGAGCGCGAGGCCGTCCGCCGGCAGGGCCTCGAGGAGCTCGGCCTTCGCGTTCGCGATCGCCTCCAGGCTCGGCGTCCGGGCGAAGTGCGGCGGCTCGTCCGGGATCGCCGTGACGATGCCGACGCGTGGGCGCACGAGCCGGCAGAGGTCGGCGATCTCGCCTGGGACGTAGAAGCCGAGCTCGACGACGCAGGCCTCGTGCGAGGGCTCGAGCCGGAGGAACGTGAGCGGGACGCCGAGCTCGTTGTTGAACGAGGCCTCCGAGCGGAGCACCCGGAGGCGCGCGCCGAGCGCCGCGGCGGTGGCCTCCTTCGTCGTCGTCTTCCCGATGCTCCCGGTGATGCCGACCGCGGGGATCGGGTGCAGATCGCGGAGGAGCTCGGCGAGCCGGCGCAAGGCGACCTGGACGTCGGGCACGAGCACGAGAAGCGCGTCGCCCGCCACGCCGGCGGGGACGCGCTCGACCACCGCGGCGGTGGAGCCGCGCGCGAGCGCGTCGGCCACGAAGTCGTGCCCGTCGCGTGCGCCCCGCAGCGCGAAGAAGACCGTGTCCGGCCGAGCCACCCGCGAGTCGGTGGAGCCGCCGGCGAACCGCTCGGCCCCGCTCGGATGGCCGCGGACCACCCGTCCGGCGCCGGCCTCGAGCAGCTGCTCCAGCGTGAACACCGGAGACGATGCTAGTGATGCCGACGGATCCGGTCTCACCGGACCCGACCACTCACGGTTGCCGGTCCGGCTGGACGCGCGCGTTCCGGAGCATGTCGATCGCCATCCCACGGAACGCGCTCGTCGCCGTGACGGTGCCGAGCAGACGCGACTGCGGCTCGTCGAGGACGATGACGGCGACGAGCCTCGGGTTCTCGGCCGGCACGAAGCCGGCGAACGACGAGATGTACACGTCGTCGATGTAGCGCCCGTCCTCGCTGGGCACCTGCGCCGTACCGGTCTTGCCCGCCACGCTGTACGCGGCGAGCGACGCGTTCTTCGCCAGCCCGTTGTCCACCGCCGACGTGAGCATCGCGCGCAGCGTGGCGGCCGTCTCCGGCGCGATGACCCGGCGGACGACGACCGGCGCGGTGCGGTGCTCTCCGTCCGCATCGCGCCGGCTCGCCACCACGTAAGGGCGGTAGAGCGTCCCCCCGTTCGCGATCGCCGCGTACGCCGCGGCGACCTGGAGCGGGGTCGCGGAGAGCCCCTGGCCGAAGGAAGCCGTGCCGAGGTCGACCGGGTACCACTCCGCGAGCGGCCGCACCGTGCCGCTCTGCTCGCCGGCGAGGTCCACGCCGGTCGGGACGCCGAAGCCGAAGCGGCCGAGGTACTCGTGGAGCTTCTCGGCGCCGAGCCTCGAGGCGATGAAGGCGGCACCGGCGTTCAGCGACCGCTCGAGCACCTGCTGGACGGTGGTCGGCCCCCAGGCCTTGCCGAGCGCGTTGTTGAGGCGCCGGCCGCCGATGACCGCGTAGCCCACGTCGTTGTAGGTCGTGCTCGGCGTGACGACGCGCTGGTCGATCGCGCCGGACACCGTGACGGCCTTCATCGTGGACCCCGGCTCGTAGGTCCAGGCGATCGAGCGATCGCGGAGCGCCTCCGGGTCCGCCTGGGCGACCCTCGCCGGGTCGAACGTCGGGTACGAGACGAGGGCGAGCACGGCACCGTCCCTCGGGTCGAGGACGACGACGGAGCCTCCCTTCGCGCCCTCCTTCTCGATCGCCGCGCGCAGCTCGCGCTCGGCCGCGGCCTGGAAGACGAGGTCGATCGTGAGCGTGAGGTCCGCGCCGTTCCGCGCGGGGACCTCGGTGCGCAGCCCGGTCGCGAGCGCGCGGCTCGAAGGGTCGCGCTCGACCAGGAGACGGCCGTCGGCGCCCTTGAGGGCGGCGTCGTAGCGCCCCTCGACACCGTACTGCCCGATGCCCTCGTCGTTGACGAAGCCCAGGACGTGCGCGCCCACCGTCCCGTTCGGGTAGAGGCGCTTCGGCTCGGTCTCGAAGCCGAGGCCCGGAATGTCGAGCGCGGCGACCTGCCTCGCGACCTCCTCGGGAAGCCTGCGCTTGATGAAGAGCCACTCGGCGCCCGAGCCGAGCGTCTTCTCGATCGCCGCCGGGGCCTGGCCGAGGAGCGGCCCGAGCCGCGCGGCGGCCCCGGCGTGGTCCGGGATGCGGCCGGGGATGGCGTAGAGCGAACGGAGGTCGACGGTCGTCGCGAGGATCGCGCCGTTCCGATCGCGGATGACGCCGCGGTGCGCCGGGATCGCGAGGTCCGAGCGGAGCTGGCCGGTCGCCAGACCCAGGAGCGCGCTCCGGCCGACGGTCTGCCAGTACGTGATCCGCGCGGCGAGCACCACCGTCGAGAGGGCAAGCAGCCAGAACACGACGCGGAGGCGGCGCGCTGAGACGGCATCCATGCCCTGCCCCTCCCGTTCCCGTGTTCGGCGCGGTCGCCCGCTCCCCAGCGGCGACCACGCGTGAGCGCGCGGTCTAGCGGAGCGCGGCGAGCGTCTCCGCGGAGATGATCGGCACGGTCCTCGCGCGGACCAGCCCGAGCCTCGTCGCCTCGTTCTCGACGCGGGTGGGCGAGTCGAGCTGGGCGATGCGCACCTCGAGGAGCGCGTTCTGGCGGCGCAGCTCGTCGCGGACGTCGGCGAGCCGCTGCACCTCGTACCCGCCCGCGCTCACCGCGGTCGTCTGTCCGAGGTAGAGCACCGCGACGACGAAGAGCCCCACGATGAAGGCGAGGACCGCGGCGAACGAGCGGACCTCCCAGCTCGCGCTCGCGCGCCGAGCCGGCACGGTCCGCGGGGCCGGGTGCCGGCGCGCCGGAGCCCTGGTGACCCTCCGTGCGGGCCGCACGGACGCGCGGCCGGCGAGCGCGACGGTCACGCGGGGAGCTTCTCGGCGATGCGGAGGGCCGCGCTGCGGGCGCGCGGGTTGCGAGCGATCTCCCGGTCGTCCGCTCGGAGGGGACGACGAGAGACCACCCGCAGACCCGCGCGGTGCCCGCAGACGCAGGTGGGGAGGTGGGGAGGACAGATGCAGTCGCGCGACTCCCGGGCGAAGAGCTCCTTCACCGCCCGTTCCTCGAGCGAGTGGAACGCGATGACCGCGAGCCGGCCGCCCGGCCGGAGGAGCGAGAGCGCGCCGGCGAGCCCATGACGGAGGTTGGCGAGCTCGTCGTTCACGGCGATGCGGAGGGCCTGGAATACCCGCGTCGCCGGGTCGGTCGAGGCCGGGCGGCGCGTCTTCACCCCGGCGACGAAGCGGCCGAGCTCGTCGGCGGCGGTGAACGGCGTCCGGGCACGGCGGCGGACGATCGCCGCGGCCACGCGCCCCGCCTCCGGCTCTTCGCCGTACTCGATGAAGATCCGCCGCAGCTCGTGCTGCGCCCAGGTGTTCACGATGTCCGCCGCCCCGACGCGGAGGTCCGGGTCGGCGCGCATATCCAGTGGGCCCGGCGAACGAAAGCTGAAGCCCCGCTCATCGTCGGCGAGCTGGAGCGAGGAGAGCCCGAGGTCGAGGAGGACGCCGTCGAGCGCGTCGAAGCCGTGCTCGCGGGCCACGACGTCACAAACCGCGAAGTTCGCGCGGACGAGGACGGCGCGGTCGCCGAAGCGAGCGAGCGCCCGGGCGGCGTGACCGAGCGCGGCGGGATCGCGGTCGAGCCCGAGGAGGCGCCCGTCGGGCGCGCTGCGCTCGAGGATCGCCGCGGCGTGCCCGCCGGCGCCGACCGTGCCATCGAGGAACCGGCCACCCGGCGCGGGAGCAAGTTCGGCGAGTACTTCGGCCACGAGAACCGGCTCGTGGACGCGGGCTTCCGAAGCACCGTCAGATCCCAAGGCCCTGGAGCTTGTCGCCGATCGAGCGCTCGACCTCGGCGAGGCGGGCATGCCAGCGGGCCGGTTCCCAGACCTCGAGGTTCCGCGACGCGCCGATGACGAGCGCGTCGGAGGTGAGCCCGGCGTACTGCCGGAGGTGGGCGGGGACGACGAGCCGGCCCTGAGCGTCGGGGTCCGCCTCGTGGGCGCCCGCGACGATGAAGTGCACGAACTCGTTCACCGTTGGGTCGGTCCGCGGCCGCTGGAGGATCGCGGCGTTGATCGCCGCCCACTCGGCGGTCGGGAAGATCGCGAGACACTCACCCAGCCACCTCGTCACGACCGCTCCTTCTTTGAAGCGGGCGCGGAACTTGACCGGGATGGCGAGCCGACCCTTCTCGTCCAGGCTGTGGGCGAACTCGCCGGCGAAGAAGCTTTCCAAGTACCCTTCTTCTGTCTGAGGGAGGTTCCCCACCTTCCCCCACTAGTCACCACGTTTCGGCACTGTACCCCACCAGGCCGGCCTGTCAAGGGGGTGGAGGTGGCGAAATCAGGGATGCCGCCCGGCGCCCCCGTCCACTGGCGGGGCGGCGGGGTCGAGGGGAGGCCGGCTTCGAGCGAGGGAGGCGGGCCGCGGGCTGCTAGAGCGGCCGGACCCGATCCACGAGGTCTTCGAGCTTCCGAGCGGCCACGTCGAGCGGGCTCCTGGGCACCGGGTCCCAATCGTGCTCTCCGTACCACTCGAGGACCGAGGCGCCCCAGGTGAAACCGCCGCCGAAGGCGACGAGGAGGACCTTGTCGCCGCGCTTCAGGCGACCCTGCTCGACCGCCTCGCAGAGCGCGATGGGGATCGAGGCCGCGCTCGTGTTGCCGTAGCGCTGGATGTTGACGAAGACCCTCTCCGCCGGGAACCGCAAGCGCTTCGCTACGGCGTCGATGATCCGGACGTTGGCCTGGTGCGGGATCATGAGCGCGATGTCGTCGAGGGTGACGTTCGCCTGCGCGAGCGCCTCTTCGGCGGCGTCGGCCATCGACTTCACCGCGAGCTTGAAGGTCTCGTTCCCGGCCATCCGGATGAAGTGCTGGCGCGTGTCAAGGGTCTTCTGGTCGGCAGGATGCATCGTGCCGCCCGCCGGGATGTAGAGGAGCTCCCCCTTCGAGCCATCCGAGTGGAGGATGGCGGACTCGATCCCGACCGAGGCGTTGGACCCCTCCAGGACGACGGCTCCGGCGCCGTCGCCGAAGAGGATGCACGTGGAGCGATCGGTCATGTCGAGGAAGCGAGACAGCGTCTCGGCGCCGATGATGAGCGCGTTCCGTACCGTCCCGGCGACGATCATCGCGTTCGCCACGGCGAGGGCCGAAACGAATGAGGTGCACGCGGCTTCGATGTCGAACGCTCCCGCTCGATCGGCTCCGATCGCGGTCTGGACCAGGCAGGCCGTGGCGGGGAAGATGTAGTCCGGCGAGCAGGTGCCCACGATGATGAGGTCGAGGTCGGTCGCCTTCAGCTTGGCCTTCGCGAGAGCCTGGCGGGCGGCCAGGGTCGACATCGTGGAGGTGGTCTCGCCCTCGGCGGCGAAGCGCCGCTCCTTGATCCCGGTCCGCTCGACGATCCACTGGTCGCTGGTGTCCACGAGCTTCGCGAGGTCGGCATTCGTCATGACGCGCGAGGGCGCGTAGAAACCCCACCCCGTGATGACCGCGTTCTGCTTCGCCACTACGAAGGGGTCGGCGAGTCCTCTGCCGCTCCGGCGACCCGCTCGCGGCGCGGCTTGAAGAGCGCCTTCACGTCGCCGTCATACGTCCGGAGGTACTCGTGTGCGTCGAGCACCTCGTCGAGACTCACCGCCGGACGCCGGCGCCGCGACTCCCGCTGCGCCGCCGGCTCGGCCGGCTCCTCGCGGACGGGGGTCACGGCGCTGTGCTCGTCGTCGAGGACGACCAGGAGCTTGAACGCGGTCTCGCACTTCGTGCAGGTCACCCGCACGATCCACGCCGACTCGAGCCGTCCGAGCACCCGGATCTCCGAGCGCGAGTGGTTCTGGCTGCAGACGTTGCAGTCGTAGCCCTTCGCCTGCTCGCGGAGGAATCGCAGGATGTTCATCCTCTCCCGAGGATAGCGCCCGGCGGGAATGCGCCGACGAGCGCACCTGCGACGCTCGCCCGCGCGGAGCGTCACCCGCCCGTCGGCGGCGAGGCGCTCGGCGCGGGCGAGGATCCGAGTCGCGATGACGAGCTCCGTCGCGGGCTCTTCGCGGATCAGCATGTCTCGCCTGTCGCGGGAGAGGCTAGCCCTTGGTCAGCTGGCCGCGGATGACGCCGCCCGGGTTCACGGTGGAGTGCATGTTGAAGTAGAAGCCCGCGGGGTTCGCGGCGATCGCCGCCGCCTGCGCGAGGTCGATCGGCACGGTACGCGAGAGCGTGGCGCCGCCGCCGGTCAGCGTGAGCTGTCCCGCCGCGAGCGTCGTGTTCACCTTCACCCCGCCGTTGACCCCGGTGGCGCCCTCGTGGATGTGGGCGATGGTGATCGCCGTCGTCGCCGGGCAGCCGGTCACCGTCGCGTCGAACTTCGCCTGGGCACCGGTGACCGTGATGGTCGCGCTGCCGGCGCAGGTCGCCTCGGCGCCCTGGATCGGCGGGTTCTGGTTCGAGGCCTTGAGGTCGGCCTTGTAGACGACGGCCGCGGGAGCGGCCGCGGTCGGAGCCGGGGTCGCCGGGGCGGGCGTCGGCGCGGTGGTCGGTGCCGCGGTCGCCGGAGCGGCGGAGCGGGTCGCGGCCGCGGCGGGGGCGGCGGTCGCCGCGGGGGCGCTCGAGCACGCCGCGAGCGCGAGCGCGAGGGCCGCGAGGGTGGCGATGGTCCTGGAAGCCTGCAAGTCTTTCTCCTTTTCGTTCACACGGGTCGGGCGCCGGCGGCGCCACTCCCCGTATACGAAGCGGGCGCCCCGGCGGATGAGCCATGGCGACGGCGCCGGCGATCGAGTGAGGTCTTCATCCCGGTGTCGACGCCGGCCCGGCTCAGGTCGGGACTCCCGCGCGGAACTCGTCCCGCAGATCGGCCCAGATGCCCGTTTCGAGGCGCCCGAACTCGGGAGATGCGCGGAGCTCGAACGGATCACGCGGCGACGGCAGTGGGATGTCGTACGCGCGCTTCACGCGACCCGGCCGCTTCGACATGACGACGACGCGCTGGCCCAGCACGATCGCCTCCGCGAGGTCGTGCGTGACGAAGAGGATGGTCACGTGACGTCGCTCCCAGATCCGCAGCAGCTCCGCTTGGAGCAGCATCCGGTTCTGCGCGTCGAGCGCGCCGAACGGCTCGTCCATGAGGATCACGTCGGGCTCGTAGGCCAGCGTTCGAATGAGCTGCGCCCGCTGGCGCATCCCGCCCGAGACCTGATGGGGGAAATAGTGCTCGAAGCCCTCGAGGCCGACGATGCCCATGAGCTCGCGCGCGCGGCGCGCGCGTTCCGGCCGCGGCACGCCGCGGATCTCCAGGCCGACCTGCACGTTCTCGAAGATCGTGCGCCAGGGAAGGAGCGTGTCGCGCTGGAAGACATACCCCAGACGGCTCGACCGCGTGCCGGCGGGCTCGCCGTCCAGGGTGATGCGGCCGGTGACCTCGCACTCCGCCGGATCGAGAAGCCCGGCGATCGCGTTCAGCAGGGTGGACTTCCCGCAGCCCGACGGCCCCACGACGGTGACGAAGTCACCGCTCGGTACATCGAGGCTGATGTCGGCGGCGACCTCGACTCCACGGAGATAGCGAATGCCCACGTGCTCGACGGCGATCCGCATCAAGCGAACTCTATAGACGTTCCTCGCGCTATGGGCACGCTCCAGCCCAGGTCGTGTCGCCGAACTCCTCGAAGGTGATCGGCTGCTTCGCGAGCTGATAGGCGACCGCGAGGTCCATCTCGACCTTGAAGCCGGATCGGCTGAGGCACCCGGTGCCGTACCCGCCCCTGATGCGGTCGATGAGCTTCACGACCAACGGACGATCGAGCCCGGCGAACTGCTCGGCGGTCTTCGCGTTCTTGAGGATCGTGTCCGCGATGACCTCCGCCGAGCTCGCCCGGATGAAGTCGAGCGCCTTCTTGTGGGCGCCGACCATCCGCTTCACGAGGTCCGGCTTGCTCTGGATGACATCCTCACGGGTCATGACGGCGAAGCCGAGCGCGTGGTCGGACCCGACCCACTCCTGGTGTGCCTTGGGGTCCCAGATCGGGACCAGTGGGAAGCCCACCCCGCTCTCGAGCACCCGGCTCGTGATCGGCTCCCACGAGCTGATCGCGTCCACCTTGCCGCTCTGGAGCGCGGTGTAGATGACGCTCGTGTCCCCGCCGAGGTTCACGAGGTTCACGTCCTTGTCCGGCGTGAGTCCGGCCTTCTTGAGGAACACGTTGGCCATCGCCCATGACCCCGATCCGGGAGCGGTGATGCCAACGTTCATGCCCTTGAGGTCGGCGACGGTCTTGACCTTGTCCTTCAGCGGGCTGCGGACGAGGAGGCTGAAGATCTCGCGGTCATAGGTCGCGATCACCGCCTTGAACGGCGCGCCGGCGATGCGTGCGATCGGATTGTGCACGAAGGCGAAGAGCCCGAAGTCGAACTGCTTCGCGATGAGGGCGGTCCGGAACGTCGCGCTCGAGCCGAGGACGAAGTCGGTGATCTCGATATTCTCTTCGCCGAAGTAGTCCTTGGCGTACGCGACGAGGCTGGCGAGATTGAGCTCGGTCGAGACCACGCTCGGCAGCTGCATCTTGTCCTTCGGCGGCTTCGGCGTGGCGGTGGGCGCCGGGGTGGCCGCGGCGACCGTCGTGGCGGCCACGGTCGCGCGCGCGGTCGGCGCGGGCGCAGCCGCCGGGGCGCAGGCCGAAATGCTCAACGCGAGCGCGAGACCGATACCTGCAGCCCGCACGATCGTCTCACCCAACATGGAGAGCCCCCCGTCACGCGGTCAGCGCTGCGGCGGGTCGCCATCTCAGCACACGGTCCTCGACCCGCTTCGCTGCCTCGACGACGGTAACAGCGATGACCATGAGGAGCAACAGGATCGCGTAGGTGCGATCTGTATCGAGAAGGCCGGCCGAGATGACCATGCGGTAGCCGAGACCCGCGGTCGACCCGACGAACTCGCCGACGACCGCCCCCGAGAGCGCGAAGCTCACGCTCGTCCGCAGCGCGGCGAAGATCCAGCCGAAGACCGACGGCAGAATGACCAGCCGCGCGAGCGCGAGACGGCCGCCGCCCATGACCCGGACTGCCTTCACCAGCTCGGGATCGACCGACCGGATCCCGAGGTAGGTGTTGAAAAAGATGACGAAGAACACGGTGAAGAACGCCAGGAAGATCTTCGAGGTGATGCCGAGTCCGAAGGCGATGACCAGGACCGGGGCGAGGGCGATGCGCGGCAAGGAGTTGAGCGCCACGAGGACCGGTTCGACCGTCTCGGCCACCCGACGGGCATAGCCGAGCAGCAGGCCGAAGGCCCCCCCGCCGACGATCCCGAGCAGCAGACCGACGGCCGCGGCCTGGAGGGTGACGGCGACGTCCTTCACGAGCAGACCGGAGGCGGCATAGGCACCGATCTCGACGAACGCGCGCGACGGCCGCGCCACGATGATGGGATCGAGGAGCGCGCTCCCGCCGAAGCCACCGGTCGCCGCCTCCCAGGCGACGAGGAGCAGCACGACGAACGCGGTGCGCTGGAGGGGTACCCGGATCCGCACGGCCATGCGCACGCATCATGCGCTGGGCCGGCGAGCGGTGTCCAGGAACGGGGGCGGCCGAGCAGGCCTATAAGCCGGGTCCTGTGCCGGCCCCCTCGCGAGGGCCGCGACGGTCATCCCTCTCGGGATCGGAGGTCGCCCTCCGCCTCTAGCGGCCGACCCGGGGACGGTGCGGGCCGCACCATGGTCCCCTGCTTGGCCTTGCTCCGGGTAGAGCTTGCCGCGTTTCACCCGGCTCACGCCGGTTCGTCACTGTGGCGCTGGTCCTCGCCTCACGGCGGACGGGAGCTACCCGCTACCCTGCCCTGCGGAGCCCGGACTTTCCTCGACGGCGTCGCCGCCGTCGCGACCGTCCGGCCTGCTCGGCCCTCTCAGTATGCCCGAAGGTCAGGCCACCCGTTCGTCGATGGCGCGGTTCGAGAGCGCGTCGGCGATCGCGTTCCGCTCGCGCGGGATGTGACGGATGTCCACGTGCTGGAACTCCGAGAGGAGCCGGATCGCGCGCGCCGCCAGCGGCACGAGGTTCGGGTGCTTGATCTTCCACTTCCCGCGCATCTGCTCGACGACCAGGAGCGAATCCATCCGCACGTCCAGCTCCAGGACGCCCCGCCGGCGCGCCTCCTCCAGGCCGATGATGAGGGCCGTGTACTCGGCGACGTTGTTCGTCGTGTGCCCGAGGAAACGCATGACCTCCGCGACGACGTCACCGTGCTCGTC
>Ga0080064_1002971_pt1 | contig 11493 bp, 3 predicted proteins | sample Subgrocontami54m_FD_69260 | JGI IMG/M metagenome (GOLD analysis project Ga0080064, IMG submission 69260) | Subsurface groundwater microbial communities from S. Glens Falls, New York, USA - GMW46 contaminated, 5.4 m (SPADES assembly) (version 2) ...
GGAAATATTAATTTTGAAATTGAAACAAACGGGTATTTCATTGCTAGATTTAAGCTTAAGAAAAAAGATTTGCGGGGGGGAGAAAGGTTGGGAGAAAGGTTGGGAGAAAGGTTGGGAGAAAGGTTGGGAGAAAGGTTGGGAGAAAGGTTGGGAGAAAGGTTGGGAGAAAATGAGATCAAAATCATCTCTGCAATAAAAGAAAATGCGAACATCACCACGACTGAATTATCTCGATTGGTAGGCATAAGTACTACCGCAACTGAGAATAACATAGCAAAACTCAAGAAAAAAGGCATTCTCAAAAGAGTGGGGCCTGATAAGGGAGGGTATTGGGAGATTATTGATCATAAATCAAATTAAAAAGAGATAAAGAGAGATAAAATGATAAATAAATTTGGATATACTAAAAGTAGTATTTCAATATACCAAAATTAATATGACCCTCAAAAAGGTGAAAGCGAAGAAAAGGAGTTAAATGAAAAGCATAAATGCGGATAGATGGAAAAAAATCGAAAAATCAAAAGAGGAGGAAACTTTGAAAGAACATGAATAAAAAAGGTTATTTAAATAAGGTGGCGAAATCAGCATTGGCAGTATTAGCCTTCGGTGCAGTTATTTTTGCAGGCTATCTCCTCTATTCGGCTTTTTTTGTGAGCGCAGGGAATATTTCCACTTGCCAGACGTTGAGTACTGCAAATACAGTTTATACCTTAACGCAGAATGTGAGTTCGAATGGGACGTGTTTTACCATTACTGCTAATGGCATTACCTTAGATGGACAAGGGTATAAGATTACGTATGGGATAAATGGAACTGATGATCAATATGGAGTAAGTACTGTAGCAAATAGGACAGTAATAAATAATCTTTTTATTGAAGAAGGCAATAATAGCGGTGGAGGTAGATGGGCTGTTTCCTTCAAGTATTCGATTAATGTAACGATTTTTAATAATACTATAAGAACTAATGGGAGCGATTCGCACGGAGTAAGAGTGTATCTAGAAGATCAATCTCAGTCTCAGTCTAACGTGACCATAAGTATGAACACGATCATCACCTCGGACGCTATAGGCATCATATTGTTCGGTAATGCAGTTTCAAGTGTTTTTATTCTTAAAAATAATATTACAACAAATACTACGAGTCGTGTTGATCATGGAATCTTTTTAGATAGCTCCACTGACAATGCTCTTATTAACGATAATGTGATAACAATTTTAGGAAACGATTCTTATGGTATTAATATCCAATCATCAAATAATAGTGTTGTCAATAATACCGTCACTACTTCCGCTCCATTTGCGCACGGAATATATCTTTTTGGCACTCATAATAATACATTTTTAGATAATGTTATTACAACCATCAGTAACAATTCTGCAGGAATTTTTTTTAATGGTGAAGCGTCTCTCAATAACTTCTTTAATAATACGATCGTCAATGCATCTCACTCTTCATCGAATGATACACAGTTTAATACAGGAACTTCCGGGACTCTCAATTTCACGAATGTCACGCTCGTAAACAAAAAGATTGGATTTTCCGGAACAACAACCTTCCTCCTCAACATCCACTGGTACCTCGATGCCTACGTCAATTCCACCACAGGAGTTGCAATCCCCCTTGCAAATGTCACAGCCCAGAACATCTCAAATGCCACGAGATTCTCTCTCCTCACGAACGCAACAGGAAGCATCGAACGGCAAGCAGTCCTCGAATATTGGAGAAATGCCTCGAATACAGGGTATCAGAATAATTACACCCTCAATGTAAGCAAATTTGGATACAATTTCATCAACAGAAGCCTAAATATCAGCACCAATCAGCTTGCAGTGTTTACGCTTTCTCCAGTTAATCTCACAGATTGTGGGACCTTGGATGAGCCCAATAGGACGTATTATCTCGCCTCAAATGTATCTTCGAATGAAACGTGTTTTACTATTACTGCACATAATGTCACGTTAAATGGACAGGGATTTAAGATTACTTATGGTATAAACGGAATTGCCAACAAGTATGGGGTATTTATTCAGGGGAGAAACCAAAGTACTGTCAAAAATCTTCTTATTGTTGAAGGAAATAACAGCGGCAGCAAGGATGCGATTGTTTCTGTCAGTGGTTCTCATGGAATAATAACGAATAATACTATTAATACTTCTGGGCCAGGATCGGATGCTATTTCTCTAAGTAGTGGCTCTAACATAACTCTTAGTTTTAATAACCTTACTATTAATGGATCCGGAAGAGGAATGAAAATCACTGATTTCTCTAACTTAACCACAAATAAAAATACTATTACTGCTCATGGTGGGGGAGATGGAATATGTCTTATCACCAGTTCCTTTCTTTCAATAAATAACGAAACTATCCTCATTCGTGAGAACATCACCTCACTTAAGAATTATGGTATTTGTTTAGACACAACGTCAAATAGCACTTTCAGAAATATTTTCATTACAACTTCCAAAGAGAAATCTCCGGGCATTTTCATTTCAGATGGAGATATTGCTAGTGGTTCTGCAGGAAATTTGTTTTTTGATTCACAAATTAACAGCTCATTTGCAAATGACACAGAATTATCTATTGTTAATGGGGTTAGCGCCGTGAACTTCACCAATGTCACTCTTGTAAATAATCGTATAGGATTTATTTCAGGTTCCATCGCCATCCTCAACATCCACAATTACCTCGAAGCCATCGCAAACTACACCAACGGCACAGCTGCATCAAACGCAAACATCACAGCCAGAAACACTTCTGGAGCCATCACCTTCTCAAAACTAACCAACACCACAGGAAGAATCCCCCGACAGATTGTTTTGGAGCGTTGGATAAATGCTTCAAATGGCGGATACCAAAACAATTACTCAATCAATGCCTCCCGCCCGAGCCAGAACCTCACCCAGTCTGTCAATGTCTCCACCAGCCAAAACCTCCTGTTTACCTTCTCCTCTGACACCATCATTCCCAACATCTCTTTTGTAAGCCCAACCCCTGCCAACGGAACAAGCACAGAAAACACCACATTTCAAATCAATGTCAGCATGGGAGAGCATGACCTCAAGGAATTTATCTGGAATTGGAATGGAACGAATTATTCTTTTTTTAATAGCAGTCTCACCTCTTTATTTAATTTTGATAATATATCCGCTCTTGGGGAGGGTGGCAGCCTTGCGGTTGATGTTGGCAACAGCCCAAAAAACGGCACGATCACTGGAGCTGTCTTTAATTCTTCAGGAAAATATGGCGGAGCATATCAATTTAGCTCTGGATCAACAGATGTTATTAGCATCGCTAGGACTATTACAGATACCAACTTTGCTTATATGGCATGGATTTATCAAACCGCTAACCCCACGTATGATGCGAAAATTTTAAGCATAGAAGAGACAGGACTTGTTCATTTAGAGTTCTCTTATGATACTGCAACAGATAAAATAAAATGTACTTTTGCGGAAAGTGGGCCAAGTTATAAGACAGTATTTTCATCAGCAACGCTCTCCAATAATATATGGACACACGTTGCTTGCTTTAGGAATTCAACTTCAATTGGCATTGCTATGAATGGTATTTTTTCTAATTCTACAGCCTCAACCGGTCCAAAAGCGTCTAATACTCCTACACCCTATATCGGAAATAATCTTGAAGGAAATCGTGCATGGGTTGGATTGATCGATGAAGTTAGAATGTATGCCTCTAGTTTATCAAATGGAAGCATTCTGCAGCACTCCTACTCCAATCTCTACAAATACGGGATAAATTCCTGGTCATTCATCACGAATCAATCAAACCTTAGCCGGGGAACCTACACCTACTTCGCAGCAGCCACTGATACAGGAAACAACCAGAACATTACAGACACAAGAACATTAATTATTGCTGACACAACGCCTCCTGTAGTAACCATCAACAAGCCAGCAGGAAATTCCTCAACTTCTTCAATAGATTTCAATGCCACCTTGAATGAGAATGGAACGTGCAGATATACCCTGAATTCAGGAACCACAAACTACACAATGCAGAGCAATGGCGGCTTTGATTTTAACGCAACCAACAACAGCATTGCAGATGGCTCTTACACAGCAAGGTTCTACTGCAATGACAGCTCGAACAACCTCAACTCCTCTACAACACGAGGTTTTACCATCGATACTAAGTTCCCCACTATTACGATCAATGCCCCTGCAAATAACAGCAACGTAACAACAAATTTCACAATCTTTAACTGGAGCGTGCAGGATGCTGGGAACAACAATGAGATCTGGCTCTGGGCATCAAATGATTCTGCCAGCCTGTACGACTATCTCATCTATCATAGAAAAAATCTTGCAAACGGAACATACACCTACAACTGGAGCTTTCCTACAGTAAACCCTCTGGCAAGCGGCCTCGTTGCCCTCTATCATTTTGACAACTTAACAGAAAGAGGAGAAAACGCCTCCATATTCAATGACTCCTCAAAATGGGATATTACCGAGGATACAGGATACTGCGCAACAGGATGCCCAACTTTTGTTGAACAGGGAATTTTTGCAGGAGCTCTTGAGCTGGGATCAAGCAAGAGCGTTTATATGCATGATTCAGAAGAGCTGTCAGCCTCTCTTGAGTATACAGTTATGGGGTGGTTGAATATGAGCTCTGCAGGCACAACAGTTTCTTCAGGCGGTAGTGGCATTAGCGTCTATCCCTTAGTCAATAAAGGAATAGGAGAAGCAGAGACACCAACTCAGAACGTGTACTTTTTCATCGGATTAAATGCCTCAAATTCCCTCTGCAACGACTACGAGGACACTGCTTCAGCCAATCATCCTGTATGCGGAACCCCTCTCAACCTGAATCAATGGTATTTTTTTACAGTTGTGAAGAATGCCACCAGCAACGTAGTCTACATTAATGGAGTGCAAGATGGAAAAATAAACAGCGCACCCAACGTTACAATCTCAACAATTCATAGAATAGGCATAGGCGTTGCTCACAACTCACTGAACGCAACTTCTGGAGTCTTTAATGGCCAGGTAGATGAAATTGCTTTCTTTAATAAAAGCATGACAGCTGCAGAGGCCGCTTCCTTCTACAATATTTCATTAGGAAGAAAATACTGGAGAGTGAACGCATCTGACAGCTTGAACATGAATTCGTCAGGCATTTATGAATTCAATCTGACTATGAATGCCACAGTAGACCTTGTTCCTCCACTAGTAACCATCAACAAGCCAGCAGGAAATTCTTCAGCATCTTCAGTAGATTTCAATGCCACCTTGAATGAAAACGGAACCTGCAGATACACTTTGGACAGTGGAGTAAATAATGTAACCATGCAAAATAACGGAAACCGGGATTTCAATCACACCAATTCCTCAATTGCAGATGGCTCTTACACCACAAGGTTCTACTGCAACGACACCTCAAACAATATCAATTCCTCTGAAACAAAGGCCTTTAGCGTCGACACACTGAAACCAAGCGTCAATATCACCCAGCCGCTGAACCTTACCTATAATTCCAACTCTTCTCTGTCATTGAATTACACTGTCGGAGACACCAACCTCCAGCTCTGCTTCTGGAGTTTGGATGGAGGAACAAACAATACCATCATCTGTGGCCTTAATACAACACTGAACATCTCCCAAGGATCTCATTCAGTAAAAGTCTACGCCAATGACACCTTTGGGAATCTTAATGGAACATCTACCGTAACATTCTTCACAGATAGCATCAATCCTCAAGTAAGTTATGCAGGCAATGCAGACACTGACGGAAGAAACTATTCCAGAAACTGGACATTCATCAATGTTACAGTAACAGAAGCAAATTTCATCAACATCACCTTCAAGATATTCAACAGCACTTCCCAAGTCAATGTCACGACATACACTGCGCAGACATTCTTCATCAATTTCACCAATCTTAATGACGAACTCTACAAATTTAACGTGACAGTAACCGACACAGCAAATAACAGGAATACGACTGCAACAAGAATAGTGAGAGTAGATACGACCGCTCCTCAAGTTGGCTATGGCGTTGGAACTGATAATGATGGCACCAACTTCACAAGAAACTCGATCTTTGCCAACGTAACTGTCAATGAAACCAACTTTGCCAACATTACTTTCAAACTTTTCAATAGCGGCAATTCAGTAATAAATACAACAACGTATGCAACGCAAATCTTCTTCATCAACTTCACAGGATTGACAAATGGAACTTACCGCTACAACGTAACGGTCACTGACGGCGCAAATACTCGGACCAGTGCCCCAACAAGAACCATTGGATTAGACACTGAAGGGCCGAGCGTCGTAATTGTAGAGCCCAAGGCGCAAACCTACGTCACCAATATGAGCCTTGCTCTCAACTACAGCGTATCAGATGCAGTTGCTGGCCTGAACTCCTGCTGGTATGGCCTTGATGGGGGAACGAATATAACGCTCGTGTGTGGAACCAATGCAACATTCAACGTCTCTGAAGGAAGCCACACCATGAGGGTCTACGCAAACGATACTCTGGGAAACCTGAATTCAAGTTCAGTAGCGTTTTCAACAAGCACCACAGCTCCTTCTGTGCAGCTTACCTCCCCCCAGGATAATCAATGGCTAAACTCAACGTTAAATATCTACTTTAACTACACTCCAACAGATGCGCAAGGCATCAGCATGTGCCGCCTCTATGGGAACTGGACAGGATCTTTCTCTATCAATCAGACAAATACAAGCCTTGCAAATGCAACAAGTAATTTCTTCACTGCAAACCTCACCGCCTATGCGAACGGGAATTATCTCTGGAATGTAGAATGCAATGACACCTCCAACAACATCGCATTTGCACAGGGCAACTTCACAATAAAGTTTGACACCTCCCTGCCCCAAATCAACTACACCAGCAGTACAGACACCGACGGTACAAACCTCTCCAGAAGCTGGATCTTTGTCAACGTAAGCGTAGCAGAAGCCAATGAAGCTAACATTACCTTCACTTTATACAACTCAACAAGCAGTTACAATGAAACAACCTTCACGACTGCAGTGCGAAGCATCAACTGGACAGGATTAGCAGATGGCAGTTATACCTTGAATGTTTCAGTCGTGGATTATGCGAGCAACAAGAATACAACAGCCACAAGAACCATCACCCTGGACACAACCAATCCTAACGCTACATTAATCAGCCCAGTAAATGGAAGTTTCGTAAGCAATGCAACCCAGAACCTTACCGTCAATCTCTCCGACAACATCGGCTTGAGGAATGCAACCCTCTACGTCTATAACTCCACTGATGCAGAGATCAACCAAACAACAATAGGCGTATCAGGAACACAGAAGCTTCTGGGAATTGTCTACACCTTCCTCTACGACGGCATCTTCAAATGGTTCTACCGTGCTGTAGACATCGCAGGAAACTTCTTCATCACAGGAAACAGCACAATAACCATCGACACAATAGCTCCTCAAATCAACTACACCAGCAGTACAGACACCGACGGTACAAACCTCTCCAGAAGCTGGATCTTTGTCAACGTAAGCGTAGCAGAAGCCAATGAAGCTAACATTACCTTCACCCTGTATAACTCAACAAGCAGTTACAATGAAACAACTTTCACTACTGCAGTGCGAAGCATCAACTGGACAGGGCTGGCAGAAGGAACTTACTTCTTTAATGTTTCAGTTATAGACTCTGCAAATACAAAAAACACGACAGCGACGAGAATCGTGCGTATTGACATCACTACTCCAGGCATCACCTTAGTCGAGCCTCAGAACACCACATACACAACAAATATCTCTCTCCGCCTTAATTATACTCTCTCTGAAACAAACCTGCAGGCGTGCTGGTATGCTCTGGACGGAGGATCGAACACAACAATTACTTGCGGCCAAAATACAACAATAAATGTTTCCCAGGGAAGCCATACAGCAAGGGCATATGTCAACGATACAGCAGGAAGCCAGAATTCAACAAGCGTAACATTCTTTGTAGATTCAGTAAATCCTCTTGTGAGCTATGGAAGCCAAACAGAAGCAGATGGTACAAACCTCTCCAGAAACTGGATCTTTGTCAACGTTACAGTAACAGAGAGTAATTTTGCCAACATCTCATTTAAGATGTACAGCTCAACTTCATTGATTGATATCGTCACCTACACCAGCCAGACCTTCTTTGCAAACTTCACTGCCCTCGCCGACGACACTTATACTTACAATGTCACTGTCACTGACACTATTAATAATCAGAACACAACAAGTACCCGGAGAATCACTCTTGACACAACCAACCCTAATGCAACATTGATAAGCCCTGCAAATAATTCTATCAGCAATAACGCAACACAAAACCTCACCGTCAATCTCTCTGACAACATCGGCTTAAAGAATGCAACCCTCTACGTTTACAACTCCTCTGATGCAGAAGTCAACCAAACAACAATAGGCGTATCAGGAACACAGAAGCTTCTGGGAATTGTCTACACCTTCCTCTACGACGGCATCTTCAAATGGTTCTACCGTGCTGTAGACATCGCAGGAAACTTCTTCATCACAGGAAACAGCACAATAACTATTGACGCAACAAATCCACTCATCTTCGGAAACCGATTTGAATCAAGCCAGCAGAACAACAGTGTTGCCTATAATACCGGATCAGTAACTTTCTATGCCAATATCACAGAAACCAATGTGCAATCCGTAGTAATCGAAATCAATCTCACTGCAAACTATGAAAACAGGACAGTGAGCGAGTATAGCGAAGGAAGTAATGGAAATAGGAGATATCTTTACACGCTTCAGCAAGGCCAGGGAGTGGACAATCGGGAAAACGTTTCATGGATATGGTATATCAACGATACTGCGGGGAACAGGAATGCAACCTCTATCAATAGCTTCACAGTAACAAATCGGCCTCCAGAGAAACCTTATCTGAATATCTCAAATAATACATTTATTCCCGTAATAAATATTTCTCTCCGAGTCGATGCTTATGATCCTGACAGCGACAATGTCAGTTTCTTCATCTACAACACCACCAGCACAAACCCCTCTACAGCCAAGCTCTACTTTAGCATCAACACTTCAACGAACTTCACCACATTTAATGCAACAAATTTAGCAGAAGGGAAGCATTATCTGTATGGAGTTGCAAATGACAGTACTGTTCCGAGCAGCACGCTCTCGAATACCTCTGAGGCCTACCTTCTAACAGTAGACACTATAAACCCAACCGTCACCAACATCACCAGCCCAGGCTCTTCAACCCTCTGCTCTCTTACAGGAATCTCTTTAGCATATTCTGTGAATGACACGAACATTGACTATTGCGCTTATAACATTACCTTATCGGGAAGCGAAATAATCTCAACGACGAATCTGGGCAGCTGCATCAGCACAACCTTTAACGTAAGCAGCAATGGAAATTACACAGTTTGGGTGAGTGTCTATGACTTAGCGGGAAACTTTAATTTCTCCTCCAAAAATTTTACAGTAAATGCTTCTGCACCAAGTTGCTCATCCGAAGGGAGTGCTGCTGCAGCAGGCGGGGGCGGAGCAGGAGGCGGCGGGGGCGGAGCAGGGAATAAAACCAAAAAAACAACTTCTGAAAAGAAAGACATCATCATCGAAGACCTTGGAGACGTCGTTATGAAGGCAGGAGAAAGCAAAAGCTTGAGCGCCACAGTAACCTATGAAGGTAATAGAAGCATTCTCAACAACTGTAAATTTTCAGGAGATGGAGAATTTGCTTCATGGATTACCTCCTTGACAAAAGAAGAAGACCTCAGCAAGGGAGAAATTGTCGAATATCTTTTTACTCTCAAAGTACCGCCAGATGCAGATCCTAAAGACTATGGCCTCGGCCTTAAAGTAAAATGCCTGGAGGAAGAAGAAACTACTTCCTTTAAAGTCACGATCCTCAAGAGTGATCTCATTATTCAACTCTTAGGGGTCAATAAGTCAGGAAATAACCTTGAAATTACTTACAAAGTATCGAGCAGCACTCCTGAACTCCAGAAAGTAACAGTGAATTATTGGCTAAGCAGTCAGGGAAAAATCAATATCAGTGAAGGCGACGATTACATTGAGCTCGAGAAGGGCAATCCAGTAACAAGAAAGGTGATTCTCAACGTGCGGGGCCTCCCTCCAGGAGAATATCTCCTCCATATTGTAGGAACATCGGATATCGCATCTTTCTCAATAGAAGAATCAGTGCTCATTCCTAAAGCAGGCACAGCTCTGGGGGGAATCATCTTCGGAGAAAACTCGGGAACAGCAGCCATAGCCGCCATTCTCGTTGGCTCTTTTGTCATTTTCTCTATTTTAGTCATAAGAAGAATTGTCCTCAAGCATCGCACTGCTCATGGGCATGAAAAAACCCAGAGAAGAGGGGTTGTGAAGGTCAAATTAAAATAGTTGTCTATCTTCTCAGGCAAGGCGATGACGGCAAGATATATAAATCATATTTTTGTTTTTTAGGTATGCCCCTGTAGCTCAGCCTGGATAGAGCGGCTGCCTTCTAGCGTAGGAACCAAGGTTCCTAACGCTTCACCTCCTGAACAACGGAAGCGAGCAGTAGGTCACAGGTTCAAATCCTGTCGGGGGCGTATTGAGAAAGTTTAATAAATAAGAAAGCACTAGAAAAACAATGGGTCAAGAAGAGCTTATTCAAAAACAACGAGAATTATGGAATACGTTTTCTCCTGGTTGGAGGAAGTGGGATAGCTTTGTGATGAGATGGCTGCAACCGATAGGAAAGAAATTAATTGAAACAGTTCAATTAAGAGAAGATGATATTGTTTTAGATATTGCTACAGGAACAGGAGAGCCTGGTTTAACTGCAGCAACTCAAGTGAAGAAGGGTAAGGTGATTGGCACTGATGTTGCAGAGGCTATGATCTCTCTTGCGCAAGAAAATGCAAAGAAAAGAGGTATTTCAAATTATCATGCTCAGGTGAATGATGCGTCTCATCTCCCCTTCCAGGATAATACATTCTCAGTTATTCTGTGCAGATTTGGAGTGATGTATTTCGCTGATCCTCAAGCAGATATCAAAGAAATGGTTCGTGTACTCAAGCATAGCGGGCGAATAGCATGTTCTGCATGGAGTCAGCCTGAGAAAAATCCATGGGCAACAACCTCTGGAAGAACAGTTCAAGAGATACTTCAACTCTCTCCGCCAGAACCAAATGCTCCTGGAATTTTTAGGCATGCTCAACCAGGATCATTAGCAAAGCTTTTCCAAGGAGCCGGTCTTAGAAATATTCGAGAAATCGAAGTGAAAGGAGAACTCTTGTTTGATTCAGCTGAACAGTATTGGGAATACACCATGGATGTTATTGCTCCTGTTGCTGTAGCACTCTCAAAGGTCGATGCTCTAACAAGAGAAAAAGTAAAGCAGGCCATGCTCGTGAAAGCAAGATCTTTTGAAAAGAAAGGAAAGATTGTCTTTCCTTGGAGTAGCTGGGTCGTTTCTGGTGAAAATGATACATGAAGATAGCTTTATAATTCT
>Ga0080064_1007139_pt1 | contig 11491 bp, 10 predicted proteins | sample Subgrocontami54m_FD_69260 | JGI IMG/M metagenome (GOLD analysis project Ga0080064, IMG submission 69260) | Subsurface groundwater microbial communities from S. Glens Falls, New York, USA - GMW46 contaminated, 5.4 m (SPADES assembly) (version 2) ...
CCTCGCGGGGCGGTCGTGCCTCACACGCGGCGGTGGTGGCTGCCGGCTGGGGCAAGAGTTGCATCGTGGGCGCGGGCGACGTCGTCGTGGACGAGGAGAATCGCCTCTTCCGTGCCGGCCGCACGGTCGTCCGCGAAGGACAGGTTATCACCCTGAACGGCGTCACCGGCGAGGTGATCGTGGGCGCCCAGCCCCTGGTGGATCCCAAGCTCTCGGGCGAGTTTCGGCAGTTCCTCGGCTGGGCCCAAGCGCACGCCACGACCACGGTCCGCGCCAACGCGGACACTCCCGCGGACGCGGTCAAGGCCCGCGAGTTCGGCGCGGTGGGCATCGGCCTGGTGCGCACCGAGCACATGTTCTTCGGGGACGAGCGCATCCCGATCGTGCGCGAGATGATCATGGCCGGCGACGTCGAGGCCCGGAAGAAGGCGGTGGATCGGCTCCTGCCATTCCAGCGCGAAGATTTCATCGGCATCTTCCGGGTGATGGCTCCGTACCCGGTGACGATCCGGCTGCTGGACCCGCCGCTCCACGAGTTCCTCCCGAAGTACAAGGAGGTGCTCGAGGAGTACACGCGGCTCGACGCCCGCGGCTTCAACCCGGAGCGGCACGCCGAGCTGGGGGCGGTCAAGGCCCGCCTGGAGGCGCTGATCGAGGCCAACCCGATGCTGGGCCATCGCGGCTGCCGGCTCGGCATCACGTTCCCCGAGATCTATGACATGCAGGTGCGGGCCATCATGGAAGCGGCCTGTGAGGTGGCGGCGGCGGGCGTGACGGTGGAGCCCGAGATCATGATCCCGCTCACCGGGACGGTGGCGGAGATGAAGCTGACCCGGGAGATGACCGACCGGGTGGCGAAGCAGGTGATGGCGGAGACGGGGCGGAAGGTCGCCTACTCGGTGGGCACCATGATCGAGGTGCCGCGCGCCGCGCTGATCGCGGACCGGATCGCGGAGCACGCCGAGTTCTTCTCGTTCGGCACCAACGACCTGACCCAGATGACGTTCGGCTACAGCCGGGACGACATCGGCAAGTTCCTGCCCTTCTACCTCGAGAAGAAGCTGCTGCCCGACGACCCCTTCGCGGTGCTGGACCAGGATGGCGTCGGCGAGCTGATCCGGGTCGGCATCGAGCGGGGCCGGAAGACCGTGCCCGGGCTGAAGGTGGGCATCTGCGGCGAGCACGGCGGCGACCCTTCGTCGGTCGAGTTCTGCCACCGGGTCGGGATGACCTACGTGTCGTGCTCGCCCTACATGGTGCCGGTGGCGTGGCTCGCGGCGGCCCAGGCCGAGATCAAGGAGCCGCGCACATCCCAGAGGAAAAGGAGACAGAAGCGGTGAAGCTTTCAGGCGCCCGGATCGTGCTCGAGTGCATCAAGCGGGAAGGCGTGGATCTCATCTTCGGTCTGCCGGGCGGCGCGGTCCTGCCGATCTACGACGCCCTGTACGATTTCGAGGGCCTGCGCCACGTCCTGGTGCGCCAGGAAGCCGCCGCCGGGCACGCGGCGGAGGGTTACGCGCGGACGTCCGGCAAGGTCGGCGTGTGTCTCGTCACCTCCGGGCCGGCCGCGACCAACCTGGTCACCGCGCTCCAGGACGCGCTGATGGACTCGATCCCGATCGTCGCGTTCACCGGGCAGGTGCCGACGCACCTCATCGGCAACGACGCGTTCCAGGAGGCCGACAACGTCGGCATCACGCGCTCGGCCACCAAGCACAACTTCCTGGTGAAGGACGGCAACGATCTGGCCCCGATCATCAAGGAGGCGTTCTACATCGCCTCCACCGGACGCCCGGGGCCGGTCCACGTGGACCTGCCCAAGGACATCCTGGTCAAGGAGTGGAACTTCGAGTACCCGGAGCGCGTGCACCTGCGCTCGTACAACCCGACCTACGAGGGGCATCCCGGGCAGATCAAGAAGGCGGCCCGCTCGATGGTGCGGGCCAAGCGGCCCGTGCTCTACGTGGGCGGCGGCGCCATCTCCTCGGACGCCTCGCCCGAGCTGCGGGAGCTGGCGGACCTGACCCAGATCCCGGTGACCCAGACCCTCATGGGCTTGGGCGCGTTCCCGATGGACGATCCGCTGTCGCTCGACATGCTCGGCATGCACGGCACCTACTACGCCAACATGGCGGTGCACCACTCGGACTGCCTGGTCGCGGTGGCCGCTCGCTTCGACGACCGGGTGACCGGCCGGGTGGACGCGTTCTCGCCGAACGCCGAGATCATCCACATCGACATCGACCCCTCGTCCATCTCGAAGAACATCAAGGTGGACATCCCGATCGTGGGCGACTGCAAGCGCGTGCTGCGCCGCCTGGTGGAGGCGGTGCGGGAGGAGCTGAAGGACGGGGTGCCCGCCGCGGTGACCGAAGGCCGTCGCCAGTGGGCCGCGCAGGTCGCGGAGTGGAAGCGCGACTTCCCGCTGCGCTACGATTGGGACGACGAGGTGATCAAGCCCCAGTACGTCATCCAGGAGCTGTCGAACCTGACGCAGGGCGAGGCCTACGTGGTCACCGGCGTGGGCCAGCATCAGATGTGGGCCGCCCAGTACTATCGCTTCAAGCACCCGCGGCGCTGGTGCACCTCGGGCGGCCTCGGCACCATGGGCTACGGGCTGCCCACCGCGATGGGGGTGCAGGCCGCGCACCCGGGCAAGCTCGTGGTCAACATCGACGGCGACGGCTCCTTCGCCATGAACAGCCAGGAGCTGGCGACCTGCTTCACCGAGAACCTCCCGGTCAAGACCGTCATCATCAACAACAGCGGGCACGGGATGGTGCGGCAGTGGCAGCGGATCATCTACCAGGAGCGCTACTTCGCCATCGACCTGCCGGGCATCCCGGACTGGGTCAAGCTCGCGGAGGCGTACGGCTGCGTCGGCATCCGGGTGACCAAGCCGAGCGAGGTGGTGCCCGCGCTCGAGAAGATGCTGAGCACGCCGGCCCCGGTGGTCATGGACGTCTGCGTGGACAAGGACGAGTGCGTGTTCCCGATGGTGCCGGCGGGCGGCGCCAACAAGGACATGATCCTGTCGCTCCCGTCGCGCGAAGTGAAGGAAAAAGCCGCCAAGTCCCAGACCGGGTTCTAGGAGCGCTCCGTGGCCGACACGAGCAAGCATACGATCGCGGTGCTGGTGGAGAACAAGTTCGGGGTACTGTCCCGCGTGGCCGGATTGTTCTCCGCGCGCGGGTACAACATCGAGAGCCTGTCGGTCGGGGAAACGCTCGATCCCTCGGTGTCCCGCATGACCCTGGTAGTGCGGGGCGACGCCTTCGTGATCGAGCAGGTCATCAAGCAGCTGCACAAGCTGATCGACGTCATCAAGGTCACCGACCTCAGCGAGGAGAACCACGTGGAGCGCGAGATGCTCCTGCTGAAGGTCAACGCGGAGCCGGCCAATCGTGCCGAGATCCTCCGCCTGGGCGACATCTTCCGAGCCAAGGTGGTGGACGTGACGCCCACCGCCTACACCCTCGAGATCACCGGCGAGGAGTCCAAGATCGAGGGTATCATCGATCTCCTGCGGCCCTTCGGCATCCAGGAGATCGTCCGCACCGGCAAGGTGGCCATCGCGCGGGGCCCCAAGACCCGGCTGCGCAAGGTGGAGGAGCGGCTCGGCAAGCCCCGCGAGACCCCCCGTCCGCCGAACGACGATCCGAAGGTGGTCGGGTTCGCGGACTGATTTCCAACGAAGGAAACCGAAAGAAAGGCACGAGGAACCATGCCGGCCAAGATCTTCTACGACCAGGACGCTGACCTGGGCCTGCTGCGCGGCAAGACCGTCGCCATCATCGGCTACGGCAGCCAGGGGCACGCCCACGCCTTGAACCTGAAGGACTCCGGCCAGACCGTGGTGGTCGGCCTCTACAAGGGCTCGAAGAGCTGGGCCCGGGCCGAGAAGGACGGCCTCAAGGTCACGACGGTGAACGACGCGGCCGCCGCGGGCGACATCGTCATGATCCTGCTGCCCGACCAGACCCAGCGGCAGGTCTTCGAGGAGTCCATCAAGGGCGTGATGACCAAGGGCAAGATGCTGATGTTCGCCCACGGCTTCAACATCCACTTCAACCAGGTGGTCCCGCCCGCGGATGTGGACGTCTCGATGATCGCCCCCAAGGCGCCGGGGCACGTGATGCGCGACCTTTTCACCCAGGGCCCCGGGGTGCCGGCGTTGGTCGCGGTCTACCAGGACGTATCGGGCAAGGCCCGCGACCTGGCCCTGGCCTACGGGAGGGGCGTCGGCTGCACCCGCGCGGGCGTGATCGAGACCACCTTCAAGGAAGAGACCGAGACCGACCTCTTCGGGGAGCAGACGACCCTCTGCGGCGGCGTGTCGCACCTGATCAAGGCCGCCTACGAGACGTTGGTGGAGGCGGGCTACCAGCCCGAGGTCGCCTACTTCGAGTGCATGCACGAGATGAAGCTGATCGTGGATCTCTTCTACCAGGGCGGGCTCGCCTACATGCGCTACTCGGTGTCCGACACCGCGGAGTACGGCGACTACACGCGCGGGCCCCGGATCATCGACGAGCGGACCAAGGCCGAGATGAAGAAGATCCTCTCCGAGATCCAGTCCGGCCAGTTCGCGCGCGAGTGGGTGCTGGAGAACCAGGCCCACCGCGCGGGATTCCTCGCGATGCGGAGGCGGGACGCCGACCATCCGATCGAGGAGGTGGGCGGCCGGCTGCGCAAGATGATGGCGTGGATCAAGCCCCCGCGGGAGTGATCGAGCCCGCGGAGCCGCGGAGGGTCGCGTGCGCGTTCCGGTAGCCGCGGAAGGCTGGCCGTTCATCCTGCCGCCCGCGGCCGCCGCATGTATCATGGCCGTGATGGGTTGGGCGGGTGCGGCGACGGTGTTTGCCGTCGTGGCGCTGGCCTTCCTGGGGTTCTTCCGGGATCCGGACCGGACCGCGCCCGACCTGCCCGGGGCGGTGCTGGCCCCCGCCGACGGGCGCGTGATGGTGGTCAGCGAGGCGCTGGACCCGTGGGTCGGTCCGGCGGTCCGGGTGTCCATCTTCCTGTCGCCGCTGGACGTGCACGTCAACCGCGCGCCGATCGGCGGCCTGGTGAAGAACGTGGAGTACGTGGCGGGCCGCTTCCTCGCGGCCTACCGGCCGGAGGCGTCGGAGCAGAACGAGCGCTGTGCGGTGAGCCTCGACGGTGACCGAGCCCGCGTCACCGTCACGCAGATCTCGGGCGTCCTGGCCCGTCGCATCGTGTGCCGGGTGCGCCCGGGCGACACGGTGCGGGCCGGCGAGCGGTACGGGCTGATCCGCTTCGGATCGCGGACGGACCTGGTGCTGCCGCGGGGCGCCGAGCTGCGGGTGCGGGTGGGGGATCGAGTCCGGGGCGGGGAATCGGTGATGGGGGTGCTGCGATGAGACGAAGACACGGAAGCGACGCGGGCCGCGGGCCGCGTCGGAGGAAGTGGCAGGAGCTGCGCCAGCAGCCGCGGCGGGGGATCTTCCTGCTGCCGAGCCTGCTGACCACCGGCAACCTGTTCTGCGGATTCCTGGCCCTGGTGCTGGCCTCGCAGCAGCGCTACACGGAAGCGGCGATCTCCATCTTCGTGGGCATGCTCATGGACATGCTGGACGGCAAGGTGGCGCGGCTCACCAAGACCACCAGCCAGTTCGGCGTCGAGCTGGACTCGCTCGCCGACATGGTCTCCTTCGGGGTCGCGCCCGCCTTCGTGCTCTACTCGATGGCCCTGGCCCCGCTGGGCCGCACGGCCTGGCTGGGCGCGTTTCTCTTCGTGATCTGCGGGGCCCTCCGCCTCGCCCGCTTCAACGTCTACGCGGGGGTGACCGACAAGCGGTACTTCGTCGGGCTGCCGATTCCCGCCGCCGCCGGAGCGGTGGCCTCGGTGGTGCTGTTGCTCGGCACCGACGACATCCCGCGCTGGCTGGGGGCCGCGATCGCGGCCGGGACCTACCTGGTCGCCATCCTGATGGTCACCACGTTCCGCTACTACAGCTTCAAGGAGATCGATTTCGCCCGCCGCCGGCCCGCGGGCATGCTGATCCTGGTGGTCCTGGGAGTGCTGATCGTCGCCACTCATCCCCAGTGGTTCCTGTTCCTGCTCTTCTTCGCCTACGCCCTGAGCGGCCCGACGCGCCCGCTGTGGGCGCGGCGTCGCGACGCGGCCGCCGTGGCGGCTCCCGCCGGCTCTCCTCCCGCGCTGCCCGCGGACCGGGAGCCGAGGGATACGACCGAGCGGGACCGGAGGATCTGACATGGCGACCTACAAGATCGCAGTGCTGCCCGGTGACGGCATCGGGCAGGAGGTGACGCCGCAGGCGCAGCGGATCCTCCAGCTCGTCGGCCGGGCCGCCGGCATCGGGTTCGAGTTCGAGGCCGGGCTGGTGGGCGGCTCCGCGATCGACGCGGTGGGCACCCCGCTGCCGCCCGCGACCCTGGCGCTCTGCCGGCAGGCCCACGCCATCCTCTTCGGGGCGGTGGGTGGCCCCAGGTGGGACACGCTGCCGCAGGAGCAGCGTCCCGAGCGGGGGCTGCTCGGGATCCGCAAGGAGCTCGATCTCTTCGCCAACCTGCGCCCGGCGACCTGCTTCCCCATGCTGGTGGACGCGTCGCCGCTCAAGCGGTCGGTGGTCGAGGGCACCGACATCATGGTGATCCGCGAGCTGACCGGCGGGCTCTACTTCGGCGAGCCCCGCGGGCGCGAGGAGTTCGCCGACGGGGGCGCGCGCGCCGTCAACACCATGGCCTACACCTCACGCGAGATCGAGCGGGTGGCCCGCGCCGCGTTCGACGTGGCGATGAAGCGCAAGAAGCGCCTGGCCTCCGTCGACAAGGCCAACGTGCTGGTGGTCTCCCAGCTCTGGCGGGAAGTGGTGACGCGGGTCGCGAAGGATTATCCCCAGGTGCAGCTCGAGCACGTGCTGGTGGACAACTGCGCGATGGCGCTGGTCCACAAGCCGACCCACTTCGACACGATCGTGACCGAAAACACCTTCGGCGACATCCTCTCGGACGAGGCGGCCATCCTCGCCGGGTCCATGGGCATGCTGCCGTCGGCCAGCCTCGGCGGCACGGGCGGCCGCATGGGGCTCTACGAGCCCGTCCACGGCACCGCGCCCGACATCGCGGGCCAGGGGGTGGCCAACCCGATCGCCGCGATCCTGTCCGCGGCCATGCTGCTTCGCTACTCGCTCGAGCGGGGAGCGGACGCGGACCGGGTGGACGCCGCGGTCCTGCGCGTGCTGGAGCGGGGGCACCGGACCCGGGACATCCATTCGGCCGGCACCAAGCTGGTGGGCACGGTGGAGATGGGCGACCTCATCGCAGCCGAGGTCGATAAGTCGTACTAAAATGGGTAGATAGATAGGAGACTCTGAGTCATGGCATCAGGCGTGGTGGTGGCGGTGGTGGGCGCGACGGGCGCGGTCGGGCAGACGACCCTCAAGATCCTCGAGGAGCGCAAGTTCCCGGTGCGGGAGCTGCGGGCCTTTGCCTCCGCGCGCTCGGCCGGGAAGACCGTTACCTTCAAGGGCGAGCCGGTGCGGGTGGCGGAAGTCGGCCCGGGCGCCTTCAAGGGGGTGGAGATCGCGCTCTTCTCGGCGGGCTCGGCCCAGTCCAAGGAGTACGCCCCGCTGGCCGTGAAGGCCGGCGCGGTCGTGGTCGACAAGTCGAACGCGTTCCGGATGGATCCCCACGTGCCGCTGGTGGTGCCGGAGATCAACGCCCACGCGGTGCGTGGGCATCGGGGCATCGTGGCCTGCCCGAACTGCACCAGCATCGTCACCGTGATGCCGCTCAAGCCCCTCCACGACGCGGGCCGGCTCCGCCGGGTGGTCGCGACCAGCTTCCAGGCGGTCTCGGGGGCCGGCGTCAACGGGGTGGACGAGCTGCGCAGCCAGACGCTCGCGTGGGCCCGGGGCGAGGCGATCACGCCGCGGTTCTTCCAGCACCAGATCGCCTTCAATGTCATCCCCCACATCGACAAGTTCGGGGCCGACGGCTACACCGGTGAGGAGATGAAGCTGGTCAACGAGGTCCGCAAGATCCTCGAGCTGCCCGAGCTCCTGATCTCGCCCACCACGGTGCGGGTGCCGATCTTCACCGCCCACTCGGTGGCGATCAACGTGGAGACCCTAGTCAAGCTCGGCCGCGAGCGGGCGCGCGAGGTCTTCGCGGGCTTCCCGGGGCTCAAGCTCTGGGACGAGCCCGGGGAGAATCGTTACCCGATGCCGGTCGTCGTGGAAGGCCAGGACGACTGCTACGTGGGTCGGGTCCGCGAGGACCTGTCGCTGCCGAACGGGCTCAACTTCTGGGTGGTGGGCGATCAGCTCCGGAAGGGCGCCGCCCTGAACGGCATCCAGATCGCGGAGCTGTTGATCCGCTGACGACGGTAAGGCTCACGCTCGCCTACGAGGGCACGGACCTGCACGGCTGGCAGGTCCAGCCCGGGCTCGCCACGGTGCAGGGCCTCCTGATGGCCGCCGCGGCCCGGGGGCTGGGGGGGCCCGTGAAGATCACTGGGGCGAGCCGTACCGACGCGCGCGTGCACGCCCTCAGACAGGTGGCCAGCCTCTCCACGTCCTCCGCGGTCCCGCCCGCGGCGCTCCACCGCGCCCTCAACGCCCTGCTGCCTCCCTCGGTGCGCGTGCTCGACGCCTGCCTGGCGCCGGCGGGCTTCGACGCGCGCCGCTGGGCCCGCGGCAAGCGTTACGCCTATCTGATCGATCGCGGCCCGCAGGCGGATCCGTTCCTGCGGCGCTACGCCTGGCACGCCCCCTTCCCGCTCGACGTGGCCGCGATGGCGGCCGGGCTCACGGCCCTGCGCGGCAAGCACGACTTCACCGCCTTCTGCGCGGCGGCGGGCCGTGATCGGACGCCCACCTGCACGATCACATCGGCCCGGGTGGTGGCCCGGCGCGAGCGCCTGGTGATCTGCCTCTCGGCCGACAGCTTCCTGCATCACATGGTCCGCAACATCGTGGGCAGCCTCGTCGAGGTCGGCCGCGGCGCACGGCCGCCCGGGTGGATCCGCGAGGTCGTGGACGGCCGGGATCGGAAGCGGGCCGGACCCACCGCGCCGGCTCAGGGGCTGATGCTGGTGCGCGTCCTGTACGGGCCGGATGTGACGCCTCGGGCCGCGGGGGACCCGTGATGCCGGGGGAGGGGCGGCCGCCAGTCGAGGACGGCGAGGACCGCGGCCGCGGGAAGGGCTTCAAGGCACGGAAGCGTGAGGACCATGCGCTGGTCCTGATCCGGGACCTCCTGGCCAGCCTGGGGAACCCCTCTCAGGCCCGGCGATTGCTGCTCGAGCTGGGCCGCTACTACGACCCGGTGCTGGGGGGTGCCATCGTGGAGGTCCGCCATCAGCGGGAGATCATGGAGGCGCTCGAGGCCGGCCGGGTCGGGGAGGCCGAAGCGCTGGTCCACGCGCGCTACGCGCTCTACATCAAAGATCGGGCGCATCTGGGCCGCGGCGAGGAGACCTGAGTCGGTCAGGATTTCCTTGACACTGGTCTGACCGCCACCTAGAATCCCCGCAACTAGCGGCCGATGCAAGAGAAAGTCTTCACGAGCCCTAGATGAGAGCCCCACCACAATGAGGTGTCGCCATGAGCTTATCGCGGCGTGATTTCCTCAAGTACGCGGGGTCGACCGGCGCGGGCGTGGCCGTCGGGACCGCGGCCATCGACCTCAGGCCGGTCCAGGCGGCCGCCACCACCCTGAAGCTCAAGGAAGCGAAGGTGCACGCCGGGGTCTGTCCGTACTGCGCGGTCGGCTGCATCCAGCTCATCTATTCGAAGGGCGACAAGATCATCGACATCGAGGGGCACCCGGATACGCCCCACACGCTCGGCCGCCTCTGCCCGAAGGGCGCGGCGACCATCCAGCTCTCCAACAACCCGCTGCGCCCGACCAAGGCGATGTACCGCGCGCCCAACTCGGACAAGTGGGAGGAGAAGCCGCTCGACTGGATGTACGAGCAGATCACCAAGCGCTACTACGACGCGCGCGAGAAGTACTTCATCGAGAAGGAGAAGAACAAGGACGGCCAGGAGGTGGTGGTCAATCGCCTCGATGCCATCGCCTCCCTCGGCTCGGCCTGCATCGACAACGAGGAGTGCTACCTCCTCAGCAAGCTCAATCGCACCCTCGGCATCGTCTACCACGAGCATCAGGCCCGAGTCTGACACTCCGCCACGGTCCCAGCTCTGGGGACCACGTTCGGGCGGGGGGCGATGACGACCAACCTGATCGACATCCAGAACTCGGATGTCATCATGGCCACCAGCAACTTCGCGGAGAACCACCCCGTCGGCTTCCAGTGGGTGATGAAGGCGAAGGAGCGCGGGGCCAAGTTCATCCACGTGGACCCGCGCTTCACGCGCACCAGCGCGGTGGCCGACGTCCACGTGCCCCTGCGGTCGGGCACCAACATCGCGTTCTTCGGCGGGCTCATCAGCTACGCCATCCAGAACAACCTCTACTTCAAGGACTACGTCGTCCCCTACACGAACGCCTCGTTCCTCATCGACCCGGCCTTCAAGACCGCCACCGACGGCGGCGGCCTCTTCACCGGGCTCGAGCAGACCGGGAAGGGTGGCAGCGACCCGCACGTCGCCGAGACGTACAAGAAGGACTCGTGGAAGTACCAGGTCGACGGCGAGGGGAACCCCAAGCGCGACTTGACCCTGCGCGACCCCAACAGTGTCTTCCAGCTGATGAAGCGGCACTACAGCCGCTACACCCCGGAGATGGTGGAGCGCGTGTGCGGCATTCCGAAGGAGAAGTTCGTCTCGGTCGCCCAGCTCTTCTGCGAGAACAGCGGCCCCGAGAAGACCGGGTCCATCACCTACGCGCTGAACCTGACCCAGCACACCACCGGCGTCCAGAACATCCGGGCCCTGTGCATGCTGCAGCTCCTGCTGGGGAACATCGGCCGGCCCGGCGGCGGCGTCGTGGCGCTCCGCGGTCACGCCAACGTGCAGGGCGCCACGGACCTCGAGCTGCTCTTCCACGAGCTGCCGGGCTACATGGCGATGCCGCTCCGCGACGTTCACCCCGATCTGAAGACGTACCTCGAGAAGGAGACCCCGAAGGGCGGGTTCTGGGTCAACAAGCCGAAGTTCTTCGTGAGCCTGCTCAAGGCCTTCTACGGCGACACCGCCACCGCCGAGAACGAGTACGGCTACCAGTGGCTGCCGAAGCGGGCCTCGGCCGACGCGTACAGCCACCAGCACATCTTCGTGGACATGTACAAGGGCATCATCAAGGGCTTCCTGGCCGACGGGCAGAACCCGGCGGTGGGTGGACCCAATGCCAAGCTGGCCCGGGCCGCCCTCGGCAAGCTCGACTGGCTCGTGGTCAAGGACATCTTCGTCACCGAGACGGCGGAGTTCTGGAAGGCGCCGGGCGCCACTGCGAAGGACATCAAGACCGAGGTGTTCTTCCTGCCCGCGGCCCCCGCGGCGGAAAAGGACGGCAGCCTCACCAACACGATGCGGCTGAT
>Ga0080064_1007140_pt1 | contig 11489 bp, 10 predicted proteins | sample Subgrocontami54m_FD_69260 | JGI IMG/M metagenome (GOLD analysis project Ga0080064, IMG submission 69260) | Subsurface groundwater microbial communities from S. Glens Falls, New York, USA - GMW46 contaminated, 5.4 m (SPADES assembly) (version 2) ...
GCTACGCTACAATTCCGCATGCGCGCAGTGCGCGAGTCCAGAAGAAGGAGTACGTTATGTCAAAAATAGCAGTGCTGGACCCCGTCAGCGAGGGAAGCGGCGAAGTCCTGCCCCTTCCGCCCCGGCTGGACTCCGTCAAAGGAAAAAGCATCGGCGTCCGCGTGCACTGGACGCGCTTCGACGCCTTCGCGCAGCGCGTGGAGGAGGTGCTGCGCGAGAAGTACGGAGCGGCGAAGACCCTGCACATCGAGGGGCGCGGCATCTCGGTTCAGCCGAAACGGGTCGCGGAGTGGAACACGTGGATGGCCGGAAGCGACGCCGCCATCGTCGGGCTGGCGGCCTGAGGCTCCTGCACGTCGTGGTGTATCCGCGACGCAGTCGAGACCGTGAAGAAGGGCATCCCCACCGTCGCGGTGGTGACGGAGGAGTTCGTCTCGCTGGCGAAGGCCATCGCCACGTCCCTGAAATACCCTGCCCTGCCGATGGTCGTCGTGCCACACCCCTTCGAGACGCTGCCGGTGGAGCAGGTGCGCAAGCTGGCCGACGAGAAGGTGCAGGAACTGGTCAACCAGATGGAGAAGCCCCGTCCCGCGCCCGCGCGCCGCGCACCCACGGCGTAATGACTGACGCAGGAGAACCGTCCATGCAGAGCATTCCACTCAAGTCCAAAGTCGTGGAAGTGGAGGAGGACCCGGAGGCCATCTTCGAGGACTTCTACGCCCGCGGCTGGACCGACGGCCTGCCCGTCATCCCGCCGACTCCCGCGCGCGTGCAGCGCATGATCGCCGCGGGCGGCAGGCCCGCGAACGAGGTCGTCGCCGTCCTGGAGCCAAGAAACGCCCCCGCCACCGTCGAGAAGATCGCCATCAACGCGGTGATGGCTGGCTGCCACCCGTCGTACTTCCCCGTGCTGCTGACCATCGTGGAGTGCATGCCCCATCCCGGCGTGGACCCCCTGGGCATGAACACAACGACAAACCCGGTGTGGCTCATGAGCGTCGTGAACGGGCCTGTCCGCCAGAAGCTAAACATCAACAGCGGCTACGGCGTCCTGGGACCCGGGTGGCGCGCGAACGCCACCATTGGACGGGCAACGCGCCTCATTCAGCTCAACACCGCCGGGTCAATACCCGCCGAGGTCACCAAGTCCTGTCAGGCCCATCCCGGCCGCTACGGCCAGTGCGTCGGCGAGTTCGAGGAGAGGTCGCCGTGGGAGCCGCTGCACGTGGAGCGCGGGTTCAAGAAAGAGGAGAGCGCGGTGACGCTGGTCGCGCCCATGAGCGCCATCCGCATCACGGAGACCGACTGCAAGACAGCGGAGGGCCTGCTGCACTTCATCGTGGGCTGCATGGACAGCCCGACGACGGCGGGCCACCCCGACACGCACTCGCTCCTGATGCTGTGCCCCGACCATGCCGCCATCCTGGCGCGGGAGGGCCTGTCCAAGAAGGACGTCAAGCAGGAGCTGTACAAGCGGACGAAGGCCATCCCGCTCTCCCGCTGGCCCAGCGAGCTGACCACGGGCGACCTGAAACGCCTGGGCGTCGTGGGGCACCGGCCCGCGGACCAGGGAGGGACGACCTGCGTGCACTCCAGCCCGGACAACTTCAAGGTCATCGTGGCGGGAGGGCCGAGCGGCTACCACTCCACGTGGTTCTCGCTCTGGTTCCACGGCGCGGAGATTCCCACCCGGCGCGTCCAGCTCCCCGCCTAGAGCGGCCTACGCCCTGCGGAGCCGCGGGTCCCAGATATCGCGCACGGCGTCGCCCAGCAGGTTGAAGCCGAAGACGACCATGCTCATGACGAGTCCTGGGAAAATGGCGATCCACGGGGCGCGCTCCAGATAGCTGCGGCCCGATCGGGCCAGCATACCGCCCCAGGACGGCTCCGGCGGCGGCGTACCAAGGCCCAGGAAGCTCAACGACGCCTCCACGATGATGGCCGCGCCCAGCTCGGCGGTCGCGAGGACGATGTACGGCGCGAGGCAGTTGGGCAGGACGTGCCGGAAGACGATGCGCCACCCACTGCTGCCCACGGCGCGCGCCGCCTCCACGTACTGCATCTCTTTGACCGAGAGAGCGGTGGAGCGCATGACGCGGCTGGCGCGCGGAATCTCGACGATGGCGATAGCTATCACCACGTTGCTCAGCGAGGTCCCCAGCGCCGCCATGATGCTGAGCGCCAGGATAAGCGTGGGGAACGACATGAGGGCGTCCATCAGACGCTGGAGGAGCATGTCCATCTTGCCACCCACGTACCCGCTGACGAGGCCCGCAACGCCCCCGACGGTAGTGCCGGAGATGACGGCGAGAAGGCCCACGTACAGGGAGATGCGAGCGCCCCAAATGATCCGGCTTAGAATATCCCTGCCGAGGTCGTCCGTGCCCAGGAAGTACGGCGCGCCCGGTGGACGGAACACGTCCTCCAGGTACTGTTTGTACGGGCTGAAGGGGGCCAGCAGGGGGGCCATGATAGCGACAAGGACGAGGCCCACGACAATGACTCCGCCTGCGGCGCCCAGCGGCTTGCGGCGTGCGAAGTCGCGCAGGCGTACGAAGATCGGCTTCCGCGCGGCGAAGCCCGCGTGCGCTGTGCCCACCGCTCCGGCGGCTCGCGCCATCGCCGCTCCTCCTACCCGGCGTACCGGATACGCGGGTCAAGCCAACCGTACAGGATGTCCACTCCCAGGTTCGCCAGCAGGGTCACGAGCGAGAACACCACGATAACCGTTTGCGTGACGGGATAGTCGCGGCCCGCGATGGCGTTCACCAGGTAGCTGCCCATGCCCGGCACGACGAAGATGGTCTCTATGATGACGGTGCCTCCGAGCAGGTGCGCCGACTGGATGCCGACCAGCGTGACCACGGGCAGGAGGGCATTTTTCAGGGCATGCCTGTACACGACCACGCGCTCCCGCAGCCCCTTCGCCCAAGCCGTGCGCACGTAGTCCTGCCGGAGGACCTCCAGCATCTGCGAGCGGGTCATCCTGGTCACGATGGCGGCCATGTTGAAGCCGAGGACAATAGCGGGCCACACAAGTTGCTGAAAGTTGCGGCCCGGGTCATCGAAAAGGCCCTTGAATCCCAGCGGAGGCATCCAGCCGAAGAGCCGGACGAGCAAGAGCAGGATAAGGGTGCCGACCCAGAATGTCGGCATGGCGATCCCGCCGATGGCGACGACGCGCAGCCCGTAATCCATCCACGAGTCCTGCCGAAGGGCGGAAAGGGTGCCAAGGGGAATGGCGATGAGCAACGAGACGAGCACGCCCAGCATGGCGAGTTCAAACGTCACGGGAAAGCGCTGGGCGATCTCCTTCGTGACCGGCTGGCCGGTGAGGGTGGACACGCCCGCGTCCAGCCGCACCAGCCCGCCCACCCAGCGCAGGTACTGCTCAAAGACAGGCCTGTCCAGCCCCATCTCTGCCCGGACCTCCGCCAGCCTCTCGGGTGTCGGCTTCTCGCCCGCCGAGGTGAGCGCGACCAGGGCGGCGTCGCCCGGAAGCACGCGCATCATGATGAAGATGACCGCGGAGACGAGCAGCAGCACGGGCACGAGCAGCAGAAGGCGTCGCGCCAGGTACTGACGCATGCGGCACCCTATTGTGAATGGCGACGCGCTACTTCGCGGCCAGCCAGACGTTCTCGTACCGGTTCAGCATGTAGCTGCCGGACGGCGGCGGCGTAAAGCCCCTGACTTGGGGCCAGAGGCCCAGAATAGTGTTCTCCCAGTACGGCGAGATAGCGGGAGCCGTTTCCTCCAGCCGCTGGCTGAGTTGCAGAAGCAACTGCCTGCGCTTGACGGGATCAAAGGCGCGCCCCTGTTCCACAAGGAGCCTGTCAACCTCGGGATCGCTGTAGTCCCCGTAGGCCTGATCAGCATTCGTTATGTACTTGCGAAACAGCTCGTCCGGATCATTAATGCGAGAGGCGTTGAACTGGGCTGTGATTGCGAAATCCCTCTTGGCTGTCCGACTGCTCTGCGCCGTCGTCTCCATGACCTCCAGCTTCATGCTGATGCCCAGGGGTTGCAACTGTCCGGCGAAGAATTCCGAGGGTCGTTGCACCAGATCGCGCACAACAAAACCGGTGGGCACATCGAAGCCATTGGGATAGCCGGCCTCCGCCAGCAGCTTCTTCGCCTCGGCGATGTCCGCCGCCTTCGGAACGCGATAGCCCGCCGTCTGCCGCATCTCCTTCTCCGACAGGGTCCACTCGCCGGGCGACAGGAAACCGCCCACGACGCCTTCTCCCTCACCAATGACCTTCAGCATCGCGTCCCGGTCGAGGGCCATGAAGATGGCGCGGCGCACCCGAACGTCGTCGAAGGGCTTCCGCTTCGTGTTAAAGACAAACCACGGCCCCTGGAGGCCGGAGAACCGCTTGAGCACCAGGTTGGGGTAATCCTTCTCAACCGTCCGCGCCTCGGAAGGGGAGAGCGCGGCGAAGATGCGCCCCGTCATGAGCACCTGTCCGGTGCGGAAGGCGGCAAAGCGCGTTGACTGGTCTTTGATGATGTAGGTCGTGACGCCGTCCAGGTAGGGCATGTCTTTTTTGAAGTACTTGTCGTAGCGGACGAGCTCAAGGCTGATGCCCGGGGTGTAGTTTTTAAGCATGAACGGCCCCGTGCCCACAACGTCCTTCTTCATGTCCCCCTTCTTCTCGAGGAGGCTCTTCGGAAAAATGACGAACCAGTCCGTGGCGAACTGGGCCATGAAGGAGCCGTACGGCTCCTTGAACACGATGCGCATGGTGCTCTCGTTCACCTTCTCGATTTTGTCGAGCATGCGGAACTGCTCCTTGCGACCGCTGCGAACCCCTTTGGGTGGGTTCGCCATGCGCTCCATGTTGTAGACGACGTCGTCCACGGTCATGGGCTGGCCGTCGTGGAAGGTAATGCCGGGGCGCAGCTTGAAGGTATAGGTGAGACCGTCGGTGCTGAGGCTCCAACTCTCCGCGAGGTCGCCGACAATACGGCTGGGATCGCCGGGATCATACTGGACCAGCATGTTGTAGGCGGGAACGAGGGGCTGGAGCAGCGAGATGCTCGTGTTCTGATGGATATCGAAGTCCGTGACGTCCGCGCCGGTGGAGATGGTCAGAGTGCCGCCGCGCTGGGGCTGCGCCGCGGGCGAGGGTTTGGGGACCGCGGTCGCCTGAGCCGGAGCCTGACCAGACGGGCCCTGCGGCGACTGGGAAGGGGCCCCCGCCGGCTGGGCGGGAGCGCAGCTCGCGAGCACGAGCACACTTGCCAGCAGACTTGCCAAAATGTAACGGAATACATAGAGTGGCATGGTAACCCTCCCGACAGTTATGATGATGGTGCGGCGTAAACCTTAATGGCCCAGGCAATGTGCCGACATGCTAGCAGCGCCACCTCAGGAAGTCAAGGCGCAGTCAGCCGGTGCCTGGAGTGAGAAAACCACGGCGCCGGCTGGCGTTATATCCGACACGTTTTGTCCACAGGAGGAGTTAGCATGGGCGCAGAGGCTCACGCCGCATTGCCCGGCGTGCGTGTCCTGGAATACGGACAGCTCGTCGCCGCCCCTTACGCGAGCAAGCTGCTCGCCGATCTGGGCGCCGACGTCATCAAGGTCGAAGACCCGGACGGCGATCCGGCCCGCAAGCACGGCCCCTTCCCCGACGACCGGCCCGACCCCGAATACAGCGGCCTTTTCATGTACCTCAACGCCAACAAGAGCAGCGTCACCCTGAACATGGGTTCGGTGGAGGGGCGCCGTCTCTTCACCGAGCTTGCCGCCCGGAGCGACGTGCTGATTGAAGACACGCCGCCCAGCCAGTTGGCGTCCTGGGGGCTGGACTTCGCCATGCTCAAGGGGCGGAACCCGCGACTCGTGATCGTCTCCATCACGCCGTTCGGGCAGACCGGTCCTTACGCGCACTACAAGGCCCACGCGCTGACCACCTTCCACGCGGGCGGTGAGGGCATGCTTCTGCCCAACGGCGCCGACTACATGACGCGCCCGCCGGTGTCCCTCCCCGGCTTCGCCCACGACTACGATTGCGGCCTGGCGGCGGCCCTCGCCGGGCTGGCTGCCCTGTACCACGCCCGCGCCACGGGCCACGGACAGCACGTGGACATCTCCAAACAGGAAGCGGGCATGGCCTTTACGCGCCAGGAAATCAGTGACTTCGTCGCCACGGGCGAGGTCAGCAACCGCGCCAACGCCTTGTCGTACCACAGGGGGGTGGTCCCCTGCAAGGACGGCTACGTCACCGTTCACTTCATCAATGACAAGGAGTGGCAAGTTTTTGCGGAGATGATGGGCAACCCCGCGTGGGCCAAGAGCGACAAGTTTAAAGACGTGGCAAGCCGCCAGGAAAACGCCGTGGAGATGATGCGAGGCGTGGCCGCATGGACCCTCCAGTACACCAAACTGGATATCTACTCCCGCGCGCAGGCCATCCACTCCCCCACGGGCATACATCTCACACCGGAGGAGTTACTTACATCACCCCAGTACGTCGCGCGCGGCTTTTTCGTGGACGTCACGGACCCGTCAGGGCGCGCATGGCGCGTGCCCCGTGGGCCATGCGAGTTTTCGGAAACGCCCTTCGCGGTCCGTCGGCCCGCCCCCCGGCTCGGCGAGCACAACCATGAGGTGCTGTGCGGCCAGCTTGGAGCGTCACCAGAGGAACTGACGGGCCTCCGGCAGACAGGAGTCGTCTAGATGCAAGGCAACAGGCTTCCCGCGCACGGTGCTTTGAGCGGAGTGCGCATAGCGGACTTCACCTGGCTGGCGGCGGGGCCTTATGGCACCCAGCTCCTCTCCTTCCTCGGCGCGGAGGTCATCCGCTTTGAGAGTCGAAAGCGGATGGACAGCTACCGCCGCACGTCCACGACGCCCGGCGTCGAAGGACGCTCACGCTCACTCCTCTTCAACGACGTGAACCTCAACAAAATGTCCGTGACCGTGGACCTCAGCACGCCCGAGGGCATCGCTCTGGCGCTGGACGTGGTCCGGGTAAGCGATGTGGTCGCGGACAACTTCAGTCCCGGAGTGATGCAGCGGCTCGGCCTAGGCTACGACCGTCTGCGCAGGGTACGACCGGACATCATCGTCATCGCCTCGTCGTCCTGCGGCTCCGACGGCCCGGAGTCGCGCAGCGTGGGTTACGCGCCGACGTTCTCCGCCCTGGCGGGATGGGGACACCTCATGGGTTTCCCGGACATGCCCCCGGCGGAGAGCGGGCGCAACACGGACCTGCGTGTCGGCGCCGCGAGCGCCTTCGCCCTGCTCGCCGCCCTGAACTACCGCGCAAGCACGGGTCGAGGCCAGTCCATTGACCTCTCCGCCCGCGAGGCGCTGACCTGCTCCATCGGCGACATGCTGCTGGAGAGCCAGATGACGGGCAGGACACCCATGCGCCAGGCGAACCGAACGCCCGGCCTGGCTCCGCACGGCGTGTACAGATGCAAGGGCGAGGACGCATGGGTGACAATCGCCGTCGGATCGGACGAGGAGTGGGCCGCCCTGTGCGCCGCCACGGGACACCCCGATTGGAGAGATGACTCCCGCTTCCTTGACGTCTATGAGAGATGCAGGCACCAGGACGAGCTGGACAGCCTGATGGCGGAGTGGACGCTCCCGCATACGCCCGCCGAAGCGAGCGATCTGTTGCAAAAGGCGGGCGTCGCCGCGATGCCATGCCTGTCCAACCGCGACCTTCTGCAGGACAGGCACCTCCGCTTCCGCGGCAGCTTTTCGGACATAGAGCACTCTCAACTTGGCCCCATCACGGTCATGGGCGCGCCCTGGAAGTTCTCGGACACTCCCGTGCGGACACCCGCGCCATCGCCGCTTGTCGGCCAGCACACCGGATGGGCGCTTGCTGACCTGCTCGGACGGAGGCCAGAGGAGATCGCCCGACTAACCGAGGCCAACATACTCTATTAGGGTGGTGTCCCCGAAGTTCGTTGCTAGTGTCATTGCGAGCCCCGATGAAATCGGGGCGTGGCAATCTGGTGCGGGGTACACCCCCCCCAGACCGCTTCGTCCTCCGGCACGTCGGAGTCCTCGCAATGACAATTCATACGCGTATTTCAGGGACAGGACGCCAGGAGCCTGTCCAACAACAGTGCGTCTGAGGAGAATGCGAGGACAGGCTCCTGGCCGGAACGCGGAGGCGGGCTTGCCTCGCCAGACGTTTTGGCCGAGAATAACGCAGGGCAACCATGTTCCACCATACGGAGGTAGGCTTATGGTACTGGAAAGCAGCGCCCGCATAACGGAGCAAGGCATCGCCAACCTGCGCGCCCGCGTCGGCTCCTATTACACCGTCCAGCGGGGCGACACGCAGGCGACCGCCGACAACATCCGCCACTTCTGCGGGGCCATCGGCGACCACAATCCCCTTTACATTGACCCGGACTACGCCCGCAAGTCCAGGCTGGGCAGGCTGCAGGCGCCGCCCACGTTCCTCTATAGCGTCATCCACCCGACCGGCATGCGGACCGGCGGCATGCCCGGCGTCCACGCCTTCCACTCGGGAAACGACTGGGAATACCTCCGGCGCATCCAGGAGGGCGACATCCTGACGGGCAGCTACAGGCCCATCAGCGTCGTCGAGAAGCGCAGCCAGATGGGCGGGCGCTCCGTCATCGTGTACGCGGAGATCGTGTACTTCAACCAGCGCGCCGACGCGGTGGCCCGCACCATCGGCTGGACAATCCGCGTCGAGCGGCAGGCGTCTCAGGAGAGAGGCAAGTACAAGGCCATCACGAAGTACCGCCACACGGACGAGGAGATTGAGCGCATCCTCGCCGCGTACGCGAAGGAGGCCGCGTCCATCCGCGGGGCCACTCCGCGCTACTGGGAGGACGTGCAGATGGGCGAGGAGCTGCCGCCCGTCGTGAAGGGGCCTCTGAACATGGGCGACATGATCGCGTGGCGCGGCGTCTTCGGACACCCTGCCGCGGCCCACGGGCTGGCCCTCCGCGAGATGAAGCGCCATCCCGCCTTCACATTCCGCGACCCGAAGACAGGCGCCATGCAGCGCATAGCCCAAGTCCACGAGGACGCGAAGGCCGCCGAAAGCGCGGGCGTCCCCGGCGCGTACGACATCGGGGCGCAGCGCAATTGCTGGCTGGGCACCGTCGTCACCAACTGGATGGGCGACGAGGGCTTCATGACGCGGCTCTACGCGGAGTATCGGCGCTTCAACATCTTCGGCGACGTCCAGTGGGGGAAGGGCAAGGTCACGGGCAAACGCGTCGCGAACGGCAGCCATCTGGTGGACATGGACGTCTGGTTCGAGAACCAGCGCGGCGAGGTGACGACGCCCGGCCACGCCACGGTGTCGCTGCCCTCCCGGGCCGGAAAGTAGGTGACAGACATGTCGCTGCCAACTCTCGTTACGAACGCCGCCATCACGAAGCAGAGCGTGGACGCGCTGCGACGGCGCATCGGCGTGCCGCTGCGCCTGCACCCGCACAACGAGCAGGTCACCGGGGACGCCATCCAGCGCTTCATGCGGGGCGTCGGCGACGGCAATCCGCTGTGGATGGACGAGACCTACGCAACCCACACCCATCACGCCATCATTCCCGCGCCGCCCACGTTCCTGTACAGCGTCGTGTGCCCCAGCGGCGACCTGGCCGGCGGGCTGCCCGGCGTCCACTCGTTTCACGGCGGCAACGACTGGGAGTTCTATCGCGTCGCCCATCTCGGCGACCGCATCACGGCGTCCGCCACGCTGACCGACGTGGTGGAGAAGCAGAGCGCCTACGCGGGCCGCTCCATCATCCAGTACGTGGACGTCATGTACAAGGACCAGGAGGGCGAGGCCGTCGCGAAGGCGCGCGGGTGGAGCATCAGGACGGAGCGGGACGCGGCCCGGCAGAGAGGAAAGTACGCGGGACTCTCTCCCGCAACGTACACGCCGGAAGGACTGCGGGCGATAGAGGAGGCGCTGGACCACGAGGAGATGCAGGGAAACAAGATACGCTACTGGGAGGACGTGAAGGAGGGCGACTCGCTGGGCGCCGTGGTCAAGGGGCCGCTGGGACTGGAGGACGTGGAGACGTTCGTCGCTCACGTCCACGGGGGCATGGCGATGGGCAGGCACGCCGCCTATCTGCAGCGGCACCCGGCGTGGGTGTACCGTGACCCGGAGACGAACTACTACGAGCCGTGGTCCCAGGTGAATTTCCTTTCGTCCACCGCCCAGGCGGTCGGTATCCCGCACCCCTACGCGCTGGGCTCGCAACGGATTTGCTGGCTGGGCCACCTGCTGACCAACTGGATGGGCGACGATGGCTTCCTGGCGAAGCTGTCCGTCACGATGACGCGCCCGAACTTGCACGGGGACACCCAGTGGTGCAAGGGGACGGTCACGCGCAAGCGGGTCGAGAACGGCCAGCACATTGTGGACTGCGACGTCTGGTCCGAGAGCCAGCGCGGAGAGGTCACGACCAAAGGCACGGCTGTGGTCCGCCTGCTGTCAACGTCCGTTCAACTCTGGGGCGTGGCCGCGGGAAAGAGCTGAAGACCGCGGCACCGTCCTGAGACACCACCGGCCAATACGCTATTGAAGGAGCACGCTATGGACCGCAAGGTGCGTTACGGGATCAGCCTCGTGGCCGACCGCCTCTCGGAGTACCCGGGGTGGGTCCGCCTCGCCGAGGAGTCCGGGTTCGACATGATCGGCCTGACCGACTCGCCCTCCGTCTATCCGGAGACCTACATCACGGGGGTGCTCTGCGCGCAGAACACGTCCCGCATCCGGTTCGGCCCGCGCGTGACGAACCCGCTGACGCGCAATCCCATGGTTACGGCCTCGGCCATCGCCGGCCTGGACGAGCTGTCCAAAGGCCGCGCCATCCTGGGCATCGGCACGGGCGATAGCGCCGCCTTTCACACCGGGAACCGCCCGGCGTCCGTCAAGAAGCTCGGCGAGTACGCCCTGGCGGTGCGCGGCCTTCTGCGCGGCGAGGAGATCACGTACAACGGAAAGCAGCTTCGGCTCATGTGGACGAAGCGGAACGTGCCGATCTACCTGGCCGCTGCGGGGCCCAAGACGCTGCGGCTCGCCGCGCAGATAGCGGACGGCATCATCATCGGGACGGGCGTGTCGTCGGACATCGTCAAGGCCACGCTCGCGACGATCCGTGACGCGGCAAAGGAGGCGGGCCGCGACCCGAACGCGCTGGACCTGTGGTGGCTCTGCGGCTGCCGCGTCGGGCCGTCGCGCCACGAAGCCATCGAGGACGCCAAGTCGTTTCTGGCGGCGGCGTGCAACGCCACGTTCCAGGTCTCGCTGGACAACAAGCACCTTCCTCAGCGCCTTTATCCCGCGGTGGAACGGCTGTGCCGCGAGTACAACTTCTGGGAGCACGTGAAGCCGGGGCGGGACGCGCAGAACGCGCGGCTGGTGGAGCAGGACGGTCTGAAGGAGTACCTGGCCGAACGCTTCCTCGTCGGCGGGACGCCGGAGGACTGCGCGCGCAAGATCAAGGAATCGGCGGCGGCG
>Ga0080064_1007147_pt1 | contig 11480 bp, 14 predicted proteins | sample Subgrocontami54m_FD_69260 | JGI IMG/M metagenome (GOLD analysis project Ga0080064, IMG submission 69260) | Subsurface groundwater microbial communities from S. Glens Falls, New York, USA - GMW46 contaminated, 5.4 m (SPADES assembly) (version 2) ...
CTTCAGCGTAATGACCGCGGCGCGGTGGTTCACGGTGATGTCTGTGAGCTTGCCGGCCTGCACGCGGATGTCGGATCGCACCACGGCGTTCGCATCGCCGTAGTTGGAGACGATGTAATAGGTGCCTTCCGGCAGCAGAACCACATCGCCCGTGGGCACGGACTGCACGAGCGGCCTTCGGTCCGTCGGCTCGAACTGACTGCCCTTGTAGACATCGAAGGAAACCTGCGAAACCGGGATGCGCGTGTTGCCGACACGGCCTTCGATGCGCAATCCGCCCGCGGGAAGGTCAAAGATTTCGCGCACAGGCTCGGCGCGCAATTGCACCAGCTTGACCGCATTGGCCAAGCCGAAACTGACATGAACAACATACCCGCCCGCCGGCAGAAGCAATGTCGGCGAGGTGGAGCTTTCTTCCTTCACCAGCTTGAAGACGCCGTTGGGGTCGGGCTTATCGCCATAGATGCGCCAACGCAACCCGCCGGTGATGGCGGGCGCATCGGATCCGAAGCGGGCACTGAGCGCGAGCGGCACATGGCCGGCCGGAATGGACAACGCCTGCGGAGCTGCGGCGCCCGGCGATGCGGACCCTTGCGGCGGTAGGTCGGAAGCCGGAAGGCCGCCGCCGGGGGGCGCGAGATTGATGGCCGGACCCGGCGGCGCGCTTTCGGGCACCGACGGGATGGAGGCCGGCGGAATCGGCGGAGAAAATATCGACGAATTGCCGTATTGTGCCGCCGCCGGCTGCGGCGCCCAGAGCGCGAGCAGGAATGCCGCCGCCAAGAAAAAACGTTTGGCGCCCTGTGTCACTCCCGACATCCTCATCCTTGCCTTCTTGACTGCAATCGCGGCGATTTCATGCCGCCGAGGTTTGTCACCCTCGCCCGTCCTGTGTTACCCGGACGGCTTCTTGGAGCGCAAAATGCCGGAAGCCCTCGACCTGCTCAAGACCCGCCGTTCCGTTAAGCCTATGGAATTGACCGGCCCCGCACCGTCGGATTCCGAGATCGACACCATCTTAACCATCGCCTCGCGTGTCCCCGACCACGGCAAGCTGACACCCTGGCGCTTCATTGTGCTCGAAGGCGGGAACGGGTTGGCGGTGGGAGAAAAAATCGCCGCGGCCTTTGCCGCCGATCACCCCGGCGCCACGTCGGAGCAGATTGAATTCGAGAAACGGCGGCTGGCCCGCGCGCCCCTAGTCATCGCGGTGGTGAGCCGGGCCGGACCGCATGTGAAAATTCCAGAATGGGAGCAGGTCCTTTCCGCCGGCGCCGCCAGCATGAGCCTGGTGCTTGCGGTGCACGCGCTCGGCTATGCCGCCAACTGGATCACGGAATGGTACGCGTATGACCGCCGCGTGTTGGATGCCCTCGGCCTGTCGCCCCAGGAGCGCGTGGCCGGTTTCGTCCATATCGGCCGGCCCGCCCAGCCCCCGGAGGACCGGCCGCGCCCGCCACTGGATCAAATTGTGACACGCTACGGCAAGTGAAGCTCCGCCTAAGAAATCGGCTGGAAAGTCGCGGTTCCGTCACAGTCCGCCGCTAGCCGTCTTCACCATAGTTTCTTGTGGCGCTTGTTTGAAAAGCCGCCGCGCTTGATCATGAGCGCTAGTGTCCCGAATCCGAAGTTCGCACATACCGTGCTTTGAGCACTCTTGCGAACTTCGGATTCAAAGGGACACTAGAATTCATAGCGTTGCTAGTGTGGCTTTGGTTCAGAAGTTCCCTCCCGGACTGGCCGCAAGTAAATGGGAACTTCTGAACCGCCACACTAGTAGGGAGGATTGATTTCGTGTTCGATGTCCTGATGCGGCGTGCACGAAACGGAGATCGGGCGGTGGGCACCGATTCGGAAACACCTATCGAGCCGCGCCCAAGTCTCGCACTCGCGCTGGGCGGCGGCGCCGCGCGCGGTTTCGCGCATATTGGCGTGCTGCGCACGCTGGCCGCCAAAGGAATCAAGCCGGACATCATTGTCGGCACTTCAATCGGCGCGGTCGCGGGCGGCTGTTATGCCGGAGACGCGCTCGATACATTCGAGGACTGGGCACGGCACCTGACTGTGCGCGGCGTCCTGGGCTATCTCGATGTCAGTCTGTCCGGTTCGGGATTGATCGGCGGCAACCGCCTCGCCCAACGCCTGGAAGCCGCGCTCGGCAACATCACCATCGAGGAATTACCGCTTCGCTTCGCCGCTATCGCCACTGAAGTGCGGACCGGCCACGAGATATGGCTGACCCATGGCCGCCTGGTGGAAGCCTTGCGCGCGTCCTATGCCCTGCCCGGAATTTTTCCTCCCGTTCGCATCGGCGGCCGCTGGCTGGTGGACGGCGCCCTGGTCAATCCGGTTCCGGTTTCCGCGGCGCGCGCGCTGGGCGCGCGTGTCGTCGTCGCGGTTAATCTCAACGCGGATCAATTCGGCCGCAGCATCACCGTGGTCAGTCATGGCTCCGACAAGGAAGACGAAAAAGAAGTGGAACCGCCACCGCCGGCACCACACGGCCTCGGCCGCTTCTTCAGCGCCGAACGCGCCCTCAAGCGGCAGTTCCTTGGCGGAGCCGGACGGCCGGGTCTTTCGACCGTAATGGTGGATGCTTTCAACGTCATGCAGGATCGCATTACGCGCTCGCGTCTTGCCGGCGATCCGCCCGATGTCTCGATCAATCCCCGTCTCGCGGGGGTCGGCTGGTTCGATTTTCATCGTGCCGACGACGCCATCAGGCTCGGAGCCGAAGCGACCGAAAGAGCGATCCCGACGATCACGGAAGCGATCGCCGCGCTGGCCTGACAGGGAACAGCGGTCAGTGATCAGTAATTAGAAAAAACTCTTTTCTGATTACTGACCACTGACTACTGACTACTGACTACTGTTATGCCGTCTGGATATAGTCGCGCAGCGCCGCGGCCTCGTGCTCCATTTCCACGATCCGGTGCTTGACCACGTCGCCGATGGACACGATCCCGGTGAGCCGCCCTTGCTCGATGACGGGCACATGGCGGAATTTTCCAGCCGTCATTCGCTCCATGATGCTGTGAATGGTCTCGTCGAGGGTGCAGGTCGCGACTTTCCGCGTCATCACTTGCGCCACCTGTTCCTGCAAAGCAGCCGCTCCGCGTTGCGAGAAGGCGCGCACAATGTCCCGCTCCGACAAAATGCCGACCACGCGGTTGTCCGCGCCCAGCACCACCACGGCGCCGATGCGGCGTTCGGCGAGAAGCTTGGCCGCAGCGTCGAGCGTAGCGGCAGGCTCGATGGTAACCACGTTACCGCCTTTGACATCGATAATTGATTTCACATTCATCGCAGCCTCCCTTGCGTCAGGATTTCCAGGCAGGGTGGTAAGTCTACGCTAATGATGACCTGCCCGGCACAGTTCCATCACACGGGCGAATGTCTGTTGGATCATCCCTCTGGCGGCGCGCGGCCGCAAGCGGTTATTCGCTGGGGATTTGGTTTTCCGGGCCAGCGCTGTCGCCGGAAGAAACCTGGTTCGGCACCGGATCGAACACGGAAAATAAAAAAAGACCCGCAAGAAAGCCGCCGATATGCGCCTCCCATGCGACTCTTTGACCTTCGCCCACGATCGGCAATGAGCCGAAGCCGAAAAGGATATTGAGGCCGAACCAAACGGCAAGAAAGCCGACAACGCGTGGATCACGGAGAACTGAAAGCAAGGGCACGGCGGGAATCTGCCAGGAGCGAGGGCTTCTTTTTTGCCACTCCGCCAGCGGACCGCCTGGCTGAAAGGCAAACCGCACCGATGCCGCCATCATTCCGGAAACCGCGGCTGAGGCACCGATTAGGGGAAATCCCTCCCCGGCATGGGTGGCGAGATGCACCACCGCACCGGCCGCCGCCGTCGCGGCGAAAAATGCGAGAAAACGCATCGGCCCAAAACGCCGCGCCACAGCGCTACCGAAGGGAACGAACCAGGCCGCGTTCATCACCAGATGCGTGACGTCCGCGTGCAGCAGAGCGTAGGTTACAAAAGTCCAGATTTCCGCACCAAGCCCGCCAGCGTAAGCCTCAAGCCCGAAAACATTCGTCTCATACCGCTTCGGGATGAAGGCGAACAACTCCAGCACTTCCCTGTCCGCCGCGGACAAAATGCCAAGCGCCAGCTCGCGCGCACCGTGAATAGCGGCAAGCGCTGCAAGCACCGCGACGACGACAGCGGGTATGTTGAAAATCGGTTCTGACGATTGTTGCACGGCGGATCCTTGATGCCCGCCACATAGGCTGCTTCCAAGCCCGCCCGCAAGCGACGGAGCGCGTAAAAAAAGGAGGAGAGCCTAAGCTCTCCTCCTTCAGCCCCTCGGTGGTCGGTGTCAGCGCCCATAACTCGCGGCGCCGTTCACGTCCCCACCCTTCCCCGCAAATCGTGACGCGACGTTAGCCGATCGCGCGCGGCGTGCAAGAGCCAAGCGCAATTAATGCTAACGCGCATTCGCCGCGAAACGCGCAGCGCAAAACGCGACCACGGCACGGCCCCTGCTGATCCCACACCGACGCATCGAAGACCCGCACCGAATGTCCCGATCAGGGACACGAGAAGGCGGGTCATGCGCAGGAATGGAACAGGGGCGGCCATGAAACATACATCCACCCGCGAGGTGTTCGAATATTGGGATAAACGCCGGGGCAATCGCATCGCTCCGGAACGGGGAGACATTGAGCCCGGCCCGATCCGCCGCGCACTCGGCGACACCTTTATTCTGGCGCGTGATGCGCGCGGTAACCATCACTTCCGTCTTGCCGGCACGCGCATGTGCGCGCTCTTTTGCCGTGAGATGAAAGGCGCATCCTTTAACGAGCTATGGGCGCCGGAAGAACGCAAGGCCATGCAAGAACAAATCGCGGCGGTCTCCGACGAATCCGCGGGCCTGGTCGCGGGTATCAGCGCACGCAACAAAGAGGGCGCGCGCCTCGATCTCGAAATGCTGCTGCTGCCGCTCCTGCATCCCGACCAAAGCCAATCCCGGCTTTTGGGCGTGCTCGTGCCTATGGTCCCTCCTTATTGGCTTGGAACCAGCCCGCTCGAGAACCTGAGCTGCGGCACGATCCGCCACCTGGGTCCGGCCACGGTCACGGTAGGCTCGCCGCGCCTCGTGCCGGTTTCGGGCAACGGCCGGTTGCGGCACGGCCTGGTCGTTTATGACGGCGGGCGCTCCTGACGGCCAGCGTTCAAGCCGCGCAAGCTAACGCACCATTAAGGATAGCTGCCTACTCTGATCCGCGACCGTTGCGGGAATGGAACTGGCCGGGATGCCGATGGCGGAAGCACGAGCGAAAATCCTGCCGCTGAGCCAGGAGCGCCGCCGTCACCAGCGGGTCAAAGTTGATCTTCTCGGCCGCTTGATGCTGGAAAATCGCCAGGAATATCCCTGCCGGATCATCAATATGTCGCCCGGCGGCATGGCCGTGATGGCGGTTACCCCCGGCAAGATCGGGGAACGCGTCATTGCCTATGTCGATCACCTGGGCCGGCTTGAAGGCAAAATAACACGCGAATTTGAGGGCGGCTTTGGCATGTCGGTCGCAGCCACCCCGCGCAAACGCGAAAAACTCGCGGCCCAACTGACCTGGCTCGCTAACCGCACCATCCTGAATCTGCCTGAAGATCGCCGCCACGGCCGTATCGTGCCGCGCAACCCCATGGCCCGGCTCATTCTGCCGAATGGCACCAATATCGCCTGCCGCGTCATTGATATGTCGCTATCCGGCGCGGCCGTGGCTGTTCCGCCCTCGCAATTGCCGCCGATTGGTGCCGCCGTCACCCTGGGCAAGACCACCGGCCGCGTGGTCCGCCATATCGATGGTGGCTTTGCGATCGAGTTCACCCGCCTGCAACATCCGGACTTTCTCGAAGAGAGCGTCACCGGGGAGTAAACGCCGGAGGCCCCGGTCGCCCTCGCTGCACCCTTTGCCGGCGCGCTGAAGAAGCCTAGCCGCCATCTCCTTACCCACGCATCAAGGTTAAACCCGGTCCAAACCGGTGCCCGCGCGCGCGCAGCGGCGGCACCCGGCATCTTAACGTTCAAATTTTAGATAAATTGGATAAATTCAAATTTTACACGTATTTGAATAGAATAAATACAGTATTCAAGATGATCTTTATTTTGGTTGTCTTCAAAGTTACTTGCCAGACTTAGCGGCGATTCAAAGGCTTTGTGAGAAATGTGGCCCCATCACGACGGGAGGGGCCACAAATGCAGTGGTTTTCAAAAAGAATACTTGTGGCCGGCGCACTGGCCACCCTGACAACGCTCGCTGCGCCCGCCGCCATGGCGGGGCCGGAGCGGCCGATTTTCATCGCGGTGGGCCAGGAGGCCAGGGCGCCCATTGGCTGGATGCAGTTCTGCAACGATCACCCCGCGGAATGCGACGGCGCGCCCAGCTCGGCGCGCGACGTGATGCTGACGCCGAAAGCCTGGAGCGATCTCGTCCGCATCAACCAGTGGGTCAACAGCAACATCAAGCCGCTTACCGACCTCGAGCATTGGGGCACGGTGGAGCGCTGGGACTACCCCACCGACGGCTACGGCGATTGCGAGGACTATGTGCTGCTCAAGCGGCAGATGCTGATGAAGGCCGGATGGCCGCGCAGCGCGCTACTGATCACGGTGGTGCGCGACAAAAAGGGCGACGGCCACGCCGTGCTGACGGTGAAGACCGACAAGGGCGAGTTCATTCTCGACAATCAGGCCGAGAACATCGTGCTGTGGTCGGACAGCGGCTATCGCTTTGTAAAACGGCAATCGCAGTCGAATCCGAATTCATGGGTCGCGCTCAGCGATCCGCCGTCTGCGGCTGTCACAGCTACCGCGCGCTGACACGCGGCTAGAAGGAGATTCGCGTCCCGGTCACGTCCCCACCCCTCCCCGTCCCCCGACCGGTTCGCGAGCGGCCGGCCCTCCCCCAAGGGCCGGCCGCACCTTTTTTCGGGTGCGGAAACTTCAATCGATCCGCTTCAGGCCCTTCGCATATTGCTTCCAGCGCCGCACATAGATGTCGGCGCCTTCGCGGATCATCTGCAGGATTTTTTCATCGACGCTGCGGATCGCCCGCGCGGGTGCGCCGACGATTAGCGAATTGTCCGGGAAGGTCTTGCCTTCCGTGACCACGGCGCCCGCACCGACCAGTGAATTTTTGCCGATCTTCACGCCGTTCATCAGGATCGCGCCCATGCCGATGAGGCTGTTGTCGCCCACCGTGCAGCCGTGCATCACCACGTTATGGCCGATGACGCAATCGCTGCCGATGGTGAGCGGAAAACCGGGATCGGTGTGCAGCGTCGCATTGTCCTGGATCTGCGAACGCGCGCCGAGCTCGATCCATTCGTTGTCGCCGCGCAGCACCGAACCGAACCAGACGCTGGCGTCGGTCTTCAGCCGGACGCGGCCGATGAGCACCGCTGTGTCGGCGATGTAATAGCTGCCGTCGTCGGGCAGATCGGGCGCGAGCCCGTCGAGCGCGTAGATCGCCATGTGGCCTCCTCACGGGAAGCTTGCCATGCGGAACGGAAGTTGGCGAGATGAGACGGTTAGGCGCTGAAGAACCCGAGCGCCTGCAGCGCCATCACCATGATGGCGCCCGACATCATGCTCCAGAAGCCCGCCAGGATGGTGGCCAGCATCACGAACTGAAAGCGGCGGCCTTCGATCCGCCGGCCGCGTATGGTGTTGCGCATGATGATGAAAGGCGCGGCGAAGGCGAGGAAAGGCACAGCCGCGAAAGTGGACGGCTTCGGCCCGCGCTCCAGTAGCCGGAAGCTTGCAGGCCGTTTGGCGAAAAGTTGATAGCCCGTGGCGCACAGCCCGGCAAAAGCAAAGCCGAGCACCAGCTCAAGCAAAGACACGATCTGATCGGGAGTCACGAGAACCTCGCTCAATCGGCCACGGCGATGCGGCCGATGCTGAGCAGAGCCGCTGTTCGCGCGCCAGCGTATCCTTAAAGAAAGGTTAACAACGGCGCGGCGGAAGCGAAAACTCCGTTGCCGTCAACCCCAGGCCCGCGGTGCATACTTGGCTGCGATTCGCTTCGAGATGCGGCGGCATGAGCTACGCGATAGACGGACGATCACGGCACGGCGCGCGCCGCATGGCGCGCAGCCTGCTGATGTTGCCGTTCATGATGTTCTTCGGCGTGACTTTGGTGGCGGCAAGCTATGTCGCCTATGTGCTGTGGCCGCGCTGGCCCGCGCCGCTGGTCTCGCCCGATGCGCCGTCGGTGCCGATCGTGGTCGGCGGCGTAGCTTTCAATTTACCGCCGGCGGCGATCCGCCGTCCGGTGCAGCGCCGCCCCGGCACGCAGGAACGCGTCGACCTGATTTTCGTCTGGCCGTCGCTGACGCCGCCGTTGACCGGCACGGAAGCTGAGCCGCATGCCGATCCGGAAAGCGAGAAGGCCGCACCGCTCGAGCGCATCTTCGTGACCATCGCCGGCAGCGAGGGCGCGCCGCCGCCGCTGGAACGCATGAAGACGATTTATGCGCGCTATCTCGGACAGGATCAGAAGCCAGCGCCCGGCGGCCTCGTCATGCTCTCGTTCCGCAAGGACACGCCCTACCAGGGCGAGGACTTGCTTTACGCGCCGGATATGCCCGAGCGCTTTCTGCTGCGATGTACCACGAGCATCGGCCCGACTCCGGGCATCTGCCTGCATGAGCGGCGCGTGGGCAACGCCGACATCACCGTGCGCTTCCCGCGCGCCTGGCTCGACGACTGGCGCGGCGTAGCGGCTGGCATCGACCGGCTGATCGGTAAAATACAGCGCTGATTTCGGGTCAAAGCGAAGAGGCAGGGCTCTCGGGCTGCAAATCGATCCCGAGGATCGGCATCTCGAAGATATATGACCGCGCAGTCTTCTGATCGTCGAGGAACAGCACGGCGATAAACTCATCGTCGATATAGGCTTCGACGGAATCCGTCTTCTTCGGACGCGCGACGACGCGGATTTTTTCGTTGTCGAATTTGCGCTTGAGATAGGCGTCGAGCCGCTTCATGTCCGGCATTTCTCCCGGGCCCCCCAGCGGAATTTCCATGCGCAGATTGTAGGAACGCTCCTCGTCGTCATCGTCGACGGTCAGATCGGCGATAGCATCCTCCCCGGCATAGAGCTTGGCCGCGTCGCCCTTCTGCGGCACCACGCGCAGGCGCTGATTGCCGAACAGCTGCTTTAGATAAGCTTCGATCTTCTTGGTTTCTTGAAGGTCCACGCGCCCCATCCTTGTTCGTGAGCCGGCCGGACTTAGCCCGGCGCGGCCCTGCAATTCAATGGCAAAATGGCTTTTTCCCCGCCGCGGATCAAAGCCCCGCGTCGTAGAGCATCTGATCCATGAAACGCGAGGGCTCCGCGCAGCCGGCCGTCCCGACCACTTTGGCCGGCACGCCCGCAACGGTGACGTTCGGGGGAACCGCTTTGACCACCACCGATCCCGCCGCGACACGGGCACAATGCCCGACTTCGATATTGCCGAGGATTTTTGCGCCCGCGCCGATCATCACGCCGCGCCGGATTTTCGGATGCCGGTCTTCGTTCTCCTTGCCGGTACCGCCGAGCGTCACACCGTGCAACATGGACACATCGTCTTCGATCACCGCGGTTTCGCCGACCACAAGGCCAGTCGCGTGATCGAGGAAGATGCCGCGCCCGATGCGCGCCGCCGGATTGATATCGGTCTGAAACACCGACGACGAGCGGCTCTGCAAATAATAGGCAAAATCCTTGCGCCCTTTGTTCCACAGCCAATGCGCCAGGCGGTGAGTCTGGATGGCGTGGAAACCTTTGAAATAAAGCAGCGGCTCGAGCAGGCGATGAGTTGCGGGATCGCGATCGACCACCGCGGCGATGTCGGCGCGGAAAGCGTCGCCGATCCCCGGATCTTCCTTCAGCGCATCCGCATAGGCTTGCCGGATCAGATCGCCGGACACATCCGCATGCGCCAACCGTTCCGACAGGCGATGCACGATCGCTGTCTCCAGCGAGTCGTGATGCAGGATGGTCAGATAGATGAAGGTTGCCAACTCAGGCTCACGCCGAAGCACATCCTCCGCCTCGCGGCGCACCTTCGCCCAGACCGGATCGATCTTGTCGAGCACGGTTGGTTTTGTCTGTTGCTGGGCCATCATTGTCTCCAGGCCATAGGACTTGGCCGTCTCTTTAGCACAGATTGTGCGCCGGGCCGACCCCGGCAAGGGCGCCCTTATGAGCGTTCGTTAAGAAATCCCAGGACACCGGCCTTAAACATCTTGTCGCCCACCGCAAGCATGTGATCGCGGTCGGGAATTTCCAGCGCCTGTCCGTTCGGCAGCAGGCTGGCAAGCGCCTGTGCCGGCCCCGCGATCCGGTCCTTGGTGCCCACGGCAACCAGGGTTGGCACCGCGATAGACAATACCTCTTCCCGGCTGAGTTTTTGCCGCGAGCCGCGGATGCAAGCGGCGAGCGCACGCAAGTCCGACTTTGTCTGTTCGGCGAAAGAGCGAAACATGCGCCCCACGGGATCGCTCACGTCCGCCAATGACGGCGCCTCCAGCGCGGCGGCGATGGAATCCGGCAGCCCCGCGCCTTCTATGAGCTTGATGCCGATGCCGCCAAGGACCAGCGCGCGGATGCGATCTTGATGCTTCACCGCCAGAAAGGCTGCGATGCGCGCACCCATCGAGTAGCCCATGACATCCGCTTGCGCGATGCCGAGATGGTCGAGCAATGCGCGCACATCCTCGGCCATTAGCGCGGTGTGATAATCCGCCGGCTCGTAGAGCTTCATCGATTCGCCGTGGCCGCGGTTGTCGAGCGCGATCACGCGCCGCCCTGCCCGCGTCAGCGTCGCGGTCCAGCTCGTCTCCACCCAATTGACTTCCTTGGTGGAGGCAAAGCCATGCACCAGCACAATCGGCTCACCCTCGCCTACATCGAGAAAAGCGATCTCAACCGCGCCGTGTCGAAATCTTGGCATGCCAGAACCTTAAAGCGGCCAGGTTAACGCCACGCCTGTCCGATCCCAAAAAGACTTAAACCCTTTCCGATAGCCAGGCTTTTGACAGGCCGGGCTAAGGGCGTCACTAGGAATCGCGCCGCCGGATCGCTATGGTGCCGCGCGACGCGTGAGTTGACCGCGTCAACGTTTCACCAAACAGGCCTAAATATGGCAGAGCAAATCATCCCCCATTTCCACAACGAGCCGGGCGTGCCGATGATCGAGATTGGCGCCAGGGAATTCATGTGCATCGGGGCGCTTCCGCCGTTGGACCATCCGCACATCTTTCTCGACATGGGCGGCGATTCCGAAATCGTCTGCTCCTATTGCTCGACGCTCTATAAATTCGATCCCGCGCTCGATCCGCATGCGGCGCGCCCCAAAGAGTGCGCCTGGCGCGAGGCGGCTGCGGCCTGACGCCGGCCGACGGAGAGTAAAGCGTGGCCGCCTCCCGTACCATTCTCATTGCCGGCGCCGGCATCGGCGGACTCGTGACAGG
>Ga0080064_1007148_pt1 | contig 11476 bp, 8 predicted proteins | sample Subgrocontami54m_FD_69260 | JGI IMG/M metagenome (GOLD analysis project Ga0080064, IMG submission 69260) | Subsurface groundwater microbial communities from S. Glens Falls, New York, USA - GMW46 contaminated, 5.4 m (SPADES assembly) (version 2) ...
TGGCCTTCTCGAGACCCGAGTGATCATGGTCGAGCACGGCCTTCGTGCGCGGCAGGTCGATCACCTCCTCGGTGCGCTTCTGCCACGGCAGGGCGACGAGCCAGTCGAGGTACGTCCGCGACACCGTGTACTCGGCCGCCGCGACCGGCATCTTCGAGAGCCGATCGAGTTCGCGCACCGCCTCCTTCTTCACCGCCTCGGGCATGCCGGCCGCTTCGATTTTCTCCTGCAGCTCCTCGACTTCCTTGGTCTGGTCGTCGCCTTCGCCGAGTTCCTTCTGGATCGCCTTCAACTGCTCGCGCAGGAAGTACTCGCGCTGGTTCTTCCCGACCTCCGACTGCACCTGCGACTGGATCTTCGAACCGAGTTCGAGCACCTCGAGTTCCTTGATCAAGATCCGGTTCAGCGCGTCCATTCGCGCGCGCACGTCGAGTGTCTCGAGCACCTCCTGCTTCACGGCCGTGCCGATCGTGGCGAGGCTGGAGGCGATGAAGTCCGCGAGGCGGCCCGGGTCGGTGATGTTGACGGCGAGTGTCTGCAGGTCGTCCGACAGCAGCGGCGACAGCGACACGACCTGCTGGAAGTTGGTCTTGATGTTGCGCTGCAGCGCGTCGATCTCGAGCCGGTCCTCGTCGCGCAGGACCTCGGGTGCCGACGATACGCGACCTCTCAGGTACGGTCGCGCCGTCGAGATCTGATCGAGCCGGAGGCGCTGCAGGCCCTGGACGATCAGCCGCAGGCTGCCGTCGGGCAGCTTGAACATCTTGTGGATATGGCTCGCCGTACCGACGGCGTACAGATCGTCCTGCCCCGGCTCCTCGATGGCCGCATCGCGCTGTGTGAAGACGCCGATCATCTTGCCGCCCGCGATGGCCTCGTCGATCAGGCGCACCGAACTCTCCCGCGCGACGGCGAGCGGCATGAACGAATTCGGGAACAGCACCGTGTCCCGCAGCGGGAGAATCGGAAGCTCGTCGGGAATCGTCAACGGCCGGTCGGAGGCCGGTAGTTCTTCGAGCGTGGGGGTGTCGTCGCGATCGCCCATCGGGGGACCTCCGTGCCCGCGAGTATGTCACGGACGAGAACGGTCGGGGCGGGAAACGGACAGACTCCACACGAGGGCGGAGTCTGCCGCCGTTCGAGCAGGCGTGCGCGTCGATCCTAGTTCGACATGTCGAAGAACAGCGCCGAGGTCCCGCGCTTCTGCTGCATCAACCGCTCGCGCTGTTCCTGGACCTCGCGGGCTTCCTCGCAGTCCTTGCAGCGCACCGCGAACGGCAGCGCACGAAGGCGCGGCTCCGCGATCTCGTCGCCGCACTCGAAGCAGTAGCCGTACGTGCCCTCTTCCAGCCGGCTGAGCGCCTCGTTGATCCGGTTGAGGGTCTCGGCCTTCATCTGAATCAGCGCGAACTCGATGTCGTCCTGAATGTCGGCCTCGGAACTCTCGCCCTGGTCGAGCACCTCGTGCTTCTGTGATCGGAAACCCTCGGTACGGGCGTCCCGGATCTTGCCGTGCACCTCGGTGAGGATCTCGCGTCGACGGTCCTCGAGCATCCGCCTCAAATCGTCATATCGGCTGCCCTTGCTCTTCGCTCGGGTCTTGCCAGCCTTGGTCGCCATTAGTCCTGCGCTCCTTCCTCGGTCGTGGGCCTCCTCGGCCACCTTCGACCGCAGGACGCTTTCGATTGCGCCGCCTAGTTGCAATTGCCGTACCGAACAAAGGCAGTCCGGCTCCGAGCGTCTTACATCATTGGATGCCGTCTCGGCTCCTCTGGTAGCACGAGCCCGGATGATAGTTGTTAAACTACTTACTTATAGTAGTTTACTTGAATCATCTGCTGCTCGATTGCGGCAATGCGAACACTGTTCATGTTCATTAGACGCCGAAGCTGGGCGAAGGGTTCGACCCCCAGTTGTCCATGATTGAGGACGATTCGTTGTGGCGCTTGCGTCACGTCACTGTCACCAGGCCGCCACGTTCGTCGTAGCTCATCAGTCTTCATTGCGTGCAACAATTCATCGTTCAATTCCGTGCAAGTAATTGAAAATAGTGATGTTCTCTAGCGTGATTGAAGAAATGGCATGCAGTGCTGGGATGGCCAAGCGTTATGCGGTTTTTAGATTCTCAATTGAATTATGAAATGTGGAGATGAATACACAAAATGTCCATTTATCTACACAATTGCTCCCGTCTGACGCCGCTATTGCACGGAACGCGAAGGCGGCAGTGCCATCGGCACAATCCCACGCGCGGCCAGCAGTGAGCCGGCGAGACGGCTCCGGGTCCGCATCCAGCGCTCATAGAGCCGAAGCAGATCTGTGTTGGAGGTGAGCCGCGAGCGCCCGCTTACCTCGCTGAGCACATCGACGAATCGGGCGAACTTGTCGGCCAGCTCCGAATAGGTGCCCGCCAGCATCCCCCCACTCTGGCCCAGCGTGCCGTACGAATAGGCACCGAGGGTGGTGTAGTAGTCCACATCTACCAGCCTCCGGCTCAGGCTGTCGGAGAAGAATCCTGCCAGGAAGAGCGACGCGTCACCCACGCGTCGCAACCCGTCACGTTGCCGATTGCCAGCGGCCTGCAGTGCCTCCGCGAACTTCACACCGAGCGGTTGGTCGAATTCCTCTCCGACGCCGGCTTGGACGTACCCTGCCAGCAGGTTGACGATGTAGTAGAAGGTCGCCTCATCGGCCTCGAGCCTCTGGTGCTCCACTGCCGCCTCGACGAGTTCCTTGAAGTACTCGACGGCGGTTTCGCGATGAACGTGCGCCTCGGCCATCAGCGTCCTCCAAATGTGGCTCACGTGGATCGGCTGCAACGGGGATTCCAGCTGACGACTGGGGTTTTCCGCGCATTATAGGGACGTTCTTCAACACTGACAAGCACTTGCGGGGAGTGCTGGATATCGCCTCCAGCGCCTGGCGTCGGAGAATCGGGTCACCCTGTCGGCGAGTTGACCGTACATGAGGCCTGTGCCAAGCTGCCGGCATGCTCTGCCCTTTGTGTGGCCAGCGAAAGGCCCGCCGTGCGTGTCCGGGTATCGGTCAGCACCTGTGCGCCGTGTGTTGCGGGACGAAGCGGCTCGCGGAGATTCGCTGCCCCGACACGTGCGGCTACCTGGGCGCCGCCCGAGAGCACCCGGCTGCCATCGTCCGGCGGCAGCAGGAACGCGACTTCGCCCTGCTGCTCCCGCTGCTCCGCCACCTGAGCGGGCCGCAGCAGCAGCTGTTCCTGATCGTGGCGGCGGTGATCACGAAACATCGGCCGCAGGGGCTGCATCGCCTGTTGGACATGGATGTCGCCGACGCAGCCGGCGCGCTCGCGCAGACATTCGAGACGGCGGCGAAGGGGTTGATCATCGACACGCCGGTGCACTCGATCCCGGCGCAGCATCTGGCCGACGACATCAAGGCGTTCGCGGCGAGCATCTCGAAGGGTGGGACCCGGTTCGAACTCGACATGGCGAGCGTGCTCCGGGCGGTCGAGCGAGGGGCCCGGGACACCCCACGAGACAGAGACGGCGGAGACGCCGCCTTCCTGGCGCTCATCGCGCGCGTGGTGCGCCACGCGGGCGTGGGGACCGGGACGGCGGCGCCGCAGGCGGACGGGGTCACCCCGGGGCCGGCCGCGGCCCCGTCGTTGATCATTTCCTAGATCGACGGCTATAATCAGTGTTTCGCGTTCGACGAAGATTCCAGTCTGTGCGCTCCAGGTGCGATGTATGGCAAAGCGTTGTGAAGTCTGCGGTAAGGGGCCGGTCGTCGGTCGTCAGATCTCCCACGCGCACAACGTCAGTGCGCGCCGGTTCGAGCCGAACCTCCAGAGCGTGCGCGCGCTGGTGAAGGGTGCCACGAAGCGGATGCGCGTCTGCACGCGCTGCCTCCGGTCGGGCAAGATCGTCAAGGCCGCGTAGCCATGCGCGAGGCGATCAGCGCCGGTCCCAAGGCCATCGGCCCGTACTCGCCCGGCCTGCGGGTCGGCAACCTGCTGTTCCTGTCGGGACAGATCCCGGTCGATCCCGCCACCGGCGCGGTCGTCGATGGCGACGTTCGGGCACAGACCCGGCGGGTGATGGAGAACATGGGCGCGCTGCTCGCAGCCGGCGGCGCCACGTTCGCGCAGGTCGCGCGCTGCACGGTGTTCCTCGCCGACATGAACGACTTCGCGGCGGTGAACGAGGTCTACGGCAGCTATTTCCAGCAGCCGGCGCCCACGCGTTCGACCGTACAGGTCGCACGCCTGCCCAAGGACGTGCGCGTCGAGATCGACGGCATCGCGGTGATCGAGTAGTTCTCAGCTGGCGCGCATCGGCGCCCGCTCGACGTCGATCACTCCGTCCACGCCCTTGATCGAGCGGATCACCTTCTCGAGATGCCGCACGTCGCTGATCTCCACGGTCATGTCGATCCGGGCGTGCTCGTCGTGCTCGTCGGTGCGCGCCTCCATGTTGGTGATGTTGGTGTTGATGTCCGACACCTTGGCGCTGATCTCCGCCAGCATCCCCTTCCGGTCCTCCACCTGCATCGTCAGACGCACGATATAGGGCGCCGGGTCGCCGGACTTGTCCCACTCCACATCGATCCGGCGCTCGGGGTCGTAGAGGAGGTTGACCACGTTCGAGCACGCCGCGGAGTGCCCCGACCCCCCCTTGCCGCGCGTGATGTAGCCGACGATCTTCTCGCCGCGGATCGGGTTGCAGCAGCGGGCACGCACGACGAGCAGGTCGTCCATGCCGCGGACCGTGATGCGACCGCCGTTCGCGCCGGGGCGCAGCGCCCGCGCCGCCGTCTTGACGGCGGACACCACCAGGTTGTCCGGCGGCTTCTCCTGCAACTGGCCCTGCGGCACGAGCCGGCTCAGGATCGTGCGTGGCGCGACCTTGCCGTACCCGATCTGCGCGAGCAGCTCGTCGACCCTGGCTGCCCCGTAATCCGGCGCCACCTTCAGCAGTTCGTCACCTTCGAGCAGGTTCTTGGCGTTCAGGCCGAAGCGGCGGGCTTCCTTCTCGAACACGCGACGCCCCAGTTCGATCGCCCGCGCGCGCTCCTCGGCCTGGATCAGGTGTTTGATCTTGTTGCGCGCGCGCGCGGTGACGACGAAATTCAGCCAGTCGCGACTCGGCTTGTGCCCGCTCGCCGTGACGATCTCGACGATGTCGCCGCTCTTGAGGCGCGTGCGGAGGGGCACCATCTTGCCGTTCACGCGCGCGCCGACGCACTGGTGACCGACGTCGGTGTGGACGGCGTAGGCGAAGTCCACAGGGGTCGCGCCGCGCGGCAACGACCGCACCTCCCCGGCCGGCGTGAAGACGTACACCTCCTCGGGATAGAGGTCGACCTTCAGGTTCTGCAGGAACTCCTGGGGGTCGCGCACTTCCTGCTGCCACTCGAGCAGTTGGCGCATCCACTGGAAGTAGCGCTCGTCGCGGTTGTCGCCGACGCGCCCCTCCTTGTACTTCCAGTGCGCCGCGATCCCTTCTTCCGCGCGGCGGTGCATCTCCTCGGTGCGCACCTGCACCTCGAAAGGCAGCCCCTTCTCGCTGATGACCGACGTGTGGAGCGACTGGTAGCCGTTGGGCCGCGGCATCGCGATGAAGTCCTTGATGCGGCCGGGCACCGGGCTCCACGTCTGGTGGATGATCCCGAGCGCGGCGTAGCAGTCCTTCACCGAACTCGTGACGACGCGCACCGCCATGAAGTCGTAGACCTGGTCGAGGTCGATCTTCTGTCGCTTCAGTTTCAGGTGGATGCTGTACAGCCGCTTGATTCGCCCGTCGATGCTCGAGAACGGGATCTGCGCCTCCCGCAGCTTCTCCGTCAGCGTCGCCGTCAGGTCCTGCAGCAGGCTTTCGGTCACGCGGCGCCTCGCCTCGACGCGCGCGCGCAGCGCCTCATAGACCTTCGGCTCGAGGTACTTGAACGAGAGTTCCTCGAGTTCGTTCTTCACCTTGCTCATCCCGAGCCGGTTGGCGATCGGCGCGTAGATGTCGAGCGTCTCCTGGGCGATCTTCACCCGCCGCTCCTCCGGCAGGTGGTGGAGCGTCCGCATGTTGTGCAGGCGATCGGCGAGCTTGACGAGGATGACTCGGATGTCATCCACCATCGCCAGCAGCATCTTGCGGTAGTTCTCGACTTGCCGCTCCTCGCTCGACGAGAATGGGATGGCGCCGATCTTGGTGACCCCCTCGACGATGTGGGCGATGTCGGGGCCGAAGAGTTCGGCGATCCGCTCCGGTGTGGTAAGCGTATCCTCGACGACGTCGTGGAGCAGGCCTGCGGCAACGGCGACCACGTCCAGCTTCATGTCGGCGAGCACGTCGGCCACTTCCAGCGGGTGGACGAGATAGGGCTCGCCAGAGTGACGAACCTGCCCCTTGTGCTCGAGCGCGGAGAAGACGTACGCGCGGCGGAGGAGTTCGAGGTCGGCCTCCGGGCTATAGCGGCGGACCTTCTCGAGCAGGTTCTCGAATCGAATCATGAAAGCCGGTGTCTAATCATTGGTACGGCGGGCTTCAACTCCATGATAGGAGCGGGGTTGAGGGGGGTCAAGGACCCGCTCCGCTCCGCGAGCCGCCACGCCCGTGGAATGACCAGAACGCGTTCGGCGCAGGGCAGTTAACTCGTGTCCGGCTGCTTGACGCTCCCGGATGGCTCCACTATACTGGCGCGGTTTTTCGGCTTGCTATTCCGTCCTGATATGGCTGCGCACAGCGCTTTCGCGCAGGTCGCGCACCTAGACGTTCGCGCGGGCACGATTAGAAAGGGGACCGGGACCATGATGCGGAAGCTTTCGAGGGCGGCGGTGGTGGCCGTGGTGATGGCGGCGGGCCTCTCGCTGGTGGGGTGCGGGCAGGTGAATCAGCTCAAGGCCAAGCAGGCGTTCAAGGATGCGAACGGGCTGTACGGGGGACAGGACTACAAGAAGGCGGCGGCCAAGTACGAAGAGACGCTGCAGCTCGATCCGGACTTGAACGAGGCGTACTTCTTCCTCGGCAACAGCTACGACAACCTGTACAAGCCGTCGCGCAAGGGCGAGGCCGAGAACGACGCCTACCTGACCAAGGCCATCGACAACTACCGGAAGGCCGCCGACAAGGCGCCGGATCCGAAGATTCAGAAGCTGGCGCTCGAGTACCTCGTCGCCGCGTACGGTCCCGACAAGATGAACGATCCGACGCAGGCCGAGCCGATGGTGCTGAAAATGATCGCCCTCGATCCGAAGGACGCGGCGAACTACTTCGCGCTCGCCAAGATCTACGAGGACGGCGGCAACTACGAGCAGGCCGAGGCCACGCTGCTCAAGGCCAAGGAACAGCGTCCGAACGACCCGGCCGTCTACATGCAGCTGGCCGGTTACTACAACCGCCAGGGTGAGTTCGACAAGACGATCCAGTCGCTCCAGGAGCGCGCGCAGCAGGAGCCGAACAACCCGGAGGCGTTCTACACCATCGCCACCTATTACTGGGACAAGGCCTATCGCGACTTCCGTCTGTCGGACGCCGACAAGAAGGGCTTCGTCCAGCAGGGCGTGCAGGCGGTCGACAAGGCGCTGCAGTTGAAGAGCGACTACATGGAAGCGCTGGTGTACAAGAACCTGCTGCTCCGCCTCGAAGCGAACCTCGAAAAAGATCCCAAGAGGCAGCAGGCGCTGCTCAAGGAAGCCGACCAGTTGCGCGACAAGGCGCAGGAGATGCGCAAGCAGAAGGCCCAGGGCACGGGCGAGTAGACTTCACATCTTCGGGTTTGACACGGAGAGCCGCCGGTGCTACCGGCGGCTCTCTCTACGTACCGCCGCGCTTGGACCGGACGACCGAGACGGGTACAATCTCTGCGCTGAGCGGGAGCCCCCGCGGTTGCTCCCGCGATTGTCTACGGCCCTGGCACCGGCGTGCCGTATCCTGGTCTGGTTCAGCGGTGGCCGTCGTTCGACCCGTGGTTCCCTTTCACGTACACGTTCATGTGAGGAGCGAGCAATGGAACGAATGAAGAAGTCGTGGCTGTTGTGGCTGGCGTGGGCGCTCGTGCTCGCGCTGGGCGCCCGGCAGCCCGCGTTCGCCCAGGGCACGACCAGCGGGTCACTCGGCGGTACTGTCATCGACCAGCAGGGCGGCGTGCTCCCGGGCGCGTCCGTGGTCGCGGTCCACGAGCCCACGGGCACCCGCTACGAGGCGGTCACCCAGAGCGACGGCAAGTTCACGATTCCCAACGTGCGCGCCGGCGGCCCGTACAGCGTGACGGCGTCGCTCAGCGGGTTCCAGGACGCGACGCAGCAGAACGTGACCGTCAAGCTCGGCGAAGGGGCCAGCGTCGAGCTGAAGCTCGCCGTGGCCGGCCTCCAGGAGAGCGTGCAGGTCACCGCCGAAGCCCGCACGGTGTTCGACGAGACGCGCGCCGGCACGGCCTCGAACGTCTCGACCGAGGCGCTCCAGCAGCTCCCGACCATCTCGCGCAGCCTCACCGACTTCGCGCGGCTCTCGCCGTACTTCAACCAGACCTCGCAGAACAGCGGTGACGCGTTCCTGTCGGTCGCGGGTCGCAACAACCGCTACAACAACATCCAGATCGACGGCGCGGTGAACAACGACCTGTTCGGCCTCGCCGACTCCGGCACGCCGGGCGGCCAGACGAGCGCGCAGCCAATCAGCTTGGACGCCATACAGGAGCTGCAGCTCGTGGTCGCCCCGTACGACGTGAAGCAGGGCGGTTTCTCGGGCGGCGGCGTCAACGCGATCACGCGCAGCGGCACGAACGACTTCCACGGCACGGCGTACTACTTCGGTCGCAACGAGAACCTGGTCGGCAAGGGCGTCACCAACACGAAGGTCGGGCCGTTCAGCGACAAGCAGGGCGGTGCGAGCCTCGGCGGCCCCATCGCGAAGAACAAGGCGTTCTTCTTCGGCAACGCCGACTACGCGCGGAAGACGACGCCGAGCGGCTATTCGATCAGCGGGACCTCGGGCCAGCCGTGGGGTCACCAGGCGGAGACGCAGCGCTTCCTGGACATCCTCAAGACCCAGTATGGGTACACGCCGGGCGGCATCGACGAGTTCGGCAGGGGTAACAACAGCGACAAGCTGTTCGTCCGCGCCGACATGAACGTCTCGTCGAGCCAGCAGCTCTACGTGCGCCACAACTACGTGAGCGGGCTCGCGGACATCGGGTTCCCGTCGCAGTTCACCTACTACTTCCCGGACAATTTCTACCAGATCCGGAACAAGACGAACTCGACGGTCGGCCAGTTGAACAGTACGTTCGGCACCGCCTACAACGAGCTGCGGGTATCGTACCAGCGGATTCGTGACCGCCGCGCGGGACAGCCGGGCCAGGCGAAGTTCCCGTTCGTCCAGGTCGACCTGCCCGACGGCAACGCGCTGCGCGCCGGCACCGAGAACTTCTCGACCGCCAACGAACTCGATCAGGACGTCGTCGAGCTGACCAACGACCTCACGATGCTGAAGGGCACGCACACCTTCACGCTCGGCACGCACAACGAGTTCTTCAAGTTCCGCAACCTGTTCATCCGTGACGCGTTCGGGAACTACCGGTTCTCGAGTCTGGACAACTTCGCCACGGGCATCGCCTACGGCTACAGCTACAGCTTCTCGAACACCTCGAACCCGCTCGAGGCTGCGAAGTTCGGCGTCAACCAGCTCGGGTTCTACGCGGGCGACCAGTGGCGCGTGAAGTCGAACGTCACGCTGACCTACGGCGTGCGTATCGACCTCCCGAACTTCCCCGACAAGCCGCGCTCGAACCCGATCGCGGTCGCCAACTTCGGCTACGACACGGCCGTCGCGCCGACGCCGAAGCTGTTCTCGCCCCGCGTCGGCTTCAACTGGGATCCGAGCAAGGGCAGCGGGCCGCGACAGCAGGTGCGCGGCGGCGTCGGCCTCTTCGCCGGCCGCACGCCGTACGTGTGGCTCTCGAACCAGTACGGCAACACCGGCCTGGACTTCACGCGCCTGTCGATCAGCTACAACAACCAGGGGCGCAACGGAACGGTGCAGTTCCAGCCCAACCCGGATCTGCAGCCGCGCACGGTCGGCGGCGCCGCGACGAACGAAATCGACGTCGTCGCTCCTGACTACAAGTTCCCGTCGGTCATCCGCGGCAACCTCGCGTACGACCGCGAACTCGGGTTCTGGGGCCTCGTCGGCAGCGGCGAGGTGCTGTTCACGAAGCTCGTTCAAGACATCAAATACGCGAACCTGAACTACGTTCAGGTCGGGACGCGACCCGACGGCCGTCCGGCCTTCGCGCGCAAGGTGTCGTCGCTGAGCGACGTCATCCTGCTGTCGAACACGAGCAAGGGCAACCAGTACAACATCACCGGGAAGCTGGAGCGGCCGTTCCGGAACGGGTTCTACGCGTCCGGCTCGTACCTCTTCGGCCGCGCCAAGTCGGTCATGGACGGCACGTCGAGCCAGGCGGCGTCCAACTGGGGCAACGTCTACATCGGCGGGGCAAGCCCGAACGACCCGCCCGTCACCACTTCGAACTTCGACGTCGGCCACCGCATCAGCCTGACGGCGTCGGTGCCGGTGCCGATGGGTGGTGGGATCCGCGGGACCGCGTCGCTCTACTACAACCGCCAGACCGGCCGGCCCTACTCGATCATCTTCAACGGCGACGCGAACGGCGACGGCCGGACGAGCAACGACCTCATCTTCGTCCCGGCGAGCGCGGGCGAGGTGGTCGTGATCAACGGCACATGGGATCAGCTGAACGCGTTCCTGTCCTCCGACCCGTCGACGAAGGACTACCGCGGGCAGATCGTGCCGCGCAACGCGGGCCGCGCCCCCTGGACAGACAGCCTCGACTTCCGCTACGCCGTGTCGCTGCCGACCGGCCACAAGACGAAGGTGGAACTGACGGCGGACGTGTTGAACCTGATCAACCTGTTCGACCGGAACAAGGGCTTGGTGAAGTACCCGAACTTCAACGGCCCGACGGTGATCGGTTACGGCGGCATCGACCCGGCGACGGGCAAGTACATCTACAACCTGTCGACGATTACCCGCGCCGGGTATGACACCTTCACCCGCGACGACCTCCGCTCGCGGTGGCAGATGCAGTTCGGCGCGCGGTTCCGCTTCTAGACACGAAGCAGGCGAAGGTTCTCGCGAAGGGCGCGAAGAGGGCCGGTGCGGCATATGCCGCATCGGCCCTCTCTCTTTGGAACACGCGGCGCTGAACCAGCCGCTATCCACCAGCCGCCAGCCGCTGCGGCGAGCCGATCCTGCTCAGCGCCTGACGCACATCACTGCGAACACCCGAGGCACCGAATCGCCACGGAAAGCCGGATGCCGTCTCTCTGCGGGTCTTCGGTCGCTCTGTGCCTCCGTGGTTCGCGTTCAGGCCGCGTTGCCGCTCGCGGGTGGCATGCCTGGGGGCTCCAGGTCGGCCGCCATGGAGACGTCGACGTCGCGCCGCAGGCGGGCCCCGTCTCGCCGGCCGACACGTCTCCTGCGCCATT
>Ga0080064_1007149_pt1 | contig 11475 bp, 9 predicted proteins | sample Subgrocontami54m_FD_69260 | JGI IMG/M metagenome (GOLD analysis project Ga0080064, IMG submission 69260) | Subsurface groundwater microbial communities from S. Glens Falls, New York, USA - GMW46 contaminated, 5.4 m (SPADES assembly) (version 2) ...
CAGGTGCAGGGCAATCTTGATCCGCTGCGCTTCGCCCCCGGAGAGGGTCGTCGCCGGCTGGCCGAGGCGCAGGTAACCGAGGCCGATTTCGTCGAGCACCTGCAGCCGGCGCAGCACTTTCGGTGAACTGCTGAAGGAAGTCAGCGCTTCCCGCACGGTCAGATCCAGCACCTGATGGATGTTGCGGCCCCGATAACGGACTTCGAGGACCTGGGGCTTGAACCGCTTGCCGTCGCACTGGTCGCAGGGCACAAACACATCGGCGAGAAACTGCATCTCGACCCGCACTTCCCCTTCGCCCTGGCAGGCCTCGCACCGGCCGCCCGGCACATTGAAGGAAAAATGGCTCGCCGTGAGACCGCGCGCTCGCGCGTCCTTGGTCGCGGCAAAGAGCTCGCGGATCGGATCGAACGCCTTCAGGTAGGTCACCGGATTGGACCTCGGCGTGCGCCCGATGGGCGCCTGATCGACAAGCACCGCATCGGTGATGTAGTCCACCCCCTCCAGCTTTGTGAACGTGCCGACGCGCTTGTCCCACCCGCCTTTGGCGCGCTTGATCGCCGCGTACAGCACGTCGTGCACGAGGGTGGACTTGCCCGACCCGCTCACGCCGGTGACGCAGGTCAGGGTGTTGAGGGGAATGGCGACCTCCACGTTCCTGAGGTTGTGCTCGGTCGCGCCTTTCAACCGGATCTTGTGCGCAAGGCCCTTGCGACGCGGCGAGGGCACCGGGATCGCCAGCTCGTTCCGCAGGTACTTCGCCGTCAGCGATCGCGGCTCCAGCAGAAGCCCGGGGTAGTCACCGGAGTAGACCACTTTGCCACCCTGCTCGCCGGCCCCGAGCCCGATATCGACGATGTGATCCGCCACGCGAATCATTTCCTCGTCGTGCTCGACAACGAGGACGGTGTTGCCCTGGTCGCGCAACTGCAGAAGGATGTCGATGAGCCGCCGGTTGTCGCGCGAATGCAGCCCGATCGAGGGCTCGTCGAGCACGTAGAGCGTGCCGACGAGCGCCGAACCGAGCGACGTCGCCAGGTTGATGCGCTGTGCTTCGCCGCCCGACAACGTCGACGACAGGCGGTCCAGTGACAGGTAGTCGAGCCCCACGTCGCTCAGAAAAGACAGGCGCTTCCGGATCTCGCGCAGAACTTTGTCCGCGACGGCCGTCTCCTTCTCACTCAGCTCGACGTCCGTGAAGAACTGCTGCGCCTCGCGAACGGTCAGCGCCGAGGCGGAGTCGATCGTCCGACCGCCGACGCGCACGTCGCGCGCCTCGCGGCGGAGCCGCGCGCCGCCGCAGTCCGGGCACGCAAGATATCCGCGGTAGCGGCTCAGGAACACGCGGACGTGCACCTTGTACTTCTTGCGCTCCAGCCACCGGAAGAACCCGCGGATACCGTGGTAGGCGCCGTCGCCTTCGACGACGAACGTCCGCTCCTCGTCGGTGAGATCGGACCACGCGACGTCGAGACGGGTACCGGACTTCCGCGCCGCCCTCTTCAACTCCGCCAGCTGCGCGCGGTAGTGCGGCTTGCTCCACGGCTCGATCGCGCCCTGGTTGATCGCCTTCGATCGATCCGGAATCACCAGGTCCATGTCGAGCTCGATGATGTTGCCGAATCCGTGGCACGTCGGACAGGCGCCGAACGGATTGTTGAACGAGAAGAGGCGGGGCTGCGGCGTTTCGTACGCAATGCCGCACGCGCGGCATTCGAAACGCTCCGAGAACTCGACCCTGTCAACCCTGTAGGGATCGGGGATCGGGGATCGGGGACCGGGGGGTTCTGGTTCTTGATCCCTGATCCCGGATCCCTGCTCCCTGTGCTTGTCATCCCTGATCCCCGATCCCTGATCCCTACTGAGGACTATCGCGAAGGCTGCTCCACCTCCCTCGCGATATGACGTCTCGATCGAATCCGTGAGACGGGTGCGCAGATCGCCTTCGATGCGCAGTCGATCGACGATGACGTCGAGCGTGGTCTTGTCCTTGAGCGCGGCGCGATCGATTTCGTCGAACGTGACCGCCCGGCCGTCGACCAGCACGCGGCCGTAGCCGCGGCGCCGGAGGCCGTCAAGCGTCTCGGATATCGGATTGAAGCCGTTGCGCGCCGGCCGCGTGACCGCCGCGTCCGCGTCGTCGCTGTCGAAGAGCTCGTCGGCCGTTTCGGCTTCGTTACCCGCATCCTTGGCGGGCGCCGCAGCCATGCTGACGACAGGGATCTGGAACCCAATCATCACGCGCGTATCCACCTGCAGGCCGGCAAGCCGCTTCGCGACGATCTCAGCCGTCTCGCGGATCACCTCCTGGCCGCATTGTCGGCAATACGTCCGGCCAACGCGCGCCCACAGCAGCCGCATGTAGTCGTGTATTTCCGTGGTCGTGCCGACGGTCGAGCGCGGATTGCGGACGCTGTTCTTCTGCCTGATGGCGATGGCGGGACAAATGCCTTCGATTTTGTCGACGTCGGGCTTTTCCATCCGCTCGAGGAACTGCCGCGCGTACGCGGAGAGCGATTCGACGTAGCGCCGCTGACCTTCGGCGTAGATCGTGTCGAAGGCAAGCGACGACTTCCCCGATCCGCTGACGCCGGTGAAGATGACCAGCTTGCCGTGCGGCAGAGTGACGTCGACGTTCTTCAGGTTGTGCGTGCGCGCGCCGCGAACGATGAGCGGACCGCGGGCCGGGCGTTTGGCGTCGAGCATCCTACTGTCGAGAATTTCCGTGTAACCGTAAGAGAAGAATGGTACTACCGCGGTTCGGCTACCGCAAGCTCCGTGGTGTCTCGTGACGATCGCCGGAAACGGTTCTGGAAAACTCCGAACGCCAAACAGTGACTGAGCTGGGGATTGACGGCGCCCGATCTCGTGCAACTCACCGATCAGAGGATCGACATCCGCGCCGACCGTATTCCGTTCTGATGAGGAGGCGGACTTTCAGGTCGCCCGGCTGATCGCCGCCGACCGCTTGCCGCCCAGCTTCGCACGTCCGGACTGCCACTCCCGACGTTTTTTCGCCTTGCGATGGCTCAATTTCGTAGGGGCGAAGGTTAGGTCCGCCTTCCATGAAATCGGCGGTATACTCAGACCTTTCGCTTCGCCTTCAGCTTCGGCGAACCTCGCCGTAGCGTGGAGCGCGCAGGCGATTCAACCCAGGAGGTTGAGTGATGCGTGCATTGTTGACCGCAAGTCTCGTGCTCGGCCTCGCCACGGCGGCGATGGCCCAGACAGTCGATCTCAAGGTTGGCGACCAGGCGCCCAACTTCAAGCTGCAGGCAACCGACGGGAAGACGTACCAGCTGTCGGACTTCAAGGGCAAGCAGGCCGTTGTTGTCGCCTGGTTCCCGGCGGCGTTCACGCGCGGCTGCACGATCGAGTGCAAGTCGCTCGCGGAGAACGGCGACAAGATCAAGATGTACGATGTGAGCTATTTCATGGCGAGCGTCGACCCGCTGGAGAAGAACAAGGAATTCGCGAAGGCGACCACGGTGAAGCTGGGCGACACCGAAGTGTCGAAGAAGGAAGCTGACTTTCCGCTGCTGAGCGATCCGACGAAGGAAGCCGCGAAGGCGTACGGCGTGCTCAACGAGCGCGGCACGGCAAGCCGCTGGACCTTCTATATCGACAAGACCGGGAAGATCTCCTACATCGAGAAGACCGTGAAGCCCGACACCTCTGCTGAGGACATGATCACGAAGCTGTCCGATCTGAAAGTGCCGATGGCCCACAAGGGCACCAAGTAGCACCACGTAAGAGCGCCTTCCCTCCTGGCGTTGTCGCGGGTCCGGGGCCACGCGCCCCGGACCCGTTGACTGTCTTTTTCTCACCACGCAGTTCTGATCAGCTCCGGACGAGTCCGTTCGCATCGGCTCTTGCATGTACACGGGCATGGATAAGAACCGGAAACACATGAGGTCGATCCTCCCGTGCGTCTGCCTCACTGCGCTCATGCTGATGCTGGCGGTCGCGCTGCCAACCTCGGCTATCGAATGGACGTCCCTTGAATGGAGCGTCCGCGGTTTTCCCGTGCTCCGGGATCTGGGTGGCCGACGGCGCGCCGAGGAGGAAGTCGTCTTGCGTCAGCGGCCACAGCTTGCGCAGGAGTCGTGGTCGTTCCGCGAGTGGCAGGGTGGGAAACCTACGCGCGCGTTTACGGTCGATTTGAGAACAGGCGCCGCTTCCGCGGTGAAGGAGGAGAAGGGCGAGACCAAACACTGGTCCGAAACGCTCGACGTTGTCGAGGGGCAGACATTTGCCGGCTTCGGTTTCTCGCTCGCCATCAAGGCGCTGCGCGAGCGGATGGTCAAGGGCGAGACGATCACGCTGAAAGGCATCGGCTTCGCGCCGAAACCTCGATTGGCCGCGGTGGAGCTTTCATACGGCGGCCGCGATCGGATTCGAATGGCCGGGCGCACCATTGCCGCTGACCGCTTCATCGTCCATCCCAAGATCCCGGCAATCGCAAAGCTGTTCATCAAGGTTCCCGACGCGCAGATCTGGATGACGACGCCGCCGGCAGGGTTCCTGCGGTGGGAGGGGGCGATGGCGGAGCCGGACGATCAGATCATCCGCGTGGATCTGCTCCCTGGCGGGACGAGTGAGGCTGCCGTGCCGGTTGCGACGAGCGGCACGCGGAAGTAGCGGCCGCGGGGTTTGCCGCGGGGTGTACTGTTACAATCAACAGTCGTTTCGCCCCGCCCAGGCCGACGTAGCTCAGTTGGTAGAGCGGCTGATTCGTAATCAGCAGGTCCGCGGTTCAAGCCCGCGCGTCGGCTCCAATCCCTCACCACCGGGTGTTGTGTGGAGCGGTGCCAGGCAGTCTCATTCGACCCCCGGGGTTACCAGCAAATTGTCGGGTAGACTCGGCCGATGATTCGCTGCCTCCGTCGACCCGCTCTGGCGGGCAGTATCCTGTGCGCCGTTGTTGTGCTGCACGTGCATGCGCAGCAGCGACCCATCGGTGCCTTCTTCGAAGACTTCGCCGCCGAGTGGGTGCGCCTCAGCCCCAATCAGGCGACCGCCTCCCGCTATTTCACCGGCGCCGAACAGGACGCCCTCGAGACGCAGCTGACGCCGTCCACGCACGAGTGGCGCCAAAAGCGCGTGGCGCTGGCCCGGCGCGGCCTCGAGCAGTTGAAGACGTTCGAGCGCGCGGGGCTGACCGACGCCCAACGCGTGTCGGCCGACCTCATGGCCTGGCAGCTCGCCGTCGTTGTGGAGGGCGAGAAGTACGAGGACTTCGCCTTTCCACTCGAGCAGTTCAACGGCGTGAACATCAATCTCGTCAACGCGCTGACGATCGTCCATCCGCTCAACACCGAGAAAGACGCCGTCAACTACGTTGCACGGCTACGCCAGGTCGCGACCCGGATGGAAGAGGCGACAGGCGAAGCGATTCAGTTGGCTGAGAAAGAGAGGCTGCCGCCGCGATTCATTCTGGGGGCGACCATCACACAGATGGAGCAGTTCATCGGGACTCCTGCGGCGCAGAATCCGTTCGCAGCGGCTTTCAACGACCGAATGACCGCCGTGCCGGCGATTCCAGCTGCCAGGCGCGAAGCGTTGCGGGCTGAAGCCGAACAAATCACGGCGTCGCAGATCTACCCGGCGTGGCGCAGCGCTGTTGCGGTGCTGCGGCCCCTCCAGGGGCGCGCCACCGATGTGGCGGGGCTCTCGCGATTTCCTGGAGGAACCGAGGCGTACGCGTATTTTCTGCGGGCCTTCACGTCGACCAACTTGACTGCGGACGAGATCCATCGGATCGGTCTGCGCGAGGTGGCGCGCATTGAAGGAGAGATGGACGCGATCCTGAAGCGACTCGGCCGAATGCAGGGGTCGGTGAACAGTCGAATCGAGCAGCTCAAGAAGGATCAGGCGTATCCGCTCACTGAGGCAGGACGCGCACAGATCATGCGCGATGTCGACGGATTCATCCGCGACGCGCAGCAGCGTTCGGCGCTGCTGTTCGACAAGACACCCCGCGCGCCGGTGGTTGCGCGCGCGTTCCCGCGGTTCCGAGAGGCAAACGCGGCGGCCAACTACAACGGGCCTTCGCCCGACGGCTCGCGCCCGGGAACGTTCCAGATCCCGCTTCGAGCGTCGCGGATGACAGCATTTGGATTGAAGACGCTCGTGTACCACGAGACCGTGCCCGGCCACCACTTCCAGATTGCACTCGAGCTGGAGAACACGGCGAACCCGCGGTTTCGCCAAATCCGCGCGCTTGGCGGCATCTCGGCACTGAGCGAAGGGTGGGGCCTCTACGCCGAGCGGCTCGCGGCGGAGAACGGTTGGTACGAGAACGATCTCGAGGGGCAGCTCGGCCAACTCGACGCTTCACTTTTCCGCGCGCGTCGTCTCGTCGTCGACACTGGCATCCATACCAAGGGATGGACGCGCCAACAAGCGATCGATTACGGCATTGAGGCGAGCGAGATCGAGCGTTACGTGGTCAACCCAGGACAGGCGTGCGCGTATATGATCGGCCAGATGAAGCTGGTGGAGCTGCGCGACCGCGCGCGCGCCGCGCTCGGGAGCCGATTCAACGCAAAGGAGTACCATAATGCCGTGCTCATGACCGGCACGGTTCCCCTGACGCTTCTGGAAGAGGAGGTCGACAAGTTCATCGCTCAGGCAAGACGGTAAGGTGTATGGCTTCGAGACGTGAGCGCATCCGCTGATCCAAAGAGTCAGCAATGATTCGCTGCAGAATTTCCCCTATGACCGCTAGGGATTTTCCCTGTGATCGCTTTACCCTTGCCGAATCTCGCCGTTTGGTCTTGAATCCTGCCCTGTATGGGATTCCGTTTCCGCGGCAGTATCAGGTCCGGATCGCGCACGGGCAGGCAGATGGTACTTTCGTTTGCGTTCCTGCTCGTGTGGGGATTGATCGTGCAATCTACGGCAATGATCGGGTTCGGCCTCGTGGGAATCGCGGCTGCGTGGCTCCTGGTGAGACGAGCCGCTTTGCGCGAGGTCTCGACCAAGGTCGAAGAGAAAGAACTATCAATGCGATGAGCCGCGACCAAGCGAGCAGTGCGGTCGAGCTGAAAATTGCGCGCCCTGACGAGACGGTTACATTTCCTGCCAGCCCCCGGCTTTCAGCGTCCGTCGCACTTCCTCGAGAAACTGTGACGTCGTCTCCGGATCCTTGAAATCGGACTCTTTCACCGAACGGGTCTGCTCTCCTGGAGACTCAGTCATTCTCCAGAGCTCGGCACCACCAAGAACGACACGGAGACGGTAGATGCGCGTTTCGTCTCCCCGCGTACAGCGAAGCACCTCGTGCCCCCGTATAGCGGGCTCATCGTCTCCCATAGCCGGCCGTAAGGGTTCCATCGACATCAATCGACGGAGGGTTTCGATGATCGAGGCACCTTCGTGTGGTGATACATGTCCCAGTCCGGCTTTTGAATCTGCCCGAGGTTCATCCGCACAACTTCCCGCAATCTGTCTACGCTATTGAGCTGTCCGCGCGTGATTGTCCGGATGGATTCGTAGTACGTCCTCGTTCCGGAATCAGCCAGCAAGTTGGTGTCTTCTTTAATGCTGTCTTCATAATCAGTGGGCAGTTGACGCAGGAAATGGCCGATGCGCCATCGACGCGTCCGTTCTGCCGGAAGGCGGGCCAGCAACGGATCAGCGAGAGCGCAGCTGTCAATCAGGTGTGCGCCAGGACCTTTCTCAATCCCCGTGAATCCCAGATTCGCGCAGAGAACCGACACAGATCGCTCACCAATCTCCCAGGCTGGTTGCGCAAATGTGTTAAGTGGCGCCGCCACCAGACCATAGCGGTGAAAATAGTATCCACGCTCATCAGCGATCCCGCTCGCCTCGTCGATCGTCGTATTCTCGTAGCCTGAACCACTCAGCAATGTGGCATTGATGCCTGCGATTGCCAACAGACCGACGCCAATCGCGAGCACCTGCAACTGCCGTTGTGAAATAACCGAGCGAGCCACGACTGCCGTGGCAACCAGCAGCGGCGCGGTCAGGAAACGCCCTGTCATGAAGTCCCCGCCAATGCTCACGACGTAGGCAAGATACAAAATCCCTCCCGCCGCAATGGCCGCGTCAAAGGCAGACGACCCCAATCCGATCATCGTCCCGACAAGAACAAAGGGAAGGGTCAGCCGATCACGGCTGAGAGAATCCAGGAGATATCGACCGCCCTGGACCACACGCTCTCCGATTGGGATGCCAGTACCTAGCTTGGCGTACGCCGTGTTGGGAAACGGGAAGCCGTAGTAGTACAGGGAAAATGCCGTCCATGCGAGGGCTGGAAGCGCACCAACACTGATCGCCTTGATCAACACGCCCGGCGCGTGCCGATGTCTGAACATCACGAGCAATGATGGCGGAAAGATCAAGATGAGGAGATCCGGCCTGGTCAGGTACAAGAGCGAACATGACAGGACGAATCCCGTAGCTGCGGCGAAGTCAGGCCGCTCGCTTGCCTTCACGCCCAGGATAATGGCCAGCAGAATCAGCAAGTGAGCGAGCGGATTTTCCAGGCCGGACGTCGAGAAATCGACATAGGCCTTCGAAAGGACCAGGACGGATGCCCCAAGCACTCCAGCCCAGAAAGTACTGGCCACGCGTGTCAAGAGCACCCAGAAGACCGCGAGAGAAATCGCAATCGAGAGGGCAAATGTCGAAGCGAAGATATTGTTGGTGAGTACCGACACACCCGAAATCAGCACAAACCACAATGGATGCGTGTAGGTTTGAACCCGCTCATCGATATTGAACGTGGCGCCGTGTCCGTTGGTGAAATTCAGCACGCTTCTCAACGTGATCGCCGCGTCGTCGCTGATCCACGCTGTGCGAATGAGCTCGACACACGCCACCGTCAGGATGATGGCTAGAACAGTCCTGTGCTGTTTGGAAACCGGCACCGGTCTGGTTACTGGATGGGGCGAGCCGGAAGAGGAGGGTCGCCGTTGAAGATCGGACGCACTCGAGCCGTGCTCTGGTAGATCACGGTCCGGTGGCTGACGCCGAAATACCGTCTACCGTAAATCGCCTGCAGAGGAGCCGCCTCGACGAAATAGCCGCTCACCGCCAGCCCCCGGCCCAGCCCGTTGCACGTCGCCGGCGCCGTGGCAATGCGGGCTCCAGCGGTGAACCGGATGCGGTACCCGGCGCGATTGATGATATCCGCGGTGAACCCAGGCGCAATGAAAGTAGGAGCATTGGCCCTCGGCGCCGTGGCGAGTCGCGCGATCGTCGGGGCATACGCGCCACCTCCGCACGAGGCGGCGTACGCGGATTGCGCGCGCTGAATCTCACGAAGCGATGTAATCGTGGACGTCTCGAACGTGGCGGCACGTGCCGCGCCGATCTGGGGCACCGCGACCGCCGCCAGGATGGCGATCACGACAGCCACCAGCATGATCTCGATCAGCGTGAACCCAGCCTCGGAACATCCGTCTCGACGAGCGCGAGTGTCGGTCATGCCGGCGGGCGGCTGCTCGTTCATGGATTCCTTGTCGGAGCGGCCGAATCGAACCTCACGCTCTGGCCGAACACGTTGCCTGCAAGACTGTAGCGGCCGTCTCCCTTCACGGAATAGCTCCAGCTCCCATGCGATGGCAGCCCGACATCGGCGAGCGATTCCGGAAGCTCATGGTAGTCCTGACGGAATCCCTCAACCTCGATGACGAGGAAATCCAACGCCTTCTGAGCCTCCTCGCGGGCAACCGGTGCAGGGAGTTTCGGCTCGAGCAGCGACATCCAGGACCAGTCCGTGAAGTTCGGCAGGAGAACGACAATCAGAACGGGGATGGCCACGACGAGGCCTATCAGAGAAGCACTTCGACCACGCCGAGTCGGGTCAACCGCTTTGCGCTCTGCGCGGTGCCGCTGCCGATCAAGGATTTCCCGCGATGCCTGATTGAGGATGTCCTCGGCTTCGCTGCGGCCGCTCGGTGGCTCCGTCATCCATGCTGACTGTATCCCGATCCCGGTAACCACAGGGACATTTGTCCACCACAGTCCACCACGGTAGAGCTGCGCCCCGACCCACGTAGAGCCGGACCTTCCCTGTCCGCCGAAGCTCCGGGAGCGGAGGCGGCAGGTCCGCCTGGCCTTGCTAGTCTTCGCTGGGCCGTGCCCGGTTTCGCAGCTCTTTCACCACACTTCTCAGCTTCTTTGAGGTCAGTCTCTTCTCTCGCAGGGCGGGCCGAGGCTTCGTAGGCCTGCGTTTTTTCGGCCTCCTCGCGGCTTCCTGCAGAAGGCTGATGAATCGCGCACGTGCCGCCTCGCGATTCCGTCCCTGCGTGCGGTGCTCTCGGCTGTCAATCCTGAGAACCCCATCCGCGGTGATACGCCGTCCGGCGATCGCGATCAGCCGCCGCTTCACCTCCTGCGGCAGCGATGACCCCCGAACGTCGAAGCGGAGTTCAACGGCGGTGGCGACCTTGTTGACGTTCTGTCCCCCTGGACCGGACGCAAGGACGAACCGCTCCTCGACCTCGCGATCGTGGACAAGAATGTCCTTGCTGATTCGGATCAGGGGCGACTCTCGTCCTTCTTCTCTGGTCTCGTTTCCTGGGCGACCCACTTGGCGTTTTCAACCGAGACCGTGCCCTCGACTCGCTCGGCCAACATTCGCTGAGGGTTCGCAGCCGTCGCGTACGGACCGGCGAGCCCCAGGAAGAGGTACTTCTCGTGTTTCAATGACTCACAGGTCCCTCGATAAGACACCCAGTTCGCGTGGAACTGAAACAGCTGCTGAAAGCCCTCGAGGATTACCACGAGCACGCCAAGTCCGCCGCCTACGTAGGCGTGAGCACCCATGGCAGCCGAGAACGGGATCGAGGCCGCGCACAGCAGCGTCCCGACCTTGAGCCTCATGTGCCAGATCCGGCTGTTTGCGCTCTTGCGGTCGTACCAGTTGATCTGATCTTCCAGCCGCGCCAGCGTGACTTCTCTGGCTCGTTCGGCGTCAGAATTGGCTTGCGAGCCCATTCGGCGTCCCTCCGAGGGTGCAGCTTACTCCAGCCGGCAGTCGACATAGCTTGCCTGCCGACGCACAGCCGTTTCACAATCACCGCGCAGCATGCAGGTCTTCCTCAGTTACGCCCACACACCCGCCGACGAGCGGCTCGCGTTCTATGTCGAGTCCAGACTCCGCGGAGCGGGCGTCGGCGTGTGGATGGACAAGTCGTCGCTGAACGCCGGGCAACCGACGCGGCAGGCCATTCAGGACGCGGCGGCTGGCTGCGACCATGGCGTGTTCATCGTGTCGCCGTCGTGGCTGACCCGAGACTGGACCGAATGGGAGCTCGGGCTGTTCGAGGCGCGCGACCCCGGGCTCGTGCGCCGCGTACCGATCCTGCGCGAACCACGCAAGAATCTCGCGCTGCCACCACTGTTGTTCAGATTCACCGGCTTCGAATGGCTCGACGACGATCGCGATCCTGACGCGCGCATCTGGGAACTGTACTCCGCCATTCACGGCACGGCGCCGGG
>Ga0080064_1007150_pt1 | contig 11474 bp, 9 predicted proteins | sample Subgrocontami54m_FD_69260 | JGI IMG/M metagenome (GOLD analysis project Ga0080064, IMG submission 69260) | Subsurface groundwater microbial communities from S. Glens Falls, New York, USA - GMW46 contaminated, 5.4 m (SPADES assembly) (version 2) ...
GCATTTGGATAGGGATAGATACTTGTCGCGCGCATACCTTCACTTGCGTATTGTATAAGCGCATACAGTGAAACCCCCAGTGCGCTTACTATTCCACTAACCATGCCTATAAGTTTTTGATGGGTTGTTTTAAACGTTTGTGTTACGATAAAAAAAATGAGCAGTGGTTCAAGAAAATAAGCCCTCCAAATTCCAAAGGCTGAGGGTGGTTTTGGAGAAATACTCATTGCGAGCATTGAGGAGATAAAAAAAAGAACAATTGAAATAAGGAAAAAATTATCATGCGACCAGGTAAGCGGTTTTTGTGCTTCTAAAAACTTGGTTTTAATGGTGACAAAAAATTGTTGATGGTTTTTAATAAACCATGTGGCCACAAGTACCATAACAAGTATCTCAAGGAGTGTCGTTGGAAATGGCCCAATCGTAAATCGTATAAGATAGGTTGGTAATAAAAATATGAGTACATAAAGAGCTAGGGGGGTATTTCGCATTACGAGCCACCCATACCCTATTGCAAATACTATAAGTGCACTATACTCCATATATTAACCTATTCTAGATGCCTAGCACCTAAGAACCAAGTGATATGAATTATTTCTTTATTTTTGGAAATCATCCGGATATCTCTTTTGTTGAGCTTACTAGAAAGCTGCAATCAGAGCAATATTCATTCTCTCTTATACAGTATGTGCGAAACGTAGGTATTTTTAGTCTTGAAAAGGAATTGCCTCATTCCTTTATACATTCATTAGGGGGAACTATTAAATACGGGGTGTGTCTTGAGAAACAGTTAGACAAATCTGCTCTTTCTACTGGAATTACTGAGTATTTACAAACGTTATTGCAGGAAGGGGTGCGCCTTACGTTTGGGTTAAGTATATATACAAAAAGAATTCCACTTCACAAACTAGGTATTGAAATAAAGAAATCCTTAAAGGAGGGGGGGCATTCTATCCGTTTTGTTGCCCCACAACGAAATGAATTTATACTTTCTTCGGTGGCTGTTCAAAAAAATAATCTATTGGACGCAACAAATGCAGAATTAAACATTTTTGAATTAAACGGACAATTAGTTGTTGGAAAAACTGTTTTTGTACAAGCTTTCGAAGAATATTCATATCGGGATTGGCAGCGACCACAAAAAGATATGACTACCGGGTTGCTTCCACCTAAACTTGCGCAAATAATGATTAACTTTACTGGTCTTTCTCCACTCACTCAACCACATATTCATGATCCCTTTTGTGGTTTTGGTACTATTATCCAAGAAGCATTATGTATGGGGTATTCGAGAGTAAGTGGAAGTGATATAAGCCCCGAACGAGTAGAAGATTCTAAAAAAAATATTGAATGGCTTTTTAATGAAGGTATCACTCCAAAAAGAAAGGTACACATATTTAAGAGCCCCGCCACCAATCTTATTGATCACATTTCACCTGCGACCCTTGATGCAATTGTTGCAGAACCCTATTTGGGGCCACCGAATAAACAGGGTCGTTCACCACAAAACACAATGGTACATGAACTTTCGATCTTGTATAAAAAATCTTTTGGTGTTTTTCATACACTCTTAAAAAAGAATGGGATTGTGGTGTTTCTCCTTCCTGTGTGGCAAACATCTTCGGGTCCTTTTTTTATGCCGATTTTACAAGATATTATACGAGTCGGCTTTTCACACCAAACAATACCCCCGCTCTATTCTTCACTTCTTTTATCAAAAACGAAACGAGACACCCTTGTCTATATGCGCGCCTCGCAAGGCGTTGCCCGTGAATTGTGTGTATTTGTTAAACGCTAAATCGAAATACACACACATCTCCATCACTCATAACATACTCTTTTCCTTCTTTGCGAATAAGTCCTTTTTCTTTTGCGCGAATTTCACCGCCTACTTCTAAAAGATCTTTCCACTGAATTACTTCTGCACAAATAAATCCTCTTTCAAAATCAGTATGAATAACCCCTGCCGCCTGGGGCGCTTTTGTTCCTTTACCAATAGTCCATGCGCGAGTTTCTTTTGGTCCAGTAGTAAAGTAGGTAATCAAATTTAATAACGTATATCCACTTTTAATTAATGTATCTATTCCGGTTTGTTGCATTCCAAGCTCTTCTAGTTCTTTTGAACTAAGTTCAGAAAGCTCTGCTTCAATTTTAATACACAAAGAAAGTGAATTATTTTTATAATTTTGAATTTTTTCATCAAACTCTTTTGGAATAATCCCGCTTTCATCGGTATTAAAAACATACAATATTGGTTTTCGCGTAAGAAGTGCCAAGTCCTTTATTTCTTTTTCTTCTTCACTTGTAAGTACTACCTCTGAAGCCGCCCTTCCATTTTTAAGCACCTCGGATATGCGTGTAGTAATATCAAGTACACCATCAAGAGAACTTTTGGGACCAGATTTTAATTGATTTTTAAGATTTGTAATTCGTTTCTCTACAACCGCGCTATCAGCAAAGATAAGTTCAAGATTAATTGTCTCAATATCTCGAAGTGGGTCCGGGTTCACCTCTACATGAATAATATTGTCGTCATGAAAAGCGCGCACCACATGTACGAGTGCATCAACTTCACGAATATGGGAAAGAAATTGATTTCCCAAACCCTCTCCCTCATGCGCGCCACGCACAAGTCCTGCAATATCTACAAATTCAACTACAGCCGGAACAACTTGGTGTGAATTACTTAATAGTGTTAACATATCAAGTCGTTCATCTGGAACTTTTACCACACCTACATTTGGCCCAATAGTACAAAAAGGGAAATTAGCAATATCAACCTGCTTTTTGGTCAGTGCTTTAAAGAGTGTGGATTTTCCTACATTTGGTAATCCTATAATACCTACTTTCATATCGATAAGATGAAAAACCATCCTCTGAGGACGGGATGGTTTTTTATTTTTTGTATTAATTTTTTATCGAGTTGCGTGTGTTAGTTTTCTTAATTTCTTTTGCATTTTCCCGATAACTATTTGTGTTATTTTTTTTCCAAATGATGATTTGATGAGGTTTACAATGAGTCGTGAAATCATACGATGCGAAAAGTGAAATAGGAATAAAACTCAATCTCTTTCGACTTTTTATAAATGAACGTAAGAGCAATTCTAGCATAGTGAAACATTTAGTCAAGAAGGAAAAAGTGCTTGATTTTTAAATAAAAAATGCCACAATATACAGTAATGTAGAAAGTTCATCAAGTTCTCTAGTTCTATAAACCTTATACTTTATAATTTTACTTACCCTGGTATGTCAGGACATTCAAAGTGGGCAACCACCAAACGACACAAGGCAGTTATAGATAGTAAACGCGCGGGCGTTTTTACAAAATACGCAAATATTATTTCAATTGCTGCACGGGAAAAAGGCGGGGATCCTGAAATAAATTTTTCTTTACGCCTTGCAATTGAAAAGGCTCGTTCAGTAAATATGCCGAAAGATAATATTGAACGAGCAATAAAACGTGGCACTGGCAAGGGCGACTCTCAACAACTAGAAGAAATTACCTATGAAGGTTTTGGTCCGGGCGGAGGGTCAATTATTATTGAAACTATTACGGACAATAGAAATCGCACCTTTTCAGAAGTTCGCCACATTCTTTCGAAACATGGAGGTAATTTGGGGGCGCCAAATTCATGTCTATGGATGTTTGAAAAACGAGGAGTTATTGTTCTTGCGGTATCCCAATTATCTGAGACCCAGGAACTCGAGCTTATTGAACAGGGTGTAGATGATATACTAATGCAAGACGGAACAACTACCCTTTATATGAAGCCTGAACTTTTACAGGTACTGAAATCAAAAGTTGATTCTCTTTCTTTAGTAATTGAAAATGCTCAAATTTCTTATGAACCAACAACAACCACTCAAACACCGAGTGAAGATCAAGAAAAACTTGAAAAATTATTTGAAGAACTTGATGATCATAATGATGTATTAAATTATTATTCAAACTACGCATGAGTACCCCTTCTTACACCATTATTGGTATTGATCCTGGATTTGGAAGAACAGGATATGGTGTTGTTCAAAAAATAAAATCCGAATACCGGTGTATTGAGTATGGATGTATTACCACGTCCCCAACTTGTGCATTTCCTGATCGCCTCCATACGCTCTATACTAGTCTCTCAGCACTTTTTTCTTCCACAAAACCAACTATCCTATCTCTTGAAAAAATATTTTTTGCAAAAAATACCAAAACCGCCCTTGATGTCAGTGCAGCACGTGGTGTTATCTTGCTCTGTGCCACACAACATAAAATAGCTATTCAAGAGTTTACCCCCTTGCAGGTCAAACAAGGCGTTATAGGGTATGGAAAAGCTGATAAACTACAGGTACAAAAAATAGTCCAGCTTCTCTTAAAACTACCCTGTCTTCCTAAACCAGATGATGCTGCCGATGCGCTTGCCCTTGCGTTATGCGCCAACACCACATTTCTAAAGTAAAAAGTTATGCAACTTTCACATTCCTATAAATCACAGCAAAAAAAATCGCCTCCTAGTGAAAAAATAGTAAAAGCTCCACGTAAAAAAAAGAATGGTTTCTCACCACTTTTTAAATTTATTGGGGGCCTCGTATTGTTTTTAGGTATTAGTGGTGTTCTTTTTGTTATTGGGCTTGTAGGATGGTATTCTCGTGATCTTCCTAATCCAAATAAACTTCTTACACGTGCAATCCCTGTAAGTACACGAATTTATGATCGAACAGGAAAAGAGTTGTTATATGAAATTCATGGAGACCAACAACGCACCCTTATTACACTGGAAGATATTCCAAAAAATCTCATTAATGCAACGATTGTTGCTGAAGATAGGGGTTTTTATACTCATAAAGGTTTTGATTTTAAAGGTATGGTTCGCGCACTTCTTGTTGATATTTTTTCTCAACGAAAAGCACAGGGAGGATCAACTATAACTCAGCAATTTATAAAAAATGCACTTTTAACTAAAGAGAAATCGGTAGAACGAAAAATTAAAGAACTTATTTTGGCTTATACCATAGAACAAAGATTTACAAAGGATCAAATTTTACAGATGTATTTTAATGAAATTCCTTACGGCTCAACCGCGTACGGATTACATGCTGCCTCAAAATTATATTTTGGAAAAGATATTTCTTCCCTTTCATTAAGTGAAAGTGCTATCTTAGCAATTTTACCACGTGCACCTTCCTATTACTCACCTTGGGGGCCCCAACGCGATGCGCTTATTAAAAAACAACAAAAACTTCTTGATGATATGGTCCGCCTTAGCTATATCACACAAGAAGATGCAAATGCGGCGAAACAAGAAAAATTACAGTTCAAGCGTCCTTTTAATTCTATTACCGCGCCTCATTTTGTCATGTATATCAAAAATCAATTAGAACAAATGTATGGAAGACAACTTGTTGAAGAGGGTGGACTGGAAGTAGTTACTACGCTTGATTTAGAAAAGCAAAAAATTGCCGAACGTATTATTATAGAACAAGGGAAAAAAAATCTTTCCATGAATGCGCATAATGCGGCATTTATATCAATGGATGCACGAACTGGTGAAATAGTAAGTATGGTAGGTTCACGTGATTATTTTGATGAATCAATAGATGGAAATGTAAATGTAGTACTTGCAAAACGCCAACCAGGCTCTTCATTTAAACCAATTGTCTATGCGGCTGCATTTCAAAAGGGATATACACCCCAAACAATTCTTTTTGATGTACTTACTAATTTTGATACTTCAGGGATAAAAGAATATCTACCCCATAACTATACTGGAAAAGAATATGGCCCCGTCTCAATGAAAAAGGCACTTGCTGGTTCTCTTAATATTGCATCAGTAAAAACTTTGTATCTTGCAGGTGTTTCATATACTATAGATTTTGCAAAAAAATTAGGGTACACCTCTCTTCAAAGTCCAGAACATTATGGCCTTGCACTTGTATTGGGTGGGGGAGAGATAACACTTCTTGAACATACAGCCGCATTTACGAGCTTTGCCCAAGAAGGTGTTGTGGTAAAACCAAATGGAGTCTTATTAGTAAAAGATAAGCAGGGATTACTTCTTTTTGAACAAAAAGAACCAGTTAAAAAAGAAGTATTTGATAAAGAAATAGCTCAACAAATAAATAGTATACTTTCAGACAACACGGCACGAGAATATATATTTGGAAAGAAAAATTATCTTCAACTACCCGATCGTGAAGCTGGTGTAAAAACAGGAACCACAAATGATTACCGTGATGCATGGACAATTGGATACACCCCTTCAATAATCACGGGGGTATGGGTTGGGAATAATGATAATTCTCCTATGAAAAAAGGTGCTGATGGTTCAAAACTTGCCGCTCCTATTTGGAATACATATATGAAAGAGGTATTAAAAAATACTCCGAGTGAGAGTTTTACCAAACCACTTCAAGTTATTACTGGTAAATCAGTTTTAGATGGTTTATATTATGAAGAAAACCCAATTACTATTGATAAAACTACCGGCAAACAAGCTACACAAGATACTCCCCAAGAACAAAAAGAAGTACATACACTCCGTACTATCCATACAATTTTGCATAGTGTTTCAAAAGATGATCCTCGAGGAGAAGCACCTCAAAACCCAAATGAAGATCCTCAATATCAAAATTGGGAAAAGCAGGTACAAAAATGGCTTGGAAAAAGTAATATAAAATCTCAAGAAATTATATATTCTCAAGGTTCAAATCCTTTTCAATATTCACAACAAGGAGATCTTCCAAATCTTTCTCTAAATTCACCTCTCGATCAAGAAACAATTACTTCACAAACACTTAGTGTGTCTATTACCACTTCTTCTCCTTATGGGATTGATCATATAAACTATTATCTTGATGAAAAACTTATATATGTGACAAAAGAATTTCCCTATACTCTTTCCTATGAACTTTCATCTCAAGATAATGGGTTTCGTACTCTTACCGTACGAAGTTATGATACTAAGGGGGGCACTCAAACAAGTACGATAACTATTAATATCTTACTTCCACAAAAAAAATAATCCGCCAGCCGGCAGATTATTTTATATTCTTATTTTTTTACTATTCTCGTATCGGCATTACAAGATAAAGAGAATTTTTTTGCTTTAGTGGTTTTAATAGACAGGGCTGATTATTATCAATAAGTTCAAAACTTATTCGTTCATCATCACATTGTGAAAGCCCTTCAGTAAGATATTTATAATTAAGTATTATTTCTTGATTTGGGCCTTTTATTTCAATAGGTACCACTACATTACCTTCTCCAAGTGTTGCATTAGATGCTCGACAGGTGAGCTCTCCCCGTCCTTCAGAAAGACTACTAAATTCCAATGTAATATCATACACATCGTTTTTTGAAAAAAGCCCAACTGTTTTAAATGCCTTCATTGCCTCTTTTACTTCCAACACTACTTTTGTTGTGGTAGTAGCTGGAATAATACTTTTATAATCAGGGTATGATCCATGAATTAATTTTGAAGTAATTTCAGTTTGATCACATATAAAAAGTATCTGAGTATCACTTACCCATAAGTCACAATTACCTTCAGGGTAATATGATAATATTTTTAATAATTCTTGAGCAGTTTTAAAAGGAATAATACTAGTATACTCATCTTTTATAGTACTTTCTACCTGCATCACTTTTTCAGTAAGTCTATGTCCATCACTTCCTGCAAAGGTGATTGTTTTTTCAATAGGGGAGTAGTAAAAATAAAGTCCACGTAATTCGGGTTGTATTCGTTCATGAGAACTTACAACAAAAAGAGTTGATTGAATACTTTTTTTTAATTCTTGTGAGTTAAAATGAAATAAAGATGTTCGCTCACATGAAGGGATAAGGGGGAAATCTTCAGGGTTAACTCCCCGTATTTTTGTTGAATAATTTTCACAGGTAATGTGTAATACAAATTGATCATTAACTTCTAATTCAACTTTTTCTTTTGGAAGAAGTGAAATATATTCAGCAAAAATACGAGCATCAATTGCAATACACCCATCTATTTCAACTTTTCCACGAATTATTGAAGTAATTCCAATTTCAAGATTTGTTGCACTAATAATAAGTGAGTTATGTTCTACTTTTAATAAAAGAGTAGAGAGAATGGGTAACCCACTTTCCTTACTTATTGCAGAGAGTGCGGTTTGTATTCCTTTAGAAAGATTTTCTTGAAGACAAGAGAATTTCACACACAAGGTATTTAAGAATAATTAATATAAAAAATAAATTGTATTAGTAGGTGCTGGTAAGTGTGGGGATAAACTATTTTTTTATTTTATTTATTTGATTTTACATACTGTTTAAAAATATTTTTTTGTGAATAACTTTTTAATGAAGTGTGAATTATTTTTTAAATAGTGTGTTATTCACATTCTATTACTATTTTTATCCCTAGGTTTTTCACAAGCAATTTAAATGTTGTACATCCGTTGTTTAATAAGATCAACATCTTGTTTTATTTTTGGTATCTCTTCTATATCACGTTTTATTTTATTATATGCATGAATCGCAGTTGTGTGATCACGCCCACCTAACTCATGACCAATAGTTGGAAAAGAACATTTCATTTCTTCTCGCATAATAAACATAATGATTTGACGAGGACTTGCAAGCTCTTTTCGTCTACACTCACCAATAATATCATCAATATCGATTTGATAAAATTCAGCAACAATATTAATAATTTGTTTTGGTGTAATTGATTTTTTAGCGTACTGAGTTGTTAAAGAGGAAAGAATTTGTTTAATTTTATCAAAACTTAATAAGGTATTATTAAGTTGGCTATAGGCAATAATTCTATTTAATGCACCTTCAAGCTCTCGGATATTATTATGAACAAGGGTGGCGATATAATTAATAACTTCTTTTGATAAGCTAATCTTTTTTTCTTTACATTTTACCTCCAGAATAGCGATACGTGTTTCAAGGTCTGGTGAAGTGATATCCGCAATCATCCCCCACTCAAGGCGAGATAATAAGCGGCTTTCAATGGCTGGAATTGCTTTTGGGGGGCGATCACATGTAACAACCAATTGTCTATTTGTTTGATGAAGGGTATTAAAGGTATGGAAAAATTCTTCCTGGGTACCTTCTTTACTTGAAAGAAACTGAATATCATCAATAAGTAAAAGATCAACCGAACGATAGGTATCTTTTAATTCCTTTACTCTTCCTGAGCGAACAGCCTGAATAAAATCATTTGTAAAACGTTCACAGGTGACAAAAAGTACTTTTTTTTGAGGATCTCGTTTTAAAATTTCATGCCCAATAGCTTGAAGTAAATGAGTTTTACCCAAACCCACTCCCCCATATAAAAAGAGTGGGTTATATACTTCACCTGGCTGTGCAGCAACTGCAAGACACGCAGCGTTTGCAAGTTCACAATATTTACCAACAATAAAACTTGAAAACGTATATTTAGGATTTAACCCATGTAATGATGGTTGAGTTGGTTGTTCAATTTGTTGTTGAAGGAAGTGAGGAGTGGTGGTTGGAAGCGGTGCTTGCTCAAAAAAAGGATCCTGTGCACGAGTATGAATATCTTGAGCCTCCACCTTATAAATAATTTCTTTAATAGTTGACTGAGAAACGTTACGAATAGCTTTAATAATAAGGATATGATATTTTTTTTCTAACCATGTTTTTGTAAATGCATTAGGAACACCAACAATAAGACGTTCATTTTCATGAGAAACAATAAAGGTTTCTTTAAACCAGGTACTAAAGTTAGGCTTACTTAAGAGAAGTTCAAGTTCCCCAAGCGCTGCTTGCCAAAGTTGGTGAGTTGTCATAGTCCTGTAAAAAAAGATTCAAATAATAAGATTCAATCGTAACACACTTGTGAAATGAAAACAACTAGTCAAAAATGGATTAACATGTGAATAGAATGTGGATAATCACTTGTTTTGTGGGGGTAACACTGTGTATCACAAGAACCTTTGACAAAGTGAAATACGTTACGTATACTAGTATTTATTGTTTTAAAGATTTTTAGTGCAATCTCATATATGCCAAAACGAACATATCAACCTAAAAAAAAGAAACGGGTTAAAACACACGGATTTCTAAAGCGAATGGACACAAAGCAAGGTAAAAATGTTTTAAAAAGAAGGCGTGCAAAGGGGAGAAAACGTCTTACGGTATAAAACAACGATGTTAGGCCGGATAAACAGAATAACAAGCGAACAAACGTTTTCTCTTATTTTAAAGAAGGGGTCTTCCCTTTCTTTTTCTCATTTCAGACTAAAGTGGGTTTTTTCAAAAAATCCTTATCCACGTTTTGGTATTGTAGTATCAAATAAGATTTCAAAAAAGGCAGTTGTCCGCAATACCATAAAAAGAAGATTACGTGAAATAGTGCGGCCCGCTTGTAAAAACCAATCGCTTCAAATCGACGGCATTATATTTGTAAAACCAGAAATTGTCAATGCTTCATTTCAAATGCTTTCCAAAGAAATGGAATACGCACTAAATACTCTTCAAGAGAAAAGTGCAAAAATAGCAAAAAATCATTATAAATATAATAAAAATAAATGAATTTTTTCATTTTTCTACCCCTTAGATGGTATAAAAAAATTTTTTCTCCAGATCATGGGATATTCTCATTTTTCTTTCCCTACGGTTTTTGTAAGTTTTACCCAAGCTGTTCGCAGTATACCCATCGCTCACTTATTAAATACGGCGTTATCAAGGGCATATTAATGGGTATATATCGTATTTTTCGATGTCATCCATGGTCACGGGGCGGAATTGATCACCCATAATCCATAGACTCTATTGCACTATATGGCAGAATTATTTACATTATTGTGTTATCAGCCACTTTTTAATCTTCTTATTTATATTTATAATATTCTTCCTAATCACGATTTAGGAATAGCTATTATACTATTAACCGTATTGGTAAAGCTCATATTGTTTCCTTTCTCATGGCAACAGCTTGAAGCACAAAAAAACCTCCAGAAACTTCAACCAAAACTCGATGAGATACGAGAAAAATTTAAAGATGATAAGCAAAAACTAGCGGAAGCCCAGATGAATCTGTTTAAGGAGGAAAAAATCAATCCCCTTTCTTCGTGTCTTCCCACTCTTTTTCAGTTCCCTTTTCTTATCGCGCTCTTTTATGTATTCATGGATGGACTAAAGGCGCAAAAATTTAACTTGCTCTACCCTTTTGTTGCAAATCCAGGACAATTAAATGATACTTTTTTAGGATTTCTTTCCTTAACGGCAAATCATGATATTCCACTCGCGTTATTGGTTGGCATCTCTCAATTTATCCAAATCAAATTAACCATGCCGCCCCAAAAGGCAAAAAAGAGTGATGGTGGAAATGAGGACTTCTCAAGTATTTTACAAAAACAGATGCTTATTTTCATTCCACTTATGACCGCGGTTATGAGCTATCAGTTTCCTAATGGGCTTGGTATTTATTGGTTTATGCAAACACTTCTTACCCTAGCGCAGTACTGGCTTATGGAGTGGGGAA
>Ga0080064_1007153_pt1 | contig 11469 bp, 8 predicted proteins | sample Subgrocontami54m_FD_69260 | JGI IMG/M metagenome (GOLD analysis project Ga0080064, IMG submission 69260) | Subsurface groundwater microbial communities from S. Glens Falls, New York, USA - GMW46 contaminated, 5.4 m (SPADES assembly) (version 2) ...
CCACCGGGTTTGCCGTCCCTCCGGCGGCGCTCGTCGCCATGCCCGACGGCATGCCGCCGGCCTTACTTGTCGAGCGGTTCGATATCCGCGAGAGTGTTGAAGACAAGCGCCTGATCGCACTGGAAGACTTTTGCTCCGTCCTCGACCTGCCGACTGAAGCGAAGTATGACGGCACCATGGAACGCGTCGCAAAGGCCGTCCGGCAGCTATCGACCGCGCCGGAAGAAGACGTCTTGATCGTGATCAAGCGGGCGCTGTTTGCCTGGCTGATCGCCGACGGCGACATGCACCTGAAGAACCTGGCGCTGCTGAAGATTGGGGAACCGGGAGACGAGCAGTTTCGCTCGGTCCGGATGGCGCCGCTCTACGACGCGGTGACCACGCGCGTCTTTCCCAGGCTCCAGCGGGACCGCTTGGCGCTCACGCTCAACGGCAAGGACGCTCGTCTGCACCGCGCGGACTTCCGGACTCTTGCCAGCACAGCAGGATTGAAGGCAGCAGACACGGACGCCGCGGTCGGCGACATGATTCAGCGGATGAAGGAGGCGGCCGGGCGGATCTCGCTGCCAGAGCTTGCGGGCTCCGGACCAGAAGACCGAGCCATAACCGCGAAGATGCTGGAGATTGTCCGAACGCGAATCGAGTCGCTTGAATGATCCAAGACAGTCAGGGCTCGCGTCCCTGAGGAGCCGGCAGCGCATCGCCGATCATCCGGCCGAAGACGACCATCTCGGGGCTCGTCGTGCGATAGGTGTCGAGCGCGGCCAACACGTGGGCGAACTCACCGGCCGGCGGCATCGGGGGCGTCGCCGGTGGCATCGGTAGGGCGGCGAACACGGCCGGGATCTCGGCGTCGACCGCGTCCAGGAGCCGCCGGCACGCGGCCCGGGTGACCGCGTCTTGCAGGTGCGGCCGCAGCACCGTCGCCACGTGGGCGAGGAAGGCCGGCCACGACGCCAGCATCCGGTAGAGTCCCGGGACGAAGGGCTGCTGTCCCACCACCGTGCCGAGTGAGGCGAGCACCGCCTGCTGTGCCGGCGGCAGCGAGGCGAGGTCGACGAGGGACGGCAGTGGTCCCAGCGGCGGTGGAGGCGTCCAGTCTCGGGGAACGCCGGCGGCGCCGGGGGGTCGGTCTCCCCGCAGGAGCCGCCGGAGCAGACCCGACAGCACGAGATTGACCGGGCTCACGCGGACGAAGCTGGCGCATGCCGCTCGGATGGCCGCCTCCCCGTCCGCGTCCACGCCCCACACGCGGAGCGCGTGCCGCGAGATCGGCGCCAGCCGCGGGACGGTCAGGCCGTCCGCGGCGCGCCAGGCGGCGACCTGGGCCCCTCCGTTCGCGAAGGCCGGCCTCAGCGCGGCCCACGTCCACTCGAGCCAGCCCGGGCGCGTCGCCAGGTGGCGCTGGAGCGAGGACACGTAGGGGACGGCCCAGAGCCGCCGGATCTCGTCGTAGATCGCGGCAATCTCGCCGGTGGCGTCGCGCTCCCGCAGCTCGGCCAGCATGTGTGCGCTCCTCCGCCCGCGAAGCCTCAGGCCAGACCTTCGCTGGCGGCCTGCACGCTCTCCTCGCGCTTCAACTCGTCAAAGACGGGCGAAGCCGAGTCCACAATCACCAGCTCGAACTTCGTGGGCTGCTCGATCGGGAGGTCGATGGGCTTGGCGCCCTTAAGGATCTTGTCGACGTACGCGGCGGCGCGCCGGCAGCGGTCAGAGCGAGAACAGCGCCCAGAAGACCAGCAGTGAGAAGACGGCCAGAGAGCCGAACGGCAGCGAGAAGCCGCCGGTCGAGGCGAAGAGGGCGCCCACCGCCGGGGCCCCGACCGCGATGCCGAGCACGCCGACGCCGCTGACGAGCCCGACCGCGGCCCCCGGCGCCCGTGGCAGGATGACGCCGGTCGTGTGCATGACCGCGGCGTAGGGCGCATTGAAGGCGACGCCGAGCGCGACGATGGTGGCGGCGGCCACGATGAGCGGCCGTCCGGGCCATGCGAGCACGAGGAGGCCGACTGCGCCGGTCAGCACGGTGAGCTTCATGACCGCGCGGGCGCCCAGCACGCCCCGGTCGACCAGCAGCCCCCCGAGCGGACGCGAGAGCACCCCGAGCGCGAGAATCGTCGAGCCGGCGGCGCCCGCACTCACCAGCGACAAGCCGAAGTCGTGGACCAGGAAGGTGGTGATCCAGATCCCGACCAGCACCGCCAGCCCGAAGGTGGCGGTGTGCACGAGCCCGAGAGCCCAGACCTTCGGGCTGCGCACAGCCTCGGTGAGCGGCGCGACGGCAAGCGACGGGCGCACGCGCGGGGCCAGCGCGAGCCACGCCACGCTCGACAGCGCGATCAACCCCGACGAGACGATGAAGGCCAGGCGCCAGCCCACGAAGCTTGCCAGGAGCGGGGTCAGATAGAGCGAGGTACCGCCGCCGAGCTGGACGAACCCCCCGTAGAGCCCGAGCGCCCGGTGGACGCGCGCCGGCGGCACGACCAGCGCGGCGTAGCGCATGCCCGCGATAAAGGCCAGCCCGCAGCCGAGGCCCCCGACTACCTTGATGAGCAGCAGGTCCGGGAAGTGGCGCGCGTAGCCCAGCGCCAGGTTGCTCGCGAACACGGCGACGAGGCCGGCGGTGCCCACGCCCGTGGGCCCGAGGCGATCGCTCAGCATGCCGGCGGGAACGCACGCGATGGCGAGAGTGACGAAGAAAGCCGTCGAGAGCAGGCCGGCCTGGACGGGACCGAAGCCCAGCTCCGCCATCAGGATCGGGATCACCGCCGCGTGGTTGGTGTAGTTGGTGGTGGCCGCCCATCCCATCAGGCATGCGGCGGCCAAGCGGATCTGCATGAACCGGGAGTCTACCACTCGGCGCGCCTCGCCCGAGGGTCCTTCCTCGGGACCTGCCTTGTCACAGAGAGCCGGCAGCGGCCGGCGGCCGAGTATGCGCGATTATGTCACGGGGACGGGGGGCACGAGGGGGCGCCCGCTGCCGGAGCGTGCTAGTGTTGCCTACGCTCACATGATCGCGGGGAGCCGCTTCGGCTTGCTTCGCTGAGGTCAGCGCGCGGCACAGATCACTTCTCCGTCGCGGCGCCTCTCGCGCCGGCGCTCTCGTCGAATCCGTCGAAGGCGTCGCGGACGATTCGCTCGAGCAGGGTTACTTCGTCGTCCGTGAGCTCTTTGAATTCATGGTCGCGCCGGTTCTTCGACAGCTTTCCTTTATTCTGGCGGACGAGCATCGCGAGATCCTCCGCAACCCTGTCCGGCATCTCGACGGCGTCCATGATGCGGCGCATGGCTTCGTCGTGGCGGCGCAGGTAGTCAATTTCCCGCGGCAGATCCTGTTCGACGGTGCGGCTGACGCACTCATACAGGAACTCGGCCTGCTCCGTGCAGTCGAAGTAGCGGTACAGATCGGCGGTCGCGTTCAGCACCTCGACATTGCGCTCCGGCGTCGGCCGCCACTCGATGAAGGGCATCAGCGGGCCGGAGTGCCGCTGCAGCGTCGAGCGGTAGTCGTCGATCCGGTCGAGCATGACGGACGAGACCGGGAACACCATTCCCGGCGGCGTGAACTTGCGCTCCGTGAGGACGTGGTGGATGAGGCACCGGTGCATCCGGCCGTTGCCGTCCTGGAAGGGGTGGATTAAGACAAACCCGAACGCGGTGGCGGCGGCCTTCAAGACCGCGTCAACTTCATCAGCGCGCATCCGGTCATTCGCCTCGAGCAGGCCCGCCATGAGGTCCGCCAGGTCATCGGGCCGCGCGCCGATGAATTCGGGCAACGGATCGCCGTTATGATCCCTCTCGCCCAGGAAGACGCCGTCCGGCCGCAGACCGGCCTGCACGAATCGGGTGTCCTCGATAAGGACCCGGTGCAGGCGGATTATCTCGTCGAGCGAAAGCAGGTTCCTGCCGGCCTGCTGGACCGCACGGGCCCAACGCTCGAGCCGGTTGCGCGGCGGGCGCTCGTTCTCGATCGCGAAGCTGGCCCGGCTGTCTGCGAGGAGCAAGAAACTGGCCGCGCGCGCGATGAGATGCGCCCCGGTGCGGCCAACGGTCTCGCGCGCCTTGCCGGCAAGGTCAAGCGCGACGAATTGCGTCAGCGCCTTGGTGCGCCGGATCACCGGGCAGAAGCGCCCGGTGCCGAGAAGATTGTCGCGCACCCGGTGGCGCCGCGAGAGTCGCGGCTTGCCTGTGAAGTAGGCCTCGGGGTCGAGAAGATCGACGGCCGCCCCGCGGGGCGCATCATCGGCGTCGAGCGTGCGGCCGGTCAGAGCCTCGAAAAGAAACCACGCCCGGCGGACGGGGGCGCTCGTGGGCGCGGCTCGGACGAACGCTTCTGACTCGGCCTGGGGAACGGCGTCGAACACGCGCTTCAGGATGAGGAGGTCGACGTCCTCGTGGCGAAGGGCAAAGGTCAGGTGATCGGCGAAATCGTCCCCGGGCCAGTAGCGCTTGTCGAAGACAGTCCAGGGTCCCTCCTGGCGGCGGCTGCCGCTGACATACTGTTTGGAGACGCAGCTCGGCCGTCGCACGGGCGCGGCGATGCGCAGCCCGTGAACGAGAGCCGCCCTGCCCGCGAGCCTGGCGCCGTCCGGAACCAGCATCTCCTGGAAGGCCGTGGCGGTGGCTGCTTCAAGCCTCATGTGTCGAAAACTCCGTCTCGTTGATAGAAAATTGCTCTAAAAGCTACCTCTTAGTCGAAAACACTATACAACCGCCCGGCGTCGAAATCCAGTCTTGCTCAGTCGAAAACGTCCCATAAAGGAACATACTCGTCGAAATATCAGCCACGCTCAGTGTCTTGGCTTTGCGTTGACCTTTCGCACGGCGCTTGCGGCGATGAAGATCGGCGATCACGAGGCCGGTGGGTTCGGGCGCGAGTCGGGCTACTCCCCGACCATCCTTCGCCGCCGCCTTGCGCGGAACCCGGCGGTCCGAACCCCTCTTTGGACACAGCAGCCGGGAGCGCTCCAGCATCTCATCCCCATGATGCTTGTCGGCGCATGGCATGCGCAGTCGAATTCCGACTGCGAGATCCTCTCGATTCTTGCCGGGACGCCCTACTCTGAAATCGAAAAGCAGGTCGCCGTTCTGAGGACCTTTGAGGACCCGCCGATTTGGGCGGTCGGCCAGTTCCGCGGCGTCACATCGAAGATCGACGCTTTTTTTGCGGTCCACACCGCAGTCACTCAAAAAGACCTAGATGATTTCTTGTTTGCCGCCGAGATCGTACTGTCGGAAACCGACCCCGCGCTAGAGCTTCCCGAGGACAAGCGGGCATTCGCGGCGCTCTATGGCAAGCAGCGTGAGTACTCAGGCGCCCTGCGTGAGGGCCTCTGCGAAACGCTCGTCCTCCTCGCCGTTCACGGAGATACGGTTTTCAGCGAACGGCTCGGCAATGTCCGGTGGAAGGTCAATCTTCTCATCCGCCGGCTGCTGACACCGCTCGCGCCCGAAAGACTCCTTTCCCAACAGCATGACTTGCCCTTCTATGCCGAAGCTGCCCCGGCTGTCGCCGCACGGGGTTGCTCTGGGCGTTGGAGAACCTGGCCTGGAAGCCGGACCAGCTGCTCCGCGTCTCCCTGATCCTGGCGAAGCTCGCCGAACGGAAGATCACCGACAACTGGGCCAACACGCCTGAAAACACGCTCAAATCCATCTACCGGTGGTGGATGCCGCAGACGGCCACCACAACCACCGCCCGCGCTGGCGCAGCGACGCCTCCGGAGCAGGCCAGCCCGATACGGGCCGCGAGGCGCACGGCTTCGTCCAAGCGGCGCTTGACCTCGCGCTGTCCTGCGAGACTCACGACGCGACCACGCTGTCCGACCTGGTCGGCGTCATTCATGTCTTGCCGCCGGCGGACCAGGAGAAGGTCTGGGATCTCGTCGATGCGTGGGCCGAAAAAGAGCAGGACGACACCAAGAAGGCCGTCGTGTGCGAGCATATCCGGCGCTTCGCGTTCACCGGCCGCAGCAAGCATCGGCGCATCAACAGCCGCACGAAGGATCGTGCCCGCCGCGCGCACGCCAGCCTCACGCCTCGCGACGTCGTCATCCGGCACCAGTGGCTCTTCGCAGAGCACTGGCTGCAGGAATCCGTCGAGGAGATCGAAGACGATCATCTCGACTACCGGAAGCGGGAGGAGAGAGTTCGAAACGCCAGGGTAGCCGCGCTGCGTGAGATCTGGACACAGAAGGGCTTTGACGGCATCCGGGATCTCACGGCGATCGGCGGGGCATCCGGAACCATCGGCTGGCACCTTGCCGACGGCGTGATCGACGAAGCTGACTTCTCCGGGTTCCTGACCCGCTGCCTGGCCGTGGGCGATCCGGCACTTGCCGGCAAGATCGATGAGCTGGTGGGCGGCTTTCTCCGGAACCTTGCCCGTGAGATTCGTCTGGCGGCGGCGCGCGCGCTTGCCGGGTCGCTTCGTCCCGATCAGATCTGCCGCTTGCTCAAGGCTTCGCCCTTTGAGCGCGACACATGGCTTCTCGTCGACGCCCAAGAACCCGCAGTCAGAGAGCGGTACTGGCGAGATGTCTACCCCGGATGCCTGCATTCCGAGTCGCCGGACCTGAATGAGGCTGTCGACCGGCTTCTCGAAGCGGGGCGGCCCCGGGCCGCATTCCATACAGCCCATATGGCCTTCGACAACGTAGAGACAGCCCGCTTAAGGCGTCTGCTCGATCAGCGACTCTTCGTTCAGGTGCTGGCGCTGGCATTCAAGCGAAGTGATGACAGGCAAGACCCCCCGGAGTGGCGCATCCAGAACGATGAGCAGAGGCAGGCCCTCGCCCTCGCAGCGGACACGCTGCTCGACAGGATCAGGCGGATTCCCGGCACGGATGACAACGGCACGATCAACGCCGCCGATATCAAGACCTGGGTTACCGAGACGCGCGCGCTGTGTCTGGAGCTCGGGCGGGCCGCAATCGGAGATCAGAAGATCGGTCAGGTCCTGTCAGCGGCGCCGGTCGGCGCTGATGGCGTCTGGCCTTGCGAGCCGGTTCGTGACGTGCTGGAGGACGTCGCTTCCCGAGAAATCGCCATCGGCATGGGCGTTGCCGTGTACAACGCCCGCGGCATGCACGGCATCTGGGAGGAGGCCGCCGATGAGCGGGATCTGGCGGCCAAATACCGCGCATGGGCCCGCAAGTTGGCATTCGGGCATCCGTATGTGGCGACGCTCGTAGAGGAGATCGCCGCACGCTACGACCACGAAGCCGAGCGGGAGATTTCAGACGCCGCAGTTCGGAGGCGTTTGAGGCAATAGCTCGCGACTCACGATGTTGCCGAAGCACCTAAGAAGTCATCGCGAAACGCTTCGGCAAGGATTCCGTGCTCTATTGAACGCCGCGTTCATTCGAGCCGCGATCTCCACCTGCTCCTGCCGGAGCGGGAGAAGAGACTGATGGGTCTCGTCCGATGGATAGCAACGACACGCGGCAGAGCGCCCGCTGATCTTGTCCTCGGTTGCGGCTGTGCTGCTAACGGCAAGTCCAAGACAAACCAGTTTGAGCTGTGGTATCGGCTCCTGGGGCGGCCGGTGTCTGAGTATGGGAGATTGTGTCACGGGGATGGGGACCACGAGGGGGCGCGCGCCGCCGGAGGGTGCTAGTGTTGCGCTCTCGCGGCGATCTCGCCGGTGGCGTCGCGCTCCCGCAGCTCAGCCAGCATGTCTGCTCTCCTCGGCCCGCGCAGCCTCAGGCCAGACCTTCGCTGGCTGCCCGCAGGCTTTCCTCGCGGATCAGCGCGAGCACCTCGCGCTTCAACTCGTTGAAGACCGGAGAGGTTGTGACTTCCACGGAGCGCGGCCGCGGCAGGTTCACCACCATGCGTTTCTTGATGCGGCCGGGCCGCGCGGTCATGACGGAGACGCTGTCGGCGATGAGCAGCGCCTCTTCGATATCATGGGTGATGAAGAGCACGGTCTGGTGGTGCCGCTCCCACACCGAGAGCAGCAGCTCCTGCATCACCAGCCGGGTCTGAGCGTCCAGACTCCCGAAGGGCTCGTCCATCAGCAGGACCTTGGGCTCCATGACCAGCACCCGCGCGATCCCCACCCGCTGCTTCATCCCGCCCGAGAGCTCGGCCGGATAGTGACGCTCGAATCCGCGTAGCCCGACCTGGTCCAGATAGGCCTCGACCTTGGGACGGTACTGGGCCGCTGGGACGCCCATGGTCCGGGGCCCGAAGCTCACGTTGTCCCACACCGTGTACCAGGGAAAGAGCGCCGCCTCCTGAAAGACCACGCCCCGGCTGGGGTCCGGGGCCTCCACGGGCGCGCCGTTGACGCGGACCTGTCCGCCGGACGGGCGATCGAAGCCGGCCACCATGTTGAGGAGGGTGGACTTGCCGCAGCCGGAGGGACCGAGGATGGCGGCAAACTCGTTGTGGGCGATGCTGAGGTCGATGTCCTGGAGCGCCACCACACGGCGGTCGCGGGCGATGAACACCTTCGAGACCCCGCGGAGCTCGACGGCCGCGTCAGGCATGAGCCTCGAGCGTGCGCCAGCGCAGCAAGAGCCGCGAGGCGAGAAGGATCGCCTGGTCCGAAAGGAAGCCCAGCAGCCCCACCGAGAACATGGTGGCGACGCAGATGTCCATGCGCCCGACGTAATAGGCGTCCCACAGGACGTAGCCCAGCCCCGATTTGACGGCGATCATTTCGGCCACGATCACGGCCGTCCAGGCGATGCCGACACCGAGCCGGAGGCCCGTGAAGATGGATGGCAAGGCCGAGGGCAGCACGACCTTGAAGAGCACTGTGCCCTCGCGGGCGCCGAGCATGCGCGCAGCGCGGAGCAGGAGCAGGTTGGTATCGCGCACCCCGTGCGTGGTGTTGATCACGATGGGATAGAAGGCGCCCAGCCCGATGAGGAACAGGGCGCCGGCGTCGTAGATCCCGAAGACGGCGATGGAGAAAGGCAGCCACGCCGTGATCGGCACCGGTCGGAGCATCTGGATGGTGGGGTCCACGAGCCTGGCGACCAGGCGATTCCAGCCGACGAAGATGCCGAGAGGGATGCCCACGGCCGCCGCGAAGAGGAATCCCTGAAGCACCCGGCGGGACGAGTACAGGACATTGGCGACCCACGTCCCCGAGTAGGGCGAGAGCGATCGCGTGGGCGCGCCGAAGATCCAGCGGTACCAGGACTCGGCCACCTGGGCCGGCCCCGGGATGATCCCCTCGATCACCCAGCGCTGCTGCACGGCGAGGTGCCAGAGCGCGAGCAGGGCCAGCGGGAGCAGCAGGAACCAGGGGCCGCGCTTCGGCAGCACCGCTACTGATTCAACCCGAGCTCCGCCGGAGTCTTGCCGGTTGCCCGGCTCAGAAAGTCGTAGGTGTAAGACGGGGTGAGATCAACCGAGACGTCGCGGGCGATGACGCCGTTGTCCGACAGGAACTTGGACAGGCGCTTGATGGACTCCAATGGCAGCGTGGCGTCCAGCTTGGTGTACCGAATGCTCTCGGCGGCCACCGGGTCGGGAAGGCCGGCCTTCTCGGCGTAGATCTTGGCCCAGCGCTGGGGGTTGGCCTGGGCGAACTTGAGCACGTCAAGGTAAGCCACCACCAGCCGCTGCACCGCGTCCCGGTTCTTCTCCATGAAGCCACGGTTCACAGCCAGCACCGAGATCAGCCCGCCCACCGTCTTGGACCGGTTGTGATCGATGGTCGGGTACTGGGCGTAGCCGTCCACGATGCCTTGGGCGCAGAAGGGGTGCCACACCACCGCGAGGTCGATCTCCTTGCCCTGGAGCGCCTTGAGGTAGTTGGTGCCGCCGCCCATGATGTTGATGATCTTGAGCTTGCCGTAGTCGAGCCCGTTCTCCTGGACAGAAGCCGCGAACTTGAGCCAGGAGATGGAGCCGGCGCCCACCCCGATGGTCTTGCCCTCGAGGCTCTTCCAGTCCTTGATGTCGTCGCCCTTGCGCACGACCAGGCAGTCATTGCCATAGCCCACGCCGGCCACGCCCACCATGCTCTTGATCCCCTGGCCCAGGCCGAGCGAAATATCTTGTGGACCGAAGGCCGTGATGTCCAGGTCGCCGGAGGCCAGCGCCGTGCGCGCGTCCGCGAAGCGCTGGAACATGACCGGCTCCATCTGGATGTTGTACTTGGCCGCGTACTCGGGCAGGAGCCAGAGCGGCGACAGCGCGGGCACGTTCAGCATGCCCAGCTTGGCCTTTACCGGGGTCGGCAGCGGCGCACGGAGGGCATCCTGGGCCGCGACGGATGAGGCCGCCGTCAGGGTGCCGATCAGGGCCCCAACGAGGGCCAATGTCAGGGTCGCGATCCGGAGGCGTGCAGTCATCGGGGATCTCCCTTCAGAGGTCGGCGAACGGGGCACGATCTCGTTGGAACGCACCGGCGCCGCCGCTGGGCGGCGATGCAGGGACCATGGCCCCTGATACAGTGCGGAGAAGGGGCCCGTCAAGTCCAAAGTGTGCGTCCCCTCGGAGCAAGCGGCGCAGGGACCAGCCCGCGACGGGGGCACAACCGGTTTCATCCGGATCAGAGCCGGGCGGTCTCGGCTCCAGGGATGGCTCCGGGGCCCGCGGCTCGACGACGCTGGGGCCTTTCAGGGGGTCCTGGATGCCCGCTGCATGGGGCCGCGTGATGCGAACCGGCGTTAAGGCCTTTATGTCGCGCGCCGGGGACCGAAGCCCGTCCAGCGCTATCGATGTTCTTGTGAGATCGAAGGAATTCAACAAGCTTTTGACCGACATCATCACGTAAGTAGCCCGTCCGCCCTGATCGGTCGGACCCAACAGGAAGACGCCTTGGATGCCGTCCAACAAACGGCAGCAGCCGATGTCACCAACTGCTTTATCGCCAGTGCTTTACGTGCTACCTTCCTCGTCGAGATCATCACGTGCCCACAGCCGCACAAGTGAAGGCGTTGATTCGCAGCCACGCCGAGGGCGACGAGCAGCGCTTCTATTCCATCGCCATTCAGGTGGCGGCCCAAGCAGCACGCCAAGGCCACAACCGGTTTGCTGAGGAACTTCGCGATCTGATCGACCGTGCCAAGGTCGACGGTACGCATCCGAGTGAGGGGCAACGCGCCCGGCCTGTTCCGGTAGTGCAACCGCGGGGAGAGCTTGCGGGACTCTTCACGGCGGTCTATCCCAATACCCGCCTCGGCGAGATGGCGCTCGATCGTGCTTTACGAGGACGAATCGATCGCGTGCTCACCGAACAGCGCCAGCGCTCCCACATCCAGGCCCACGGACTGAACCCTCAGCGCCGGCTCCTGCTGGTCGGCCCTCCAGGGACAGGAAAGACGATGACCGCTGCCGCGCTCGCAGGGGAGCTCAGCCTGCCGCTCTTCAGCATTCAACTCCACAGCTTGATCACGAAGTACCTCGGCGAGACCGCCGCCAAGTTAGGACTGATCTTTGACGCCATCCGAGAAACCCGTGCGGTGTACCTGTTCGACGAGTTCGACGCCCTCGGCTCGGATC